>Ga0247740_1001365_pt1 | contig 10523 bp, 8 predicted proteins | sample UWRJL148409B2_FD_180942 | JGI IMG/M metagenome (GOLD analysis project Ga0247740, IMG submission 180942) | Plant litter microbial communities from Arlington Agricultural Research Station in Wisconsin, United States - UWRJ-L148-409B-2 | ecosystem: Environmental > Terrestrial > Plant litter >...
GGGTCGTCGGTGAGGGCGACGAGGTCGTCGTACCAGGCGAGGATCTGCAGCCAGTCGGTCTCCTCGGTGCTCGCCGCGTCGTCGTGCAGGGCGGCGATCGCGGCCTCCACCTGGTACCGCCCGGGGCGCTCCATGGCCAGCGCCGACTGCAGGACGCGTACGCCCTCGGCGATCTCGCGGGCGTCCCAGAGGCCGCGGTCCTGCCGGTCGAGCGTGACGATCCGGCCCTGGTCGTCGAGCCGCGCCGGGAGGCGGGCGTGGTTGAGGAGCATCAGCGCGAGCAGCCCGCGCGCCTCCGGCTCCTCGGTGGCGAGGGTGAGCTGGCGGGCCAGCCGGATCGCCTCGCCGGCCAGGTCGGGGCGGGCGGGTGCACCTCCATGGCCGGCCGCGTAGATCAGGTAGAGGACGCGCAGCACGACGGCGAGGTCGCCGGGCCGGTCGAGGCGGCGCCCGCGCAGCGTGCGCTTGGCCCGGCTGATCCGCTGCGCCATCGTCGCCTCCGGCACGTAGAACGCGTCGGCGATCTCCCGGGTGGTGAGGCCGCCCACGGCGCGCAGGGTCAGCGTCACCTGGGACGCCGGCGTGAGGTCGGGATGGCAGCAGCAGAAGAGCAGGAAGAGCGTGTCGTCGCCCACCTCCTGGGTGGCGGGTGCCCGCGGCTCGGCCTCCGTCGCCTCCTCCCGGCGGCGACGGGCGGCCTCGCTGCGGCGGGCGTCGACGAGCCGCCGGGTCGCGACCGTGGTCAGCCACGCGCGCGGGTCGTCCGGCGGATGCTCGGGCCACGCCCGCAGCGCCTCGACCAGCGCCTCCTGGAGCGCGTCCTCGGCGGCGTCGAAGTCCTCGCCCCGCCGGACGAGGCCCGCGAGCACCCGCGGGACGAGCGCGCGCAACGCGCCCTCGTCCAGGTGCCCGGTCGGCTCGCGGGACACGGTCGTCAGTCGCTCGAGGACCCGTGGGACATGATCTCCCGCACGTCGATCCACTCGTACAGCGGTCCGCCGCCCGGGCCGGGCTCGGAGGAGACGTGCGCGGCGATCTCGAGCGCGCGCTCGTACGACTCGACGTCGACCATGTACCAGCCGGCGATCAGGTCGCTCGTCTCGGGGTGCGGGCCGTCGGTGGTGACCGGCGCGGCGTCCGGCCCGCCGTAGCGCACCCAGGTCTGGGCCGGCGTGAGCGCCTCGACCCCGATGTACTCCCCGCTCTCCCGCAGCGTCTCGCTGACGTTCCGCAGGAAGGCGAAGTGCGCCTCCACGTCCTCGGGCGCCCACTGGTCCATCGGGGGGAAGGGATGGTGCGGCTCCGGACCGCCGCGGTAGTGCTTGAGGAGCAGGTACTTGGGCATGGTGATCTCCTGGTGTCGTGGCCGCGCCTGTCGGGGCCGTTCACCTGGTGAGCGGAGCCGACCGGCGCTTCTCGACATGGAACCACGCTTCCAGGTCGAAGCCGCTCAGCAGGTCGCGAAGAACCGGTCGAGCAGCTCCGCGACGCCGGCCCGCTCCAGGGGCGGGGTCGTCTCCTGCAGGCGGTCGACGGTGAGGCCGTCGAGCAGCGCGATCAGCTGGGCGGCGTGGGCCTCGGGCCGCGCGCAGCCGCCGCCGCGGAGCAGCAGCACGATGAGGTCGGTGAAGCGGGCGCGGGACCGGCCCATCACCGCGTGGAGCGCGGGAGAGCGCGTCGCCTCGAGGACGAGCTCGTAGCGCGCGGCGAGCTGCGTCCGCGCGGCCGGGTCCAGGACGCGCTCCAGCCCGGCGAGGACGAGCTCCCGCATCTGCTCGCGGCTCAGCGTCTGGGTCGCGGCCGCGACCGCCTCGACGTCGGCGGGCGCCGGCAGGTCGAGCTCGACGTGCCGCACGGCAGCCGCTTCCAGGAGCGCCGCGCGCGTGCGGAAGTGGTTGGACGTCGAGCCGGCGGGCAGGCCGGCGGCCTCGTCGACGGCGCGGTGGGTGAGCCCGCGCGAGCCGCTCGTCCCGAGCACGGTCAGCGCGGCGTCGGCGAGCTGCTGACGCCGGAGCGCGGGCTCCGGCGCGGCGCGCTCTCTCGTGTTCGCCCCGGAAGCCACGGCCGCAGCGTAGCGGACGCGAGCCACAAAAACTACGAACGTAGTGACATCACTACAGATGTAGTGTACGCTGGCGCCAGCGCAGCCAACGAGGAAGGGGAAGGGCCATGGGGAAGGGCGATCGGAGCAGGCAGATCACGGCACGTGGAGGGGCGTTCGCGCTGACACTGACCGCCGTCCTGGTCGCCACGCTGCCCACGGCCGCCGCGAGCGCGAAGGCCACTTCCGGATCCACCGCGGCCGCGCTCAAGAAGGCCGGGTGGGCCTCCAACGTCAAGGCGTCGTTCCCCGACGGGACCTTCCGGTTCCGCTCCGACGGCGTCCCCAAGCGCGGAGTGCTGGCGGAGTACGCGGTGCCGAACCCAGGGATCATCGTGCCGAACGCGTCGAACTCCCACGTCGCCCCCTCCTCCGAGGTCGTCAAGCAGCAGCGCTACGACATCAGGATCACCACGACGCCGAAGAAGGCGAAGAAGCCGACGTCGATCGCCGCCGGCCCGATCGGCGTGACGATCTCCGGCGCCCTGGTCTTCAACCCGTACGAGGGCGACGGCACGACGGTCGCGATGGCGTCCAACTTCACGCTGAAGAACGCCCAGGGGCAGGACGTCCCCTTCCTCGACCGGTGCAACGGCCACCCCTCCCCCGGCGCCGCCTTCGCCTACCACTACCACGGCCTGCCGCCCTGCGTGACCGCCACGGTCGACAAGAAGAACGGCCCCTCGCACATCATCGGGGTCGCCTTCGACGGCTTCCCGATCTACGGCGACCGCGACATCCACGGCAAGCGGCTCACGGCCAAGCAGCTCGACGCGTGCAACGGGATCACCAGCCCGACGCCGGAGTTCCCGCAGGGCATCTACCACTACGTGCTGCTGAACGTGGCCTCCGCGAAGTCCTCCCCCGCCTGCTTCGGCGGCGTGCTCCCGAGCGCGCCGACGAAGGTGTTCCGCAACGTGTCGTCCCGCGGCGCGTCGTTCACCTGCTGGCTGCCGACCGAGACCGGTCAGCGCGCCCAGGGCCTACGGGCGATCCAGCTGCGTTAGCGCGGCCGCGCCTCTGCGGACCGCCGCCCGCTCACGACGCGGGCGGCTCGTCCGCGTCGGCGAGCCGCTCGTCCACCCAGGCGCTGAACACCGCGTTGAGGCGCTGGCCCAGGTCGACGACCGGGCGGAACGGCGTGGGTCCGTCGAGCGCCTCCAGGTGCGCGGCGACCGTCCGGAACTCCTCGTCCGCCTCCTCCAGGTGCTTCCGCTCGCGTTCCAGCGCGACGCGCCGGTCGGCCGGCTCCAGCAGACCGAAGAGGAAGTAGCGCAGGGCCGTCTCGTTGCGCACCCGGCGATCCGTGTCGGTCTCGGTCATCCACCGGCGCAGGTCCTCGCGACCCGCGGCGGTGATCCCCCACGTGCGGCTGTTGCGCTGCCCCTCCCCCACGACCTCGATCAGCCCGGCCTCGTCGAGCCGGGCGAGCTCGGGATAGATCTGCGAGTGGCTGGCGTGCCACGCGTTGCGCAGCGACTGGTCGAAGCGCTGGGTCAGCTCGTACCCGGTGCCCGGCTTGGCCGCGAGCATCCCCAGCAGTGCGTAGTGCAACGACATCGCCGCATCTTAGTGGCGATCTTGACATGTCGAGATCGACATGTCAGTTTTTGCATATGGACTCCGCCGCTCCACCGCTCACCGCTCGCCGGCAACGGCTGCTCCTCGCCGCCGTGATGTCCGGCCTGCTGCTGGCGATGCTCGACCAGACCATCGTCGGCACGGCGCTGCCGACCATCGTGCGCGCGCTCCACGGCGACACGCTCTACGTGTGGGTCATCACCGCGTACCTCGTGCCGGCCACGGTGTCGCTGCCGGTCTACGCGCGGCTCTCGGACCGGTACGGGCGGCGCCCGCTCCTGCTGTTCGGGATGACCGTGTTCGTGGCCGGCTCGGCCCTGGCCGCAACCGCGCAGACGATGGAGCAGCTCGTGCTGTGGCGGGCCACCCAGGGCCTGGGCGCCGGCGCCCTGGAGTCCCTGTCGTTCATCCTCGTCGCCGACCTGTACCGCGGCCAGCGCAGCGCCGCGCTGCAGGGCGCGCTGGCCGGCCTGATGGGCGTCAGCTTCATCGCCGGCCCACTCGTCGGTGGGTTCCTCACCGACCACATCGGCTGGCGGTCGGTGTTCCTCGTCAACCTGCCGATCGGGATCGCGGCGATCGTCGTCGTGCGCGCCGTGCTGCCCGGATGGGTCGGGCGCAGCGAGCGGCGGGGCGCCCCGCTGGACCTCGCGGGCATCGCCGTGCTGACCGCCGCCGTCGGCCTCGTGCTGGTGGGCCTCAGCGAGCACTCGCAGGTCCCGGCACCCGCCTGGACCGACCCGCGCACGGGCGGCCTGGTCCTCCTCGGCCTGCTCCTGGTCCCGGTGTTCGTGGCGGTCGAGCGGCGCGCCGCCTCGCCGATCGTCCCGATGCGCCTGCTCGCCGACCGGCGGGTCGCGAGCATCCTGGTCGCGGCCGCCACGGCGAGCTTCGGGCTGTACGCCGGGGTGCTGCTGCTGCCGCGGTACTTCCAGCTGGTGCGGGACGTCAGCGCCACCCATTCGGGCCTACTCATCTACCCCCTGCTGCTGGGCCTCCTCGTGGCGGTCAACGTCGGTCCCACGCTGATCGTGCGCCGCGGCGCCTTCCGCGGCGTGCTGCTCGGCGCCTGCGCGGTGGCGGCGGCCGGCGCGCTCGGCTTCGCCACCTTCGACGCCGACACCCCCGACTGGCAGTCGCTCCTCTTCATGGCGATGATCGGGGCCGGCATCGGGCCCGCCCTCTCCGGCCTGCAGATCGCCATCCAGCGGATCGTCCCGCCCGCGCAGGTCGGCGGCGCGATGGGGACGACGCTCCTGGCCCGGCAGATCGGGGGTGCGGTGGCGCTGGCCGCGGCCGAGACGATCTACGCCTCCGGCCTGCACGACGGGGGTGCCGCCGACGCGGCGACCGCGACCGGCACCGGCGTGCTCGTGGTCTCCCTCGTGGGCACGACGATCGCCGCGGCCGCGCTGCTGGCGATTCCGCGGGGAGGCGGCCGCCTTCCCGAGATCCAGCCGCGCTAGAGCGTCCGCGAGTCCTCGACGAAGCAGAGGCCCTTGGGGCCGCGGACGATCTTGGCGGCGCCCTCCCAGATCGTCCCGGCCCCGAGGATCTTGATGAACTGCCGCTGCGACATCGTCTTCAGCGTCAGGTCGAGGTTCGCCTCCGGCACCCGCAGCCGCCAGCCGAGCGGGAACTCCACGCCCACGCCGAGGTCGGGCCGGGGGACGATCGGGGCGCGCTCCTGGACCTGGAAGGCGTCGAGGTGCCGCACCTTCCCCGCCTTGGAGACGAGCGTGCCGACGAAGCGGTCGGTGCGCGGCTGGTTCTTCGTGTCGAGGAACCGGTAGAGCATGAGGTCGCGCCCGTCGTCCAGGCGGCACGCGAACCAGTCCCAGCGCATCGCCGACGGGACGCTCTGGAAGTTGCCCCACTGGTGGTCGAACCAGCCCTCCCCGGTGAGCGGCGTCGTCGTGGTCCCGTCGACCCAGGTGGCGCGGACCGCCAGGCGCGTGGCCGAGTAGTACGCGGACGGGCCGCCGATGCCCTGCTGGATGACGCCCTTGCGACCGTGCAGGACGTAGGCCCGGCGCGGCGTCAGACGCAGCTCGAGCCGGCCCGTCGGGGTGACGGCGTGCACCGTGAACGCGCCACGGGCACCGCTCGCGCGCCAGCGGTAGGACGTATCGCCCACCGCGACGTCGAGCGGTGATCCGGCGTCCGCGGTCAAGCCCCGCGCCACCTGGTCGCGCGACACGACCGTCTCGCCGGTGGTCAGGTCGATGAGGTTCACGTGGGCGAGCAACGCGGACGGCGTGGACCAGATCGTCGCGAAGTACGAGTAGGCGCGGCCGCCGCGATCCTCGATCCGGCCGGCGGAGTACCACCACTCCATCCCGAACCCCGGATGCGGCGCGTGATCGCGCGGGAGCACGACCGGCTGCACGGCGGGCGGCACGTTCACCGCGGCGGCGGGAGCCGTGGCGACGCCGAGCGAGACGGCGGCCGACAGGGCGAGGACGAGGAGGTTCCGGAGCATGGACGATCAACCGTACTCCCACAGACCGTTTCCAGGTCGCCGTTCCCCGGCCCGCCGGCCGACGATCCGACCCGGCTACGTTTCAGGGGTGCACGACGCCCTCATCCGCCTGGCCGCCGTCTTCGACGATCCCTCCGCCCCCGACGCCGTCGCGACGCTCGACGCGGTGCGCGCACGGTGGAAGAGCCTCGACCCCACGGAGCGCGCCGCGCTGACGCCGCTGGCCAAGCTCGCGGCCGAGCGCGTCGCCGCGGCGGAGGCCGCCGCGCGCCCCACGATCTTCGACCTCGCGCCGGAGCCCGAGGAGCCCGACGCGCCGGACGACGACCTCTACCGCGGCGATCCGGGACCCGTTGCCGCCGGCCCCGCCCCGGTCGTCGCTCCCGCCCCGGTCGCCCCTCCCGCGCCCCGGCCGGTCCCTCCGGCCCGGCCCACCGGCGACATCACGCCCGAGTCGCTCCTCCCCCTGCTCGGCCTGCGGACGTTCCGGCCCGGGCAACGCGAGGCGGTGCAGGCGGCGCTCGACGGCCGCGACTCGCTCGTCGTGATGCCGACCGGCGGCGGCAAGAGCCTCTGCTACCAGCTGCCCGCGCTGGCCGGCGACGACCTGACCGTGGTCGTCTCCCCCCTGATCGCCCTGATGCGCGACCAGTGCGCGCGCCTGACCGACCTGGGCCATCCCGCCGTGATGCTCGCCTCCGGCGGCGACGGCGAGAGCAACCGCCGGGCGCTCGACGAGATCCGCGACGGGACGGCGAAGGTGTGCTTCGCGGCCCCGGAGCGCTTCGCCTCGGGAACGTTCCGGGCGGCGCTGCGCACCCGGGCGATCGCGCTGTTCGTGGTGGACGAGGCGCACTGCGTGAGCGAGTGGGGACACGACTTCCGGCCCGACTACCTGCGGCTGTCGTCCGTCATTGCCGAGCTCGGGCACCCCACCGTGATGGCCTGCACCGCGACCGCGACGCCGAAGGTCGCCGACGAGATCGCCGCGCGGCTGGCGCTGCGCGAGCCCGTCCGCGTCCGCTCCGGCTTCGACCGGCCGAACCTCTCGTTCGACGTGCTGCCGTTCGACGGCCAGGGCTCCGTCGCCCGCAAGCGCGCGACGCTCGTCGCCGGGATCTCCGAGCCCGAGAACCGCCCCGCCGTCGTCTACTGCGGCACGCGCAAGAGCACCGAGGAGGTCACCGAGCTGCTCGGCGCCGCCGGGGTGCGGGCCGTCGGGTACCACGCGGGGATGTCCGCGGACGTCCGCGCGAGCCGGCAGGACGCGTTCATGCGCGGCGACGCCGACGTGGTCGTGGCGACCAACGCGTTCGGGATGGGCGTCGACAAGGCCGACGTGCGCTCCGTGTGGCACTGGGCGCTCCCGAGCTCGCTCGAGGCGTACTACCAGGAGGCCGGCCGCGCGGGCCGCGACGGCATCCTGGCCCGCGCCGTGCTGCTCGCGTCGCGGTCGGATCTCGGGCGCCTCGTCCGCTTCATCCAGGAGGCCGAGGTGACCGTCGACCAGGTCGGCGCGCTCATCGGGCGGCTGCGTGCCCAAGCCGATGAGAACGGCGAGGTCGAGGCCGACGCCGGCCAGGACCGCGACCGCATCGCGCTCGCGGTGGCCGAGCGGGCCGGGGCGATCGCCCTGGAGCCCGGGGCCGGCAATCGCCTGCGGGTCAGCGTGATGCCCGGCGAGGTCGACCACCGCACGATCGCCCAGATGTGCCGCGCCGCGACCGACCGTCGCTGGCAGGCGTACCGCTCGATCGAGAAGTACGCGTCGGGCGAGAACCACGTCTGCCGCCGCCGACAGCTCCTGGATCACTTCGGGGATCCCGAGGAGGGCGCGCCGCTCGGCCGCTGCTGCGACGTGCACGACCCGGTCGACTGGCTCCCCCCGATCCAGGTCGCGTCCGGCCGCTCACGCGGATCCGCGAGCCCGCCGGAGGAGGAGGGCCGCCCCGTCACCGACGACGAGATGGCGCCCTTCAAGGCGTGGCGCCGCGAGCGGGCCGACGGCAAGCCGGCCTACACCGTCGCCACCGACGCGACCCTCCGCGAGGTCATCCGCCGCCAGCCGTCCACCCCCGACGAGCTCCTGGCGATCAAGGGCATCGGCACGTCGTTCATCGAGAAGCACGGCGAGGCGCTGCTGGAGCTGCTGCGGGGGTGACCGCGACGCGGCCGTCGCCTCAGAGGCGACGGCCGCGAGCCCGAACGTCCGCCGCTACAGGCCGCAGGGCCCCGAGCAGATGGTCGTGTGGTTCCAGCCTCCGCTGTAGTTGGAGCGGACGAGCGAGTCCTCGGCTCCGATCGAGAAGACCCCGGTGTTCCCGCTCGCGTCCACGAGCGCGGTGGGCGCGCCGCGCAGGGTCCCGCCCAGCCCGTAGGAGTGCCAGCCGCCGCTGTCGATCAGCTGCTTGAGCGTGCCATCGTTGCCGCGGTAGTACACGCTGGCGTTGCCGCCCGGCTCGGTGAAGTTCGTCGGGTCGCCCCCCGGCTCGCCGCCGAGACCCCACAGGTACCACGTGCTGCCGGTGTGGTAGAGCTGGTCGATCTGGCCGTCGGTGCCGCGGAACATGACGGAGTGGTTGCCGCCCGGCTCGATGATCGCCGACGGGCTTCCGGCCGCCGAGCCGCCCAGCCCGAACAGGTGCCAGGTACCGTCGTAGTAGAGCTGCTTGATCGCGCCGTCCGTCCCGCGGAAGTAGATCGCCTGGTTGTTGCCCGCCTCACGGACGACCGATGGCGTGCCCGTGGCGGACCCGCCCAGATCGTTCAGATGCCACGTGCCGTCGTAGAACAGCTGCCAGATGTGCCCATCGGTTCCCCGGAAGGCGACCCACGACTGCCCGCTCGATGCGGTGACGGAGTCGGGATCGCTCGCAGCGCTGCCGCCGAGGTCGTAGTGCTGCCACGTGCCGCTGGCGTAGACGTACTGGTGGATGTGGGAATCGGTCCCCCGGAAGAAGACGACGACGTTGCCGAACGCGTCCACGACGGCGGACGGCGACCCGACGATCACCGTGGTGCCGAGTCGTGTCGGGGTCCACGTCGTGGCGGACGAGGCCTTGCTCACGTCCCACACACGGCCGTCCTCGCCCCGCACGAACACGTGTTGCTTGCCGCTGGCCTCACGAACGGCCGAGGGCGTCGGCGCCCCTGGGTTGGCGCAGTCGCCAGGGCCGCCGTACCGGAAGGCCGAGTAGTTGCTGCTCGAGGGCCAGGCGTTGCCGAGGGTGTACGAGAGGGGACCGGACGTCGATGAGACCTCGAACTGGGCGTTCGTGGTGGTGCCGCCGGTCGTGACGTAGTACACCTGCTGCCACACCGCGGCCTGCGGATCGGTGCCCAGAGCGCCGTTGCCCATGTCCGTGCACGTCGTCGCGTCGGCCGCGGCGATCTCCCCGCCGGCATCCAGGCGACTCAGGTACGTGGGGTAGTGGGTCCAGTACGACGTGTCGAGATAGCCGAGCCAATGGTCGTCGTACGACACCCAGTAGCCGTCGACCGTACGCACGATGCCGTACTTGTGCACGCCGTCTCCCGTGCTCACGACCGAGGTCGGCATGTACGTCGCGTCGTACGGATGCCAGTGGGAGACGCAGCTGGAGACGTTGGGGCGCACGTAGCAGCTGTCGCTCGTGTAGCCCTGCTTCGCGCCGAACAGGAAGAGGTGCGGCTTCAGGTCGCCGTAGAACTCGGGGTAGACCTGCCAGCCAAGCTCCACGGTGCTGACGTTCGACTCCCCCGTCGAGGCATCGACGAACCACAGCTGCGACAGGCTGAAGTTCTGCCAGGGATCGGATCCGCTCAGGTCGACGAACGGCTTCTCGTTGCTCTGGTAGCCCCAGATCTCGGAGACCGCGCCGCTGCTGGGCGCGAGGTCGTGGGCCACCGCGTACCGGTGCGCCGCGTCGCCGGGCATGGCCGGCGCGTCGAGTCCGCGAGCGTGGCTCCGCGCGCGACCGCGTTTAGCGCCCCGCGACCGCGTGTCCACGTCGACCGGGGCGTGCAGGGCGGCCGGCATCGGGGCCTGGCCCGTAGGGCAGAGCGGCTTGCGCTGGGCGTCCGCACGACGGGCCGCGGCCGACAGGGTGGAGGCACGACCGTTCACGCTGGGTGGCGCCACCGTCGCCGGCGGACGCGCGCTCGTGCGCTTCACGCACGTGAACGGGATGGGTTCCCCGTGAGGGGAGAGTGAGCGGACTGGGGCGGCGTCCGCCGTGGCGGTGCCGGCCGACAGCGCGAGTCCGAGGACGAGGGCGAGGGCCGTGTGCGAGCGACGTGACCTGCGGATCATGGGCGTCCTGTCGAGACGGGGTTCACGAGAAGCGGTCGGGTGCCCCGCTTCCTACACGCCGCGAGTCT
>Ga0247740_1001367_pt1 | contig 10513 bp, 18 predicted proteins | sample UWRJL148409B2_FD_180942 | JGI IMG/M metagenome (GOLD analysis project Ga0247740, IMG submission 180942) | Plant litter microbial communities from Arlington Agricultural Research Station in Wisconsin, United States - UWRJ-L148-409B-2 | ecosystem: Environmental > Terrestrial > Plant litter >...
TCAGTTTTGCTCTTAAGCGGGTCATTAAAAACAAATATCATTCCTGTTAAAGAACAGATAACCGTGATAATATAAAAAAGCAAACTTAGTACTAATGCAAGATGTTGGTCGAGGCCTGCATATTTTGCTCCTTCAATAATTACAAATTCTCTTACTCCCAATCCTCCACCCACCGAAATGGGCAATACTGAAGCTATTACTGCAATCAGGAAAATAAATACATACGCATTCATATCGGTAGTAATGTGCAATGCAAACAGAATGAAATAAACGCTTAGCAAAACAGAAATCTGCACCACAGCACCCAAAATAAAAGTAGGCCAGAAGCCCGGTAGAAAATCGGGGAATAATTTTTTGATAATAAAGTAGAGTAGGGGAATAGCGAAGAGGGCACCGCCAATCATTAAAATGATATAACTTCTTTCAGTAATTACAAACGTACTGTAAGCTGCTACAATTAATCCCAGGGCAAGCAAACCACTGAAACGGTCCAGCAATACGGCGGTGGTAGTTTTTTTGTAAGGCACACTATATTTTTTCGAAAGCAGAATTACTTTATACGCATCGCCGGTAATAGCACCGGGTAAAAAAAGGTTGTAGAACATCCCCAGCCAGTAGAGCTTTAGGTTTTGCCACTCGGGAAGTTGGATGCCGATATTGCGGAAATAGATATTGAGCCGCCTGGAGCCCACTACTTTGGAAAAAGAATAGATAAGCAAAGAGGCCAGCAGCCAGAACCAGTTGGCCGACTTCAGGGCCAGCCAGATTTCCCGGAAATTGAGTTTGGAAAACACATACCAGAGACAGGCAATGGTAATTGCTATTTTAACCAGCAGCTTTATCTTTGGCAGTATGCCCCCCGAAGGCTTGGGTATGTCTTGCATTGGCCGCAAAGTTAAGCCTGAAACTCAAGCAAATAGGGGAGTTTATAAGTTTTGGACACTGATTTAAGAAAAGTGCAAAAAATAATTCATAAGTATTTGGAAGCTATGCCTGTCACCCCTACCTTTGCACTCCCAAAAGAAAATTGGGTATTCACACATGTCGCAGCGAATCAGAATCAAATTACAGTCTTACGATCACAATCTGGTAGATAAATCTGCAGAGAAAATCGTAAAAACAGTACGCAGTACTGGTGCAGTGGTAACAGGACCTATTCCTTTGCCTACCCGTCGTAAAATATTTACTGTATTACGTTCACCACACGTTAATAAGAAAAGCCGTGAGCAGTTCCAGTTAGCTACGCATAAGCGTTTGCTGGATATCTACACTTCTTCTTCAAGAACGGTGGATGCACTTAGCAAATTGGATTTGCCAAGTGGTGTGGAAGTAGAAATTAAAGCATAATCGCTGATGTAGCAGTTGACTGCGAAATCAATGATTCAAGTTCTTATAAATTAAAAATTGCTATCTCTCAATCTGGTTGTTAGCTTAAACTAACAGCAACGAAAAAAGAGCTCTGGCTGATAACATAAAACAAGCCATTCAGGGTTTGTTTACTGCCGGTACTTCCCCAGAAAGGAAAAGGTCGGTGGCAAACGGGGATTGACTCTTCGGTAACATCAGATGACAATATTGTCGCTGTATCGGAGAATGTCCCAATAACCTTGCAGGCACAAACAGAACAACCATGAAAGGTATTATTGGGAAAAAAATTGGGATGACCAGTATTTTCGATTCCACGGGCAAGCAAACGGCTTGTACTATTATCGAAGCCGGCCCCTGCGTAGTTACCCAGGTTAAAACAATTGAAACTGACGGGTACACTTCTCACTCGCTTTCTTTTGGAGACAAAAAAGAAAAGCACTCTACAAAAGCTGAAGTTGGCCACTATGCCAAAGCACAAACAGCTCCTAAGAAATTTACAAAAGAATTTCGCAACTATTCCATCGACAAAAATATTGGTGAAACTGTAACACTTGACATCTTCGAGGAAGGTGACAAAGTAGAAGTAGTTGGCACAACCAAAGGAAAAGGTTTCCAGGGTGTTGTTAAGCGTCATGGTTTCCATGGTGTAGGACAACAGTCGCACGGTCAGCATGACCGTCAGAGAGCTCCGGGTTCTTTGGGTAACTCATCTGATGCGGCACGTGTAATGAAAGGTATGAAGATGGCCGGCCGTATGGGACAAGATCGTGTTAAGTTAAAAGGCCTGAAAGTGGTTAAGATTTTTGCTGAAAAGAATTACATTCTTGTTAGCGGATCTGTACCAGGTCATATTGGTTCAATTGTTTTAATTCAGAAATAATCGTTCGTAGAGACAAGGCACGCCTTTTCTCACAAAATATATATAATGCAAATCGAAGTTTTAAATACAAACGGAAAAGCTACAGGCAGATCGGTTGAGTTACCGGAAGAAATTTTCGGAGCAGAACCTAATAATCACGTTATCTACCTGGCAGTAAAACAATACCTGGCTGCACAACGTCAGGGTACGCACAAAGTAAAGACCCGTGCTGAAGTACAAGGTGCAAGCCGCAAGTTGCACAAACAAAAAGGAACTGGTGGAAGCCGTAAAGGTAATATCCGTAACCCTTTATACAAGGGTGGTGGTACCATCTTTGGTCCAAAGCCTCACTCTTATGACATCAAGTTGAACCGTAAGGTGAAAGATTTGGCTAAGATTTCTGCTCTTTCTTATAAAGCAAAAGAAAATGCAATCGTAATTGTTGAAGACATCAAAATGGATGCTCCTAAAACAAAAACTTTTGTAGATATGCTGGGTAACCTGAAAGTGAACGACAAGAAATTGATGTTCATTTTACCGGAATACAACGAAACAGTTCAAATGTCTATCCGCAATGTTCCTTCAGTATTAGGTGTATTGCTGAGCGATATCAATACATACGACATTGTAAATTCTGAAGTGCTGGTATTGACAGAAAGCGCAGCAAAGATTTTCAGTGAAGAAGAAACTGCAACAGCATAATTAAAAACGAATTAAAGACAGCACGATGAAACCATCAGATGTATTAATAAAACCTATTTTGACAGAAAAAGCAAATGCACAGCAGGATACACTGCGCCGCTATGCTTTCAAAGTAGCAAAAAAAGCAAACAAGCTGGAAATCAAAAAAGCAATTGAAAGCTTTTACGGTGTTACAGTTACTAACGTAAACACCTCAGTAACTCCGGCTAAAAGTAAAAGCCGCTTTACAAAAGCTGGTGTAATATCAGGCCGCAAGCCTTCTTACAAGAAAGCTTATGTAACAGTAGCTGAAGGGGAGAACATTGATTTGTATTCTAACATCTAAGCCCCCATCCCCTAAAGGGGAGAATTGGAATGGCAAACAACCGCCGCGAAGTGTTGAAATTTGGAATTTAAAATTTGGAATTTAAGAAATGGCATTAAGAAAATTTAAACCTATTACAGCCGGTACACGTTGGAGAATCGGTAATGCGTATGCAGAAGTTACAACGAATGTACCTGAGCATACACTGGTAGAAGCAAAACCAAGAACCGGTGGCCGTACTTCTAATGGTCGTTTGTCTATGCGCTATAGAGGCGGTGGACACAAGAAGAAATATCGTATCATCGATTTCAAGCGTAATAAAACTGGTCTTGCTGAAGTAGTTTCTATCGAGTACGATCCAAACCGTACTGCATTCATCGCTTTGCTGGTGTATGCTGATGGTGAAAAACGTTACATCATTGCTCCGCAAGGATTGGTAGTTGGTAATAAAGTAGAGAGTGGTGAGTTTGTAGCTCCTGAAATAGGACATGCATTACCAATGAAGAACATGCCTTTGGGTACTAACGTTCACAATATTGAAATGCAACCTGGTCAGGGTGGTAAATTAGCACGCAGTGCTGGTTCATCTGCACAGTTGACTAACAAGGAAGAAAAATACGCTATCTTAAAAATGCCTTCTGGTGAATTAAGAAAAGTATTGGTTAACTGCTACGCAACAGTTGGTGTTGTTAGTAACAGTGACCACTTCTTACAAAGCATGGGTAAAGCAGGCCGTAACAGGTGGAAAGGTATCAAACCAAGAAACCGTGGTGTAGCGATGAACCCTGTAGATCACCCGATGGGTGGTGGTGAAGGTAAAGCTTCAGGTGGACAACCTCGTTCTAGAAATGGTCAGTACTCAAGAGGTCTGAAAACCAGAACTAAAGGAAAAGGAAGCGATAAAATGATTATCCAGCGTAAGAACGGGAGCAAGCTAGCAAAATAAAATAAAGCAAATAGCAAATTCCAAATCCCAGGAGGGAGTGAACGATTGGAATTTGGAATTTATAAAATTTGGAATTTAAAATACTATGGCACGTTCGATTAAAAAAGGTCCTTATATAGCTACGCATCTTGAAAACAAGGTGACTGCTATGAATGACGGTAAAAACAAAAAAGGTGTAATTAAGACCTGGAGCAGACGCTCTACTATTTCACCTGATTTTGTGGGTCACACTTTTGCTGTGCACAATGGCAACAAGTTCATACCTGTGTATGTAACAGAATTTATGGTAGGTCATAAGTTGGGTGAATTTGCACCAACCCGCCAGTTCAAAGGACATTCTAAAAAAGAAGGTTAATAAAGAAATTAATAACAATGGAAGCAGTAGCTAAACTGAGAAATCACCCCACTTCACCCCGTAAAATGCGGTTACTTGTTGACCTCATCCGTGGTATGAAAGTAGAGAAAGCATTGGCAGAATTGGAGCATAATCCAAAGGACTCTGCAGTACCTCTTCGCAAATTGGTACTAAGTGCTATCAATAACTGGAAGCAGAAGAATGAAGGTGGTGATGAAAGCCAACTTATAGTAAAAACTATAATGGTTGATGGTGCCAGAACTTTAAAACGTATGCGTCCTGCTCCGCAGGGTCGTGGTTACAGAGTTCGCAAACGCAGCAACCACGTAACAGTGATAGTGGATACAAAAGAAATCAAAAACTAAACGAATTAATAAACCAATAACATGGGTCAAAAAGCAAATCCGATTGGTAACAGATTAGGCATCATCCGTGGATGGGAATCTAACTGGTATGGCAGCAAAAAAGATTATGCTGGCAAACTGATTGAGGATCACAAAATCAGAACTTACCTGAATGCCCGTATCAACAAGGGTGGTATATCTAAAATTGTTATCGAGAGAACATTAGGTAAACTGATTGTTACGATTCACACTTCAAAGCCTGGTATCATTATCGGTAAAGGTGGTGGAGAAGTAGACCGTATTAAAGAAGAGTTGAAAAAACTTACCGGTAAGGATGATGTTCAGATCAACATCCTGGAGATACGTCGTCCGGAACTTGATGCGATGATTGTAGGTGATACAATTGCCCGCCAGATCGAAAACCGTATCAACTTTAAACGTGCCACTAAAATGGCGATAGCTTCTGCACTGCGCATGGGTGCTGAAGGTATCAAGGTAAAATTAAGCGGCCGTTTGAACGGTGCTGAAATTGCCCGCAGCGAAGAATTCAAACAAGGTCGTGTGCCTTTGCATACGTTCCGTATGGATATTGATTATGCCAATGTATTTGCTCAGACTGTATATGGTAAAATCGGAATTAAGGTTTGGATTTGTAAAGGTGAAGTTTTAGCGAAGAGAGATTTGAACCCGAACTTTATAGCTGGTGGTGGTAAGAACGAAGGTGGCGGAGCTGGTGATAGAAGAGATGACAGAGGCGGTGACCGTCGTGATGACAGAAGAGGTGGTGGAGATCGCCGTGATGACCGCAGAGGTGGCGGTGGTGGTGGCGACCGCAGAGGCGGTGGCGGACAAAGAAGAAATTAAAAAACAGTTGCTGGTTACCCGTTACAGGTATCAGCCTAATAAAAATTGAAATGTTTCACTACTGGTAACCTGCAACAGGAAACTGGTAACAACAAACTGAAATATGTTACAACCGAAAAGATCGAAACACAGGAAAATGCAACGGGGTCGTATGAAAGGCGACGCTAAAAGAGGCACAACAATTTCCTTTGGTTCATACGCACTGAAAGCATTAGATAGCCATTGGGTTACTGATCGCCAGATTGAAGCTGCACGTCAGGCTTTGACCCGTGAAATGAAAAGAGAAGGTAATGTGTGGATACGCATCTTCCCTGACAAGCCTATTACTGCGAAACCAGCAGAGGTGAGAATGGGTAAAGGTAAAGGTAACCTGGAGTTCTGGGCTGCTGTAGTAAGACCAGGCCGTATCTTATTTGAAGTGGATGGTGTAGATGAGAAAGTTGCCCGTGCATCTTTATCATTAGCAGCAGGCAAATTGCCTATCAAAACAAAGTTTATCATGCGCAGAGATTTAGAAACTGCGTAATAATTAATAAATCGTAATAACGATGTCAAAGAAATCAGATTTTGTAAAGAGCATTCATGGAATGAATGAAAGCGACCTGAAGGCACGCCTTGAGGAAGACAAACAACGTTTAAAGAAATTGGAATTTGCTCATACAATTTCCCCGTTGGAAAATCCTATGACAATACGCGGATTGCGCCGTGACATTGCCAGGGTAATAACTGAAATTAAGTTGAAGCAACAGCAGGCTTAAGAAAATAACAAAAATCAAATTCCAAATCCCAAGCGGATATTTCAGATGGAATTTGGGATTTAAAAATTTGGAATTTTTCAATTATGGAAGAAAGAAATTTAAGAAAAACAAGAACAGGTGTTGTAACCAGCAACAAAATGGAAAAGACTATTACTGTTGCGGTTGAAAGAAAAGTAAAACACCCTATCTATGGTAAGTTCGTAAAGAAAACTACCAAGTTCCATGCGCATGATGATAAAAACGAATGCAGCATTGGTGATGTAGTGAAAATAATGGAAACCCGTCCGCTTAGCAAAACAAAGCGTTGGAGACTGGTGGAAGTTGTAGAGAAAGTGAAATAAGAAAAATATTGAGTACAGGCGTATTCAATGTTAAGAAAAAATAGATCGTAAAATCTAAGTACTCAGTACTACAAGGCTAAGTACTATTAAATCGAAATAAAATGATTCAGCAAGAAAGCCGGTTAAGTGTTGCGGACAACAGTGGTGCCAAAGAGGTACTTTGTATCCGTGTACTTGGCAACAGCGGTCAGCGTTATGCAAGAATTGGCGACAAGATTGTAGTAACGATTAAGGATGCTATGCCTGCAGGTGGTATCAAAAAAGGAACAGTTGCTAAAGCAGTAATTGTTCGTACTACTAACAAATTACGTCGTAAGGATGGTTCTTACATCCGCTTTGATGATAATGCAGTTGTAATATTAAACCAGGCTGATGAGCCACGTGGTACACGTATTTTTGGGCCAGTAGCAAGAGAACTGCGTGACAAAGGATACATGAAAATTATTTCTTTGGCACCTGAAGTTCTTTAATGAATAATCGATCTGTAAGTGTTGAATAGCGAACAGAACGATGAAGAGTGCGACGCAACAGACGATGATAGTAGCACTGCAGCTGGTAACATAAAAAATTAACTAATCCGCTTCGGCGGGTAAAGAATAAGAAAAAATGAAAGCAAGATTTAAACCCAAGTTCAATATCCGCAAAGGGGACAGTGTGGTGGTTATTACCGGTGATGATAAAGATTTATCAAAACCAAGAATTGTAAAAGAAGTTTTAGTAGAAGATGCTAAAGTATTGGTAGAAGGTGTTAACATCATTACCAAACACACGAAGCCTTCTGCTCAAAATACCAAAGGCGGTATTGTAAAGAAAGAAGCGCCAATCCACATCAGCAATGTAATGCTGTGGGATGCTGCTCAAAAAGCAGGTGCTAAAGTAACAAGGGTAAGAAAAGAAGGTAAAACTGAAAGGGTTTTTAAAACTAAAAAAACTCAAGGAGGTAAAAAATAATGGCAACGAAAACGTATACTCCAAGACTTGCAGATAAGTACACTAAAGAAGTAGTACCTGCATTAGTAAAAAAATTCAGCTACACAACGATGATGCAAGCTCCTAAGCTGGAGAAAATTTGCCTGAACCGTGGTGTGAATGGCGCTGTAACAGACAAAAAATTAGTAGATATCGCCCTGGAAGAATTGGCAACAATTTCTGGTCAGAAAGCAGTAGCTACGATGTCTAAGAAAGACATCTCTAACTTCAAACTTCGTAAGAACATGCCGATTGGCGCAAGAGTTACGCTGCGTGGAGTGAAGATGTTTGAATTTCTGGACCGTTTAATTGCTGTGGCTTTACCCCGTGTACGTGACTTTAAAGGCGTAAGCGAAAAATCTTTTGATGGCCGTGGTAACTATACATTAGGCGTTACTGAACAAATCATTTTCCCTGAAATCGATATCGATAAAGTAAACAAAATTACTGGTCTTGATATCACTTTTGTAACAACAGCAAGCACTGATGAAGAAGCTTACGAGTTGTTGAAAGAATTGGGAATGCCATTTAAGAATGCAGCTAAATCTAGTTCAAACTAAAAAAAGTATAAATAATTATGGCTAAGACATCAATAAAGGCCAGGCAGAAAAAAAGAGAGAGATTGGTAGCTCAACATGCCGCTAAACGTGAAGAACTGAAGAAAGCAGGTGATTGGAAAGCGCTGGACGAAATGCCAAGAAACTCATCTACGGTTCGCTTGAAAAACCGTTGCCAGCTTACAGGACGCCCAAGAGGTTATGTTCGCTACTTTGGTCTTTCGAGAATTATGTTGAGAGATATGGCTCTTAACGGAAAAATACCAGGATTGAAAAAAGCAAGCTGGTAAGAAACAAATTTTAAAATTAAACTATCCAATTATCCCGATTGTATCGGGACGTAGGAGGGAAAATAATATGGTAACAGATCCTATAGCAGATTTTTTGACAAGAATCCGTAACGCACAGATGGCAGGCCATCGTGTAGTGGATATTCCTGCTTCTAATTTGAAGAAGAGAATGACAGAAATTTTGTATGCTCAAGGTTATATCCTGAAGTACAAATTTGAAGATGACAGCAAACAAGGGGTTATCAAAATAGCCTTGAAATATGATGCTGCTACAAAACAACCAGCTATTCAGAGCATGGAGAGAGTAAGCCGCCCGGGTTTGCGTCAATACGCAAAGCCAGCTGAAATACGCCGTGTAAAAAATGGCCTTGGTGTAGCGATTGTATCTACTTCTAAAGGTGTAATGACTGATAAGGAAGCAAAGGTGCAGAATGTAGGTGGTGAAGTACTTTGCTATATCTACTAAGATTAGAATAAATGTTGCCAATACATTAAGCCGGACTCTATACCTGGCTGACCGGTTGGTAACTCTTTCAAATAACAATTCCGGATAACCGGAAATAAATTTTAAACAAAATGTCTCGTATAGGAAAACAACCAATAGTATCTCCTGCCGGTGTAACTATCACCGTTGGAAAAGATAATGTGGTTACTGTAAAAGGACCTAAGGGTGAATTGAAACAGGCTATTGACCGTGATATAACTGTAGAAGTAAAAGATGGTACTATAACTTTCTCCCGCCCTACAGACCAAATCCGTCACCGTGCTATGCATGGCTTGTATCGCTCATTGGTTTCTAACCTTGTAAAAGGTGTAACTGATGGTTATGAAAGAAAGCTTGAGTTGATAGGGGTAGGTTTTAAAGCAGCTAACCAGGGTAACACATTGGATCTTGCTTTAGGATATTCTCACAATATCATTTTTGAAGTTCCCAGTGAAATTAAAGTAACAACTGCACAGGAAAAAGGACAGAACCCGATTATTACATTGGTTGGTATCGACAAACAATTAATAGGAGCGGTAGCTGCTAAATTACGCAGCCTTCGTAAACCAGAACCATACAAAGGAAAAGGTGTACGTTATGTTGGTGAAGTGGTTCGTAAGAAAGCTGGTAAAGCTGCAGGTAAATAATTAAGTAAAGTATGACCTTGGCAGAATCAAGGTTAAAAAATAAAAGAGATGAACGCAAAAGTTAAAACATCGAGAAGACAAAGAATCCGCTTCAATATCCGTACTACGGTTAGCGGAACTGCTGCAAAGCCACGTTTGTCAGTTTTCAGAAGTAATGCTGATATTTATGCACAATTGATTGATGACGTAACCGGAACAACAATTGCAGCTTCTTCATCAAAAGACAAAGAGATTAAAGCACAAAAAGTTACAAAGACTGAAAAAAGTAAACTGGTTGGCGCTGCAGTAGGCCGCAAAGCAGTGGAGCTTGGAGTAACCAATGTGGTATTTGACCGTAGCGGTTATTTATACCATGGCCGTGTGAAATCAGTTGCTGATGGAGCAAGAGAAGCAGGTCTTCAATTTTAATAAAACAAGATTCAGATTCAAACTTTTAATTACAAGTATAAATGTCAAAGTTTAGCGTAAACAAGGTTAAAGCCGGTGACCTGGAACTGAAGGATAAAGTAGTTTCCATCAACCGTGTTGTGAAAACAACAAAAGGTGGCCGTGCATTCAGCTTCTCTGCCCTGGTGGTAGTAGGAAATGAAAACGGTATCGTTGGTCATGGTTTAGGTAAAGCCAAAGAAGTTCAGGAAGCCATCACCAAAGGAATTGAGGATGCTAAAAAGAACCTGATTAAAGTTCCGGTAATGAAGGGTACTATCCCTCACGACCAGTGGGCT
>Ga0247740_1001368_pt1 | contig 10511 bp, 10 predicted proteins | sample UWRJL148409B2_FD_180942 | JGI IMG/M metagenome (GOLD analysis project Ga0247740, IMG submission 180942) | Plant litter microbial communities from Arlington Agricultural Research Station in Wisconsin, United States - UWRJ-L148-409B-2 | ecosystem: Environmental > Terrestrial > Plant litter >...
CTGTCGTCGTATTGGTACCCGTCTTTCAATACCGACTTGATTCCAGTCGGCCCAACTTGGCCCGACGATCAGACCGAGCCCGGCATCAAAAAAGAGCTCGGCGGTCGCTCCTTCGACTCGCCGACGCTCGTGCTGCGAGGCAAGCCTCAAGGCAAAGCGACGTACAACGTGTTCTTGGTTCGCACCCCGGGAGCCGAGCCGCAGGCGGCAGCCGGCCCGAGCAAGCCAGCCCTTCGGCTGGCGAAGACTCGCCCGACTCCCTCGCCTGGGGCGGTCGCGGCGACCGTCGAGCGCGAGTTGGCCGACCAGGGAGGCTCTTGGCCCAAGTGGTTCGAGAAGCTGTCGCCGACCCAGCAGAGCTTGAAGAAGCGCCTGAAAGCCATGCCGCCCAAGGTGAAGGCGTTGGCGGGGCGTGAGGGCTTTCTGTTTTACCGGAACGACCTCGAATACGTCACGGGCGGGGATTTGGAAAAGCAGCGCAAGGGTAAGAATCCTTTGCCCGCGATCGTGGAGTTCAAGAAGCTGCTCGATGAGCAGGGCGTCGACTTTCTGTTCGTGCCAGTGCCAACCAAGCTCGAGGTCTATCCAGAAAAGCTCGACCCGGAGTTGAAGACGGTCTCGGGCGAAGTGCTCAATCCGGCGTTTCGCAAGCTGCTCGCCAGCTTGGCCAAAGAGGGCGTCGAAGTATTGGACCTGTTGCCCGCGCTGCTGAGGGCCAAGTCGGCGACCGGCTCGGAGCCGCTCTTTCAGCACCAAGACACGCATTGGACAGACCGCGGCCTGCGTTTGACGGCCGAAATGCTGGCGGCGCGAGTGAAGAAATACCCCTGGTACGGGGAGCTTGCGAAGCAAAAGCGCAGCTACAGCATGCGCGAAACCAGCTTCACGCGCTTTGGCGACCTGCAATCTAGGTTGCCCGAGGCCGAACAGAAGAAGTACGCGCCCGAGACCCTCGCGGCGCATCAGGTCCTCCTCGCGGGTCAGCCTTATGATGATGACCCCGACAGCCCGCTGGTGCTTTTGGGTGACAGCTTCACGGGCGTGTACGAGCTGACCGACGCCGAACACGCGGGCGTCTCCGCGCACATCGCGCGCGGCATCGGCTACCCGCTCGACTTGGTGATGAGCTATGGCGGCGGCCCCAACGTACGCCAAAAACTGATGCGCCGCGGGGTCGAAGCACTCGGCACCAAGAAGCTCGTGATCTGGATGATGACCGCACGCGACCTGTTCAACTATTGGGAGGACTGGGAGTCGCTGAAGAAGCCATGAAGCGGCGCTCACTCCTGCTCTTGCTCGCATCCGCTGCCTGCCGGCAGCAAGACCTCCCCCGTCTCGAGCTAGGCCGCGCGCTACTCGATGTCGCGGCTCAGAGCGGGTCGACGGCGGAGCAGGTGAGCCGGGGGGAGCGGGAACTTGCACGCTTGGCAACGCTCGCTAGAACCGAGCTCGCAGCCAGCGCGCGGCGGTCGCCGGCCGCGGTTTTGAGTACACTTCTGTTCGAACAGTGGGGGTTCGTTCGTGAGGTGACGGACACGAGCCTCCGCTACGTGTTGCTCCCGAGTGTGCTCGAACATCGGCGCGGGAGCTGCGTCGGCTTGGGGAGCTTGTATCTTGCGCTGGCGGACGCGCTGCGCTGGTCCGCGGCGGGTGTGTTGATGCCCGGCCATTTTTACGCGCGCGTGCGGGAGGCCACCGGCGACCGAAATGTCGAGCTACTGCGCGCTGGCGAGCAGATGCCCGAGGCTTGGTACGAGCAACGCTTTCCGATCCCGGGGGGCAACGCCCGAGAGTACGCGCGGCCGCTCACGGTTTCTGAAGTGCTCGGTGTCGTTCACTACGACGTGGGCAACGAGCGGCGAAGGCAGCGGCGTCTGTCGGAAGCGCAAACCGCCTTTGCGCGCGCGACGAGTGCGTTCCCGGACCTCGCTGAGGCGCATGCGAGCTTGGGCGCGGTTCAGCACCTGCTCGGCGATCTACAGGCGGCCACGGCGAGCTATCAGCGGGCGAAGGATGCCAATCCGCACCTACCCGGCGTCGCTCAGAATCTGAGCCTGCTCGAAGGCGAGCGCGACGCATCCGTTTCGGTGCACTGACTACCGCAGCACGACAACGCCTGCGACTACGACGCTTGCCATGGCGGGAATCGCCATGCGGGGTGCGACTACTGCAATGCCTTTCAGCCCGGGCCGTGCGCCGGAGCGGGGCTACGCCATGCGATGCCGGTTGAGAGTGACTGCGATCGTCGGTGCCATCGCCATGCAAACTCGGCGTCGATCGCAGTGAATCCCGACAGACACGGACGTCACTGCTGCTCCCGGCGCAGTGACCGGTCGGCCGATGACTCGTCGATCACTCGCGAGAGTGACGTCCCCACTCCTCAGAGTGATGCGTGCATATGTCGTGCGGATTGCGCCACGCGTTCATCACAATCGTCTCCGCGAAGCACACTCTTCAGAGTGGACGTTGCGCGAATGTAGTGTTAGGTAGTGAAGCAACGAGGAGTCGAGCGCGAGATGTCTCGCGCAACGAGATTTGCTGTCCAGGCGGGCGCGGCGAAAGCGTCCTCCTTCGTGTCGAGCGAAGTGGCGTGTACCGGTGGGGAACGTCAGGGCGGAGCTGTATCCGAGACTCGGCTGCTTCGTCTCGGCGTGCTCGTGATTTGATTCTTTGACGAGAAGGAAAATCCTATGACTGACGTATTGAGGCACGAGGTGGTCGTCGGCGGTCCGCTGAACGTCGACTTGAAATCGCTGGTGGCGGTAGCGCGTCATGGCGCGTCCGTCTCGTTGGAGCCGGCGGCGCGGGCCAACATGGACCAATGCCACTCCTTCTTTACGACCAAGGTCGATAGCCGCGTGCCGATCTACGGGCTCAACACGCAGTTTGGCGATCAGGTCGTGCTCCTCGACAAGCACCTCGACGACTATGAAGGCGAGAGCTACTCGAACTCTCTGAAAAACCGCCAAAATAGCCTAATTAAGTCACACAACTGCGGCATGGGAGAGCTAGCGCCGACGGAAATCGTGCGTGGGGCCATGCTGCTCCGCTCGCGCTGCGTGTCTCGCGGCTACTCCGGCGTGCGTCCCGCAGTCGTGGATGCTTACTTCGGATTTCTGAATCGCGGCATCACGCCGGACTGCTTCCGCTACGGCTCGATCGGTGCGAGCGGTGACTTGGTGCCCCTGGCGACGATCGCCGCCGCGGTGGTGGGTGAAGACGTTCAGGTTCGCTACGAGGGAGGCACATTTCCCGTGCGTGCATTGCTGCGCCAGCTGGGAATGTCCCCGCTCCAGATCCAAGGGCGCGAAGGTCTGGCCCTGATCAACGGTACGTCGTTCATGAGCAGCATCGCCGGCCTAGCTCTGCATGATCTATCGAACCTGTTCGACTCCATGCTGTCCGTGATTGCGATGGCGCTCGAGTCACTGCTCGTGATCGAAGATGGCTACAGCCCCATCGTGCACGAGCTCAAAGGCCATCGAGGGGAACTCGCCGTGGCCGAGCGCATTCGGTCGTCTTGGGATGGCAGTCGCCTGATCCGTGATCTCGAAAAAGCGCGCTCCGAGGGCACGGCGGAAATCGGCGTTCAAGACTATTACTCGCTGCGCTCCGTCGCCCAGGGGTTTGGCGTATTCCACGAGAACCTGGCGCGCGCGCGGCAGTGGATCGAATCCGAGATGAACTCGGTGAATGACAATCCGATTGTCGTGCCCGAGCACGAGCAGGTCTATCACACCGCGAATTTCATGGGCTACTACGTGAGCTCGGCGTGCGACATGCTGCGCGCGGACATCGCGCAGGCCGCGACCTGGCTTCATGCCTTGGTCGCCAATCTGGTACACCCGCGCAAAAATCGCGGACTACCCGTGAACCTGGTCGAAGATCCGATCAACTACAGCGGGTTTCGTCCGATTCAGATCCTGGCGGCTTCGCTCACCGTGCAATGCCGCAAGCTCGCGCAGTCTCACGCCTCGTTCGTGATCCCGACCGAGGGCGACAACCAAGACGTCAACAGTCTGGGGACTCACGCGGCTTTCGACCTTCGGGCCTCCGTTCAGCATCTGCAAGAGCTCACGGGGATTTTGCTCATGGCGTCGGCGCAGGCGCTCGAGCTTCGCGGTCTGGAAAAGGCGGGTCACAAGAGTCGAACAGTGGTGGAGGAATACCGTCGGACCGTGCCTTACCTACGTGAAGACCGCTTGGTTCACGCTGATTTGACCGCCACCGTCGAGGCCATGCGGCGCATGGTTTCGCTCGGAGGCCAAGGGGCGGCCGCGGAGACGACGGAAGAGCCGCCCCGGCGCACATCGGCCATCTTTTTGAAGGCCGATGCCGTGGAGCCCGAAGAACCGCCGCTGGAAGACGCCGCGGCGGGCTCGCGCAAGTGAGACTCCGATGAGTGAAGCAAAGAACCTCGCCGGCCTGATCGGCAAGCACCTGATCTACACGTACGACAACGGTTGGCAGTACGAGATCTACGTCAAGAACGCGACCAGCTTCAGTTACCGCATTCACAGCGGGATCGTCGGCGGTAGGTGGGTCACCGATCAGATAGCCCACATCCTCGACATCGGCGACAGCGTGTACAAGATCTCGTGGGACGAGCCCACGGGGACGACCGTCAGCATTGCCATCAACCTGATCCGGCGGAAGCTCTACGGCACCATCTTCTTTCCGAAATGGATCGAAGACGACCCAACGAAGACCATCTGCTACCAGAACCAGCACCTCGATCGGATGCGCGCCTACCGCGACGCGGGTCCAACCTATCCCAAACTCGTGATCGACGAAGCGGCTCAGATCACCTTCATCGAGGATTGCGGACCCGACCGCGACGACATCATCGACCGGCCGTCGTACGAGCTGCCCCCCGGCTACACCGCAAGGCGAAACTAGCGCGGTTGATGAGCCAAGACACCCGGTCGGGCTCGTGCCCCACCCGTCTACCTGCCCCACGGTTCGGCTGAGTGCTTCTCTGATCGAAAGCGCTCAGCGAGCTTTGGCCACCGCGTCGATCATGCGAGGAATGGCGACCGAGATCAGGATGCCCAGATTGGCGCGCTTGTTGTCGACCAACATTCCTTGCAAGAGCGCGCCGTGATTGATCACGGCGGCGGTATGATTGCCCGCTAGGTCGATCAAGTAATAGCGAGCCAGCGGCGGAAAGTTTGAGTCTGCCATCGAGCTCTCGAGCTCGGTGGTGATGCGCGTGAACAGGGCCACGGCGACCGGCTGCGCATTGAAGCCGGCGAGAGAGAGACCATCAGTGCGGTCCCAAATGTCGGTGGCAATGAGCCCATCGCGGAGCACACTGCGCAGGTCTTGAACGGCGAGATCGAGGAGCTTGGTATCAATCATGGGTCTTTCCAGTGGGTGAGGGGGGGGCGGAGGGGAATGGCTGCGCCTTTACAGACCGCGCACCGTAACCTCGAGTGCTTCCTTGAGCTGATTCAACGCTTCCGTGGAGAGCGCTTCGGCGCCAACTGCGCCTAGGCAGAAGCCACCGCGCTCGGTGCGCGCTTCCACCCAGGACATCATGTTGTTTCCGAGCCAGAGCGCTCCGGCCGTGGCATCGACGCCGGGAATGGTGCGCACACCCATGAGCGCCGAAAGCAGCGGTCCGACCAGTGATACGTGCGCTTCCGAAATGCCGTGGGCGGCCAAGGTCAGCCCGTTGTCGTCAGCCACGAATGCCCCCGTGCACGGCTGGTGATCGAGCGTCCAGGCCATCAGCGTGTCGAGGCGGTCGGACGGATTCTCGGAGAGTTGCACGAGTTTTGGCACCAGCGCCGGCGGTGCCGGTTCCGGCGTCGTCACCGCAGGTAGCGGCGGCGCGGGTACGGAAGCCCGCGCGGGCGGCGTCGAAGGGCGAGCCCCCGCCGGGGCTCGTGCCGCGCGCGCGACAGCCGCGCTGCGGGCGAACGCGGTCGCGGCACGGCGTGGAGCGGTCGCTCGCGCCAGTAGCCGTGCCACGCTCTCCGCATCAGTCCACGAGACGGATCGGTCCGTCATCTTTGCCTCCTTCGTCGATGCCGAGGCGTGCCTCGATCTCTGCCACCAAACTGTCGAATACGGCTGCCACACCGGGCGGCCGACGACTCAGCAAGCCGAGCGGAACACCCGCGCGACTCGCTTGCAGAAAAGTACTGTCCCTCGGGATCGCGGTTTCGAACACCTGCTCGCGATAGAGACCCCAGAGTTCCTCGAGCGAGGCGAGCACTACGGGGTCGCGGAACGAGCTCATGTTGCCGACCACGCCCAGGAGCGAGCAGTCACTGCCGCCCTCGCGAAGCTGCGCGAGCAGCTCGAGCAGCCGGGGCAAGGAGCGCAGCGCGAGCGGCTCGCACTGCACGACGGCGACCACGCTGTCGACCGCCTCGAGTGCGAGTCTGGTCATACCGCCCAGGCCCGCGGGCGTGTCGAAGAGCACGACGTCGTACTCTTGCTGGCTGCGTAACACGATGCGCTTGAGTGCGTCCGTCTCTCGCGCAGTTTGCGAGAAGCTATCGACGTCCATGGCGTCGACTACGCCCATCGGCAAAATTTGTAGCTCCGGCAGGCGCGTCTTGACCACCCCGGCCAGGGCTGCCTCGCTGTTTTGCACGCTGGCGGCGAGGCCCGCGCGGTCGCCGATGCCGTCGAGCGAAAGGCCAATGGCGCCTTGCGGGTCCGTGTCGACGAGCAAGGTGCGCGAGCCTCTGCGGGCGAACGCGTAGGCGCAATTGAGAGCGGTCGTGGTCTTTCCGACCCCTCCCTTGAGACTGGCAAATGCGATGGTTAACGTCATCTAGAGAAACCTAATCTCCGTAGCTGCTCCAAGTTGGCGCGCACGAGGTGAGATGCAGGGTCGAGCTCGGAAAGAGTAGACAGCGCGCGTGAGGCTTCTTCGTAGTTGCGCGCCATGAGCAACCGCCGTGCTTCGTCGTTCAATTGGCGGATGCGTTGAGCGAGTTGCTCTGGCGTGGCCAGCGCGGCTTCCAGCTGAGCGGGCGACAGGGACTGCGGCAGTGCGACCTGGCCCTCGTCGATGCGCCGCAGCGATTCCATCACCAACTCGTGCAAGCCTTTGAAAATCGTACGCTCTTTGCGTGAGCCCGTCGCGGGGCTGGCGCGCGCGCGCATCTCCACGCTGATCAAGCGGGCGAAAGCGTCTTCACCCACGCCCAGCGCGTCGAAGGCCGTCCACACCTCGCCGTTCTGTACTTCGATCACGCCCACGTCCTTGCGCTCGTGGCTGAGCACGAGGATCTGCGAGCCGCCCGACATGCAAATCATCTGCAGGAAGTCGACGGGGACGAAGCTGGCGTGCGGCGGAGAAGACGGGAGCGCCAGCGAACGCGCCAACAAGATCAACGCCTCTTCGGCGATGGGCCGCGGCGTGCGGGTGACGCTACTGTCTGGCGGCGCCGGGTCGTCGGCGTCCAGCGCAAGGACGACTCGCTTGGTGCGTGCGAGCAAGCGTTCCAGCGCGTCGTCTGGGGCGCCCAGTAGCGATCGCGCAAACAGCACCAGGCCTACGTCGGGCACTTCGTCCAGTACTTGCGCCAGTTCTGGCCAGTTGGCGGCGCCCATGGCGCTCGCCGGTGTTTGATCGGCGACGATTCGGATGCACCGCATCCGCTCACGAAGGTCAGGCTCTGCGACCACTACTAGGCTCATTCACGCGCGACTTTCGAGATCGCGACGCGCGCGGCGCAGCATGACTCCCGCCGCGGCATCAGCGGGGCGGAGCACTACGCAGGCTTCGAAGGCGGCGACGGCGTCGGCGAAGCGACCCTGAATGAAAGCGGCAGTGCCACGCGCGAACGCAGCTCGGTACTCGTGCGCCTCAGGGCTGTCGTCCACCCGCACGGAGTCGGGCGGCGTCATGGGGGGCGGTGCCCCGCTGCGCGCGGTCTCGGGCGCGGGTTCTTCCGTCGGCTCTTCGACCGGGGCAACCACCTGGACCGACGCTTGGCGCTCGGAGAGGGCCTCGAGGGGGCGAGGGCCCGAGTGCGCTTCCTGATCTACGCCCGAGTTGGGGGACGCCTTGGGCGCGTACATCTCGATCAGGACTTGCAGCGTGCGCAAGCGACCCAGCGGACAAATCTCTGCCAGATCGCCATAGGTGGTGACGCCGTCTATATAGCGAGAAAGCAGTACGACGTCAGGCGAGCGGCCGGCCGCATGCGGAGATTGCTGCGCCACCTTGTCCAAACCGCCCAAGCGCTTGGCGTAGGCACCGATCAAAAACTCTTTGACCTGGTCGATGCCTCGTTGCAGCTCGAGGCTGCCCGGCGTCTCCGCGCGAGCTTGATACAGGCGGGCTAGGGCCTCTTCGTATCGCTTCTCGCGCAGCAGCACGAGCACGTCGGAGCGCACCAGCGCGGCGCTGATGTCAGCACTCGTTTTCAGTTCGAGAGCCACGGGAGTTCCTCGACAACGACACGCACGCCACAACACATTAGCCCAGCGTGCTGCGAATTGTCGCGTTCTATGTCGGTACCCACCGCTCCCACACTCGGCCTCTAGGTTTCGAGTAGTGAAACAATAGGGCAACTCCCAGGTGTTATCAGCGTGGCTGCAATCAGTGAAGTTCAGACACGCCGATGCGATTGCAATCAGTCGATTGCAACACTCCCGAGACTGCGAAGTGACGAGGCTACTGCGGCGCGCGCAACCCGGGGGCGTTGCGCGGCCGATTATTTAAGTACGGTGTGCGTGTCGGGACTCTGCACACGCGGGCTTAGGGCTGCGTCGGAGCGGCAGAGGTTGCTGATCCTGGCATCGCACCGCCAGGCGGGGTGCCGGCCGGCGCGTGCCCGGCAGGCGTCGGGATGCCGAGGTTCCGGGCGTCGATTTGCTTGAGTTCGGCCAGTACGTTGTCGTAGCTGCCGAGCATCGATTCGCAGCGCTCGGTCGGAAAGGTCGGGGTGCGGTCTTTCGCGATGTTGCAAGCGTTCGAGTTGGGCGGCAGATCCGCGCACAACTTGCTCATCAGCTTGTCGCACGGGGCGCGCGCGACCTTGAGTTTGGCCAAGGTCTCTGGCATCGCAGCGAGGGCGACCTCGCAGCTCGCCGGCAAGAGTAAGTTGGCCGCGCCTTTCGCCTGCTCACACGGGGCCGATTGCGGCCCCGCGTTGGCGCAGATCTTCGCCTGCCAGGCACCACACGGTCCAGCTGGCACGCCGCTGCCGGAAGGCGCAGCCGCGACGTCGGCTCTCAGTGCCGCTTTGGTCTTTTGGATCTGCAAGATCCAACCAAGCGCAACGCCGAGGGCCAGCGCTCCGACCGCAATCGCGCTCGCAATCGGCGTCGTCACGGTGCTTCGCGCGGCGGGCGTGGGATTGGCCGCAACCGATGCACGCGGCGCAGACGCCTTGGCTTTGGCTCGAGGCGGCGGAGGAGAGTCGTTCTCTTCCTCGTCTTCTTCCTCTTCCAACTCGTCTCGTTCGTCGTCTTTGGGGTCGCGCTCGGTCATGGGGCGGGACCCTAGGTTCCCGCCCCGCGGACTACAAATCATTCCATGCCATTCTGGGTCTGGCCGGCGCATCTCGAGCCAGTTCAGTGCAATTTGCGCCGGGTTACAGCGCATGCAGGGCTCACGCTCGACCCGGCGGTGAGCCCTGCACGCTCCCACGCGAAGTCGGGCTACGGCGCGCCGCCCGAGCCGCCAACGGATTGTTCCGGGGATCCGGCAGCGCCCGCTGCAGGCCCGGCAGCGCCCGCCGCTCCGCCCTCGCCCGGTGGCGTCTCTTGTACGTCGATGCCGATGTTGAGCTTGCCGTTGAGCCAGAGTTCACGGCCCCCGATACCGAAACTGTATTCAGCCCAGCTCGTGCTCTGACGTGACACGTAGACCCATTGGGAAATACCCGAAAGCAGCGTGGCTTCGACCGTTTGCGTTGCCGACCCGTCGCTCTTTTCCATGCTCCAGCCCGGGAGCAGTTGCACGTAGTACGCGCCTTCTTCCAGCGATAGGCTGATGTTGCGCGCGTTGGGATCGGTTTCGCTGCTGACGGTGATCGAACCGGGATATCCCGGCGAATTCCCGGCACCTGCCCAGCCGGGGTCATAGCCATAGTATTGGCTCTGAACCACGAACGTTGCGTTGCGCAGACGGTAAGTGGCACCGGACGCGCCCTGCGTCGTGAGCGGCAGGCTCATCTGCCCGACCGCTTTGGTATCGCCGTCTTGCCCGCCCGTACCCGAGCAGCCCACTAGTGCGAGCGCGGCGAATCCCGATGCCAACGCGAGCCCCGTCCAAACACGTCGTGATGTTGTTTTCATGATTGCACTCCCCGGAAAATGCGCGACGGAGAACCCCTGCGCGCGCCGCACCCTAGCAAGAGCCACGTCAGAATGCAGCCCGAACTTGGCCCGGGCTCAGGACAAATAGGTCCGGTCGCTCGCTATCGATTCCGACAAGCGCGGACGGGCTTCGAATAGTCGCTCGCGAGCGCGGCATCGGCGCCCGGACAAGGGGTTGCTCGCGTGCGCAGCCAGGCGACGCCGGCAATCGCCAGTGC
>Ga0247740_1001369_pt1 | contig 10510 bp, 13 predicted proteins | sample UWRJL148409B2_FD_180942 | JGI IMG/M metagenome (GOLD analysis project Ga0247740, IMG submission 180942) | Plant litter microbial communities from Arlington Agricultural Research Station in Wisconsin, United States - UWRJ-L148-409B-2 | ecosystem: Environmental > Terrestrial > Plant litter >...
ATCGGTGCACCATAACTCATCAACACCACCCCTTGGGCCGTCAATATCCCGGCATCCCTCGTCGCAAACCCCACAATGTCAACGCGACGCAAACCCGCCGTCAACGGCCAGCCCACACCACTCACCTCCGCCATGCCTGCAGGCTCGATCCGCACCACGCCGGTCGCACGCCCACCCTTTTTCCCGACCCGCCTCGAAGCACAACTCCTTGCCATCTACCCCATAACGCTGCTCCTCGGCTCCGTCTTCAGCACCCTCTCCCCCGCTTCCCGCGCTTCGCCGTACAACCCCGTCTCACAGGCCCACGAGTCTGCCTTTGCGCCCTCTTACTTCGCCCAGAAGAAGAATATTTTCAATGTATACTTTGTTAAATTTGGGTGGTTCTGGACGACGGCGGCATTTAGCGTGTTTTTGACGCTGTGGCCGGGGCTGGGGAAGGGGTTGAGTGTGAAGAGGATTAGAGCGGCGTTGAGGTACAGTGTAGTGACGCTCTGGTGGGTGTTTGTCACGCAGTGGTTCTTTGGACCGCCGCTTATTGATCGCGGGTTCCGGTTCACGGGAGGGCAGTGCGAACTGCTGAAGGATCCGAGTGCGCGCGAAGAGATGAGCGATACGCGAGAATACTTTACTGGCGCCGCATGCAAAGCCGTAGGCGGAACCTGGAAAGGCGGCCACGACATCTCAGGCCACGTCTTCCTCCTGATCCTCGGCTCCAGCCTCCTCTGGTTCGAGTTCCTACCGGCCCTAACGCGCGTCGAGGGACTCCGCGACGGGCGCCGCATCATGCTTGATGACGGCAAGCTAGCCAGCGTGGCGGTGGAGAAGGATCCCGAATCGGACAAGGACGTGCCGACGACGCAGGGGGTTAAATTCTCGCTCGGTGTCGCAGCGCTCATGTGGTGGATGTTGCTTATGACGGCTGCGTATTTTCATACTTGGTTCGAGAAATTCACTGGGTTGCTTGTGGCGTTTGGCGGGTTGTGGATTGTTTACTTCTTGCCGAGGGGAAACCCTAGGGTTAGGGCTGTTTTAGGGATGCCGGGGGTGTAGGGAGTAGCAGGACGGGTAGGGAGGATGGAGAGGAGGATCCCACCACATGGGGATGATGTATTGAGGAACCGATGGGTCAACCCTGCGCCCATGAAGCGTAGAAACATAACGAACTTTTTGATTCAGAAGCTTATGTTATCTCATCTGCGGAAAAGCAGAGCCGCGTCCTATCCATGTGCGCCTTGTCGCAGATGATGTTGACACGGATCATCAAAAGGCCTTCGAATCTGTCGAAGAGTTCCATGATCACCAGTGATCAATTACGACCACTAGCTCCAAACCTTCGGCTTTCGCCGCACAGATCATGCAGGTCTCTATTAAAGCCCACCTCTCGCTCTCTCCTTCCTTTTGTACACACTGGCGTCTCCACTGTTCACTGCAAAACACTCTGACGCCGAGAAGCATGAGCTCTGCCTCTTTAGACATTTGGAGTCTACAAAAACATGAGCTGTGTTTCGGGCATGGATGGGAAAGCAGCGATGGCCGAAACCATTCAAGCACAAGTGCATGTGTCGCGTTGTTCGTCTAATAAGTAAGAATAGCCACGACCAAGATACGTGGTGCGGCCGGTCTAGCACCTGGATGCAGCAAGGGAGAAATGTGAGCGATGAGTGCAGTTGTGATAGGACTGAGGCGTCGCCTGGGCTGGTAGAAGTAACCGTCACTGGTGTTAGGTGCTGATGCTTGAGCAGACAGTTTAGGTATAGAAGCCATCGATAGGTCTTTTCTTTGTTCATTACTTGGTGTACTTGGTGTACTTGGGCCATGGGCTCTACGCTTTGACATTCGTCCACGGACAACATGAATGGCTCCCTTCCGTGGTGGACTAAGAACGTCGAGTGGCACGTTGAATGCGTCGCGGCGCGCCTCCAGAAGCTTGCAACCTAAAATACATGTAGAGAAGAGAGATGAACAGCATCAATAGATACGCACCTGAATGACGTGTAGCTACCCAGCATTTCACCTCAAATAGAATACAACTACACCCACAGGGATTGGTGAAGACGAACGAACCATGTCCGAGCTGCATGCGGACCGTGCGCTGGTTGTTGTGTCAGACAATCTCGACTAGCGCATGACGTCTAAACAACAAATCCGCTCAGCGCAAGCTTCACCCTTCAACGGCCCACCTCCCAAAGGCGCGCATTCCCCCGCGCATCCCCGTCACTCTCGTCGCCTTCTTTTGCTGCCCATTTCCTTGCATCGTTAAAAACTACTCCACCATGGCCACGAAAATCATCGACCGCACGTCCCCGGCCGTCATCCCGGCTGGCACCCCACCGATGAGAGCTTCGCGCCTCCCACCATACCTTCGTCTGCCCGTCCTGCTCGTGCTCAATCTAGGCATCTCGACGGCATTTTGGAGCTATGCCTCGCCATTTTTGGGCAACGAGCTCGGCTCGGTCAGCAAGTTGCCTCATGAGGAAAACAACCTTGCGCCTTGGGTGCGCGTGCTCTACAAATTTGGCGTTATCTACGCTGGCTGGTGGCTGCGTTACGACTGTAAGGCGCTGTAGACGCTTGCGCAGCTTTCTTTGCTGACACTGGTGTTTAGACATCGACATTGCTGCGCTCACTGCCATTACGAACACGCCCTACGCGTACCTACTCTCGACTTACTACAGCATCACGCCTCTGACTGTGGCGGCCAACGTCGTCAACGAGATCCTAGCCATCGCGATACCCACCTGGCTACTGCGTTCCCGCTCCGCCGTCAACAACCCAAACGTGCCGCTGCGCAGCCGCTACCTGCTCAACAGCTCACAGGTCAACTTCGCGAACATCCTCCTAGCCGTCGGAGTCTACGTCGTGGTCCTCTTCTCGACGTTCCAGTTGAGCGCATTCAGATCCTTCCTCGTTACGAGCTTAGAAGTGCCCACTCTGGAAGGTGCCTACGCCGAGACATCGTTCTCTCTCGTTTCCAAGCTTCTGCTTGCAGGAATGGCGACGAAGCACTTTCTTCTGAACCCTTCGCTTGGCGCGACATCAATTCCTGGCGATGTTACGCCCGTCGAGGTCTTTGACCCCGCTACGGCGAGTCTGCCCCAGACTCTCAAGCACAACTTTTGGTTCTTCAGCAGGCGCACGAGAACCCTGATTCAGCAGACAGCTATCGTTAGCTTCTTCCTTCTTACCAACACGGTGAAGCAGAGCATGAGTCTGCAGGGTACGAGCTTTGTTGGTCTCGCGGGATATTCCGGCATCTGGATCCTCGCCAATGTTATTTGCGCCGGCTGGTGGGCGTGGATTGGGGATGCTGAGCTATAAGGATAAATTGAAGGGACTCGTGCTGGAAAAGCGGGATGTCCTGGTGGTGGACGGGCAGTATTCGATGGCTGGTTATCATCTATGGTGAATGTTCAATAGCTTCTCTTAGGGGGCGACTTTGATCGGATGGCAAAGGATTTGACTGCAGGATTGGTGGATGCGCGATGGCCGATATTTGGCAGACACTAGATACCAATATTCCATTACTATTTGTTCGTGCGAGGGTGTGCATGGTGCGACAGCAGAAGGTCCAGCATTTGGGGCAAGGGTAACGCGGCGAAGATTTCGAAACTTCATTCAAATCACGATCAGACGGCGCGCATAGTGCGAAGCTTATCGCTTAAAACACCATGCCTTTGGATTGAATGCTTGTTGAACACTGGAGATTGATTATGCATGCTTTGCCTCCAGAGTTCCTATCGACACAAGAACAGCTACCTCCAAACATTGCTTGTTTAGATATCCCAACATCTCCAGCCGTCCGCTATACCAAATGGGCAATTTCGTCAAGTTTCATAAACTTTCCTCAGGCACATCACAGATCTGCATGCCCCAACGGCCATGACATCAACCCTCAAGCTTTCTCGCTAAGCCATTGATCCCTACACACTATGACATCGGGCTCGCTATTCTCCCACACGCATGCAGCAAAGCACATCAAATGAACCCTTACTGACTGGCTATCGTGAACGCCCGACAGCCGGCAGGTCCCGCATGAAAGAGTCTCAACTGAGGGGTGTTTTGTAGTCTTTGGGTGGTTGAGCTTTGTGACGGCTCTGGGTTGTTCTTTTGCACGTTTCAAGAGCGGAACAGCAGAATTGGACGGCGCAATTTATTGTCTTTAGGGCTCATCCCAACATCACACAGAAGTCTGAGTCTCACCTTCTCCCACAAACAGCCACGCTGCCTCAAAGAATTCGCTCCCTTCCACGAACACAATAGTCACATATACAGATACACACACGCGCGTCGGCCACCAGCTATTCTTCGAGACACCGACTACCGACGACTATCCCACTTCGAGCTACAAAAAGACGAACTACTAGCACGGTGTTAATTTGGGGCCTCGATCTCAAGGAGATGCAATGGGGCAAAATCAAGAACAGTTAATGTGGAACAAGGAGTACCATCTGCGTCGAACAAAGTTCATCGTCTATCATTGTGAGCGAGAGCTTGGGCACAGCGGCTTTGTCAGGTATGTCATTCCCTTCCACACACCTAGAACTTTCACCTTTCCAATCGCAAACCCTGACGCTACGTCGACCAGCAGAAATACATCGAGAAGCACCACTCCGGCGCCACCATCCACAACAACGCCTACATAACTATAGCCTCATACGACATCTTTGTCGGCATCTATGTCGCTACCATCTTTGGCTCCGGCTTCTTACCCGATCTCTTCTGGCCCAAGCGCGTCGAGTCGGCTGCTGTCAAAACTCCTGGCGCATTTGCTCTGTTCTCGCATGTTATGTTCCCTTACACTTGCCTGTGCACTAGCATACACGGTGATCCTGACGACAATGCCGGCGCACGTGACGAGCGCGAACGCGAAACAGGCGCAGGATTATTTGAAGGAGCATGGTGTCAAACAATGCAGCTGGGGTGGATACTGGGCTGACGGTGCCAGCGGCTGCGAATACGGATGGTGAGGCTGACTTGAATCGCGGCCATACCATGGTTTGAAAGAGATAAGCCTCTTGATACATCTCTTCCTCTTCATATCCATTGTAGCGAACGTTTTGTTAGAATTTAAATTGGTCTATAGTGACAATCGTATATCCCCTTTTCCCTCCGTAGCATAAGGTAAGTTCTGACAATCCGAGACTGTCAATACCCATAGCTACACCGCCTCTCAAAAAGCTAGCACCCTTCAACTCACTACTCCATCAATCTTCCCCACACTACTGCACGTGACTACCCTACACCCCACCTTCACCATACCCTTGTTCCAGCTCAGCGGAAGAGCAAAACACGGTGATATAGGCCTATGAGACCTACACACGCAAGCGAACCACAACGATACTGGTTGCTGGGACCTGGTCCTAGGCCTGCAGCAATGCATTTCGGCCCCGAAGCTCCAAACGAGTGGACCGCATGAAGAGGAGCCAAGCGCCCAAGCAAGATGAAGGAAGTGGCGCCGTTGTCCGCACCGCACCGCATCCGTCGCGGTAGTCCATTTATCTCGCGAGAAGAATGTGGGTCTCCTGCGGCCTGCCGTTGGATGACGGGGAAGGATGGCAGGATCATTACACCCACGGAACAAATGGATCCTGTCAACGGTATCGCGCGAAACGACAGCTCCCCACGCGAAAGGGCAAGCATGAAATCATGCGAAATTTAGTCTTCTTCTAGAAGCCTATTCTCTCGTAGAACCATGCTTCCGCGCGAAATCAGACCGCTAGGAAATGTACGTCCACTTCCCCACTTAACGGTAAAATCCTGCAATATAGATGTTAGACGTCAAAGGACGATGGTGAGGTGAGGTTGCAGAGATGGAACAACTCCAGCTGGTCATTAGAGTCGCAGCGGCGCCATTTTACGCTACGCTAGAAGCTTTGCGCGCCGCCGGATGTACTTCCGCACCTTCTTTCATCCCTCCCGACAGTAACGCATTTGAGAAAAGGCTGCATCCCTAGTCATTCAATAAACAGAGCTAGCAGCCCGCTCCCTGCTGGCCTTGAAGATCAAATTAGAGCAAATTATAGCAAAGCTGACTGTGACATGATTCGTGGTGAATAAGGCTGAAGAACTTTCGGAAAGGCTGGAAAGGGGTACGTCAGTGCGCGGAACATGGGCAGGGTCCAGGGTCCGAGGCAAAACCAAATTTTCTGGAAGCTTTGAGTAATGCCGACATGTTTGTGTCTTTGTGCGTATTGGATAAGTTCATATCGCGCAGAGTAGGCTGGAATCAGGCAAGAGCGAAAAAGAAACATGGCTGGATCGGTCATCTTGACCGACTTGTATCGTATTGGACTTGGTCTGCGTTGATGTCTGAATCAGCGGAGCTACTTGGCCCAGCATCGATTCCTCGGCCATATGCCGGACGTTGGTTGGTGTTGGCGGCGCTTCGATAACGCCTGCTCATACCGTGCGTCGATCCGTCATCACTCGAACGATGCTGCCCGGACCTGCGATCTCTACGAGCTGTGCAAACGTTAGTAACACGTGATTGCAATGCGCCACCGATTCCGAAAGATTGGGTGCCAATCGGTAGCCCACGGGACAGGAAAGTGCGGACAGCGTACCTTCTCATGCCAGCTTAGCAGGACGCTCATGGCTTGGCCTCCACCCTCACCGCCACCGCGAGCATGGACTTGGGAGAAGCCGGTGGCCTGAGGAGTGATGTTCTTTGATGTGCTTGCCGCATTTGAGTGAGCCATGCCCTTGTAGCTGCCTGCTGTTAGCCTGAGGTCCCAGTGGTCGAACGAACACAAGGAGGTACAAGATCGCACGCCCGTCGATGGGCAAATGGCGGTCAGGTGGAGTATGCCTGGATCGGGCACCGACGTACATATACTTCATCAGCACGTCTAGTGCCTCTGTTCCACCGGGCGCGCTGTATATACGGCTTAATATTGGTGACATGTCGGCCTGGCGGATAGATTGGAGAATCTCGATGACGGTGGCTAGGTGGACGTCCTATTGATTGAGGAGACACAAGTCAGCCTTGTCTCCCCTTCGTGTAATTGTGCGAAGGCGCGAGCGCGCCGTCCCGGTCGCTGGAAGCCCAACGGCGGAGCGACGGACGCAAACGAAAAGACCAGATGCGGAGAGACATGGAGCATCGCGGCCCGCGAGTACGGTTTGGTGCATGGTGCTGCTCTGGATGCGAGGTAGCAGTGCGCCGTGACGTACCTTGCCCTTGTCGTCGGCCCCGTACGGCGGGTTCTCGAGAGCGCCCTGCAATGCGCCCTCGCTGTCCCCACCTCGTAGCAGCTGCCGTATCTGACCCGCAAGCGACTGGACATCTGCGGTGGACACGGGTTGGACCGCGGGGGTGAGGGTGGTGAGATCGAAGTTGGCAGGGGAGTCGGGGTCCAAGGCGTCAATGTTGATTGTCCGCCAGTTGACGTTGGCCATGGCGAGGGGCGTGCAGGCTGCTGGGTCGGTGGAGTGTCGCGGTGGTATCGGGGTGGGCGTCGTGTCTGGCGCGGGCGCGGATGGTGGGTGAGGTTGTAGATGGAGTCGACGCGGGCAGCTTGCGTGGGGTGCTCCACTCTGGCGCCAAGAGCCCACGCATCCCAGCAGGAGCGCTGCACCTCTCCCGACCGTTACGTTACACACATGGCAAGCAAGGGTCGGCACGACATGGCCTCGAAACCGATGGGCATGGAGCGTCGAAAGCACATGATCGGCCCGCGCCGCACATGTGCGACGCCACGGCGCGACGAAACCGCAGCCGTGGTCGACAGGGACGCAAAGAGTGGAACGGGGCGCGAGAAGGTAAATCGTGTGATTGCAATTACAACGACGTCTATAGTCCCGGCGGTGTCGCGAGACACATGAGACCGAACTGAACCCAGGCATGCCCTCCGTCTAATCTATAAGCTCTAGCAATGGCCCAAACGCCGTTGCCAGAGAAGCCGTCCTATGAAATACAATTCGTCGTCGGGCCATGGTGAATCTATCGATGCACTCGGCCCGCTCGAGCCCTATGTTACAAAACAGTCCACGCCTGTGCCAACGAAGGCAGGCAAGTGGACGAGGTCTACCAGATATACGCAGTCCCAGAGAAAAAAGAAAGAAAGAACGAGTCCGATTTTGGTATCCGATGCCTGGGCCAATCCTATTCTATGCAACGCCGGGGAAAAAGCAACTTTTGGGCAAGGAAAATCGCTGCGCGGAACGCAGCCAGGGGGGAAGCTGACAATGCAAGGACGGACGCTCGAGTACGCGGGACCAACGAAGACGGGGGTATTGGGCTGCTGAAGAATCGAAGAGGCGCTGATTATTAAAAGGCGTAATCCCGGAGGGAGTGCTGAAGCCGATGCGCCGAAAGACAGTGAGAGGCGCGGCGGTGCCGGCCCATGTGCGGTGGAGGTGTGGTTGGTGGTGGGTAAGGCTGCAGGATATATTGGTTAGTCACCGTCTCCATGCAAGGCAGGCGGACCCCTGGCACTTACGACGCGCAGTTGACATCCCTCGGTCCCCAACGGAGCTCCAGACGGCCGTGGCGAAGGCTGTGACGGTGACGGTGACGTGTCGTTGTTGCGAGCAGCAGCGCGCGAGGTGAGCCGCCAGAGCAGAATCAGAAGGGTCGTCGTGAAGTGGTCGTCGGGTCGGGTCGCTATCGCCTCTTGGGCGGCGGTGGCGGCGGCTTCGGTGTGCCCGTTGTATCGTAAGCTCCACGCCCCATGTTGTGAGATTCAGACTCTCTGGTGATCATCTTGTGTGGTAATGGCGGGTGCGTTGGCTGCTTTATATGTCAGTGAGGTTGCACGGGCAGCCAATGAGAGGGCGTGCTCACGAATAGAATCCTGACGGTGGCGTCCAAACGGATCCAGCAGTCGCGGCGTGTGCGTGCGCCGATCGGGAAGCAGCGAGGGTAGACGGGATACGACGAGGCGGACGCGGCGCGGTGAGGGCTCGATTGGTAGCGTCGTGTGTGGTGTGGTGTGTGGTGTGTTGCTGGGACAGACTACAGCCGGGCAGCCAGGGGGCAAAACAGAGAGTAAAGGAACGAGTAAAGGGAGCGTGAGGTGAGAGAGAGAGAGAGTGCGAGAGCGAGAGAGAGCGTATGTGTGTGTGTGTGTGTGTGTGTGTGAGAGAGTGAGAAGGAGGAATTCGGGCTTGGGCGGCGTGCCGGTCCTCATATAACGACACGCAGCTCCTTAAGGGGGCCCTGCTACCGACGGGCCCTCGGCTTGGCCTTTGACGAGACAAAATGAAATGAGCGACTGTGCTTTTAGGAAGCATCTGAGCGCAGGGCAGGCTCCATGACGTGCCGGGAGACGGGTCTTTCGGGGCTTGTTTCAGCAAACTGCTCCCCCGGGCCTGTCCCCTAGCACAAATTAACGACATGGGATCGCCAGCTGAGCCCGGTAGAGAGGATGGGCCCAGTCAGTTCCTGCATGACGCTAGCGCACACCAACGGCGTCTGTCTGCACCGCCCGCCCGCCTCCTGGCGCTGATATCTCATCTCACCACACCCAAAGCACCCAAAGCACCCCAAAGCACCCCAAAGCACTCAAAGGCGCCCAAAAGCACACCGCACACCGCACACCGCACACCACTCCCAGCACTCATCCCGCGTGGGCGGCGACGGGAGCCCTTCCTGGCCCTCCTGCATCACGGTGCCTTCACCACGCCCGCTCCCGCATATGACACGCCGACGGGCTGAGACCCGTCAGCGCCTGCCGTGACTCGTCGCGCGCAGTCCTCGCAACTCTAGGCTGTCGACGTCGCCAGCCGCTTCCCCGACGGCCATGGATCAAAGGGCCCGCTCGCTGTCTTTCAGCCTTCAGCGCGTCTGTTGCCCCGGCTCCAGGTCGTTGGAATGAGTGGATCGCCTGCAGCGTCCCAACCTCGCGGGCACGGCCGTTGCTTTTGCGCCTCTATCGCTGCGCGGTTGGGGATGCGAATCTCGTAGATATGCACGCCATGTTTTCTTTTGGCCCTCGTCCGCCTCGCAGCCGTCGATTGGCTGTCCACGTGGGGTTCAGGCAACATGGCAACACCGGGCGACGAGCTGCGCTGCTGCGCTGCTGCGCGGCCGCGCGCGTCGGAGCATTCCCAATCCCATCCCATCCCATCCCATCCCATCCCATCCATAGCAACGGCCATACTCGTGCCGTCTGCCAGGATGCACCGTCACCCTGGACAGCAGCGCCGTAACGAGCGCGTTGGCCGTGGGCTGCAGGGAGCCAGCGGCGCCTGTCCATGGGGCGTCGGGCTGGCGCTTCGCTTGGCTATTTGCTTCTGGAAAGGCTCTAGAAACGTTCGCGTTTGATCACCCGGCGCCATATTGGTTAGGTTGCAGCCTCTCAGGACATGTCACGCAAATGGCTGCTGGCCCGCACTCCGTCTCAGTAGGCTCGCGATGCGACGTCGCCGCGCCTCTCCACATAATCGCCACAATATCCCTACGAGTCCGCCATCATTAACGCGAGCTGCCTCGCTGGGACACGTCGCGCCCGACGTGCGATCGCTGCAAGCCAGTCGCCCAAAGCACCGGAAGCGGTGCAGATATGCA
>Ga0247740_1001370_pt1 | contig 10498 bp, 6 predicted proteins | sample UWRJL148409B2_FD_180942 | JGI IMG/M metagenome (GOLD analysis project Ga0247740, IMG submission 180942) | Plant litter microbial communities from Arlington Agricultural Research Station in Wisconsin, United States - UWRJ-L148-409B-2 | ecosystem: Environmental > Terrestrial > Plant litter >...
GAACGCAAGAAAGATGAAGCTAAGGCCCGAGAAGCTGAACGCGAAGCGCGTCTTCGCGCCGAGATACTGGCTGAGATGGCAGCCGGCGCAGATGTCCTAGCCTATCGATTCCGCGAGTACAACGAGGTCGTCCAGAAACTAGGAGAGAGCGAGTCGGGTTCAGAGTACCATCAGAAACTCCTCGCCAACACGATTATAAAACATGACGACCAAGGCGAAGACGCGAGAGTTGTGCGGTTTGCGAAGAGTAGGTGGTGGAACTATTGGACAAAGGCTGAGAAGGAGGTTGCGAAAGAGGCGATGAGGAGGGCTGCTGAAGAACCGTTGGGCTTGTGGGGGGAGATGCGAAGGGGTGGACATTTGATGACTCGGGCTGACATGAGTACGATCAGAAGAGTAGCGAAGAGTTACGATAGTGTGTACTTGGATGAGTAGGTTGCGCAAACGCGACTGCGGTGCATAAGAGGGCAGAAGGAAAGTGTTTGACGGGGTGTCGCATTCCGCCACTTAATGCGAGTTCTGTATTTGGGGGCCTCTGAGTAGAAGGTCTGTACGGCTTTCATGCGAAAGTTAGAGGCCCTGGCGCCTGCGTTGTAGATCTTCGTAGCAAAATGGCACGCAAACATGACATGAGTGAGATACTAGAATATGCGAGAACACGGGATGAAAGAAACACTACGGGAGGTAGAAAGCAGTCTATGGCGATTCCCTCTATACTATACATCTTCCGGAAGTCAAGGACGCTTCTCGAAATGTTTACCGTGACCAACCCACCAGCGCTATGCACAAGCCAACGCCAAAGCCCATCCTTCCCTTGAATTCTTACTGAACTCTACCGCGCAAGCCCCGCCAACCGAGCCTTCTCCTCTTGCTCCTCGTTCTTCTTCCGTTGCGCCTCATGCTCCTCTTCGACCTTTCTCTGTTCTTCCCTCTTCAACTGATCAGGTCGCCTGATGGCAATGTCCTTGGGCTTGTAGTCACTGAATGCCCACTTCAGTCCCTTCTCAACGACCCAGCATCCAGCGTAGTCAAGTGCCATGATGCTGGTGATCATGACCTTGAAGTCATATGTGAACGGCACCAATTTCAGCTTCTCGTTAATCTCTGGCACAAATTCCGTTGCACAGCTGAACGCGACACCCGCAACAAGCACCAGTCCCCAATACATGCCCTTGTTTTCGCGAATGGACTCGCGGAATGGCCGGCCTTGGTAGTTAATGGCGAAAGTGGAGATCTGTTGGATGAGTTGCAGAAGGTAGACGGCGCTGTTGAGGAGAGAGGGCTCAAATTCCTTCTCAAGGTCGATGTTGGGCTCTCTGGGTTCTGTGCGTTGCACGTATTGCGAAACGTAGATGAGCGTGACGATATGGATGGCAAACTGGCCGAGGACAGATCCGATGATGTAGAAGTTGAAGATGTTGTGCTGGGGGCGTTCTTTGGAGAGGCCTTCCACCGACTAGTCGACGTCAGCAATTCTAATCTAAAGAAAATGCCGAAAATCAGGTCGTAACATACCTTAGCTCTCGAGATAGACAAGAAGCACACGCTCATCATCATCCCACTAATAGTGACCTGTCCATCCCCAAACTTAATACCTTCCAGGTACAACACACTCAGACTATACGCCGAGATCAAGCAGTTGAGTGCCAGAATCTTATACATCTGAATAGTGGCGACAAGCGTGCATCGGCCCTGTCTGATGATATTCGGGATAGCAATAACGTTGGCCAGTTTGGACGTAAAGGGAGCTGCGACGGACGCATCACCGAGTTTGATGGTAGGGGGCTCATTGTCTAGCTCAGAAAGTTCCGACTCCATCATCTTTTGTGTGAGTGAGTCAGCGAAGCCGGCGGCGGCTTGTCGGGCATCCTTGGGAGACTGGTGCTTCTCAATGGCACCATTGGTGATTGTACCGTTAGGTACTGGAGGAGCAAGACCCTTCCTCTTAGCCTGCATCTCCAGCCCTTTCTCGTAGTGTGGGTTACCAGGACCAGGCGGGTATAGATGCGCGATCATAACGGGAACCGGGGGTGCAGGTTGATTGAATCGCTTCATTAGCTGGACCTGTTTTTCGTAGACATTCTTCATCTGAGTGTTCCGGAAGTGCTCGGAGATCTTGTCGAGGTCGTCGCGGGTGCCATTGAGCAGGGCTACACCGATGTGCGCTTGCTTGAGAGCACCGACATCGTTGGTCCCATCTCCGGCCATGAGCGTGGTGTAACCGAGTTCCTTGAGACCGAGCAGGATATCTTCTTTCTGTTTTGGCGATACACGAGCGTAGACCCAAGTGTAGCGTAAGAGTTGTTTCCAGCCTTGCTGGTCCTTGAACTTTGCCAGCGCATACCCAGTAACACAAATGTCTTTAGTCTTGATAATGTCCGAGTCCAACGCTTTGGTAGGATCAACAGGGATGTTAACCTTGTCATCGACACTTCGAAATACAAGTTTCTCGCCGGAGTCGTCATGCTCAGGCGCATCAAGTATCAAACACTCCCGATCCACGATCTCGACTTGGCGAGCGACATGGACAGCGGTGAGCGGGTTGTCACCAGTAATCATGACCACGCGATGGCTGGACTCGTTCAGCATGCGGACAGACTCTAGCGCGTCGTCCTTGAGCGGGCACTGAAGAACGAGGAACCCGGCAAAGTGAAGATCAGACTCGACCTGCTCGCGCTTTAGGTCGTTAATGCGGCCCATGCCGAGCTCTGAGTCCTGGGCAAGATACTTGTATGCGAGCGCAAGTACACGGCCGCCGTTCCTCGTGTAATGCTTGAAAGTCTCCTCGTAGTGGGGCGGGCTATTCACCAGCATTTTCCGTATCGTTTCTGGTGCTCCCTTGACGGCTACGAATGTGCTCTTGATCTTACGCTTAGATTTTTTATCATTGACCAAGACTGTTGCGACGGAGCTCTGGCGCTTGAGAGTGGACGAGAATTGGAAACGACGCTTGATCTGGACGAGTTCGGCGTGCGATTTAGCGGAGCTGGTTTTTGGAGAAAGGGTGTCGTGGCCACCCAGTGTCCATCCAAGGGAAATAAGGGTAGCCTTCTCCATAGGCTCACCGACGATGTCGCCTTCGTCTAACTTGACAAGCGCATGAGCAGTAGCGAGAACAAGGGTAGTCTCGGTTCCAACCTGGTCGACAGCGCTAAGATCGACGTGAGCGCCGTCAGTACCCTTCTTCGCGCCGGACTGCCCGAGGGTGAGTCCAGCAATGCCGTCGACAACCAAATCTTCGCCGGTCAAGGTACCCGTCTTGTCAAAACAGGCGACGTCGACTCGTCCAGCGTACGGGATACGGAAAGGCTCGGTGCAGAAGATGGCGTACTTGCTGAGAGCAGCTAAGCTGGTGTTGACGGCGAGAGAAAGCTCCATGGGCAATTCCGGCGGCACAACGCTCGTGATGATCAGGACACAGTCTAGCATGAGCTTGGAGCGCTTGCGATCCTGCTTGACGCCCTCGGTCCAGACGTACCAAGAAGCGGCAATGGCGAAGATGCAGAGAAAGAGGATGAAGAGCAGGGCCTCGACGTTGTTGGCGGAGACGCGCTCGGTTGAGTAGATCATGGTCCTAACCAGACTACCCTGGCTCGTTTCGAATCCAGTCTTCATCACGACCGCGATGGCGCCCTTGTCTGGAGGCGGGGGTACCCCGGATGATAGCCGCGAGACGGTGCCGATGTCGTCCTCGGCGTTGTTGCTGTGGGAGACCTGGAGGACCTTGGTGCCGCCGTAAAGGAATGAGTTCTTGTCCAGACCCTCGGGGTCGATAGGGGCATCGCCCGGGCGCAGCTGCACCGACTCCTTGAGCACGGGGGTGCTCTCGCCGGAAAGCATGGCCTCGTTGACAATGGCGGAGCCCTCGAGCAGCAGCATATCGCACGCGACGCCCGAGTCTTCCTTGGTCCGGTCCACGCTGACAACGTCGCCGGGCAGCAGCTTGTCGCTCTGTATCTCCTGCCACTTCTTCTGGCGGTAGACGAGCAGATCGTACGGCTTGATGCTCATACCGCGGAACTCGGTGAGCGTACGCTGGCGCTGCCACACGACGGTGCTCTCGAAGGCGACGAGCATGAAAAGGGTGAAGAGTGAGTAGTACCAGTAGTCGTCGAGCATCCACAGCCCCACGCAGAAGATTTGGAAGACGAAGAAGGGCGCCACGGCGTGCTCCTTGAACAGCTCTGTGAAGGTCGGCACGGGGATGTCGAAGTTGTTGTCGCCATAGTGCTGCTGCAGGCGCTCGATCTCGGCGGCGGTCGTAAGGCCCTTGGTCTGCTGGAAGGTGTGCAGCGGGGGCTTGGGCTCGGTGTCGAGCGGGTAGACGAGAGGGGCAAAGGTGCCGGCGGCGGCATCGTAGAGGAAGCGGCGCTTCTGGAACAGGAACGAGAGGTTCGGCTTGCCGCCGACCGTGTCGCGCTGCAGCGGGCAGATCTCAGCGGTGCCGGCGTTGGCAATGGGCAGGACCTTGATGAGGCTGGCTGAGCGCACGTCGCGGGCTGACGAGGTGGTGAAGGCACTGCGCAGGTTGACGTTCCAATGCGTGGTGAGCCAGACGAGCGACTGCACCGTGACGATGCTGCCAACCCACACAAAGGTCCATTCCTCGGACTGGATGTGCCGTTCGTAGCGCTCGGCGGAGAGGTAGACGGCGAGGAAGGCGGGCCAGACGACGAGGAAGGGCCAGATGTACGTGTGCAGCTGCAGCGGCAGCGGATTATGCAAGCTCGCCTGCTTGATCTGGGGGTTGTCGACGAGCGGCATCGTTGGGAGGGAGGGGTGTGTGTCGAGGCCGGTCGGGGCGCGTTGATGAAGGATAGATAAATGTAGCCACGCCCGTCGCCGCTGGTCGGGGCCAAGGTTCCACCGATTGGCTGTTGCCACATGCGCAAGCGAGCGAGTCTTGTCATGGCATGTCACGTGGGCCAGCGCCGGATTGAGTCCAATTCTACACGAAACAGCTTCTCGAGTCTAGACGTGCCATCCGCTCACCTTCCACCGCCCCTTTCCCAGTAGTAGCCGGGGGTCAATCGTCTTGCCGTCTCCGTACCCATCCCCATCCCCATCCCCATCCCCATTCCCTTCCCCGTCCCCGGCCTCGTGCCCGCGCTCCCTGGTATGCCTCGCCATGCGGCTTCCCGCCCACACGCTTTCAAGCGCGGCTCCGAAAAAGACGTCTGTCCACGCGACCCTCGTCAAAAACCCCTCCAGCTCCGTCTGACTCGCGATCCCCAATTCCGCCGCGACGTCCGACAGCTGGCTGATCCACCATCTCCTTTCGTGAGACTCGACCGCCACCGATGACGCGACCACCAGCACCCAAAGCAGCGTGTTCAGATGCTTCGCCTTTCTCCATATCCCAATCATGAATTCGTTGCGCCGGTCAATAGCCACGCGTAACCGCTCGAGCAGAACGCCAAATATCTTTGCCTGGGCTGGAATCTCCCGAAGGCCCGCATACACGAATATTTGTGCTGCGGCGAGCAGTGCTTCCGCCACGCTTGCTCCGTCTGCCAACATCCTCCTCTCTTCACAGTCCTCATCCTGCTCATCTCTCGTTTCGAGATCGAAGTCGACAAAATCCCGCGAATAGTCCGGAACCGAGAGAATCATGTGCTCCGTCTCGTACACCAGCGTGCTGAAAGCGAGCCGGCTTACTTTACATATCCACCGTGCTGAGATGGCAAGTGCGAGCCGGTGAAGGCGATAAAAGATGTTGAAGCACTCGATAGCGCCAACAGAGAGCTGGAGCAACGACGTTGGCGATGTGCAAACCGCCTCCTCGAGGAGTGCATCCGGAAGCGGTCGCGTGTCGGGATCGAGGTGAATGAGCGGGAAAGCTGGGGCCGTACGAAAGACTGTGGCCGTGTGGAAGTCCACCCTAGTGGCAATGTGTGAGCAGGTGAGGTGTTCCATGAAGCTGGACGGATCATGCTACCATTGTATCCCTCGTATCAATCCATCGTTGTGTCCGAAAGCGAAGAGGCCGCCGCGGGTGTCAACCATACGCTTGAGTGCCGCCATATGGAGCTGAGCAGCATCGTATGCCCCCAACATATTCTTGTACGAATCAGCAACCGCAACAATATAAGCACACCCTGAATATCAAGCTTCTTTGACTCACCTCGAAGCTCGCAAGCGTCGCCACGGTCCCAACAAGCTCGTCAGATATAGTATCGTCTGCATCGCCAATCTTTGAGTTGATCTCTCTGATCGCTTCGTTCTTGTGTCGCAACTTCTCCACTCGTAAGTCACCCAGCCCGCGAACCAGTATACCGTATAGTGCCCATGTCGCCAAGGTTGCATGCAAGAGTCCTGCGTCGTTGGAGATGAAGGTCCACCAAGTCCTCCGCGCATTGGTCGTCAAAGAGTTGATACGGGAACCGGATTTGTCTCGCTCTGTTAGCCACTGCTGGGTTCTGTAGGTATGGAGAGGAGCGGTATTGATGAGAGAAGGGGTCTTACGAAGCCTGAACAGTAGGTCTAGCTGCTGTGTTCCTGGTACAGGCAGGACATCAAAGGGGTCGAACCGATGTGCACTCGGGGAGATATTGACTGATATCCTCATCTTCTGCTTTGGTTCATCCGCCGCTGTATCATCCATTTCAGCTATTGCCACCGCTCGACTTCGCATTAGGCTTTTCACTTTCACGTCCTGCTGAGCTCCATTTGAGAAGCTTGACCGAGTCCTCACCATTCCTAACTTCCCAACGCTTTGTTCTTCGCCTTCCAGTCTTTGCCGTTTCATAATACGATCTCCCCTTTTCCCTCCCTCCTTCGTCACCTGACCTAGCCTAAATCTTGTCTTCAGGCTGCCCTTCGCCTTGAGAGTCGCCTCGGAGCTCTGCTCAGAGCTCTCCCCCTCCCTTTCAATGCCCGACCATTTCGCATCGAAAAAGTTGCGCATAACCAAGCGACGTATGAGCCCCCTTTGTGCTCCCTCTGGTTGATGAGGCTCCTCGGTCGTTACGAAGAATTCGAATTCGCGTCGTGCCATAGTCGTCGTATCATCTACCAAACGCGGTAAGGACTTTGCGCCGTGACACCTATTAGGAGGCGCCATGTTATCGAATGTCGCGGCGGCAGACGCGATCGACGCGATGCTGTCTACAATACGGAAATCAATCAGCTCCGTCTCCTCGGCGTCCCAGATCTTCGCCAAAAGACCAGCCCAGTGCCGCTAACTCTTCTTCAAAAACAACTGATCGGTGACCCTCGAGAACATGCTGGGGATGGGAATCGGCGGGAATACGTAAAGATATAGTCCGCGCGTGGCGCCGCAGATTATATAACAACATTTGCGATTACGATGGCGGGGCGGCCGATGCATGGAAACGCGCGATTGGTGAGCATGCGCCATCTATGGATGCATGCGCCATCTATGGATGCATTTGCCCAAACTGCACGTCGTGCTTTACCGAGGGTGCTGCGAGTGCAGATACCGACTTTCTAGCTTTCGCTTAACATGGCCAATGGAAGTTGCGGTCGAGTGAATGATCACATTCCACGACGTCGGTAAGGGCAGTTTGGCGGAGCGCTCCGGGTCGAGAAGCCCTCATTTCATCACGCGTACTACCCTTGCACCGCGGCACGCCATTCCGCAACGTATGTACATCAGGGCGACCTTCAAACACCTCATGTGCCTCCGAGCGACGCTGGCTCCGTAAGCAGAGCTAGCCTGGTTTAGTCTCTGATAAAATGAACAGTTCGGACGATTGGTGGAGCAAAAAAGGACATATGATGTGAAAAGTGTACTTCCGCTAGCGTAGTTTGAGAACGGGTATGTTGCTTCGACGTTCCAAAGTGAAGAGCTAGCGTTGGGTGTAGAGCTGCCAGAAGCCATGCACACCAGTTGTGTCTTGTTGTCATAACCAACCACTTGGTATTTTCGAGGAACTAGACTACAACACGCTTCCGATGAATTGGAAATACGTCTTTGATCTTCGGGTACCTCACCATGCACCGTAATATCCATCTCCAAACGCCGAAATACCTCCGCCCTCTTTCCGCTTTGGGGCTGACCTACTTTGCCTTGTCCTCCCTCAAACTCACGATTTGATTCAAGACGACCTTGTCTTCGGTAGACTCGACATCGACGCAGAAATACGCCGTTCGCAACGCCTGGAATCTCACAAGTTCGTCCGAAGATCCGCTTGGGTTGAGGGTACGTTCTTTGATAAGGTCTCTCAGACCTCTCTCGATAACGGCGTGCTCAAACACGACCTCTGATTCCCGATTGAGGTCATCGGCCCAGCCCCCTGTCTTCCAGTCCAGCGTATTTGGCGACTCGGATTTGAAGACCGAGTTGTACTGGCGAGCGGTAACAGCGATGGCAGTCGCAGCGTCCACCCACTGGATATACGTTTTTGGCTTCTCGCCTGTCGCTTTGACAGCCTTGACCTCGGTCACCTTGCCGTTCTCGTCCTTGGAGAAGGAAGTAGCGCGAATAGGGAAGGGGACGTTGTAAAGACCGACGGCTTTGTCTGGCGCGAGACGGAAGTATTCAGGGCTGTCTTCTTCTCGGAAATCAGTGCGATCGATGTACACCTCTTGGCCAAACTTGACCTTGCGCTCTCCCGCAATGGTGCCTTTGGGGTCGTAAGGCACGACAATCTCCTGCGCGTCTTCGGCTGTGGCATCCTCGATAATTACTCTGATCGGGTCTAGTACGAGCATCTGGCGGGGCACGGTGCGTTCGAGATGCTTTCGGATCGAGGATTCAAATCGATACGGCTGGATCTCAGTGAGGGCATCCGTGACCCCTAGCTCCTCGACAAAGTTCAGAAGGGCTTTGGCAGGAATGCCACGACGACGTAGGGCAACCAGTGTATATAGACGAGGATCATCCCACCCGCGCACGGATGGGGGTATCTTTTTCGTTTCCGTTGTGCCGTCCGCGTTCTTCTTCTCGATCGTCGTGCCCCTGACGAGCATGAGGATGCGGCGCTTCGAGAGAATAGTTCCGCCAACATTCAGGCGGCCGTATCTGCACGGGTTAGCGCGAAGCCGTGTGCATGCATGGTTATGATGCACTCACTCCCTTTGCATGGGTCCCTTCTCCTCCGACTTGGGCACCTTCATGTCGAGTTGCTCGAGTAGCCAGTCATAAGAGATGCGAGATTGCTGAAATTCAGTGGTGCACAGCGAATGTGTGATGCCTTCCAAGGCATCGCAGATGCAGTGTGTGAAGTCGTACGTCGGATAGATGCGCCACCTGTCTCCGGTCCGGTGGTGGTGGTTGTTCTCGACGACACGGTACGCAGGCAGATCCCACATCTGCGGATTGCCCTCGTTGGGGTCTGTCAGGCTCTGCTTCATGCGCAGGTACGCTTCGCCGGCCTTGTACTTGCCATCACGCATGGCACGGAACTCGGCGAGAGACTCCTTTAATGGCCTCGCGCGGTGGTCGCAGGCGTACCGGGGTCCGCGGTTATCGGGTCCACCGCGCTGGTTGTTGACTTCCTCGCGCGAGCAGTGGCATACGTAGGCGCCGTCCTTCTTGATCAGATCCTCGGCCAGCTCGTACAGCTTGTCAAAGTTGTCGCTGCTGTACGTGATCTTGTATGGCTCGAAGCCCAACCACTTTATGATGTCCAATATGCTCGTGAAGTAGATCTCTTCCTCTTTCTCCGGATTCGTATCGTCGTATCTGAGGTAACAGACGCCTTTGTGGTGGCGTGCGAAGCCAAAATTGACGGCGATGGCCTTGCAGTGGCCGATGTGGAGGAAGCCATTGGGCTCCGGCGGAAACCGTGAGCGGACGTCTGTGACGGGCTTCTGGTCATAGACGCGCTTCAGCCAGCCTTCGCCAAAGACGCTCGTGGGCTCTGATTTGGTCGGCTTCGCGTTCTCTTTCGGCCGGAGCGCATATTCGGTCTTCTTCGCTTTGGCGGCCGCTTTCTTGGCCGCCTTCTCGAGCGCGCGCTTCGACGGTCCTTTCTCCTCCTCGGCCGGCGCCGTGGGTTCTGCCATAGCTGTGTCTGTTAGCAGAGACCACACAACCAAACGCCTACGAATGGCTCTGACAGTCTTCACTCGCGACTAGCACCGAAAGGTGTACACCAAAATACGTACCGGAACTTTCAGTACTGCTCAAAAGTCGCTCGGGATCTGTTTGCTAGTATCGTGCTGCAGACACGACACTCGCGGGAGCTTGTGTTTGGGGTTTTTGGAGGTGTACGAGGGGCAGTTGCATTGAGTCATGTGCGCCACACATGCACCGCCACATCTTGGAGGGACCAGGACATGGCTTCCCGCGCATCGGCAGAGTTTCGCACTGCACTACACTCAAGCACTCCCTTCAATGTTCATCTACGCAATGCGCACTCAGCCATGCATCCGTAGCTGACTAGACTCCTCCTCTTCCTCCTCTTCCTCCTCTTCCTCCTCTTCCTCCTCTTCCTCCTCCAGCTCATCATCCGGCACCTAGTCCACGTCCTTTGGGTCGTCTCCATCATTCTCATTATCGCTCTCCATGGCCTCCCGCCAGAGTTCGTCC
>Ga0247740_1001371_pt1 | contig 10490 bp, 15 predicted proteins | sample UWRJL148409B2_FD_180942 | JGI IMG/M metagenome (GOLD analysis project Ga0247740, IMG submission 180942) | Plant litter microbial communities from Arlington Agricultural Research Station in Wisconsin, United States - UWRJ-L148-409B-2 | ecosystem: Environmental > Terrestrial > Plant litter >...
CGACGGCGCCACCCCGATTTGGCGGTGGGCCCATTCGAGCTTGGTTTTGCATGATGTAGGGATCGTTCGGCATGGGCGGTATTGGATTGCCGTATTGATCAACTGGTTGTCGTCCACGTCCTGAAGGGCCTCGCGTCGGATTTTGCATCCTGTCCGGACCATCATTCGGGCCGCTGCTGTTCGTCTTGAGCGAGGGGTTTCGAGCATTAAGCGGAATCTGGTCGTCTTGCGAGTCGTTCTTCTGGAGCTCAAACGAAGCGAACCCAGCTGCCTTGTCCCTGTCAGACATCATCGTGTCGCTTGACATTGGTGGCGGCGATTCCGCCTTGGGCAGTATGCTGTCAGTCCCCCCCACGTTGCGACCAGCATAGTAGTTTTGCCCGTTCATGTCCGCATTCTCCGCAATTCGCCTTTTCCTCGCTTTGCGACTGACCAGAGTCCGCCTCATAGCGCAAGTGACGACCCCGCTCGCAACGATTAGAATGGTAGCTGCCAGGACGATCCATCCTCCCCATGCCATGTGCGGTACGAACAGCAGGATGTCGACCAAGAAAGCAAGCAGCGACACAAGCAGCGTCGGAAACGTGAAGATCAACAAGGCGAGGAGGTATCGAGGCGAGTGGGCCGGAGAGTGGAAGTGCGCGGCGACCGCGAGCGAGAAGCATATCAGCGTCATGAGAGCGGCAACGGGATGGATGATAAGGATCGAGGAGAGCGAGTGTCGGGTCGCCGAGGGCAGCGAGAACTCGGAGGCGGACGTATTAGCGAAGAGGCCATCTGCGCGTTGTCAGTATACAAGCTGGTCCGCGGCGCCTACGTGGTCCATCCAACCCCGGTGTTGTACATACCAGTGTCGTAGCCGATCATAGGCCCATCGCATGTGCCATTTCCGCAGTACCCGAAAACGCCAAAGTTCACCCCGTTCACGGTGGCGATGGGTATCCCGCGGATAATGGGCGTGGAGAGCGTGGACAGCAGCAGCAGCACGAAGGCCACGAAGAATAGTATCGATAGGGGTGTGGCCGGCCGCAGCATGATGACGAAGAATGGAGTGAGTCGTGCGAAGATCCGGCCTCGCCTTGGACCGGGCCTTCAGGACTCGTGAGGCGTGTAGAAAGGGCGCGCGCGGAGTGCGGGTGTGGGCGCGAGTGAGTGCAAACGAGGTGTTGCGCTGGTGAGACAGGGCAAAACGGATGTTCTACGCGCGACGCCCCATGCAAACGAGTAACAGGCGGAGGGATGGAGGCGGCGAAGGCGGCGCTGGCATTGGGACCGCGACCGGGCGCGCAGGACTGCAAGGCTGACGACGTGGGCGGGGAGCGGGCAGCGAGCGTGGAGACTGGCGGCGGGGGCTTGCGCTGGTGTTGAGAAAGCGTGGGCGTCGGGGAGCAGGAATGTCGGGACGGGACACCAGGCGCGGCCAATTGCAGACACGGGACCAGCAGCCACGACGGTTGACCGAAGCCGGCTAGAAGAGGCCTCGTTGCAGCGCGCGCACTATCGATCACGGCTCCTGCTGTTAGTTGTGTTTGGATTCCAGCGAGTAGCACCGCAGGTCGACTCGCGCATGTTGCTGCGCTCGCTCGCCGTCATTCCTCACTCCAGATGCCAATCTACGCGAGGCGTCGCTGACGCTCACAAGCGCACACGCCTGTCAGTCACGCCGCTCGCAAGCGTCTCATCTATTCCCGCCCGTCACACAGGCACAGACACAGGCCCGTGAGATTGCCCAACTCACGACGTTGCTGTCTCTGCGTCAACCTGCAACCGATCTAGCCTAGTGCTTGGTGCGCGAGCCTCAGATCGCCCATTGATTGGACAATTGCGCTCTTCCCCAAACACGGGCGACCGTTAGAGCCTCATCTGCTATCGTTCTGTTAGACCCGCGACGTTTCGGCCTGGCGAAACAGGCCCCGAATCGTCGCCGTCGCTGATAGAGTCTCCATGGTCCACTCAAGCATCACACATCACTTGGCACTCTCGTCGTCTCATTTGCTTGAATCTCGTTTGGATCCTCATTGATATGCAGAGCAACCTAGGCCTGAAGCAGCCCCACGATCGACCAACGCCTGTTTTGCTATCGAGCCGTGCGACTGCACTGATCTCGTCCACATGAATCCTGTAACATAACCGTCTCGTGCACGCTCTACATTTAGTTGCTGGCAAGAGCGTACGCCCTGCGGCGGTCACGCTCCTCAGCAATGGTGAGCTTCACACCCTTGCCCTTGGGCAGGCTGACCCAGGGCTTCTCCTTGCCAATGACGAAGACGTTGGTCTCACGAGTGGTGAACTCGTTGTCAACAGCGTCCTTGACGTGGACAATGTTGAAACCTCCGTCGTGGCGCTCACGGTGAGTGACGACACCGACACGACCCTGTCTTGATGTTAGCGCATGTCTCGAGCAGTAGTTTGAGACATTTTCAACGTACCATGTTGCGGCCGCCAGTGATCATGACAATGACACCAGTGTCGAACTTGATGAAGTCGGAGATCTTGCCCGTTGCGAGGTCAATCTTGACAGTGTCGTTGACCTTGATAGCGGGGTCGGGGTAGCGGATCCTGTATCCGTTCAGTTGATATTTCATAACATCGCCAGAGCCTGGTCTGATGCCGGCGCGAGAGGTTGCCCTCAAGCGCCTTGCCCAAACTGTGCCCAACGGCTGATAGACGGCAAACTCACGTTCGCGCATCGTGCGTAACACAGTAGGGAATTCCGCCCCTGCCAAGCTGGACGCGCTTGACCTTGCCCAGCTTATATGCCGCCTCCTCGCCAGTTATCCGGTGCACGGTGTAGCGACCCTTGGTGTCGAAGACAAGGCGGAAGTTCTCGCCAGTCTTGTCGATCGAGATGACGTCCATGAGACCAGCGGGGAAGGTAGAGTCGGTGCGGACCTTGCCGTCAACCTTTACGAGGCGCTGCATGAGGATGGAGTTGACCTCGCGAGCGTTGAGGGCATACTTTAAGCGGTTACGCAGAAAGATGACCAGAGGCAGCGAGTCGCGGAGCTTGTGAGGACCGGGGGAGGCCTTCGGGGCATAGGCACCTGGCACTTGTTAGCCATGCTCATGATCCAGTGGGATCATTGCGCATCGTTGTAGCATACCGGACAGTTTGTCGAGGAGCCAGTGCGAGGGCGCGCTGAGGCGCTTCTGGTGCTTCTTTCTGTTGGAGGGTCAGCGAATTTTCTCAGCGCGTGCCGCACCATGTCGCAGAGATTCCGCTGCCACAGATTGTGAGCTGAGATGTTTGCAAGAGTATACTTACGGTCCACGTCCCATGATTGCTGTTCAGAGGTGTTAGTGGTTGAAGAAGGGTCCTTGGTCGGGAATGTCGAAGGTCGAGGGATAATTTGTGTGCGAACAGCGCCATGGGTGTTCTGCTAAGCGATGGATATCCTTGGCTAACGCTAACCCTAACGGGCGGCGCTGCACTCTAGAGCGTCCACTACGGAACATCACTGATGCACGGAATCAATTGTGTGAACTATTACATTACTGTGGTATCTAGTTTTTGATTCCGCGAGGAACCATCTTTTACTGCAGTGTGCCCTGAGAACTATGCAAAACCTTTGAGCACCGCCGCCTCCGCATTCAATATTGACGAGCCTGCTGCTCCGATGACGGCTGTGACGAGTTAGCATACCTAGAGAAAACCCTCTATCGTTCAAATACTTACTGTTGTGGCTGAGGGCGACAAACTTGATGTCGAACATGCCCGCCTCGTCTTCCCTAATACGCCCCACACTAACAGCATATCCCCTATCCGTCTCGCGATCCAACCTAGGCTGCGGGCGGTCTGGCGACTCCATTACCACAATAGCCCTCTCCGGGGCAGACGGACAGCCCAGCTTCTGCGCATCCGACACGTATTCCCTCATCGCCTGCTTGACCTCTTCGGCGCTGGGCGCAGGACGACGCTGGAACCTCAGCGACACGCAGGCCGTGTGTCCATCCAATACCGGTACACGGTTGCAAGCCGCAGAGACCCTCAAGGGCTGGTCGACAAAGCCGGTCACATCGCCATTGACGCCTCCTAAGATCTTCTGCGCTTCCGTCTCGAGCTTGTCTTCCTCGCCTGAGATGAAGGGAACCACGTTGTCAATGATATCCATGCTGCTAACTCCAGGGTATCCGGCACCAGACACGGCCTGCATCGTAACGACCGAGACCTGATCAACAGGCCCAAACTTGGCTTGCAGAGCCGCGAAGGGTATCACTATGCCAATGACCGCGCAGTTCGAGTTGCAGACGAGAAAGCCCTTCTCCAATCCATAGTGCTTCCTCTGATGCTTGATGACGTCGAGATGTGGGAGGTTGACGGTCGGTACGACGAGCGGAACGAGAGGGTCACGGCGGTAGTTCTTCGCGTTGGAGAAGACGGCGAGGTTTGACTTTAAGAAAGCCATTTCTGCACTCATTTAGCAAACGCCAATTGGAAAGTACTCATAACATACCAACGTCTCCCGCGACATCGCTGTCCAGTCCCGAGAAGATCAAATCGCAATCCTTGAACTCCTCTGCGGTGCACTTCTTCACCACCAGCTCGCCAATTCGCTCCGTAAAGGGCAGCGCCTGTTTCCACTTGACAGCATCCTTGTATTTCTTGCCTGCCGACCGTTCTGAGGCGCCGACAGCGTGGAGGACGAAGTGCGGGTGGAGCGCGAGGAGAAGGATGAAGCGTTGGCCAACCGAGCCTGTCGCACCGAGTACTCCTGCGCGCGGGTTAGCTAAGCTCCAATTGATGGATAGCAGGACTACTCACCGCACTTCTTCTTGGGGAACTCGGCCTTTTTCGATGTAAAGTGTTCTGCTTCCATGTTTTCGATTGCGACGGGAGTCTGGGTTGATCGTGTGTACACTTGGATGACGCTGGTGGGGTCTGGCTGTTAGTGGGGTGAGTCGAACAGAAAGTTCCGGCCGATCGCGGAGCTCTCTTGTCACTCCTGCAGGCACCTGTTCATGCAAATAAATCCAGCTCGCATATGATCGCGCACTAGTAGAATGAACGAATGCATTGCTTGAGCAAATTACCGGTCTACCAATGTCCCGCTGCATGATGCGAATTCGAAAAGCAGATACCGCCCAATGCAGGATTTCCGGAGCATGATGCCAAACGCTGTCATCTCCCTCTCGTCAAAACACCACCCCGCCAAACGCTAAATCGGCATCTCCATAATCTTTCCCGGATTCATGAGCCAGTGCGGGTCCAACGCGCTTTTGATGCTCTTCATGACGTTGATGGTATCGATACCCAGCTCCTTGAGAAGCGAATCTTTCTTGCCCAAACCAATCCCGTGTTCACCGGTGCAGGTACCGTCCATCTCCAACGCGCGATCTACCATGTCTTTGATGCATTTCTCGACTGCAGCCCGCTCTTTGGGATCTTTGCCGTTGTACATGATACTCTCATGAAAGTTGCCGTCGCCGATGTGTCCAAGGATGCTAGCAAAGAGACCAAGATCATCCATCTCCTTCTTCGAAATTTCTATAGCCTAGTCAGCGCGAGCGATAGAAAGATACTTCGTACGTGGTACACCATACCTATAATATCGGGAAGGCGAGAGAGGGGTACTGCAACATCCGTCGACCAAACCTCGTCCCCTTCCCTACGAAGCGCAAGCATACTCCACAGAGACTCTTTGCGAGCCGACCATAACGTCTTTTGCTCTTCAGCATCGACGGCGAACTCGAAATCACCACTTTTGTGCGACTTGGCGATGGCTTTGACAAGCTTCACGTTTTCCTGTACCTGTCATGCAGTTAGTTCCCATCTAGGTAATCGCGGGCCCCTTGCTGTCTCACCCCTGCTCTAGTCCCAGAAAACCTACCCCGGGTATTAGCATTTGGACCCGATCTCGGGTCGATCTACGATCACTCACTTGAAAAACATAGTAGGCATTTCTTTCCACTTCTTGGCCGTTGAGCCGGCCCTGTTGATCACCGACATTTGCACCTCGTCCATGATTTCCATGGCTGCGACCGGGACTCCCGCGCGCATCACCTTGGAAGCTGCAGCCGCCGCATCACGGATCGTTGGAAACGTCACTACCGCCACGCTAGTGTCCTGTGGTATCACAGCCAACTTCAAAGTGATTTCGGTGACCAATCCGAGCGTTCCTTCGGAGCCAATAAAAAGATTTGTCAGGTTGTACCCCGCTGAGGACTTCCTGTCGAGGTATCAGTGCTTGCGCAGTCGTCTAAAGGTCTTGTCCATACCGAGGCCGACGCCGTGTCTTGATCACTGTTCCATCTGCGAGGACTACCGTAAGATTGATCACCCAATCCTTCATGGTCCCATATCTGACAGCATTGGTTCCACTAACCTTCCGTCAGCTCGTGCATCTATGTTTTACCGACTGCAATTACCTGCAACTCGTTCCGACCATGCCGCCGATTCTAGCCTGTGGCAGGTGTGAGTAGGTGCCCTGAAACCGTACTCAGGTGACGGATGGCAGACCTGGACAAACTCACCGATGGACCAGGATCAACAGGAAAGAAGAGACCAGAATCTTTGATTTGCTCGTTGAGACTCATCCAGGGTACCGAAGGTTGCACAACAACGTCCATACTGACGGATTCTGTCAGTCCACGTATGTAGGCAATATGAACCCAAGATGGTTGCTTACTCGTCTGCGTGCAAAGTTATAATGTTGTCCATGTGTGCGAAGTCGATGCTCATGCCCCCGTACGGGGCGGAAAAGTTGGCTTCCAAACTCGAGCCGCCCGAGTACGGAACTTGGAACTGTCAGCACCCAGCTCGACACGGAAGAGGCGGAAACTCGTACTCATTGGAACCTTGTATTTATGGCAGACTTTGGCAATACGGGAGACCTCTTCGGTAGACTTGGGATATGCCACAGCGACAGGAAGCTGCGCAATGTTTATGGAGGACCATTCCGAATACCCATGCATTTGTAGATCCTCGTCGTCAGTACTGATAGCATCATCTCCTAGAGCAAAGCGAAGTTCCAGGATTGCCTGAACGAGGCGTTAGCAAAGTCCTTGATCGAGCCCACTTCCCATGAACTTGCATTCTCCAGCTCAGTCTTTGCTGCATAGCGAGGTCTATTAGACCGACGCCAGGGTATCTCGAACAGATGGGTCTCGTCGTTGACACCAGCTAAGAACGCTGAGCTCCCGGTGAGGGCCGTGAAGAGGAGCACACGGCTCGAGCTCCAAAAGGGCCTCGGAAGAGTCTTGGGTCGAAAGGCTTCCTCGGCTCGGCTTGTCTGCGTTCGTGCGCCCCGCTTCAGGAATGGCGAGGCGAGCTCACGGAGCCGCGCTGCTGGGCGACGGAACATGGCGAATTGCAGGTTCGGGGAGAGCACGATTCGCCTGCGTTGGTGTAGTCAGTTGGAGCCACTTGCGATGGCCACAAGTCTCGATGGCAAGCGGGCTCTAAAGTCGAGTAAAAATGGTGGACTGGCACAAAGGCAGGTCGCCCCGCTACACATCCCGTAGTATAAGTAGCAGATGGCACTACGAGGGCGGGGATCGGTAAAGCCATTTGTTGCTAAACGCAGTTGGCGCCATGCTTCTCCAGGACGGCCTGGTCCACTACCGCACTGGTATTAACGCTCACACTTGTCGTCAAACCATCACAGGCTAGACCAGTAGCAGAGCAGCAGGCTGACGTGGGTGAAATCGGAGGCCAAATTTTTTCGGCTCACGCAACGATTGACCAGGGGGCAGCTGCATGATCAGCTGCAGGGGCGCTTGAAGAAGCAAAAAGCAATTGCGGGGAAGGGGTGACAAAAGACAAGCAGCGAGTCCTGTTGGGAGACTGAAGCCAATGCGCATCGTGGCCAAGTATGTATGACATGCCGGACTGTCGCGTGACGCTTTCTGGGGGGCGTGTCGTCGGAATCGAGCCTCTCGAATGAGCGACACCAGAGCAGTGGACGGCGGGTCTGTACCTTTGCCAAACGTGCGCGATATTTCCTTTTCCGTCTGGGATCTGAGCGAGAGGCGTTCTGCCAGGGACAGGCCTGGGACTGGATGACGCTGCAGCCGTTGTCCAAGGCTTATGAGGCTCTCGCCAGAGGGCCAGGATGCGTGTGCCGATGCCGATGTCCGCCACCACAGCAGGCGGTGAAGACAAGAAGGAGGCTCGCCTCCGCAATTGGCCCCGAGTGGTACATATTACCCTCAGAAAACCATAGCACCCTGCGCGTGCATCGCGGTGCTCGATCCTGGCGTGAGGGGAGTGGGGGGACAGCGCTGCCGTGCATCCCCACTCTAGGGAGACGTGGCTCGCGCATACGCATGTCTGCACAGCATCCATCTGCGGAGTCGTGACGTAGCGAGGCTCATGGCCGCTGCTTCACGAACGGCCAGCGTCGTCGCGCCCAGGACAGATGTCGCCGACGTGAAGTACAGTGAAGTACAGTGAAGTGGAGTGCCGTGGAACATGCCGATCGTCTTTCAGATGGCTGGCCGTGGCATCCCGCGTGTGCGGAATCGAGGCCCAAGCGACGCGTGCCTGCCAAAAGCAAACAAGGCTCGCCCCGACCAATCACGATATTCGAGACCGTAGGCCGCCTCTAGAACGCCTCCGCCGAATCCTCCGCGAGCTGAATGCGACGCCAGTCGGTGAAGCCTGACGGGACGTGTCGACGGTGGACGGTGGGCGGTGCGTGGTGCATGGTGGACGGTGAACCAACACCTAATCAAGTGGAGTGGTCGCGGCGTCACTAGGGTGACGGCTCTCGCTTGAGAAAACAAACCTACAATACAACGCGTGCTACACATCCCCGCAGAACACCAGCACCGCGCAAACATCGCGCATCTCCCGCAACACCATGGCGGATCCCGAAGCCGAGTTGTCGCGCGAGGTGGGCAGAATCGTCGCGTCCCCCTACCCACCATCGCTGGCTGTCAGTATCTCTCCACCTTCCTAGGCTTCGCATCCCATCGTGACCGTGAGGGCATCATATGCATTCCAGGTTGCACCGCCGAAGCAAATGGCGAGATGTGCATGCGTTGCTGATATCACCTCGCTTATAGAAGCTGGCCGATCTATGCGCAAGCGTAGAGCCCGTCACCATTCGGACCTGCTTACACAACTATCCGCCCTGTGCCGTCAAGAAGCTGGCATCGACTGTGTCCGCAGCGCTCCCCCTTTGGCAGCACACTGTGGTCGTCTTGCGATCTCTATGTACGCGTCCTGGTCGATAGTGCCGAAGTCGGCCACCTTCGAGCTAATCAGGTCTGGATAGGTCACTCAGTCGAGTTCACCAACACGCTACTCCTCCAGAATCTGGGTCTGCTCAATGCTTTGCTTACCAAGGCAAACTCATCTGACGATGCTTTCGAGCAGGTAAGCTTCATCGCGTAGATGGGGATCGGCGTATTAGTGTTTCTGCAGGGCTGACGTGGACACCAGTACGCTGAGCTGTGCGTGACATTACTCTCGCGTCCGCTTCCCGAGTCTGTGCCGTTGCCTGCCAGTGCTCAGTCCTTTTTCTTGGAGGTATTCGAGCGGGCAACACGTAATCCACATGTCGAGACGTTAAGGCCCGTCTACTGCATACTCAATGGCACTTATAGGGGACTGTTCAGCACTCTGCCTGCGGAGACACGGCAGGATTTTGATGCCAAGTTGACGCACATACTCTCATCTACCACTACGGCGCAAAACTCCATGCTCATGATGTGGTGCTTCGGCATCACGATTCTCACCGAGCATCCCGAGGCAGCCAGGGCGTCTCCCGCGCTGAAGTGGAAGACTGCATCGGGCCGAAAACTCTTCGGCTCCGACATGTACAAGACTATCACTCTCGCCTATCTAAGCGTTGTTTTAGCAGCGAAAGGTGATGTTAACATCCCAGACACGGAGGCCTTGGAGGGTATCCGAATTGCAACGCAGACTTTGCACTTCATCGACGCGCGGGTGCGCGAAACATGGCATACATCCAGAGACTCTGCAAAAACCATAGTCGCCAAACTGCACACGAAAATACTAAGAAGCGGCATCAACCCTGCAGTGCAGCTTGAAGCACTCTGCTTCTACGCCTTGATAGCAGGGAAACACAACCTCCATGCCGATTTGGTGAAAGAGTACGAGGCTGCTCTTCCCAAGGTGTTGGGTGTAGTGGACTCAAACTCGATCAGAGAGGCTCTCTCCACGTCCTTGCCTCTATTTGCCGTACGTTGTCTTCTGGATCTTGAGAACCACACTGACGCAAAACAGCCACAGATTCAAGAGCGTTCCATACGTGCTTTACTATCAAAGATCTTGAGAACGAGCATCTCGCCCACTTCAACTCATGAGGTAGCAAACACGCAGGCCATGGTCAACGAGTTAACTACTGTACTTCCCGATTGCCCACACTTACGCTCGAACATCGTGACGAGCTTATCATCAAACGATATGCAAGAAACCGTTCAGAGCTTCCTTCGGGTTGATGTTGAGGGTCCGCACGGCGGTACGCAGTCCTGCAAGCCATACGTGGTGGCGATGTGTCGCGCTCTAGTCTCGGCGACGATAT
>Ga0247740_1001372_pt1 | contig 10485 bp, 4 predicted proteins | sample UWRJL148409B2_FD_180942 | JGI IMG/M metagenome (GOLD analysis project Ga0247740, IMG submission 180942) | Plant litter microbial communities from Arlington Agricultural Research Station in Wisconsin, United States - UWRJ-L148-409B-2 | ecosystem: Environmental > Terrestrial > Plant litter >...
GGCTACGACCTCGCCGCCCTGGCCAACGTGTACACCGGCAACGACGCGCGCGTCGATCTCGTGCTGCAACAGCTACAGCGCCGCGTGGGCAACCTGCGCTCGGTGCGCGCCATCGCCTTCTGCGCCTCCGTCGAGCACGCCGAGTTCATGGCCAAAGCCCTGACCGCCCGCGGCCTACCCGCCCTGGCCGTGCACGGCGACACCCTCAGCGCCGACCGCAGCGAAGCCCCGCGCCGCCTACGCGAGCGCGAAGTGAACGTGCTGTGCACCTGCGACCTATACAACGAAGGCGTCGACCTACCCTACGTCGACACACTGCTACTCTTGCGCCCCACCCAAAGCTCCAGCCTATTCCTACAACAGCTCGGCCGCGGCCTACGCCACCACCCGCACAAAACCACGTGCGTCGTGCTCGACTTCATCGGCCACCACCGCGCCGAATTCCGCTTCGACCTCACCTACGCCGCCCTCACCGGCTTGCCGCGCTCAGGCCTAGTCAAAGCCCTCGAGCACGGATTTCCGCTGCTGCCGAGCGGATGCGCGTTGCAGCTCGATGACGTCGCTCGCGATCAGATCTTGAGCTCGCTTCGGCAGACCCTTAGCCGTCGTAGCCGCGTCGTCGACGACCTGCGCGAAGTCGCCAAGGGCACGCCCGTCACCCTCGCCTCCTACCTCGATCAAACCGGCCGCGACGTCGAAGATGTCTACGCCGCGGGCGGCTGGACCACCATCCGCCGCGAAGCCGGCCTGCTCTCCGAACGCGCGAATGCGGACGAAGACCACACCAGCGAACGCCTCGGCCGCCTGCTGCATGTGGACGAACCCACGCGCCTCCGCACATGGCTGAAGTACGCGCAGGAGCCAGTATTGAGCGTCGCGGAGACCGATGTGAAGCGGCTCACCATACTCGGCTTTCAGCTGCATACGCGCGGCATCGTACGCGACGCAGCGGAGACGCTGGCGCCGCTGCGTAAGCCGGCGATCGTGGAGGAACTAGAGCAGCTGGTGACGGTGCTCGAAGACCGCGTTGCGCTGCCGCAAGACGTATACCCGGTGCCCGACTGGCCGCTCGCGCTGCATCGGCACTACACGCGGCAGGAGATCGCCGCCGCTGTTGGCTATGCGAAGCCGGGCGCAAAGGGTGGGGTGCCGCAGGCTGGGATTCTCAAGGTCGACGGGCAACGCGAGCTGCTGTTCATCACCTTGGATAAGTCGGCGAAGCGTTTTTCGCCGACCACGCGCTATCGCGATTACGCGATCTCGCCCACGCTCTTTCACTGGGAAACGCAGGGCGTGGCCAGCGTGCACAAGGAGAGCGGCAAGCGGTACGTGGAGTCGCCCCGGAACGGGTGGAGCTTCTTCTTGTTTGTGAGAACAGATCCGGATGCGCCGTATGCGTTCTGCGGGCAGGGCGTGTATCAGTCGCATGAGGGCGATCGGCCGATCGCGGTGACTTGGCGGTTGGAGAGGTCGCTGCCGGCGGGGTTGTATCGCCGGTATGCGACGCTGGCCGCGCCATGACTTCGCTCAACGCGAAACCTTCAGCACCACGTCAATGACGTTGACCAAGCTCCTCGCTCCCAAGTCTAGAAGACTTCAGAAAGAACCCGACAATGTATAATCTAATCGTCACAGCTAACAAGGACGCTTGGACAGCTGCATCTGGCACCTACAGCCTGCCGACAGAGCGGTTTCTGGAATTCACGCACACGCGACTAAAAGATCACTTTGAACGAGAAGATGCACAGGAGGAACTTTGCAATTTTCCGGCACTCTTTGCTTATGAGCTGGGGATTGACAAGCCTGCACGGACCGGGCGCATTAGCTCATATGTCAGGTCGGGAAGATTCATCGACATCCGCTACACCCTCGACGACGACGCGGGGGCGACGATAGGTTCGGCGGACTTAGTTGCACTCCAGCATCTACTCGGGTTTGAGAGTGGTTTCGAGCTTCAGCGGACACACTGGGCGCTTAAGGACATCGACCTCAAGCAAGTTTTACAAACCGCGTCCCCGGTCACAAGGGATCTCGTCGCCCATGCGAATCGCATCGCACTGAACTTCGTTAGGAACATCCTAGACGCGGCTGAAAAGCACTCCGTCTCAATCAACGGGCACCGGATTGAGATTGAGGTTCAGCGCCTCCCGACGATGCCTTGGCCATCCGATGCGCCCCAACTAGAGGAGACCCTCGATGGGCCGTGGCCCCAACCTGTGCTCCTCAATTGTATATGGGCAACCGGCAAGGTTCAGATAGTGCTTTCCGCTGAACTCGCGGCGGGGAAATATCAAGGCCTAGTCTCGATTCACCTGGGCGTGTATCGAGTTTATCGACAACTTATCTGGATTAACATCGCTGGCCTTCTCAAGAATGATGCGGGAAGCGAGGTTCCTGTCCGAGCTTTCTATGCGCTCCTCTCGCGAATCCCGGGAGACCAGGAAGAAAAGAGGCAACGCGCTCTGCGCGCAACACGCATCAGGGAAATTGTTCAAAGCTCCGGACTGCCGCTTGGTCAAGGTCAGAATATCGATCTCGGACTCATCCATCTGCCGGAGGGAAACGCAACGCTGGCGCCGGCAGTCGCGTTTCGTCGACTGACTCACCTCGCGCTGTTGAAACTGCCTTTCTTGCTGAAGGAGCAAGCCGACGCAGTTGACGGGGAGGTCTACTTGAACCCTAAGGTGCTGGAGATCGGCCACGCAGAATCCGCCGGCGCCAGGGATTCGACTCCGGAGTTTGAAACAGAAGAAAATGATGCCGGCGACGCTGTGGCAGAAGCGATTGTCGTACCTTCTCCACTCATAGCAGAATCACCTCCGACGAAATGGAGTGCCGAGACACTCGATCTGCGAGCGGAGGACCTCCAGCCATTTCTGACCAAGAATGGGCTCATGATCTCCGCGAGAACAGTTTCGCAGGTGTGCGCCGCATTGTCCGCTGGAAAGCACCTACTTCTTGTGGGCCCCCCAGGGACAGGCAAAACCGAAGTAGCACGTGCCGTCGCCGAAAGTGCCCGCGCTGCTCAGTACTGCAACGGATCTTTCGTCGGGACCGCATCGGCGGACTGGAGCACCTTCGACACTATCGGAGGATACGGCGTTGAAAAAGACGGGAGTTTTGCTTTTCGCTCCGGCGTATTCCTTAGAGCCATTGAGCAACACAAATGGCTCATAATTGACGAGATCAACCGAGCGGACATAGACAGATCGATCGGGGAGCTGATGACTGTCCTGAGCGGCGGCCGAACCGACACGCCCTTCACGCAGGCTGACGGAAGCGCAATTTCAATCGGCCATGGGACAGGCGAATCACACCGCGTCTCGGCCACGTTCAGGGTAATCGCGACGATGAACAGCTGGGACAAGACCTCACTATTTAGAATGTCCTATGCGTTACAGCGCCGCTTCGCTGTCATTCACTTCTCCCCTCCTTCTGATGCGGAATATGCGAACCTAATCGAGTCCCACGCGAAAAATGCTGGTTCCGACCCCCCGCTCGAACCAGGTATCGTGACTCAAATGGGACGTCTATTTTCGCGCGCTGGACTTTTCAAGTACCGAGCAATCGGACCAGCTATCGCGCTCGACATGATTCGTTACCAGCGACGCCGAGAAGCCGGCGTTGACGGGATGCTTGAGTCGCTCTGCTTATTTTTACTACCTCAGCTAGAGGGATTGGAAACCAATTCAGCTAGCAACATATTTGCATTTATTCGCAGCGAGGCCGGAGAGGCTGAACATAGCTCTGCATTTGTTGAACTTAGCGCTCGCTTGAATGAGATGTTTCCATCGTTACGATCGACAAGCGAATGACGACTTGGGAAGACGAACTTCGTGAGTTCTTTCCCGCGTACCTCTTGCCTTCATCTGAGGTAGAGGAACTAAGCCGAGAAGTTGCAGAGCTCTTCTTGGCGCGCCTGGGTTGTGATGCGAACTCTCTTCCTTTATTGCTCGCCGCTTCCGCGCTGGCGCCCGTCGTCGCCGACATGATCGCCTTCGCGCGCGAGCTCCCGTCCGTCGCGGCGACGCTTCAGTCTCGAACCCACGTCCGTCGCGTTGAGTCAGTAGGTGAGCTCCGCGGCAAACTGGATGCGCCGGCAACCGCGCGCGCGAGACTCGGCGCGGGCGCAGTACGGTTCGCGACGAAGTCGAAGTATCGCGATTTCAACCTGCCCGAAAACGCTCTGCTCGCCTTCACTGCTGATCGACTTGCAAGCCTCGCGACCATGCTTCTGGATAAAGGTGCGGCCAAGCCGTCCGGTGGCGCCGGATGGAGCGTCGGCCTTACACAAGCAGCGGCTTCCCTTCGTCACACACTGGCGACCACGCCATTGCGAGAGGTTGCAAAAGACCCGATCGGCCCGGCACACAAGCAGGCAGCGCGTGCTGCCACGCACCCGTTGTTTCAGCGGGCGCTACGCCTTTACGAAGCAATAGAGCGAGCGGGATCCTCCGACGCCAAGGACATCGCTCAAGCCTTGGCCGAGGGCGCGCTTCTGCCGCTTCAGCCGGAGACACGATTTGAATTGGCCGTGATGATCAGGCTCGCTCGAGCCATTGAGCGGGCCCTTGAAGGGAAAGGGTTTACATTGACGCGCGCAATTGTGGAAAAGTCCCGCTCGCATGTCTTCGAGTTCGCGAGTTCGGCGCGATGCATTCGTATTCACTATAACAAGCAAAGGTTCGATCAAACCGGCGATCGCGATCGCGGAATGAGGCACTACTTTGGTAATCGGGGTACCTTGCGACCAGACATCACGCTGGAGCACCTTGAAAACGGAAAACAAACGTGCGCTTTCATAATCGAAGCGAAGCTGTCTAGTAACACCGAATACTTAAAGACAGGATACGAACAGGCGCTACTCTATCGTCACGAGTACAGGGCTTCACTTACCGGCTGGCCGAAGGTACTTCTGGTGGCTTCAGCCGACGACATAATCGTCGGTAAGCCCAGAAGGGAGGACGACGTTATCGCGATGCCTTGGCAGGATTGGGTTGCAGGAGACGTGATTGCCGGCCTTGTTGCGGGCGCTATCGCGCCCACTTCCGCCTGAGTCCCCGACGCCGAGGGGAAAGGTAGAAAGGTACAATGGCCGACCAATGTCGAATCTGTTGCGGTGCGCCGTCAAGACATACGGACATGCGCCCGCCTCTACATTTCTGGCTAACCCTTCGCCCGAACGCCGATGGCAATCGGGCCGTAAAAGTTAAACGCGATCTGGTACGTCGCATCGCAGCCCACCACTAGGCGCTGCCACTCTCGCTCGGGCATGCTCCGCGCGCTGAAGAAGACATCTTGGCCGCTTCGCGCATCTCTAATCACGCCCGTAGTCTCCCATAGGCGCGCGACCGTTCCCGTAAATGAGGAACCACGAACACGTCTGCTTACGCGAGTTTTTCTCGCGTATGAAACAGCGGCGGACCGAAGCCGGAAGAAATACTTCCGCGCATCTTCGTACTCTCCCGACAGAAAGCACGCTCGCGCGTACTCAAACCGCGCCTCGTCTCTCGCATCCCCTTCCGTAAACGAGTGGCGTAAATGGCTGCGCGCTTCAGATGCGCCAGATTGTCCCCCCTCTAGGAGAAGAATGCCGAGCATTAGGTGCACGTCCCTCTCGTTCGGGCTTTCTTCGAGACATCGTTTCAAGACGGCTTTCGCCTCATCGCGATTGCCTGCGTGCCGACATTGGCTTGCTAGCCGCCGCGCCAAGTATGCGCTCCCAGGATTCTGTTCGAAGGCGCGGCGAAGAGCTTGGAGCGCTCGCGGAGCATTGCTGAGTAACTGAGATAGGCGTGCGTCTGCATCAAGAAGATACGAATCGGGACCGAGGCGCTGGAGACCTTCAACAAGCGACTTCTCAAGGCTTCGGACGTGGCGTTCTATCGTCGGCGGATCGCCGTTAGTGAGAACTTCCTCGAGCTCAAGCAAGCCGACCTTCATCAGTGTGTGATATGCGTGAGGGGTCGGTGCACCATTGTCCGCAAGGGTCAACGCGAGGCGTCGCGACTCGCCGTACCAGTGCGCCCTTTCGTTCGGGTTCACCGCATGTTGAGCGCGCCGAAGTGCGAGTTCGGCCCGGGAGTGAGAGATGCTCGAATTATGGGGAGTGAGACCTTGAGCCTCGACGAGAAGCTTGCTCGCAAGGTCGAGACTACCTTCCAACGCAGTCATCTCTAGAATAGCCGCCTGCTGACAGAGTGCCCCGTCGGCAGGAAATCTATCCCTCGCCCGCTGCATAACTGCACGTCTCATTCCATGGTCGGAAAATAGCTGAATCAACTGGCGGGCTTGAGTAAGGCCTTTTAGCGCGATTCGATCCGAATCGTAGCCAGTATCTAACATGGAGACGAGACGAATATATTCGTCTCGTCTCTCCTCCGGGGCGCGAAGCGCGCGCTCGAAAAGGATCTCAGCGACGTGTTGGTGGCGTGTGACATACACATAATCCACAGCGCCTGTGTCGCGCTGGGCAAAGACTATTCTCTCGAGCGGTTTAAACAAGCGCTCTTGGAACAAGCGGAACGGAATCCCATGGATCCGCGAGATCAGTCCCGCACGGGCTGTAACACCTAGACGGTGGAGGATCGCGACTGTGAGATACAAGGACCTGGCTAGAGGGTCAGCGATCCCGTTGTACTCGTCAAAGACTATGTCGGAGAAAGGACGACCGAGAGTGGCTTCATGCAATGCGACCAAGAGCTGCCGACCCGCTCGATGTTCCATCGCCATTCTCCGCTCGTTCGGCGGCAGCGGCTTGAGTGAGCCGAGGGCATCATTTTTCTCAAGCTTGGCAAGCAGGTCGTCTATCTCTCGCTCACTTAGATAACGAAGCTGGTAGGATTTGCTGACGAACTGATCCAAGGTCGATCCAGTTTGATTCCATTGAGCTTCCCTAGCTGTGCCAACGATTGTTAGCTGCCTTTTCTCTTGCCGCGAGAACCGAAGGAGCGCCTCAACCTCGTTGCGGTAGTCCAGGATACGATCGATGTACAAATACGTACGCCCACCGCTCTTCTCAAGGAACTCTTGCACGGCTTGAATCGACAGCATACCCGTCGGCCTTAAAACCAGTACACGAAGGCCCAGTTCAACCCCTGCGTCCCACGCCATTCGATGCAGCGCCACCGTCTTCCCTGAACCTGCGTGCCCTTTCAAGATGAACAGCTGCTGATGGAGATTCGCGCTCTCAGCATCCTCTGAAAAGACTGAGTCTGCCTGGATTTCCAGTGTCACTTTTCGTTCAACGTCTAGACCGTGAGCAATGGGCGCCCAGTCAGAAAAGTAGCCAGAATAGAACGACTTCGCATCCGGCTTCTCAGTGGCGAAGCTCGAGTGCAGCGCATCAACGTCACGCTGCAGGAAACGTTGCAGTTCAGCCGAGGGGGGTCGCGCTAACGACCGCTCGACTGCACCTACCTCCGGGCTCGCGAGGGGCGCGATTTTCCGTGCTATGGGAGGTATTTCGCGATCAATCTGAGCCAAAATTTCTTCGAAAGTCATCGGCAGACAGGTAATTTTTTTCCTGCTCCAAAAGTTAAGTTCAGCAGGCGACAGCCCTGGCGAGACAAGATACGAACGAGGGCGCGAGTCACCAAGCTCGGCGATTCTCATGAGGACAGCGCGAAGGTTCGGATCCGCCAACTTGTGCCCAACAAATAGGAATGGATAGTTATGCGCGAGCTCTTCCAGGCGATTAAAGAGCAGATGCCGCTCACTCTTATGTGTAATGTACTGATCGACTGTCAGAATAAGCGGTAACTTCGGATCCTTCACCTGACTCACGCATCCGTGAAGCTTTAGGAAGGGGACTGCTCGTGAAGAACGTAACTGAGCATCGACTCGGTCGCTGTTTCTCAGGAATTTAACGATATCCTGTACCCGATCCGAAGCGGCGACCGTTTCGTAAGCTCGTTCAACAATGAGATCGTAATTGGTGGTGGATATCGCCGCCCACGGAAGCGTCGGGATTTTCAAATGAAAGGGCGCAGGGCTAAACCCTTCGAAGATTTCCGCGACGAACTCCTGAACTTTCTGCAGGTCTGCTTCCGAAATTGCGAGGTCGGCAACTTCCACCAACGGGCGCTCGTCGAACCCCTTGCCCAGGAAGCGTCCAGCTATGAGTTTAGCCAGTTCAGCCCCGTTTGGTGGCCGCAGACCGTCGCGGTGCTTGGCGCCGACGGTTGCTCCCGCGCCGAGGAAAAGCACAACTTGTCCAAGTTTCAATGATTCCGCTAGACTGAAGGGGATATCTGACATTCACATTGATTTCTGGGGAAATAGAGGCTCTCGCCCCCTATGCCTGGATCGGAACGCTCGTGGAATCGGAGAGTTGAACTAATCTCTGCGTTATACGTGCGAGTGACAAGAAACATCTAGGGTCAGCGTATCGATGCTCGGCCTGCCGCCTCGCGCCCTTTGGCAATAGCATCCCAGCTCCTCTCCTGGCATTGCCGATCAATTGGTAAGCGCGCTGGCTGCTACGGCAGGGACATCGACGGAGTTACCATCTTCCTCGGCCTGACTGATCGCGGCATCCAGTACGAGCTGTCGCTTCACCCAAGCCTGGTAAGCGTTCGGATCTTCTTTGATAGCCCGCTCAATTGCCTGCGACTCCCGAAAGTGCATCGCAGCTGCGGCCATGGTCCAACTGGCGACGATGCCGAGCTTCTCGACCTCCTCACGGATCTTTGCGAGCGAAGCACGAAAGAACTCTTTGCGAGGGTTCACCTTGTTCAGCTGGTTGGCGATGAAGTGGCGGTGAAGGCTGTGTTCCAGAGCCGGCGCGTCCTCGCTGTGGATCATGGCGTGAACATCGAACTCGAACGGGACGCTGGCGTCCCCGAGCTCTTTCACGCGGTCGAGCGGGTCGAGCCGGCGGGTTAGGCCGATCTTGAAGACTTCTTCGCCGAAGGAGCCGATGTTGGAGATGATGTAGACGTGACCGCGCTTGGTTTGCTGAGCCATGGAAAGGGCGCGTTGCCCGCGCTCCTCGGCCTCTTGCAGCCGCGCTGCTAGCTCTTGCAACTGAGCCTCGTATTTCGCGCGTTGCTCTTCACCAGCGCCGGCGAATTCGCGTTGCGCGCGCTCCATTGCCTTCCGGATGATTTCCTCTTCCTTGGCGACTTCGCGCTGCGCCCGCTCGAAATCGCGGCGAGCTTTTTCTTCCTCGCGAATCTGCTCTTTGATGCGGCGCTGTTCTTCGCGTTCCTTTTCCCGGAGCTCGTAGGCGACGCAGGCCCAGCGCAGCTCATCGATGCGGGCGTCGCAGTAGACTTGAAGGATCTTGGCGCCGCGGAACGCCCGGCCGTTCATGTTCACCGTTGCGTACGCGTCGATGATGCGTTGTCGCAGTGTCCCGAAGTTGTCTGCTTTAGAGTCGGCGAGGATCGAATCTACTTTGCCGTTGAACGCATCGATCACGAACCGAATCGCGGCCTCACGCCGGTCCGGCTCGACGTATCCGCAGTCGGCGGCGTTGTTGGCCTTGATCATCTGCTTCACACGTTGACGTGCTGTTTTCAGATTGATCCCCGCCTCCGCGTAGCCAAAGGCTTCGGCCAGATCGTCGAGGAGGCTATCGGTGGGAATGAGGTATTGGTCCCCGTACCCCTCGATCACATTGCGAAGAGCGCGCGCCTCCAACCGGTACGTCTCGGCATTTCGCTTTGCGTCGAGAGCATCGGCGGCGATCGCTTGAGCCCGAGAGTACGCCTCCGCGATCACGCCTGCGGCTTGATGGTTTGCCGAAGCGACGACCGCTTCGCCCTGGTTGCGCAAAGAGAGCACTTCGCGCTCGACGTCCACGATGTGTCGATACTTCGCGAGCTGCGAGTTCTCGTACGCGACACGGCGCATCTGCTCTTCGACCGCTTGGGAGTGCTGGTCGAGCGCGACATTGCGCTGCTGCATCGTCGAGAGCTCAGCCGCGAACGTCGCCGACCTACGTTCGGCCCCGGTCCGTTTTCCGTGCTCGGAAACGGCCCAGGTGATGACGACTAGCAACAACAGAACCAGTAGGAATGTCATTCTACGCGCGCCCCTGAATTAGCTAACCCGTTACTCGGATGAACACTTGAACTTCCCAAAGCGGGCTGGATCGCGTCAATGAGTAATTGTCCAAGCGCTTGAACGATATTGCGCTGAAAGCAGGTCCGACCGCGGCCGCACTCGTCGGAAGGCGAGAACCGCCGGGCGGAACGGGCGAGCCAGTATCTGAGTCTGGCGCTTTGGCGCAGCGTTATTGGCGCGTTTGCAGCGGCGCGCCTGTCGCGCCTTCGCGCCTGCTCAGCGCGGTCTAACACCCTCTCCGCACCAGTTTCTCTGTGCTTGTCCCGGTCAGACCCAACGAGTTCGGGCAATCGAACACGGAGGCGATCGAGCCCCTCCCCGGTTCGGCTCACCGCACGCTACCAGGGGTCTCACCCCTCACAGGTACGCCAATCGAACAACGACCCGGTCAGACCCCCCAACCCCGTTCGACCA
>Ga0247740_1001373_pt1 | contig 10478 bp, 9 predicted proteins | sample UWRJL148409B2_FD_180942 | JGI IMG/M metagenome (GOLD analysis project Ga0247740, IMG submission 180942) | Plant litter microbial communities from Arlington Agricultural Research Station in Wisconsin, United States - UWRJ-L148-409B-2 | ecosystem: Environmental > Terrestrial > Plant litter >...
CCGAGAAGTGGAACGGTAGGTTGTTCAAGACGACGGGCGATCTTGGGTTTCGTGTCGGGGTTGATGGCGGGGCCAAGATCCCCAAGAACAACGTTGATGAAGGCGCTAAAGGCCCGACTCCACATTGGAGACTATTGGAATTCGGCACTGAGAAGATGGCGGCACGACCGTTCATGCGGCCTGCGCTGGAGTCGAATATTGATTCGGCTACCAACGAATTCGTGCGGCAGTACAGCAAGGCTCTAGATCGAGCGATCAAGCGCGGCACGAAGGGCTAACCATGTTTCCTGCAGTGTATCCAGCCGTCGCAGGAAGTTCGGCTTGCGTAGCCCTCCTCAAAGAAATTGGAGGTGCAGTACGGTTCTACCAGTTCGGTATGGCTGACCAGAACGTCAAGAAGCCTTACGCCGTGTGGCAGCGCGTCTTTGGTGCACCGGAAAACTACCTGGCGCAGCGTCCGAACATCGACCTATTCACGTTGCAGATTGATGTCTACGCTACCTCCGCCGATCAAGTACGAACTGTGGCACTTGCCTTGCGCGATGCGCTTGAGGTAGTCGGCCATATAACCAGTTGGCTGGGCGAGTCGATCGACCCCGATACCAAGAACTACAGATTTTCATTTCAGCTCGATGTTTGGACGCCTCGATAGCGTCTGACAACTCAACCCAAGCCCGCCACCGTGCGGGCTTTTTTGTTCCCGCAAGACGGCGATAAGCCGGATGTTTTCCCAACCCCTGCCGCCTTCGGGCGGCTTTTTCATGCCCGAAGGAGTTTGCTATGGCCGTCGTGAAGACCCAATTTACCGACCTGTACTACCAGGATCCAGACACTGACGAGATCATCGAAGTGGGGTGCGTCACCTCGATCACCGGCCTTACTGCGGCACGGGACCAGATTGAGACAACTTGCCTGAACTCTGTCGGTCGAACCTACGAGGCGGGCTTGCCTACGCCTGGCACCGCGTCTTTTACCGTCAACTTTGCGCCGGACGATGATTCGCACACTCGCCTGCACGAGTTGTACCGGCTCGGCACGAAGGTGGACTGGCTGCTTGGGTGGGGAGACTACGCCCCTCCGCGTGGCCCTGGCCTCGGACCTGAGCCCACGGCTGCTTCTGCCGGCATGACTGCGCCGAACACCCGGACGTGGTTGTCATTCAATGGGTATGTCTCCGACTTCCCGTTTGACTTCGCGTTGAACACTGTCGTTACCTCGAACATTGCGGTTCAGGTCTCCGACTTCCCTGTTCTGTTGCCGAAGGCCTAACGCATGGCAGCGCTCAAGAGCCTTGCGCAACTGAAGGCGGCCGGGGGAATTGTCTCCCGTGCCCCTATCAAGAAGACGCTGACGTGGTTGCATAAGAACGAAGAGGGAGAAGAAGTCTCCGACACGTTCGACGCGTACATCGTCAAGCAATCCTTTGGATCGTTGGCTGATCTCTACAAAGACACGTCACGCGAACAACTTGCGGTAGCCATCAGCAAGGCCCTTCAGTTGGAGAACGACAAAGGGAAGTTGGAGTCGATGACCTATGAGGATGCCTACCAGCTTGAGCCAACGCTGGCACACGTCATCCTAGATGCCATCCGCGATGTGAATGGCGGTGAAGCAAAAAACTCTCAGCCACCGACGAACTCCTCTGCGAACTCGTCCTCAACGGGGTCGGTGGCTGCACCCTAGAAGAAGCCAGAGAAAACCTGACTCTTGATGAGTTCAGTACTTGGGCTGCTTTCATTGCAAAACGTGGAACGCTGAACCTTGGACTTCGCATGGAGTTCCTGTTCGCACGTCTTTCCTATCAGGTCAACCGTGCGTCAGGAGGATCCATGGAGTTCGATGAGTTCTTGCGCTTCTACGACGTGGACGACGGTGGCCTTGAAGACGTAGCCAAGATGTTTGGCGGATTAAAGGTGGCAACAAATGATTGATTTCAATGCCGGCATCCGGTGGGTGAACTGAGTTGGCCTCGCGTTCCCTGGGGGTACTTTCGCTCGATTTAATCGCGAAGATTGGTGGCTTCGAAGCCGGCATGGACAAGGCCGCTCGCACGGCCGATAAACGATCGAAAGACATCGCTAAGTCGATCCAGTCCATCAGCGTCGCAAGTCTGGCTGTTGGGACTGCGCTTGGTGAGTACATCGTTCGCGGGATCGATGCCATCGTAAGCGCATTTCCTCGTCTTATCGACGCTGCAGCCCAGTTCCAGGACTTGGCTGAGATGACCGGGGCCAGTGCAGAGGATCTTGTATCCTTCGCGGTAGCTGCCGGTACTGCTGGCGTGAGCATGGAATCGGTCGCTGCAGCTTCGATCAAACTGACTAAGTCTCTGGTCGGCGTTGATGATGAATCCAAAGCAGCCGGAGCGGCTATAGGCGCGTTGGGCCTCAACGTTGAAGAATTCAAGAAGCTTGACCCAGCTGCACAGTACGAAGCGGTTGGCAAAGCGCTTGGCGAGTATGCCGATGGGGCAGGGAAAACGGCTGTTGCAGTTGCTCTATTCGGAAAAGCTGGCGCTGAGCAACTGAAGGTTTTCAAGGCGCTGGAGGAACAGGGCGGACGCACCAAGATCCTTACTGGCGAACAGATCGCTCTGGCCGATGCTTACGCTGACAAGCAAGCCAAGCTTCGCACCGAATTGACCTTGTACGCCAGCGCAATCGCTACCCAGTTTCTGGAGCCGATGAACGCTTTCGTAAGCGTATTGAAAGATGCCGCAAAAGCGCTGCTTGGTACAGGCGATGCTGTTACCGCCTTGGGGGTCAATCGCGGAGTTCAGGCATTCGCAGAAAAGGCCGGAGAGTCACTCGCGTATGTGCTCGACAGGATCACAGCTAACACGCGTGAGATTCGCGCCCTCATCGACGCGATTGGGTCGTACTTCCAGATCGCTGGCCAGTTGGCATCCTTCGATTTATCTGGCGCGAAGAAGACCGGCCAAGAGTTCAGGGATCGCTACGGGCTGGACGATCTTGGAAGAGGTCAACAAAAGGCCGGGCAGAAGGCTGCAGAAACTTTTGTCGAAGCATACACCCGTGAATTGGCTGCATCAAAACGTGCGACCTTTGCAGCCGTAGACCCTCGACGCCTGGATCTAGGTTCTGATGGGAAGCCAGTAGACAGCCGTCGCACGCTGAACTTCAACGGCGTTGACCCGAAGGCCAAAGGTGCGGGAAAGACTGATGACCCCACAAAGAAGCTGCTTGAAAACGAACTGAAGGATATCGACCGCATCTTGAATGCGGAGCGTGAACTTCTCAATCAGAGGAACAAGTTTCTCGACTTATATAACAGTCAGGGTCTTATCTCTATCCAGGACTACTACTCGGCGCAGAAGAACATTCTGGACGAGGCGACACAGAACCAGGTCAGTTCATATCGCGAGCAGATCGCCGCGCTTGAAAAATACCGCGATGGTCTTGGCAAAGACAAGTTGACGGAACGAGCCGATGCGCAAGGGAAGATCAACGAGAAGACAGAACAGATCGTAAAGCTCCAGCGAGAAGCCGGCTCTACCGCTTTGGAAATGGGGATCAAGCAAGAGCAGGCCGTCAAGGGCTACAACGACTCGTTGAAAGAACTTTCCGCGCAGATCCTGGAGCTGAACGGGAATCTCGGTGCGGCGGCTGGTATCAAGTTCGATCTTTCGAACGAGAAGGCTCTCCAGCGCTTCAGAACCGAAGGCAACACAGCTGCGGTGGAGGCGGTCGGCCTTCTCAAGAAGCAAGCCGTTGCGCAAGCAGAGCTGAACAAACTGCAGCAAGATTTCTCACTGGCCCAAGGCGATCTCCAGATTGCCCAGGAGCGCATCACCATGGCACGCGATCGCGGGACCATGGGCGAGATCGAAAGCCTCCAGAAGTCAGGCGAGGCAAACCGTGCCCAGTACGCCATCTTGCAACAACGCATCGAGGCATTCGAAAAACTGCGTGCATCCATGACGTTGACGCCTGAGCAAACGCAGCAGTATGAGCGCCTGCGTCTTCAGTTGGAGCAGCTTGGACAAACTCTTGATCCGTTGGCAGACAAGTTTGACACACTTTTCTCAGACAAGTTTTCCGATGCATTCGGAGACTTTGTCAGTGGCGCCAAGTCTGCAAAAGACGCCTTCAAAAGCTTTGCCAATTCATTCGCACAGGAGATCCAACGCATGGCGATCAAGGATCTTACGAAGCAGTTGTTTGGTGGAGATGGAGGTGTCGGCTCAATGATCTCCAAACTGTTCGGGAGTAGTGTAGGCACAAGCGCTGGGGGTGGTATCTCTGGATGGTTCTCCTCGCTTTTTGGAAGCGGCTTCGCATCAGGTGGCTACACGGGCGCTGGCTCGATGTTTCAGCCGGCAGGTGTCGTGCATCGCGGTGAGTACGTGATGAATGCTGAAGCGACTAAACGACTCGGTGTATCGGCCCTTGACAACATAAATGCTGGCGGCTCTATGGGTGGAACTGTAGTCAACAACTTCAGCATATCCGGCCCAGTCGATCGCCGAACAGAAAACCAGATCGCTGCGGCGGCTGGTCGTGGTGTTGCACGCGGAATGGCGAGGGCTTGATCATGGCTGCGCCCTGGATGCCTCGCCAACTCCCTTCCTGTGTTCGATATGGAATGGAGGTAATGCCGGGTTGGCGTGTGGACATCAGTACCCAGTCGGACGGGCATGAGTCTCCCAACATCACTTGGGCTGAGTCACGTCATGAATACGTGCTGGCGTTCTCTACCAAGAACCCTGTCGAGTACCACGCCGCCAAGAGCCACTTCAACGAGGCCCGAGGCATGCTCAAGACGTGGCCGTTGATCGATCCTCTTGATCACACTGTCTCGTTGACGGAAGGTGTCTTTTCCGAAACTCCAAGTGGAATCCAAGCGCGTAAGCGGTACGGTGAAGATGGCGATGTATATGACAGAAAGATCACCCGCCCATTCTCTGCTCTGGTCTATGAGAACGACGTTCTAGCGGTTGGAGTAACCATCGATCCGGACACTGGTTTGTTGGTTGGTGCGGACAGTGGCTCAGATCCAGCCGACTTCACTTGGGAAGGGCAGTTCTACGTCCCTGTTCGCTACAACATTGAAAGATTCCCCGGGACCGTTTCCAACCGGACTGGGCAGGGATTCTTTGTCGAGTGCAGCGGAATTGAAGTCGTGGAGAGGAAAGAGTGAAGACGATCCCGATCCAACTTCTGAGGAGCACGTCGCGTGCGGTGTTCCTCAAGGTCACTCGAACGGATGGGCAGATCTATGGGTTCTCGACCACAGATCAAGCCATTGTGATTGATAGTCTTCTCTATGGCAATGGGATGGACATCTCGACATTCCAGTTGACAGCAGATCTTTCCGTCAACAACGGAGAAGTAAGTTTTCTTCCTGATGAGGGTGTCGTCAATCTAGCAGATCTGACGGTAGGCGTATGGGACAACTTCCAATACGACGCTTTCGAATCTGACTGGAAAGATACTACTTACATCAACCGGATTACGTCTGGTTCTTCTGGGGTAGTTGAGAGAAAAGAAGGCGGGAAGTACACGACCGAACTTCGAGGTCTCAAACAGGCTCTTGCTAATACGCAGGGGCAACTTACGTCAATGACTTGCAGAGCGAGATTCTGCGATTTCCCAACTCCCTACAAGTACAACGTTCTATGCCGTCTTGACCCTGACGACTACACAGACTCCGGAACGATTACCTTCTCTGCCAATCGTCAATCTGTGACCGTCTCAGGGATCTCCCGGCCAGATCAATGGTTTCAGTACGGATATTTTGCATCGAACAGCGGAGACAACGGAGGACAGCCGCGTCAGGTCCGGTCGTTCGTTGCTAACGTCTTCATTTTTGATCGTCCGTTCGATTATGACTTTGTGCCTGGAGACACATTCGTTGCTCTGGCTGGTTGCGACAAGACGCTAGAAACCTGCAAGACAAAGTTTGACAACATTCTGAACATGCAGGCCGAGCCTCATACGCCTGGCGTGGATGCAGTGACGAGGGCGGCTTATGAAGGCGGTTGATATCCCCATCATGCCGACCACTCGTGCAGCCATCATCGCGAGTGCACGTGGTTGGGTAGGTACGAAGTTCCGCCATCAAGCCTCGGTCAAAGGGCAAGGCTGCGATTGCGCTGGGTTAGTACGGGGCGTCATGGTGGAGGCTGGAGCCTTTCCAGCCGACTACAAGACTTATCTACCGAAGGACTTCCTCGCCTACTCCAGAAGTCCCGATGGCTCTATGCGCTCCGTATGTGATGGTTTGTTCGAACCGATCAATAACCCGGAGCCGGGTGATATCGGATTGTTCAAGTGGTTCAAGTTCCCGCAGCATCTCGCATTTTTCGGTGATTACATGCACGGCGGGCTGTCGTTGATTCAGGCGCTCGGCCCGACCTATCCAAACTGCGTGTTTGAGATTCGATTCGATGAGTCGTGGAAACGCCGGATGGTCCAGGCATATCGTATTCCGGGGATCGTGTAGATGTCCTATTCAACCATTGGTACTGTCGTTGGCGGGGCAATAGGCTTCTACGTTGGCGGGCCTACTGGAGCGCAATGGGGCGCGGCGCTCGGTGGTGCAGCTGGTGGTGTAGTTGATCAGAACCAGATCCCTGACAACAAGCTGGCCGATACGAAGGCAGCGAAGGTTTCTCTTGGTGCGCCAATCGCATTACTGTTCGGACACCCAAGATCCGGTGGCAATCTGATCTGGTGCTCAGAGGCAATCGAGTCAGGTGAAGAAGGCGCAAAGGGTGGTGGTCCAACCACCACGAACTACGTCCGCAATATCCTCCTGAAGTTGAGTGACGACTACTGCGGGCCGATCACGCGAATCTGGTTCGGCGGGAAGTTGGTTTACAACGCGCTTGCCACGGCAGACGACGCGACCATCGACGCAAGTATTGAGGACGGCCAGATCGGAGAGGTTATCAACTATAACGGCGGTCCGACGCAGATGCCGGACTCTACTTATGCCGCTGCAGTCGGAAATGAAAACGCTCTCGCGTATCGCGGATGCTCCACTGCTGCACTGCTGCGTGTCGCATGTGGATCGTCAGGGCAGTTGCCTCCAATTACCGTTGAGGTGGCGGGTAAAGATGCCGGGACCAATATAGGCGTCACGTCCAAGATCAAGACCAACTTCGCCGAAGCAGACTTTCGCGCCTCACCTCCAGAAGGATCTACCGTCCCAGGTACGCGTGTAACCGCAGTCACAGGATCTGCGGTGCTGACGTACAACACAAACGGCGACATCGCATCAAACAATGTTCCAACAGGAATTGATCTGCGGAATCCTGGAAGTGGAAATGGGGATCGTGCAATCTCTGTTTTTGGAACTCCGGGTGGGACTTGTCTTGTAGGGGTCGCAGGTGACGATATCACTTCTCGCGTGATCGCCATCGATGACCCGGAGGGATATCTTGGGACTTCGCAGATTCGGTTTTCGACGTATGGCGGGGACATTGCGATCGGTTCGACCATTCATTACACGGGGGCTGCGGATACATCCATCCCAGGACAGAACTATCCAGGCGCCCTTGGCTATCTTGGGTTGGTATACGTATATTCGCTGGAAGGGGTCTTGATCGAAAAGGTCGATATCCAAGCTGACATTACAGACCTGGACTCGGTCGCAATGAGTAGGAATGGACTATGGGCTTTCGGAAACGGTGTGATCCTCGCGTTTGACCGCGATGCAGGATATGCCAACGTCGATAGTTTTGCTCCACCAGCAGGATCGAATCACAGGATATTCATCACCAAGGAAGGCGTTTTGGCTTGTGCCAACGCAGACGCGGAACTCTATAGGCGAATTGCTGATGAGTGGGTGCTATTTGCGACCATGGATGATGCTCTAGATTCGGAAGGAGACCCTATCGACCTTGGCACGAACGTCGCCCATCATGCTATCCGTGGGTCGGCTTGTTATGCCGTCAAGACCAAGCAGGACGTTCCAGTCACAGAGGGAAAGAGGATTACGTATTTCTACGATAGCTCGTGGGGAGACGTAGATGGTCATCGGAGACAGTCGTGGCAGGAGTGTCTCAACGATGCGTTATACGTGGACGGCTACACGCATTTAGGCTCACCACGTGGCCGTGCCTATAGTTATTTTATAGGGCTCAGCGCAGAGCGGCAGTCACGCAATGAGGGCTACTCTCTTGTTTCTGATGAGCCATGGCCACTGCCAGATTCTGAGACTAGGCAGATCATTGTCCTCGTGACTGACATGCGCATGTATGGCTATCTCGGCGACTTTGAATGGCCGATCCTCGCCATGTACCCAGCGTCATACACACTCACTTTCTATCAGGTCTACCGTAATATTGAACCTGGTGATCCTGATCCGAAGTTCTATGTTGACCTCTACCGTAAAAGGCTTGATGTTGATTTGTACGAGCTTACTGAACCGACGCTTCAAGAGGTAGTTGAGGATTTGTGCATTCGCGCTGATATTCCCGCCGATCGTGTCGATGCGACAGACCTTGCCACCAAGAAAGTTCATGCGCTTGCAGTAAGCCAGGTCGGGCCTACAACCAGCACACTGGAAATGCTTGGGGTAGTTTATAAGTTCTACTGCACAGAGTCCGGCGGGAAACTCGTTTTCAAGTTCTTTGGAGATGCTCCAGTCAGGACATTGGCTTACTCCGATCTCGGAGCCTCGTTTGGAGACTCTCCCGCGAATGCGCTTCCATTCAGCCGATCGAACGAGTCCGAGATCCCCTCAATGGAATCGGCAAGATTTGCGAATATCGACAACGACTATCAGGATGGGCTTGAGTCGTCAGACCGTTTGAATGCATCGACTCAAAGCGCCACTGTTTCAGAGTACCCAATTGGCCTGACTCCTGACGAAGGAAAGCAATTGGCTGTGACAAACCAGCAGATCCGAGTTGCGAGTCTTAAGCGCTTCACCTTTTCGGTGGGTCCTGAGAACAGAGACCTTGAGCCTGGCGATTCAATCATGGCTCCTGATGACAAGGGGAACCTGTTTCAGATCTTTCTGCAGAAGATCGGATTCGATCGTGGTGTATTGACGATTGATGGGGTAAGTGAAGACACATCAGCATATACATCCGACGCGACCACGGCGAACACGTACACCAACAGCACCACAGTTCGTCCGCCACCCGCAACCGAGTTCGAAATCCTGGACATCCCTTTGCTGTCCGATGAATCGGATGTGCCTCACTTCCATGTTGTTGCGAAACCGGAGAGCTTCCCTTGGTCGGGTTACTCATTCCAGAGAAGCCCAGACGACATCAGCTATTCAGAAATCTACCAGGACAACTCAATTGGGATATTCGGGACATGCTCGACAACCCTCGCGCAGTGGACTGGTGGGCGGGTAGTGGATTGGGCTTCCTCGGTCACGGTCAATGTCGGGTCTGGGCAGTTATCAAGCATCACTCGTGCGGGGTTGATTACTAGCCGAGCCAATCTCGCAATGGTTGGAAGTGAACTCTTGCAATTCCAAACGGCAGAACTAGTAACGACAGGGGTTTACGTCCTGTCTGGGTTTGCGCGTTACCTGGGTGGAACTGACTGGGTAGGTCATGGGCCAGGTGAGCGGTTCGTACTGCTCAAGGCCTCCAGCCTGGAGACGGTCAATCTTAATCTAGCTGATCAAGGAATCCTCCGGTATTACAAGGCCGTTACGCTTGGAAGAAATCCGAACACGGCAGATGGTGAAGGCTTCTCTCCTGAGCTTGTTTCGATGAAGCCCGTTGCACCAGCAAACGTTAGGACCATCCTGCGGCCCAATGGTGATGTACTGTTGAGATGGATTCGTCGCACGCGCTACCAGTCGAATTCGCTCCGTGGAATCGTGCCACTGGGTGAGGCCGCTGAAGCCTACACCGTGCAGATCTATGACGGACCGACATTGCTCAGAACGATCAACACAACGGCAACCGAGGCCGTCTACACGTCGGCCATGCAAGTAACCGACGGCGTTTCGAGCGGGACAGATCCAATCGCTCGCATTCGTCAAGTCGGTGCGGTCCAAGGCTATCCGGCCGAACTTACTCTGGAACTCTAAATGGACTCTACAAACACGCTCCCTCAAGTGGCTGAGGGGAGCAACGCCGTGCTCTCTATCAATGAGTTGTTCGATGCGGCTTCGCCATCGATGATTTACGGTCGCGATGCCGCTGGGTGTGATGGGCTAGTGTGGGCTTATCTTGGGGGGAGATGGGGCGGGTTCTTGATTCCAAATGACGACATTACGCTTGACGCTTCTGACACCACATACATGGTGGTTGATAAGTCTGACGGGTCGGTTTCATTTGATACATCGGCATATAACTGGAACAATGACACAGATTACTGCCGCGCCTATTTGATCGTCACTGGCTCTACCGCCGTGACAAGTTATCAAGATCTTCGTGCCGGGCCTGGAGGGGTGCTGTCTGGATCTGGTGGTGGCATTTCCGGTGGAGTCGATAGCATCGTTGCGGGAGATGGAATATCCGTTGATTCCAGTGATCCAGC
>Ga0247740_1001375_pt1 | contig 10476 bp, 9 predicted proteins | sample UWRJL148409B2_FD_180942 | JGI IMG/M metagenome (GOLD analysis project Ga0247740, IMG submission 180942) | Plant litter microbial communities from Arlington Agricultural Research Station in Wisconsin, United States - UWRJ-L148-409B-2 | ecosystem: Environmental > Terrestrial > Plant litter >...
GAGCGGGACCGCCCGCGGCCGCACCCCGTTGACGACGGAGAGGTCGGAGTGGCAGACGCCCGCCGCCTCGATGCGCACCAGCAGCTCGTGCGCCCCGGGACCGGCGAGCTCGAGCTCGCGCACGACGATGGGACGGGATCCCGCGAACGGAGCTTCGGCCCCGACTGACTCGAGCACCGCGCCCTGGATCCTCATGAGACGAGCTCCAGATCGGCGGGGGCGGCGAGCCGACCCCTCACTGCCGTGGCCGCGGCGACCGCGGGCGAGACCAGGTGCGTGCGCGCGCCGGGGCCCTGGCGGCCCTCGAAGTTGCGGTTCGAGGTCGACGCTGTCCGCTCGCGCGGCCCGACGACGTCCGGGTTCATCCCGAGGCACATGGAGCAGCCGGCTCCGCGCCACTCGGCACCCGCGGCGAGGAAGACGGCGTCGAGGTGCTCGGCCTCCGCCTGGCGGCGCACGCCCATCGATCCGGGAACAACGAGCAGGCGGATCCCGTCGGCGATGTGCCGCCCGCGCAGGATGCCCGCCGCGATCCGCAGGTCTTCGATACGGCTGTTCGTGCACGACCCGATGAACACCGTGTCGACGGCGATGTCGCGCATGGGCGTCCCCGCTTCGAGCCCCATGTACTCGAGGGCGCGCTCGGCGGCGGAGCGCTCGTCGGCGTCCTCGAAGTCCGAGGGGAAGGGCACCGCGCTGCCGAGGGTGACCCCTTGGCCGGGATTCGTCCCCCACGTGACGAACGGCTCGATGGCAGACCCGTCCAGCACGACCTCCCGGTCGAACACGGCGTCGTCGTCGGAGCGGAGGTCGAGCCACCCGGCCACTGTCTCGTCCCAGTCGCTCTCGGTGGGCGCGAACGCCCGGCCGCGGATGTAGTCGAGGGTGACCTGGTCGGGGGCGACGAGCCCCGCGCGGGCACCCCACTCGATGGTCATGTTGCAGAGCGACATGCGGGCCTCGATCGAGAGCGCGCGGATCGCCTCGCCGCGGTACTCGACGACGTGCCCCTGCCCGCCACCGGTGCCGACCGCGGCGATGAGGGCGAGCGCGAGGTCTTTCGACGAGACGCCCTCCGCGAGCCGACCGGTGACCGTGACGGCCATGGTCTTCGGCCGCACCTGCGGCAGGGTCTGGGTGGCGAGCACGTGCTCGACCTCGCTCGTGCCGATGCCGAACGCGAGGGCGCCGAGCGCGCCATGGGTGCTCGTGTGGCTGTCGCCGCACACGATGGTCATGCCGGGCTGGGTCAGTCCCGTCTCCGGGCCGATCACGTGCACGATGCCCTGGCCCTCGTCGCCGAGACGGCGCAGGGTGATGCCGAACTCCTCGCAGTTGCGGCGCAGCGCCTCCACCTGCAGGCGGCTGGTGGGCTCGGCGAGCACCGTGGTGTCGGTCGGCACGTTGTGGTCCTCGGTGGCGAGGGTCAGCTCGGGCCGGCGCACCGGTCGGCCGGTGAGCCGCAGGCCGTCGAACGCCTGGGGGCTCGAGACCTCGTGCAGGAAGTGCAGGTCGATGTAGAGCAGGTCGGGCAGGTCGCCGTCGCGGGGCACCGCGTGCTGCGCCCAGATCTTCTCGACGATCGTGCGGCCCGTCACGCGAGGCCGCCCAGGTACTCGACGACGTGCGCCTCGGAGACGACCTCCGCGTACTTCGCCTGCAGGTCGTAGAGGTTCGCCTCGTGCGGCCCGTCAGCACGGTCGCCCACGGCGTCGCGCACGACCAGCGGCACGAACCCGTACTGGATCGCGTCCACCGCGGTGGCACGGATGCACCCGCTCGTGCTCACCCCGGCGATGATGAGCGTGTCCACGCCGTTCGACTGGAGGGTCGACGCGAGGGATGTGCCGAAGAACGCGCTCGCGTACTGCTTGACCAGCACGGGCTCGCCGGGCAGGGGCGCGACCTCGGGCATGATCCCGCCGAGCCGGTTGTCGCCCACGAACGTCTCGAGAGCGCCGACCTTGCGGAAGAACAGCCCGCCGTCGATGCCGCCCTCGACGAACGACACCCGGGTGTGCACCACGAGGATGCCCGCCGCGCGAGCCGCCGCGAGCAGTCGCGCGGCCGAGCTCAGGCAGTCGTCGAGCCCCATGTAGAGCTGTGCGCCGGGCTCGAAGTACGCCCGCGCGAAGTCCACCAGCACGAGTGCGGGACGAGCGCCGGGCTCGAGGTGGCGGGCGAAGCCGGCCTCCGCGTCGCTCATCACCTCGTCGCGCCCGGTCATGCCGTCACCCTGGGCTTGAGCCGTGACCGGGCTGCCTCGAAGTCGGTGATCGCCTGCTCCGACTCGAGCGTGATCGCGATGTCGTCGAGGCCGTTCAACAATCGCCAGCGGGTGTACTCGTCGATCTCGAACGGCTCGGAGAAGCCGTCGGCGGTGACCGTGCCCGTCACGAGGTCGACGGTGACGAGCGACCCGGGGACGGCGGTCAGCAGGTCGAGCAGCCGGTCGACGGCGGGCTCGGGGAGGGTGAGCACGAGCATCCCCGACTTGCCCGCGTTCGTGCGGAAGATGTCGCCGAAGCGGGGTGCGATCACCACGCGGAACCCGTAGTCCTGCAGCGCCCACACGGCCATTTCGCGCGACGACCCGGTACCGAAGTCGGGCCCGGTGACCAGCACGGACGCCCCGGCGTAGGCCGCATCGTTGAGCACGAAGCCCTCGTCCTGGCGCCAGGCCGCGAAAAGCGCATCCTCGAAGCCGGTGCGGACGATGCGCTTCAAGTACTTCGACGGCAGGATCTGGTCGGTGTCGACGTTGCTGCGGGGTAGCGGGGCGCCGACGCCGGTGTGGGTGGTGAAGGCGTCCATCAGTTCTTCAGGCTCGCCAGCATCGAGGAGTTGAGCAGGAACGCGTGGCGGGCGTCGGCGTCACGGCCGAGCCCCTCCCAGTTCGCGCGCTGGGCGGTACGGCGCTCCTCGTCGGTGTCGCGGAGGGCGGACCAGTTGCCCTCGGTCTCCTTGCCCACGAAGTCGAGCGCGACCGAGCGGCGCTTCGCCGCCCATTCGTCGAGTGCGGCATCCACATCGTCGCCAGCCGCACCGCGCAGCAGCAGCTCGGCGAGCAGGAAGCCGTCGTGCACGCCGCTGTTCATACCCATGCCGCCCATGGGGTTGTTGACGTGCGCGGCGTCGCCCACGAGGTAGATGTTGCCCTCGCGCAGGTGGTCGGCGACCCGGCGGTGCACCTCGTACAGGGTGACTCGGTCGAGCGATACCCGGTCGTAGTCGGGCATGACCCGGGAGAGCTGCTCGCGAACGTTCGCGGGGTCGAGCACTTGCTCGTCGGTTCCCTTGTCGAACGGGGCGGGGAACAGGATTCGCCAGCCGCTCGGATTGTGCATGATCACGTGCCAGTCGACGGGGTCTGCGACGTAGTTCACGTGCGCGATGTCGGGCAGCAGCTCCTGCATCGGCGACGTCGTGCCGATCACGAGGAAGCGCTCGGGGTAGGTGTGTCCCTCGAAGCCGATTCCTAGCGCGTTGCGCACGACGCTCTTCATGCCGTCGGCGCCGATGACGTGGGTGGCGCGCAGCACACCGGTGCGCGGGCCGGACTCGACCGCCACCTCGGTGTACCCGTCGTGCCGCACCAGCCCCGAGACTCGCGAGCGGGTGTGGAGCTCGGCGTTCGGGTGCGCCTCGAGCGCCGCCAGTGCCATGCGCGTGAGCACGCTCTGCTCGCACTGCAACCGGAACGGGTAGCGGGTGTCGTCGCTGAGGATCTCGAACTCGAGGTCGACGATCTTGCCCAGCTTCGCGTCGCGGAACTGGTACGACGCGGCGATGATCCCGCGCTCGATGAGCGGTTCTGCCAGGTCGAGGTCGGCGAGCATCTCGAGGGTCGGCGGGTGGAAGGTGGTCGCACGCTCCTCGAGGGAGGTGGCCTCGCGCGCCTCGAGCAGGATCACGCGCATGCCGCCTCGGGCGAGCTTGAGCGCGGTGGTCGTGCCGACGGGTCCGCCGCCGACGACGATGACGTCGGCATCCAGCTGTTCAGTCATGTCGGTGTCCTAGTAGTTGCGCAGGAGCGAGCCGCGGCCGCCCCAGGTGTCGGTGAAGCCGGCCTGGCGCAGCGTGTGCCAGATGGTGGCGGCGTTGATCGCGATGACCGGCTTGCCGAGCCAGTGCTCGGCCTGGTCCGCGAGGTTGACCATGGAGAGGTTGGTGCCGACCTGCACGATCGCCTCGACGTCGGGCGAGTCGATCTCCTTCAGGGTGCGGATGACCTCTTCCTCGGTCACCTCGGCGATGGCGGTGGCGGAGGGGACGCGGAGGCCGGTGACCTTGAGCACGTCGAAGCCGGCCTCGGTGAAGTAGCGGTTCACGTTCACATCGGCGACGGGCTGGTACGGGGAGAACACGGCGATGCGCTTGACGTCGAACGCCTCGAGCGCGGCACGGCAGGCGGAGGCTCCCGTGGTGACGGCGAGCCCGTCGACCATGGCCTCGACGCGCTTGATGAACGAGGAGTTGCCCTCGACGCCGCCCCAGAACGTCTCGGCGGACATCCCCATCATGATCAGGTCGGGCTTGCAGGTCATGACGTCGCGGAGGGCGACTTTCATGGATGCCCGGATCTGCTCGATGAGGTTGACGAAGGTCTCGTCGTTGTCCATGGCCGGGTTGTCGATGTACATCCGGCCGGTGTGGAACGTGATGCCGTGCGGGGCGAGCATGGCGGTGTCGTGCTCGACGACGGTGTTCGTCGAGGGGACGATGACGCCGACCTTCGCGCGGTATCCGGTGACATCGGTGGTCATGGTGCTTCTTCCTGGTTCGTGGGCGGCGGGGTGATCTCACGACGGGGGCCGAGCAACGACGATCGTGCGGAGAGGAGGTGGCTATGCATCGTGCTCTCCGCCCAGCGCGAGTCGCCGGCGCGCAGGGCGGCGACGAGCTCGAGGTGGTGGTTGGAGCTTCGGCGTTCCGCCTCCTCGTCGAACGACTGGCGCGTGCGGCTCAGCACACGGGCGTGCACGACGGTGCCCATCGCGTTGGCGAGCGAGGCGCTGCCAGCGATGCGAATGATCTCGGAGTGGAACTCGCCGTTGAGGCGCTGCACGGCGTCCAGGTCGCGGTCCGGAGTTGGGGCGGCGTAGTGCGCGATCAGCTCGGCCAGCTCCTGCAGCCGCTCGACCTCGTCCCACGTCACCCGATCAGCGGCGAGACTCGCCGCCATGCCCTCGAGCCGCATCCGGGTCTCGAACACGTGGTCCAGTTCCTCGGGCGTCCATTCGGTCACTCGCGCGCCGCGGCCCGCATTGAGCTCGACCAGCCCCTCGGAGGCGAGCACGCGGAAGGCCTCGCGGATGGGAGTGCGCGACATGCCGTACTCGGTCGCCATCTCCTCCGCACCGAGCTTGTGTCCGGGTTTGAGCCGCCCGTCCAGGATCGCCGTACGGATCTGCTCGACCGCCTCATCGAACTGCGCCATCAGTCGTTCTCCTTCTCTACGCCACTGCCGCGCGCGCGCCGAAGGGCGGACGCGGGATGTCCGGAGCCCAGTCTGTTACGCCGCGTCATGGCTGCGCACTCCCTCGATGACGTGTTGTGAGGAGAATTCGGGAACTGCATCGACGAGAGGATGCCCGGAGGCCCCGTCGTACATGTGGCAGGCGACCGTCCGCGCGTCGACGGGGGTGTCCCTCGGGCGCGTGGTCTGACACACGTCGCTCGCGAAGGCGCAGCGGGCCGCGTACGGGCATCCGGTCGCCCCGGTCGCCGGACCGGCCGGTGCCGACGAGACCGAACGGCTGAGCAGCTCGCGGCGCACAGTGCGGCGCTCGGCCTGCTCGATGGGATCGGTGACGGGCGCGGCGGTGAGCAGCGCGGCGGTGTACGGGTGCAGCGGCGCATCGTGCACGGCCGCGGCATCGCCCTGCTCCATGACGCGTCCGCGGTAGAGCACCACCGTACGGTCGGCGATGTAGTGCACCACGTCGAGGTCGTGCGCGATGAAGACGTACGCGAGGTTGCGCTGCTTGGCGAGCGAGGCGAGCAGGTTCAGCACCTGGGCCTGGGTCGAGAGGTCGAGTGCGCTCACGGCCTCGTCGCACACGACCAGTTTGGGCTCGAGCACGAGCGCCCGGGCGATCGCGATGCGCTGGCGCTGGCCTCCCGAGAACTCGCGGGGGTAGCGGTCGACCGCCTCGCGCGGCAGGCCGACGAGCACGAGCATGTCGCGGGCCGCTTCCATGGCCTCGTCCTTGCTCAGCTTCGACGCGTTGCGCAGCGGCTCGCAGATCGACTCCCCCACGGTGAGGAACGGGTTGAGCGAGCTGTACGGGTCCTGGAACACGACCTGCAGGTCGGTTGCGACGCGCTCGCGCTGGCGGCGCTTGGCGTGGGTGATGTCCTCGCCCTCGAAGCGGACGGAACCGCCGGTCGGCGACTCTAGGCCCAGCACGCAGCGGCCGACCGTCGACTTGCCCGACCCGGACTCGCCCACGAGGCCGACTACCTCGCCCGGCGACACAGAGAACGTGACGTTGTCGACGGCGTGGATGCGCTTGCCCGGCTTGGTCGGGTGGGCGAACGTCATCTCGAGTGCTGTGATCTCCAGCAGTGCCTCGGTCATGCGCTCAACTCCAACTCGTTCTCGATCTCCGGGACGCGGATGCAGCGCGACCTGCGGTACTCACCGAGGTCGGCGGCGGGGATGGGGGCGGTGCGGCAGGCCTCGACCGCGAAGGCGCAGCGGTCGGCGAACCGGCAGCCGACCGGCCAGAGGCGGGGGGCGGGCACCGATCCCTCGATGGTGCGCATCTGCACGCCGCGCACGGCCCGGTTAGGCATCGAGTCGAGCAGCCCGCGGGTGTAGGGGTGCCGGGGCGCCGAGAGGATCTGGTCGACCCTGCCCGACTCCACGACCTGCCCGGCGTACATGACGAGAACGCGATCGCACGAGTCGGCCACCACACCGAGGTCGTGGGTCACGATGATCATCGTCATGCCGCGCTCCTCGCGCAGCCGCCGGAACAGGTCGAGGATCTCCGCCTGGACGGTCACGTCGAGCGCGGTCGTGGGCTCGTCGGCGACCAGGATGTCGGGGTCGCCGGTGAGCGCCATCGCGATGGCGGCGCGCTGGGCCATGCCGCCCGAGATCTGGAAGGTGTAGCTCGCCGCCGTCGCGTCGGGGTCGGCGATGCCGACCTGCGCGAGCAGCGCGAGGGCGCGCACGTGCGCCTCCTTCTTGCCGACCTTCGCGTGGCGCTTGATCGACTCGCGCAGCTGGCTGCCGATCGTGAAGCTCGGGTCGAGCGCGACCATCGGCTCCTGCGAGATGAGGGCGATGCGCGAGCCGCGCACCTTGGCCAGCTCACCGGGCTTGAGCTTCACGATGTCCTGGCCGTCGACGACGATCGAACCCGTAACGACCTTGCCGCCGCGCGCGACCAGCCCGAGCAGGGAGCGAGCGGTCACGCTCTTGCCACAGCCGGACTCCCCGACGATGCCGAGGGCCTCGCCCCGGATCGCGTCGAAGCTGACGCCCTGCACGACGGAGAAGCTGCCCTTCGCGTCGGTGAACTGCACCTGCAGGTCGGTGACCGACACTGCGACGTCCCTCGGTTCCGGCAGCGCCGGGTCGTGGGCGAAGGGCTGCACGGCGACCTGCTCGGCGGCTCCCCGGCGAGCGCGGGCGGCGCCCCCCGGGCGGTACTCGGCGAGCGCGTCACCCAGGAAGTTGAAGGAGAGGATCGTCGCGATGAGCGCGAGGCCCGACGGCACGAGCAGCCACGGCTGCTGGTAGATCGAGACCGCGGCGTCGGTGATCAGACCGCCCCAGCTCGGTGCGGGCGGCGGCGTGCCGAGGCCGAGGAACCCGAGACCCGCCTGGATGAGCAGCGCCGTCGACATCGCCAGCGTCGCCTGGACGAGCAACGGCCCGCGGATGTTCGGGAGGACGTGGCGGGCGAGGATGCGCACCCAGGTGATGCCGGCCGCCGACGCCGCGTCGACGTAGAGCGCGCGGCGCACCGACATCGTGGTGGCGCGGGCGAGGCGCACGAAGCCGACCGAGAGCGCGATGCCCAGGGTCACCATGACGACCACCTGGTTGTTGCCGAAGACTCCGATCACGGCCATCAGAATCACGATGAGCGGCATCGCCTGCACGATGTCGGCGGCGCGCGAGGCGACGAAGTCGGTCGGTCCGCGGAAGAAGCCCGCGAGCATCCCGATCGGCGTGCCGATCACGATCGCCAGCGCGGTCGCGAGTGCGGCGCCGCCGAGACTCTGCGGTGCGCCGTAGAGGATGCGGGCGAGCACGTCGCGCCCCAGGGCGTCGGTGCCGAGCAGGTGCTGCGGGCTCGGGAGCTGGCGCACCTGCGTCAGGTCGCCGTTGATGGGCCCACCGGGAAGGATGACCGGGGCGAGCAGCACCGCCGCGACGAGCGAGACGAGGAACACCAGGGCGACGACCGCAGACGGGCGGGCCACGACTCGACGCCACAGGGCGTTCGGCGAGGAGGAACGGCGGCTCATACTGTCCTCGCCTTCGGGTTGACGATCGCGTACACGATATCGACCAGCAGGTTCATGGTGAGGATCACGAGCGACGTGACGATGACGACACCGGTGATGACCGTGACATCCCCCGTCGTCGTCGAGACCAGGGCGAGCTGACCGATGCCCGGGAGTGCGAACACCTGCTCGACGAGCACGACGCCGCCGAAGATACCCACGAACTGCAGCCCGACCGAGGTGAGCACCGGGATGGCCGAGTTCCGCAGCGCGTGGATCCAGACGACCCGCCACTCGGGCAGTCCCGCGGCCCGCAGCGTGGCGACGTAGTCCATGTCGAGGTTGGCGAGCATCGCGACCCTGGTCTGGCGGGCGATGGAGGAGGTGGCGCCGAGCACGATGGCCAGAAGCGGGAGGGCGAGGTGGTTGAGCCACTCGAGGGGGTCTGTGGCGAACGGCACCCAGCCGACGGAGGGGAACCAGTGCAGCGTCACCGCGAACACGAAGACGAGGAGCACCGCGAGCCAGAAGCCCGGGATCGCGAGGAACGCGCTCGCCGCACCCCGGATGACCGAGTCGAGGATGCCGCCGCGGGTGGCGGCGAGAGTGCCGAGGGTGATGCCGATGATCACGCAGAGGATCGTGGCGCCGACGGCGAGGGTGAGGGTCACGGGCAGGCGCTGCGCGATCTGGTCGATCACCGGCTGGCCGTTGGTGAGCGAGTTGCCGAGGCTGCCCGAGAAGAGGGTGGCGAGGAAGTCGCCGTACTGGGCGAGCACCGGGCGGTCGAGGCCGAGCTGATCGCGGAGGGCCGCGCGCTGCTCGGCGGTGGCGGTCTCACCGAGGATCGTCGAGGCGATGTCGGCCGGCATGAGCTTGATGAGGAAGAACGCGAGGGACGCGATCACGAAGGCGAGGGGCACGATGAGTGCGAGGCGGCGCCCGATGAACTTGATCATGATCCCTTTCCTGTGGTTCTGGTGAGGTGGTGGGGCCGGACGGATCTCCGGCCCCACCGGTTCAGCTGGCGGCTAGTTGGCCGGGCGCATCGTGTAGGGCAGCGGCACGGGGTTGACCGAGGTCACCTCGACGCCCTGCACGACCTTCGGGTTGTAGATGCCGTGCGTCTGGTACTGCGCGATCGGCAGGAACCAGGCGTTCTCGACGACCCACTTGGAGACGGCCTGCCAGGCGGCGGCCGACTTGGTCTCGTCGAGTTCCGACTGCGCGGTGTCGATCAGCTCGGTGAGCTCGGGGTCCTCCGAACCGAAGGGGTTGTTCGTCGCGTTCGGTGCGAGGAAGTTCGCGACACCGATCGAGGAGATGAACATGTTGCCCTGGTTCTGCGCCGCCGCGTACTGCTTGCTCGCGAAGGCGGGGAAGAAGTCCGAGGTGTGGTCGACGATGTTGACCTTGATGCCGATGGCCTCCAGGTACGGGATCGTCGCCTGCAGGCGCACGTTCTCGCCGTAGGTCTCACGCGAGAGCACGTCGAGCGTGAAGCCGTCTTCGTAGCCCGCCTCCTTCATGAGCTTCTTCGCCTTGGCCACGTCGAAGTCGTAGTAGTCGTCGAGCTCGGGGTCGTAGCCGGTGGTGCCGTCAGCGAAGAGCTGGTCGGTGGGGCGGGCGTACGAGGTCCACAGCGCGTTGGCGATCGTGGCGCGGTCGACGGCGTAGTTCATGGCCTGGCGCACCTTGAGCTCACCGAGAGCGGGGTTCACCTCGCCGTCGCGGTCGACGAGCCAGATGCCCGACATGTTGATGTTCACACCGAGGCCGGCCATTCCGGCGCCCTCAGCGGTCTCGCGCTGCGAGTACTGGGCGAGCGCCACGTCGACATCGCCGCTGAGCAGTGCGTTGAGCTGCGCGGTGAGGTCGTTGATCACCTTGTAGGTGATCGTCGTGAAGCCCGGCTCCATCGGGCCGGTGTAGCCGTCGTTTAGCGTGTACACGTAGGTGCTGCCCGCGACCGAGGCCGCGTTGTCGAGGATCCACATACCGGAGCCG
>Ga0247740_1001376_pt1 | contig 10471 bp, 7 predicted proteins | sample UWRJL148409B2_FD_180942 | JGI IMG/M metagenome (GOLD analysis project Ga0247740, IMG submission 180942) | Plant litter microbial communities from Arlington Agricultural Research Station in Wisconsin, United States - UWRJ-L148-409B-2 | ecosystem: Environmental > Terrestrial > Plant litter >...
CTCGAGTTTGACCGCGTGAGCGCCGGTCTCCTTCATAAAACGAAAAGCTGTGTGCAGCGCCTCGTCGGCACTTGTCTCGTACGAGCCGAAAGGCATGTCGGCGACGACGAGAGCTCGCTTGACCGAGTGGGCTACGGCGCGAGTGAGCGGGATGAGCTCGTCAACAGTCACGGGGAGTGTTGTGTCGTAGCCGAAGACCGTGTTGCCGGCCGAGTCGCCCACGAGCAAAAAGTCGATTCCGGCCTCGTCGAAGATCGCCGCGGTGAGCTGGTCATAGCTCGTGAGTCCGGTGATTTTTATCCCGTTCGCCTTAGCGTTCTGAAAGTGGCGGGTACGGACTCGTTTGATTGGCTCAGCCATGGGTCGAGTCTAGAACGACGCCACGTTAACGTTGTCGTACCTGAGAACCAAGGAATCGCCGAATGTTTTCCCCAAGAGTCACAAAGCATTGGAACATGGATGTCGCGCACGCAGGCGCCGCGGACTACACCGGTCACGCCGCAGCAGACACAGCCGCAACAGACACAGCCGCAACAGACACAGCCGCACCAGACACAGTCATCATCGACCCAACCCTGAGCGACGACCACTCCCTGTCGATCCTCACGGTCAACGGCCGCCGCATCATCACGCTCACCCCACAGCGCGCGGAGCAGCTCGCCATTGCGCCCGGAGCTACGGTGACGGCCGAGCAACTCGCCTCCATCACTCTCAACGACCCCGACCACGTTTTCTACCTGCCGCTCGACGAGCAGGCGATGCTCACCGCTGAGGCGACGCCCAGCACCACGAGGCAGCTCGGCGCAGACGACGCCGATGCTTTTGAGAGATTCGCTGCAGAGGCCCCCGATGACGACCTCGACGAGGCCTTCGTCGAACTCGATCACTGGCTTGTGTTCGGCACCTTCGAGAACGGCGACCGCCTCGTCGCCGCGGCAAGCATGTACCCGTGGGCTCTCAGCACCGGCAGTAGCGCTTTCGCCGACCTCGGGGTCATCACGTTGCCCGAGTTCCGCGGCCAGGGTAAGGCTCGCGCGACGGTGCGAGCGATGAGCGCGCGGGCGTTAGAGCTCGGCTACGAACCGCAGTACCGCTGCCAACTCGACAACGCGGCATCCATCGCTCTTGCAAGAAAAGCCGGCTTCGCACTCTTCGGCGACTGGCAGGTAATCGTCGAGGGCTAGGTGCAAGGGCTAGGTGCCGAGAGCAACCCAAGCGACAAACCCGGCCATGGCAAGGGCGACAGCTGCGAGAAACAGGTAGCCGACGCGCAGTGAGCGACGCACGAGCGAAAGAACCAGGCCTGCGGGCCAGAGCAGCGCCGACACGACGATAAATGCGGCGCTCGGCGCGACAAACGAACCGCCGATGGCGAAAAACGCGAGTGCGACACTGAAAACCACAACGAGCGGGATCAGGATGACGCCGTAGCCGACGTAGAGCGCGATCACGGGGCCGCGCGGACGCGCCGTTTGCGAAAGGGGTGGGGTCATGCCGAGAGCTTAGATTGCCAGTAACCTTAGACAACTCAAGAACCACAGACAGAGGAGCTCATGGACAAGCAGCGCGACTTCGTTCTTCGCACCATTGAAGAACGAGGTATCAAGTTCATCCGCCTCTGGTTCACCGACGTTGTCGGAACTCTCAAATCGGTGGCCATCGCCCCGGCAGAGGTCGAGGGAGCCTTCTCTGAGGGCCTCGGCTTCGACGGCTCTGCCATCGAGGGCTTCACCCGCGCGTACGAGGCAGACATGCTCGCGCACCCCGACCCCACGACGTTCCAGATTCTTCCGTGGCGTGGCGAGATCGACCCGACCGCGCGTATGTTCTGCGACATCACAACGCCCGACGGCCAGCCGGCAGTGAGCGACCCGCGTAACGCGCTCAAGCGCACCCTCGCGAAGGCCGCCGACCGTGGGTTTACGTTCTACACGCACCCCGAGATCGAGTTCTACCTTCTCAAGTCGAGCAAGTTCGGCAAGAAAGGCCCAGAGCCCGTCGACTCTGCGGGATTCTTCGACAACGTTCCCGGTGGCACGGCTCACGACTTCCGTCGCCGCAGCGTGCGCATGCTCGAAGACCTCGGCATCTCGGTGGAGTTCAGCCACCACGAGGCTGGCCCCGGCCAGAACGAGATCGACTTGCGCTACGCAGACGCCCTCACGACCGCCGACAACATCATGACATTCCGCACTGTCATCAAAGAGGTTGCGATCGAGCAGGGTGTCTACGCGACGTTTATGCCGAAGCCGCTCTCGGGCCACCCTGGCTCGGGCATGCACACGCACATGTCGCTCTTCGAGGGCGACACCAACGCGTTCTACGAGCCCGGCGGTCACTACCAGCTCTCGAAGATCGGTCGCCAGTTTGTCGCCGGCCTTCTCAAGCACGCTCCCGAGATCACCGCGGTGACGAACCAGTTCGTCAACTCGTACAAGCGCCTGTGGGGTGGCGACGAGGCTCCGAGCTTCGTCACCTGGGGTCACAACAACCGTTCGGCACTCGTGCGCGTTCCGCTCTACAAGCCCAACAAGGGCCAGAGCGCACGTGTTGAGTACCGCGCGATGGACTCCGCCGCAAACCCGTACCTCGCCTTCTCGCTGCTTCTCGCTGCGGGGCTCAAGGGCATCGAAGAAGAGTACGAGCTGCCGCCCGAGGCCGAAGACAACGTCTGGGAGCTCAGCGACGCCGAGCGCCGCGCACTGGGCTACAACCAGCTGCCCGCGAGCCTCGATCACGCCGTCTCGCTGATGGAAGATTCCGAGCTCGTCGCCGAGACCCTCGGTGAGCAGGTCTTCAACTACGTGCTGCTGAACAAGCGTCGCGAGTGGAAGGAATACCGCGCGCAGGTCACCCCGTACGAGCTGGAGAGCAACCTCGAGATCCTCTGATCTCGTGGCGAAACATGCCTCGCAACACCACAACACTCACTGACCTCGCCCGCCTCGGTTTCGCCGAGTTGGGCGAGGCGAGTGAGCGTCTCGAGGGTGTCGACGCGACTCTTGTGCCCCACTTCGCGCACGCGGCCGACCCCGACCAGGCACTTATGCTTCTCGGTCGCTTGCGCGAGCAGGCGCCCGATCAGCTGAAAAAGCTTCTGGCGGATGATGCCGCGGCCGGTCGACTCATTCAGCTTCTCGGGGCTTCCGTGGGCATCGGTGAGTTTTTCATCCGGCGCCCGGCCGAGCTCAGCGCGCTTGCGTCGTCTTTGACTTATCCGCTGCGAGCCGACGAATACACCGCCGACCTGCTCGAGTCCGTGCACGGTCTCGACGGCGACGCGGCAGCTCTCGCCCTGCGCGTTCGTTACCGCTGGCACCTCGCGCGTCTCGCCTCCTGGGACCTCACCAACCCCGACCCGCTCGCTGCAATGAGCGTCGTCGCAGAGGCACTGAGCGACCTCGCGGGAGCAGCCCTCGACGCCGCGATCGACGTTGCGCGCCGCTCGGTAAAATTCCCGGCGATGGATGTCGCGGCGACCCGCTTCGCTGTCATCGGCATGGGCAAGGCCGGAGCGCGCGAGCTCAACTACGTGAGCGACGTCGACGTGATCTTCGTTGCCGAAGCCGGCGAAGGCATCGAAAACGATCGCGCCGTCGAGATCGCCACGCGCATCGCGATGATGGCCACGCGGTGCATCCAGGAGGTCAGCTTCGAGCCCGAGTTGTGGGAGGTCGACGCCAACCTTCGGCCGGAGGGCAAGGATGGCGCACTCGTGCGCACCCTCGAGTCGCACCTCGCCTATTACGACCGCTGGGCCAAGAGCTGGGAGTTTCAGGCTCTGCTCAAGGCGCGCCCGCTCGCTGGTGACCGCGAACTGGGCGAGCGCTACGTCGAAGCCGTCGCACCCAAGGTGTGGTCGAGCGCGTCGCGCGATAACTTCGTCGAGTCGGTGCAGCGTATGCGCGAACGCGTGACCGATAACATCCCGGCAGATGAGCTCGACGTGCAGCTCAAGCTCGGCCCCGGTGGGCTACGAGACGTCGAGTTCACCATCCAGCTTCTGCAGCTCGTGCACGGGCAGGCCGATGACGCCGTGCGCCAGCGCGCGACACTGCCCGCTCTTATCGCCCTCGCCGACCAGGGCTACATCGGCCGCGTCGAGGCCGCCGAGTTCTCGCGCGATTACCGCTTTCTGCGCGTTCTCGAACACCGTCTGCAACTCTCGCGCCTGCGTCGCACGCACCTGATGCCGACCGACCACGATGAACTGCGCGTTCTTGCCCGGGCAAGCGGCCTCGCGACGAGTGCCGATGACCTCACCGACAAGTGGAAGCGCACAAAGCAGGCAGTGCGCCGCCTGCACGAGCGCCTCTTCTACCGACCGTTGCTCTCGGCGGTCGCGGCGCTGCCCGAAGACGGTTTTGTGCTCACGAGCGAGCAGGCGGTCGCGCGACTCGCGGCTATCGGATTCACCGACCCCGCCGGTGCCCTCCGACACATCGGCGCTCTCACGGGTGGCGTCTCGCGCCGTGCGACGATCCAGCGCAACCTTCTGCCGGTGATGTTGGGCTGGTTCGCCGAGGGCGCCGACCCCGACCACGGCCTTCTCGCCTTTCGCCGCTTGAGCGAAGACCTGGGGGAGTCGTACTGGTTTCTGCGCATGCTGCGCGACTCCTCGGGCGCCGCTCAACGCCTCACTCACGTTCTCTCGGGTTCACGATTTGTCGGCGACCTGTTCGAGCGCATTCCCGAGGCTGCCGCGTGGCTCGAAAACGAGGACGAACTGCGGCCGAGACCCCTCGAGGTTCTCGTCGAGGAATCCCGCGCGACAGTAGCGAGACACCGCGATGATCAGGATGCCGCGAGCCTCGCCCTGCGCACGGCGCGACGCCGCGAGATCCTGAGAATGGCCCTAGCGGCGATCGTCGGCACGATCACCGTCGAAGAGCTCGGGCATGCCCTGAGTGACATCACAACGACGATTCTCACCGGAGTGCTCGGTCTCGTTCACAACTATGGCGACGGCATCGAGTTCGCGGTGATCGCCATGGGTCGCTACGGCGGGCGCGAACTCGGGTTCGGCTCTGACGCCGACGTGATGTACGTCTACCGCCCGGCCGGAGCGACCGACGAAGAGGCCCAGCAGCGCGCCGAAGTCATCGTCAAGTCGCTCGCGCGCCTCACCGAAGACCTGCGCGTTCCGCTTGACCTCGACATCGGACTGCGGCCCGAGGGCAAAAACGGCGCAATCGTGCGCTCGCTCGAGTCGTACCGCGCCTATTACGCCCGCTGGTCGCTCACGTGGGAGGCCCAGGCCCTGTTGCGCGCACGCGGCGCGGCCGGTGACCCTGCAATTATCGAGGCCTTCGAAGCCCTCGCCGATGAGGTGCGCTTTCCCGTTGCAATCTCCGAGCAGGCGGTGCGCGAGATCAAGCGCATCAAGGCCCGCGTCGAGAGCGAGCGTCTGCCCCAGGCGGCCGATCCCTCACGCCACCTCAAGCTCGGTCGTGGTTCGCTCAGTGACGTCGAGTGGTTTGTTCAATTGCAGCAGCTTCTGCACGGCTCCGAGGTTGCCGGACTCCGAACAACCTCGACGCTCGAGGCGCTCGATGCCGCGCACAGCGAGGGACTCGTGACTGCCGTCGAGGCGCAGAAACTCAAAGACGCGTGGATCTTCGCCTCGCGCGCCCGCTCCGCGATGACCCTGTGGAACTCGAAGACAGCCGACGTGCTACCCACCGACCGTCAGCAACTCGAGGGCATAGCGCGGCTTCTCGAGTACCCGCCGGGGTCAGCCTCGGCTCTCGACGAGGATTACCTGCGCACGACCCGGCTTGCCCGCCAGGTCTTCGAGAAGCGCTTCTACGGAACAGTTCCGCCAACGAGGCCAACGACGGCGTAATCTCGCTGGCATGAAGATCGGCACGATTCTCAAGCACAGTCTCAACCGCGTGACGAGTCGCATCGCTCGTGGCCGCTCGGGTCCGTTCGCGCTCGTGCGCCACGTGGGCCGCAAGAGTGGCAAGCAGTTTGAGACACCGATCATTGTGCAGCGCGTCGAGGGCGGATTCGTCATCGAACTCACCTACGGCCCGAAGGTCGACTGGTATCGCAACATCGTCGCAGCCAACGGCTGCCGAATCCTCTTTCACGGCGTCGAGTACCCGATCGAAGGACTCGAGCGAATGGATGTCGCGCACGGAATCGCCGCGTTCACTCCAGCCCAGCGGCGCATCCTTCGCCTGCTGCGCCGCGAACACTTCGTCATGCTCTTCGATGCGCCCAACACGCCCGGATAGTGTTTCGGGCGCGTAACACTTAATTTTTTTTGAACCGATTTTTGAGCGGTGCATAGACAGGTTTGTCTTGTACCCCTTTTCATCTGAAACCTGTCGAGAATTTGTACCCTTTCTGGGAAAAACCTGACCGGATACGCCCTCCTTTTTCGCCGACAGGTGTCGGGCAAGCGGTCGCTGACCTGCACTTTTTGGACGTGGATATGACCGGTCACACACCTGTCACCGAAGGCAGGAGAGAGGCCGCGCGCGGGGGTGAGTTTCGGTCGGCAGAAGTGCCGACATCCATGCTTTCGCGATCTCCTGGCGACGGCCATCTCGGATTTTCGCTCGCGTTTTGCGAGCTTGCATGTGCCCCGAATAGGTGTCTTTAATCAAGCCACACGAACGACACGTCTTCCTCAAAGTCGCGGAGCAACTTCCCAGAACGTCCGCCGCTAAAGAATTGAGGCACCCGTGTTCATCTTCATCCTGCAACTCAGGCACATGATCGAGGGTCATCCCGAGATCTACATGTTCGCCATCTACTCGGGTCTCATTTGGGCCCTGTGGATTCTCAAGATGGTGCTCTCGAGCCGCTATCGCCCGTTCACCGGAGAGTTCACCGGCACAACGAGCGTCATCGTTCCCGTGCTCGATGAACCCGAAGATCTTTTTCGCGACGTGCTCGCCCGCATGGTCGAGCAGAAGCCCGGCGAGATCATCGTTGTCATCAACGGCGCTCCGAACCCCGTGCTCGAGCGCATCACCGAGGAATTCGCGCCGCTCGCACGTTGGGTGCACACTCCCATCCCCGGCAAGCGCAACGCGGTGATGATCGGCACGCGGCTCTCGACCGGCGACATCACGGTTCTCGTCGACTCCGACACCGTGTGGACCGACGGAACTCTCGCCGAACTCGTCAAGCCGTTCGCCGATGACAGTGTCGGGGGAGTCACAACCCGCCAGCGCATTCTCGAGCCCAACCGCAGCTGGATCACCCGCTGGGCCGACTGGCTCGAGAACTCGCGGGCGCTCTACTCGATGCCCGCGCAGAGCGTTCTCGGCCAGGTCGGATGCCTTCCGGGTCGCACGATCGCCTTCCGCCGCTCGATCATGATGCGCGTGATGGAGAAGTTTATGACCGAACGGTTTATGGGCGTCTTTCTCGAGGTGAGCGACGACCGCACTCTCACGAACCTCACCCTCAAAGAGGGCTACCGCACCGTCTATCAGCACACCTCGCTCGTCTACACCGACGCCCCGCTGCAGATCAAGAAGCTCGCAAAGCAGCAGTTGCGTTGGGCACGTGGCAGCCAGTACAACACCCTGAGGATGCTGCCCTGGATGCTCGGTCACGCACCGGTGCTGGCGATCTTCTTCATCATGGACATCGTTCTGCCCTTCCTTCTCGCCGGAGTCATCGCCGGCTGGGCCTACCGCGCTTTCACCGGCCAGGGCTACAACTTCTACGAGGGAATCCTCGGTGAATACGGGCTGCAGAGCGGCGTGATCATGGTGCTCGGCTTGATGGTGCTCTCATCGGTGCTGAGCATGGCGATTCGCCAGATCAGACACCTCGCCGAGAAGCCGAGCGACTTCTTCCGGCTGCCGATCTTCATCATCGTGTCAACGACGTTCCTTATGCCGATTCGCCTTCTTGGGTTCTTCCGCATGGGCCACGCGAGTGGCTGGGGAACGCGTGCCGGCGCCTACGCGGGTGGTGCAGCGAACGACGACGTCGTGAGCGGGCTCGCCGTAGATCCCACCCCACAACTGCACGACGGCTTCGCAGCCCCGCACGGCACAACAATCGTCGAGGCCTCGCCCCGTCGCGCCGCTGCCACCCGCACCTCGGCGCCGCAGGCTCCCGCTCGCCGCCGACTCAACCCCAAGGCCGCCTGGCCCTACCTGATCGGATTCACGATCTTCGCCCTGGAGGTGTTCTTCATTGTCAACTTCTAAGCCATCCCGGTCATCGTCACCCCGCGCCTGGTGGGCCTCAAGCTCACGCAGCGAGCGCGGTACGTTCGCCGGCGCAGCAGTCATCGTTCTTACGCTCGCAGCAACAAGCGCGTTCGTCTGGAACTCACCCAACAACCCCGTCAACACCGCGGTACGAGCCGTCGATGCCGTCGTCGGCCCGACCCGCGAAGACGAGTTGCTCTCCGAACGGAACACACTGCTCAGTCAGGTCGTCGAACTGCAGAGCGAGCTCGACGCGACAGATGCCGACCTCACCGCGTCTGAAGCAGAGAAGACCGAGATTCAGGCGGCGCTCTGGAAGACCGAGGGGCAACTCGAGGCGCTCAAGGCCTCTCGCAAGGATGCCCCGGCGACACGGACGCCGACCGAAACGGTTGTGACGGCGGGCGCGATCACCGCGCCATCCAAGTCGACTCTTGTTGCGCCGAAGTCGCCGTACCTCGGGCTATACACCGAACAGGCGCCGTTCAACTGGGCAACCTACGACGCGACAGCGAAGAAGATCGGCAGCAACCCGAACACCGTCGGCTACTTCGGCGGATGGGACGAGAAGTTCCGCTCGAAGGCTGTTACGAGCGCGTGGGAGCGCAAGAAGTTCCCGATCCTGACCTGGGAGGCGCGTCCGATCGCCGCGGCAAACGACGTCGTTGACGAGCCAGAGTACTCGCTGCCCAGGATCATCGACGGTGACTTCGACGCGTACCTGACGAAGTACGCCCGTGACATCAAGAAGACGGGTCTACCCATGGGCATCCGCCTCAACCACGAGATGAACGGCACGTGGTACCCGTGGTCGGAGAGCGTCAATGGCAACAGCAAGGGCGATTACGTCAAGGTCTGGAAGCACGTTCACGACATCTTCGAGAAGGAAGGCGCGAACAAGTACGTCATCTGGATCTGGGCGCCCAACATCATCAACAACCTGTCATCGAGCCAGAAGTCGATCGACCACCTCGCTGGGCTGTATCCCGGTGACGACTACGTCGACTGGGTTGGCCTCTCGGGCTACCTCCGCCCCAACTACAAGCCCGACAACGACTTCAGCTTCGACTACACCTTCGGGCCGAGCCTCAACCAGTTGAGGCAGATCAGCAACAAGCCGATCATGCTCGCCGAGGTCGGAGCATCGGAGATCGGGGGTCACAAGGCAACGTGGATTACGAGCCTCTTCGAGGGCCTCGAGAAACCCGAGAACTCCGACATCGTTGGCTTCTCCTGGTTCTCACTCGCCATAACGAGTTACGTCGGGGGAGAGCGAGCGACAAACGACTGGCGCGTCGACTCCCGCGCCGACACGCTCGCCGCGTTCAAGGCTGGACTCAACAGACCGACTAGCAGATTCACCCTCACCGCCAACTGATTGCTCGAAAGGAAACATCATGAAGAAAACAACAAGTACAACCCCGCCGCGCATCAGCGTCATCGGCACCGGATACCTCGGCGCGACACACGCAGCCGCGATGGCCGAAATGGGCTTCGAGGTCATCGGGGTCGACACCGACCCGGCGAAGGCCAAGGCTCTCAGTGAGGGGCGCGTGCCATTCTTCGAACCCGGGCTTCCCGAGCTCATTCGCAAACATGTTGCGAGCGGACGGCTGCGATTCACAACCGACGTCGCAGAGGCCACGGCCCTGAGCGATGTGCACTTCATCTGCGTGGGAACCCCACAGCAGCGCGGCAGCAACGCCGCAAACCTCAGTTACGTCGAGGATGCCACGGCCTCCGTTGCGCGCTCACTCACCCACGACGGTCTCATCGTCGGAAAGTCGACGGTGCCGGTCGGCACGGCTCAGCGACTGCGCGGCATCATCGCTGCAGCTGTGCCGTCGGGCATCGACGCCGAACTCATCTGGAACCCGGAGTTTCTGCGCGAGGGCAAGGCCGTCGCCGACACCCTCACGCCCGACCGCATCGTCATCGGGGGAGTCTCACCGCGCTCCGAGGCCACGATGCGTGAGGTCTACGCAATGCCGCTCGCGACCGGTACGCCGCTCGTTGTGTGCGACCTGCCGACCGCGGAGCTCGTCAAGGTGAGCGCCAACGCTTTTCTTGCGACGAAGATCTCGTTTATCAACGCGATAGCCGAGGTGTGTGAAGCCGCGGGAGCGGACGTGAGCGTGCTCGCCGACGCTCTCGGACACGATGTGCGCATTGGCAGGCAGTTTCTCAATGCGGGCCTCGGATTCGGAGGAGGGTGCCTTCCCAAAGACATTCGCGCCCTCATCCACCGCTCCCGCGAACTCGGCGCGACGAAAGCAGCCGATCTT
>Ga0247740_1001377_pt1 | contig 10470 bp, 7 predicted proteins | sample UWRJL148409B2_FD_180942 | JGI IMG/M metagenome (GOLD analysis project Ga0247740, IMG submission 180942) | Plant litter microbial communities from Arlington Agricultural Research Station in Wisconsin, United States - UWRJ-L148-409B-2 | ecosystem: Environmental > Terrestrial > Plant litter >...
TTTTATGGACATAATTCTTATGCTAAAATTGTTTGGCTAAAGCCAATACACTAATTCTTCGTTATCCCCGCCCTAAAGGGCGGGGCAATTGAAAAGGCCTCTGAATTTTTGAAAGCCGTTTCATTTGTTGTGTAGGTTTTTTAATGGCTGATAATGTCACCCCTTCGGGGTTCTGTTTCTGATTTAAAAATTCTTTCTATAATCATGTCACCACTTCGTGGTTCGTTTTCATGTTCGACTATTCTTTTACAAAATTATAGTGTCCTCAATTCAGTTATTTAAATCCCGAAGGGATGATATTATTATAGAAATCCAGGATGAGTTAGACATAAAACCCCGAAGGGGTGACATAATTTTTTTGCTATTTCCGATTAATTATCTCCAGGCTCTGGCAAAAGGAAAATTTCAAAATAAATAGCACGACTGACTTGCCCCGTGCTTTAGCACGGGGATACAATGTATTTCCCTGTATTGGCTTTAGCCAAACTTCCCGGGCAAATTGTTGTTATGAAGACAATCGCTCAATTATCGGTTATGCCAATTCGTCTTAATTTTTATAAATCGTGACACCGATTTTGTGGTTTTGGCATTTGGACGGATATTTGATAAGTTCAATTGTCTAAAGTTCAAGGATTAAGACGCTTTAGGCCCTAACATTTAAACTTTCTTACATGACTTTTAATTCGGAATTTGAAAAATATGCGGTGAAACACCGTGGTCTTTCCAGCAATACTTTACATAGCTATGCCTCGCATATGGTGACGGCGATGACGCCGAACATCATCGAAGAACGTTCGCTGAACGTGGCGGTGATGGATGTGTACAGCCGCCTGATGATGGACCGTATTATCTTTTTAGGTTATCCTATTAATGATGAGATTGCCAACATTGTAACGGCTCAGCTATTGTTTCTTGATTCTACCGACAGGTCGAGAGATATAAATATGTACATCAACAGCCCGGGTGGCAGTGTGTACTCTGGCCTGGGTGTGTACGATACGATGCAGTATGTAAGTCCGGATATTGCTACTATTTGTATTGGTGTAGCAGCATCGATGGCTTGTGTATTGTTAGGTGCTGGTACCAAAGGAAAAAGAGCAGCATTGAAACATTCAAGAATAATGATGCACCAGCCGAGTGGCGCTATTGGCGGACAGGCAAGTGATATTGAAATTACCGTGAATGAAATCCGTAAGTTGAAGAAAGAGCTATACGAAGTAGTTAATCACCATACAGGCAAGTCTATTGAACAGATTGAAAAAGATTTTGACCGTGATAACTGGATGACAGCGATTGAAGCGAAAGAATATGGATTGGTGGATGAAGTGCTGGTGACGAACCCGAGGAAGGCGAAGAAGGAATCTTGAGTCGAGAGTCTTTAGTCGGGAGTCTGAGTTTTTGAAGTCAAAAATCAATCCTTCGGCAAGCTCAGGATAAAAATTAAAAAGTTTAGACTCTGCTGTTGAAGACTGTTGCAAAATAAATAGAGTAGTTGCAATTTGCTCATCCGTGTTAATGTTGTACAAGTGTGCGACGCAAGGGACGATGATAGTAGTACTGCAGCTGGTAAACAAAAAAAATAATTTTTAATATTGAGGAGATTGCTTCGGCTTCGCCTCGCAAGAAAAAATACAAGTATGAACCGTAATCAATTTTTATACAGCGATTTTAGAATGGAAGATGAAGATGAGCCGGAAGTGAAAGAAGAACGTCCGAAGACGGATAGTGAAGGTGGAATGTTCAACAAAAAACTGGAACGCTACTTTTTTGATAAAAGAGCTGTGTACCTGTGGGGTGTGGTAGATGATAAAAGTGCTAAAGATATTGTAAGCAAATTGTTGCTGCTGGATGCCGATAAGCCGGGTGAAGAAATTAAATTTTACATCAACAGTCCGGGTGGTGTGGTAACAAGCGGTATGGTGATGTACGATACCATGCAGATGATAAGCAGCCCGGTAAGTACTATTTGTATGGGACTGGCCGCATCGATGGGAAGTATATTGCTAAGTGGTGGTAAGAAGGGCAGCCGTTATATTTTTCCGCACGGCGAGGTAATGATACACCAACCATCGCTGGGTGGATATATACAGGGCGTGAGTGCCGACCTGGAGATACAAGCCGAGCAAACCAAGCGTGTAAAAGAGATTGGTGCAACGATACTGGCGAAAAACTGTGGTAAAACGGTGGAGCAGATAATGAAGGACTTTAACCGTGACTACTGGATGAATGCCGAGCAGGCAATTGCTTATGGCATAGCTGATAAGCTGGTAGAAAAGCTGTAAGTACCTCTCTGTTAACTATTTATAAAAAATATACAAATAAAACCGCCTCTCTCGGGGTGGTTTTATAATTTTGTGTGTTACGAATACCGTAGTACTTCGTTATACTATTAAAGAATATGGCAAAAAACCCGTTACATTGTTCGTTTTGTGGCCGCAGCAGAGATGAGGTAAAAATTCTTATAGCTGGCCAGGAAGGACATATTTGTGAAAACTGTGTGGAGCATGCCCGTGAGATTATTGACCAGGAGTTGATGATTAAAGACGAGAAAGGCAGTTCTTCTTTCAAGCTTACCGTGAAGAAACCGATGGAGGTAAAAAAATTCCTGGACGAATATGTAATTGGCCAGGATGAAGCGAAGAAAACATTGGCGGTAGCAGTGTACAATCACTACAAACGATTACAGCAGAAAAATAGCGACATCGCTAACAACAATGATGTGGAGATAGAAAAGAGCAACATCATTATGGTAGGTGAAACCGGTACCGGCAAAACATTGCTGGCGAAAAGTATTGCCCGCCTGCTGAATGTGCCTTTTGCGATTGTAGATGCTACGGTGTTTACTGAATCGGGCTATGTGGGTGAAGATGTGGAAAGCATTCTCTCCCGTTTGTTGCAGGTATGTAATTATGATGTAGCTGCTGCTGAAAGAGGTATTGTATTCATCGATGAAATAGATAAGATAGCCCGCAAAGGCGATAACCCTTCTATAACCCGTGATGTAAGTGGTGAAGGTGTGCAGCAGGGATTATTGAAATTGCTGGAAGGTTCGGAAGTATTGGTACCGCCACAAGGTGGACGTAAACATCCGGAACAAAAACTGGTAAAGATTAATACGCAGAATATTCTCTTCATCTGCGGTGGTGCCTTCGATGGTATTGACAGAGTGATAGCCCGCAGGGTACAAACCAACACCATTGGTTTTAATGTAGACAAAGAACTGCAGGAAGACATGAAGAAGAATTTGCTTCGCTATGTAAATCCGCAGGATTTAAAATCGTTTGGATTGATACCGGAGTTGCTGGGCCGCCTGCCGGTAGTTACACATCTTGACCCGCTGGATGCAACTACTTTACGTTCTATATTGACAGAACCTAAAAACTCGCTGATAAAACAGTACACTAAATTGTTTGAACTGGAAGGCATCAAGCTTACCATTGAAGAAGAGGTGCTGCACTTTATGGTAGAGAAAGCGATGGAATATAAACTGGGTGCCAGAGGATTGAGAAGTATCTGCGAAGGAATTTTGAACGATGCGATGTACGAATTACCCTCGTCGAAAGAAACTGCGTTTACAATAGACCTGGAGTATGCGAAACGAAAGTTTGATAAGAGTACGTTGAGTTTATTGAAAGTAGCATAGGCTAATTAAGAATTAATAATGAATAATTAATAATTGCTTCGGTTCGGAGTTTCCTTTTTTAAGTCTGAAAGTCTACTATTTAAAAAATAAAATCATTAATGCCGGAAAGTATTCCGGCATTTTAGTTTCCGTAACTTTAATAATCAAATTTTAAAAACTATGCAAGAGTTAATAGACAAATTAAAAGCAGAAGCCGGCCTTACCGATGAGCAGGCGAAAAAGGCACTGGAAGCAGTAAAAAGTTTTGTAGTAGAAAAATTTCCGATGCTGGAAGGTGCTGTAGGAAACTTATTTGGTGGTGGTGCATAATATCAGCGCTTACCTGAAATGAAAATCGCCTTTTTCAAGGCGATTTTTTTTATTTAATATCTCTGCAATGTTTTCCTCGTGGGTTGTTGGCGGCCTGGTACGGACTGATAGCACGGCTGCATGATTGAAAAATTACTGAAGCTACAATTACAAAAAGTACAATTCGTGTTTTCATGTATAGGATTTTTTTATGTAACGCTAAAGTAGTGGTTCGGGGATAAACCGCATAATTAAAACTACGACTGAAATATACGGGTACAATTTGCAGGGAATACTGGTTTGATAAAACGAAGTATTACGGATGTGGGTAAAGGGAAACGCTTAGTTCTATAGAATTATTGATTACTGATTATTAATTATGACGCTGCTTTCTTTTATTTAACCAACTGCAGTGCTACTATTATCGTCCCTTCCGCCAGCTGGCGGACACTTCAGCGACATTAACACGGATGAGCATATTACAGAGAGCATAATCATCGTTGTATATTTATTTAATACTGTATAAGAAATCTGCTTACTATGAGTATTGAGATGAAATAAGAATATCAGCACTGTCATGCCGGGCTTGACCCGGCAACTTTTACTAAGATAATATTTGAGAAAGACACCGGGTCAAGCCCGGTGTGACATCTAAAAGTTATTAATGCTTTGGAATAGGTTGAATTATGAGTAACATACAGCAATTAAAAAGCTTTATGGCTTATTTTTCTTCACCGAAGGATAACTTCTTAAATACTCTCTTGTTTTTAATCCTGACTCTTTAATATCTGCATCCTTCCATTTTCCATCGGATGAAGCGGAGGGTTTTAATACTGAACAGGTTTCATCTTTATCGGATACCGACCAGGTAATCCAACTTAATTTTTTTGCATCCATCCAGTCAATCCATTTTTTCCATTCTTCATAGTTCATTGGTCCGTTGCCGCTGGCTTCCATACCAGCAGACTCTGAAATAAAAATCGGAAGGCCTTTGGCGATAGCAGCATCGGTTCTGTCACGCAGTTCTTGTTTATGCGTAGCTGCATAAAAATGCACGGTGTACATCAGGTTAACAAATCCTGTAATCGGGTCGGCGGCGGGTAAGTGTATATGCTGGTCCCAATGAGGACTGCCGACTAAAATAATATTGTCGGCGTCTATTGCCCGGATGGTTTTAATAACTTCAATTGAATATTTTTTTACTTCGTCCCAGCTTTCATAATCGGGTTCATTGAAAATTTCATAAATCACATTGGGATACTTTCCATAGGCAGTAGCCATCTCTGCAAAAAACTTTTTTGCTTCTTCTTGTTGGATATTATGACTATGCCAATCGATTATAACATAAATACCTTCTTTAATAGCTGCATCAACTACAGTTTTAATTTTCTCTGTCGACCAATCTGGTAATGCCAGGTAGCCATCTTTTCCATTTACTTTTTCAATACCCATGGAGGCCCGCACTACAGAGCAGTTCCAATCTTTATATAAAGTTTTTACAGCGCCTTTGGTATAAAACCGTGGCCAGAGATTATGCCAGCCGAAACTCATACCTCTAAGTACCAACGGTTCGCCATTCTTATCTGACAATTGAGTGCCTACAATTTTCAATTGCCCGTAATTTTTCACCGGCTGCGCCTGAAGAATAGTTGCTGCAGATAGCAGTAGCGTAAATGACAATAAATATTTTAATCTCATAGTGAGTCTTTTTAAATTTAGTTAGCGGCAACCGCTGGTCTTAATGCTACTTGTTTTGCTTCAATTACTACTTCCCCTTTCTTTATACCATTTGCTGTTGCAGTTAATATTATTGGCCCGGCACCACCAGTTGACTGTACAATAACCTGCGCCAGCCCACTGAATAATTTTCTTTTATACGCTTGTGCCGGACTTACAATCTGAAAAAGTCCGGGGTTCATATTCACCGTTTCCCAGGGTTCCTTTTTTAGTAATGGTGTAGCAACTATAGCGATGCTATTACTACCCTTTTTCAACATAGCCGGATTGAGAATAAAAGTATTTCCTTTTCCTGATTGGGCAATGGTAGTAGCAATTTGTTCTCCATTAATAAAAATAGATTGTTCCTTACCGAGACTGTTGTAAAAGAAAGTTACTGTATCAGTTGCTTTTATTTCCGGTAGATGGAATGTTCCCCTGTACACCAAGGCTTTTACTTTTTCTCCAAAGGCTGCAGTTCTGTCATCTTTAAAAGCAGGTTGCCAATCTTTATCATTATAGTCAGTGGTAGTTTCTGTTGCACTGGCAATACTCTCAACAATCTTTTCTTTTAAATTTCCTACCGCCACTACAGCAATCGTCTCTAAATATTTATCTGCTTCCAGCGAAGCGGGGTTGCCGTTGCCAACTCCTATTATTTTTCCCGGCCCCTGTATGCTGAAAGTAATTTCATTATCAGCATCCGGTATTTGTAAATTATTTTTATCAATTGCATCGACTGTTATCAGGGCAATGTCTTCGTTATCGGCATTGATAGAACTTTTATCAGGAGTTAACCGAAGGGCAGTTGCGGCAGTTGTCGTTTGCACTTTATCAGTAATTACTTTCTTGCCGTTTTTAAAACCAATTGCTTCTACCGTTCCGGCGGTATATTTTACTTTCCATTCCAGGTGACTATTTTTTTGCATTGGCTTTTTACCAAGGCTTTTCTTATTCAGCAAAAGTTCTACTTCATCGCAATTGCTATACACCCACACATCTATCTCCTGCCCTTCTTTGCCTGCATGGTTCCAATGAGGGAGGATATGCAGAGTTGTTTTATCCGTCCACCAGCTACGTAAATAATATACATTGTCTTTGGGAAAACCACATTGGTCCATCATACCAAAATAAGAACCGATGGAAGGATAGCCGAATGGCGTAGGCTCTCCGCGGTAATCAAAACCTGTCCAGATAAACATACCTGCCAGATAATCCCTTGCTGCATAATGTTTCCATCCTTCTTCTATACTATTAAATGCAGGAAATGGTTTTTTGTCGTAGGCTGCTATAAAATGTTTTTCATTATCATCCACATAAATTCCTCTTGTAGCTCTTGTGCTTCCTTCTTCTGTTCCCCAACTGGGTTGATTGGGAAATTCCGCATGATGTTCATCGGTGTTTATCTGGCCGATATAATTATAACCCATCACATCAATTACATTCGAAATACCTTTGCGCCAGCCACCGCTAACAGCAGCAGTAATAAAACGGGTGCTATCTATGGATTTGGTGAAAGCTTGCAAAGTAGCGGCAATCTTTGCACCGAGTTCATTTCCTTCAATGCCCCATTCCTCGTTGCCAATACTCCAACTGATAATGCTTGGATGATTTCTATCCCGCAGCATCAGGCGTTTCATATAATTGAAATCATTTTGCGTAATGCCCATCAGGCGGTTTTCATCTATTACCAGCATTCCCAATCTATCGCAGGCATCTAATAATTCCGGTGTGGGTGGATTGTGCGAACATCGATACGCATTGCTGCCCATTTCTTTTAATGCCTTAATACGAAAATTCTGTAAAGCATCAGGCATAGCAGAACCAACACCTGCATGGTCCTGGTGATTGTTAGTCCCTTTTATTTTCAACGGCTTCCCGTTCAGGAAAAAACCAAGCTTTGCATCGAAACGGATAGTGCGGATGCCGAAGTTTGTTTCCTGTTTATCAATTGTTTTTCCGCTCTCAGCTACTGTAGTAATTAGTTTGTATAAATAAGGTGAGTCAACAGACCACAGCGAAGGATTAATAACTGACAATACAAGTGAAGTAGTTTTTTCTTCGTAAGAATTGAGTGAAATATTTTTTGTGCCTCCGGTAGCAACTACTTCTCCTTTTGCATTGATAATAGTTTGAGTAACATCAACTGCTTTACTATTTTTAAATTCATTAAGCAGTGTTACCTGTGCGGTAACTTCAGCATTTGCAGCATTCACCTTGCTCGTTACAAATATTCCATCCGTTGCAATATGCAATGGCGAAGTTTTATTCAGCCATACATGCCGGTAAATACCTGCTCCTTCATAAAACCATCCTTCTTCCATTGTGGCATCTACTCTTACAGCAATAACATTTTCTCCACCATAATTAAGATAGTCTGCAATATTGTATTCAAATCCGGTGTAGCCACTTGGCTCTGTGCCAAGATAAAATCCATTTACCCAAACCATCGAATTACGAAAGACTCCATCAAATGCAATGCATATTCTTTTGCCTTCATCAGATTTGGGAATGGTAAATGTTTTTCGATACCAACCAATACTTGCATTGGGAAAATTTCTGCCAATAGCTTTAAAGCCATGACTAAAACTGGCTGCTTCACTAAATGGTTGCTCCACTGCCCAATCATGCGGCAGGTTCAATTTTCTCCAGCTCCTGTCATCAAAATCTTTTGCTGCTGCGCCATCGCCGTAGCCAGCTTTTGTTAGATAAGAAAAATAACCAGTGCCATTGTTAAAATCTTTCTTCGTATCATAAGGATGACCGAAAGAAAATTTCCAGCCAACATCCATTAGCAGATGTTCTCTTGGAGCAATATCCTGTTTCGATTGGGTATAAGCTTTGACTCCACTTAACAATAATATCAGCAGTATTACTTTCTTCACTTTTGTTTGTACAACCTCACCCCAACCCCTCTCCGATAGAAAAGGGCCAGAACCCTTAACCAATATTTGTTTCAATGAATTCAACATCATATAAGAGGCAATGATTTAATAATTAAGTTTCTTCAGATAGTCCATATTCGCCTGCATACTTTCAAATGGAGTGCTGGCATATTCTTCCTGTTCTACAAAAAAGTATTTCATTCCGGAGTCTTTGCTGTGTTTCAGCATCTGGATAATATTCAATCCGCCTTTGCCGAATTCGGTGCTATGTTTTTTTACAAGGTTCATATCTTTTAAATGCCAAAGTGGAAAACGGCCTTTGTATTTTTTAAAATAATCCAGCGGGTCTTTACCGCCTACAATTACCCAGCCTAAATCCAATTCCATATTTACCAATGAAGCTTCGGTATTATCCAGCAACAAGTCGTACAACACTTGTCCTTTTTCACTTTCAAATTCATATTCATGATTGTGATATCCGAATTTGATATTTAGTTTTTTACATTCTTCACCTGCTTTATTAAATACTTCTGCTACTTTTTTATAATTGTCAACTGTCTGTCCTTCGGTTGGCATGCTGGAGCAAATCAAATATTCCTGTCCTGCTTCGGCCGCGTCTTCCATTGTTTGCTTCCATTTATCGTTTATTGGTACATGTCCGCTGCGCAATACCATTCCCAAGTCACTACAAATTGATTTCATTTCTTTTGGTGATAGGCCATAGTAAAATCCTTTCGGGCTATTGGCCGATTCAATTTGTTTTATACCTAAGGCCGCTATTTTTTGCAAGGTTCCTTTTGCATCGGCCAGCATCTCTTTCCGGAAAGTGTATAATTGTACGCCGATGTTTTTTACTTTTATATGCTCCTGTAAAAAAGTGGGCAACAACATAGCACCTGCTCCTAAGGCCCCTGTATCTATTAAAAATTTGCGTCGTGATGTCATTTGCTTATGAGTTTATATTGGGCATAAGATAATTCATTTTTATGTTGTCATCGACATTACTACTATCAGCTTTGGTTGCGTCGCACACTTGTACGACATTAACACGGACCGTGTCCGACGAAGGCGGATGAGCAAATACATTTTACCGCAGAGAAAAAGAGGTGCAGAGTTAACGCAGAGAAATACAGTTCAGCATAAAGAAGATAATTCTCTGCGTAACCTCCTTTTCTCCTGTTCTCTGCGGTAAAATGCTGAACAGCGAACAGAACCCTGAAGAGTGCGACGCAAGGGACGATGATAGTAGTACTGCAGCCGGGCTACTAATTCATTTTTATAACCGTCTTTTTACCCGCATACTTAACTGTTGTTCCCAGCTTCGTGTCAAAGTTTAGTGCCGCAGGTTTTTCTTTGCTTATCCAAACAATCTTGAACACCCGTTGTGACTGCATGCCTGTAAAAGTTCCGTTCCTGTTTTCTATGGTTAATGTTTTTGTTGCTTCGTTATAGTTGAAATCGATTTTTGAAAATTGGCCTTTCTCATAATTATAATTTATGGCTTCGTCTTCGTACAACGTGAAGGAAGCATCTTTTCCGGTGTATACATAAACAGTAAATGGCTCAGTGGATTTTTCGGCAGTGTACTGAATATTCGGGCCACAAGGAATGATGGAACCTTCTTTTACATAGAGCGGCATAGTTTCGTAAGGTGCATCGGCACTGATGGTTTGTCCGCCAGCGAAATATTTACCGGAGTAAAAATCATACCAGCCGGTTGTTGATGGCAGGTACAATTTTCTATTGCGGCTTTTATATTCGTACACCGGATTTACCAATATAGCAGGGCCAAACATAAACTGGTCGCCGATGTTTTTTACTTTTTCATCACTGGCAAAATCCATTGGTAAACCACGCATGATGGTATAGTTATCGAAATAAGTTTTACCCGCCAGCGAATAGATGTACGGCATAAGACGATAACGAAGCTGATTGTAA
>Ga0247740_1001378_pt1 | contig 10461 bp, 7 predicted proteins | sample UWRJL148409B2_FD_180942 | JGI IMG/M metagenome (GOLD analysis project Ga0247740, IMG submission 180942) | Plant litter microbial communities from Arlington Agricultural Research Station in Wisconsin, United States - UWRJ-L148-409B-2 | ecosystem: Environmental > Terrestrial > Plant litter >...
GGGTGCCCTTGGGCATCGGCAACGGCTCCGGCGGTGCGCTCGGCGTCGCCATTCGAGCGGGCTCGACCGCCAGGGGCGATGTGGACGCGGCCGCGACGGCGGAGGTCGCGGGGGGCGTTGCGGCGCTTGCCGCGCCGGGATCGCTCAGGGGCGCCACCGGCGCGCTGACGGCTGGCGAAGAAGCGCAGGATGCCAGCACCATCAAGAACGAAAGCTCGATGGTCAGGCGAGGAGTGCGTCGCGGCGTTTGCATCGGGCCTACCGCTTACCAGGTTTTGCGAGAGATCGCGCAGTTCGCGGGGCACTGGAGCCTCGAGAACGAGTACGCCGCGCTCTTCAATTTGGCGTTAAGAACGGAAGAAACGCGAGTTTTGGAAGAGTGTTCCCTTCGTGCAGTGGATTGCAGAGCGAGAACTGCAGGCTAAGCTCGCGCTTCATGATCTCGACGCGCTTGGCTTTTTCCGTCTGTGGTTTGTTGTTTGCGGCGGGCTGTTCCTCGAACAGTGATGCGCCGGGCACGGGCAGTGCCGGTGCGCCGAGCACTCCTGGCGCCGCGGGCGCGCCGGGCGCGGCTGGCTCGTCCGCCGTGGCCGGCGGCAGCGGTTCCCCGAGCGCCGTTGCCGGCAATGGCGGCGCGCCCGCGACGGCGGGTACAGGTCCCGTGGGCGCGTCTGGCTCGGCGGGCACCCCCGGTGCAGGTGGCGCGTCCGCAGGCGGGCTCCGGCCCTTCCCTCAGCACAAGTTCGGCACTTTTTGCACTTATCCGACCACGCCCGACGACAACGCCGCGCGCACCGCGTATCAGGCGTTCAAAGACGCGACGGTCACCTCCGAAGGTGCCGGCGGTTTCTTGCGCGTGAAGAAGCCCGACTCCGGCACGGTCATCGGCTCCACCGTGTCCGAGGGCATCGGCTACGGCATGATCCTCGCCGCGTACTTCGGGGATCAAGCCGTGTTCGACGGCCTCTGGCGCTACGAGCAATCACACCTCGACGCCAACGGCTTGATGGATTGGGAGATCGGACCCGACAATCAAGTGACGCCAGGCGGCAGCGGTGGCGCGACGGACGGTGATATCGACATGGCTTGGGCGCTGGTCATGGCGGACCGCCAATGGGGCGGCAAAGGCACGCTCGACAAGAGCTACCTCGAGCACGCCAAGGACCTGATCAACGCGATCTGGGAGCACGAAGTCGACCACACCCGCGGCGAGATGCTGATGGCCGGCGACGAGTGGGGCAACGTCGATGTCACCAATCCCTCGTATTTCGCGCCCGCTTACTTCCGCGTCTTCGGCAAAGTGACCGGCCAAGTCGACAACTGGAACAAGGTCATCGCCGCGAACTACACCATTCTCGAGAAGAGCCTCAACGCAACGAGTGGCAACGCGACGAATGGCCTGACGCCCGCCTGGTGTGATTCGAGCGGCAAGCCGGTCGAGGCGTACGCCGGCGCGCCGCTGCATTTCCAGAACGATTCGACGCGCGTGCCGTTCCGCGTGGGCCAAGACTACTGCTACTTCGGCGAGGCGCGCGCCAAAGCCTACCTCGAGAAGATCACCGCGTTTTACAGCGGTGTCGGCGCGACCAACATCGTCGACGGCTACGAGCTGAACGGCACCCCGCGCCCCGAAAGAGCGATGATGGGCGGCCTGCAAGCGGCGTCGTTCGTCGGCCCCGCCGCCGTGGGGGCGATGAGCATCGCCGCGCAGCGCCCGTTCTTGGATCAAGCATACGCGCGCGTCGCGACGCAAACGCTGACCGCCGGCACCATCTACTACCAAAAGTCGTGGACGGCGCTCTCGCTGCTGATGCTCACCGGCAACTTGGTCGACCTCACCGCTGACTGAGTTAGGGGCAACAGGTCGAGTTCCAGCCCACGCCGACGTCGCGATTTTTGCAGCCGGCGCGGGTGCTGACCAGGTTCCGTGCTTTGTGCGTGCCGCCGAAATAGCGGTAAGCGTGCACGCGCGCCCCGAAGTTGCTGCGACAATCAGCGTTGAACTCGGGCGCGGGCACGCGCTGCACGTACTTGGCGTCGGCCTCGACGTCGGCCATGAGCGCCGTTTCCGGTTCGCTCAGCACGCAGCCGCGACCCTGGCGCTCTTCGCGGCCCTCGAGGCAACGCGCGGAACCGGGCTTCGCGCAGCGCAAGCCGTTGAACGCGTTCGGCGGCGTGCACTGCATGTCGAGCACCCCGGCAAAGCAATGCTTGTCGTCGGCCTGGCCGAATGGGCAGCGCTCGAGATCGGGAATGCTCGCACAGCGAAAGCCCAAGTGGGCGCCTTGGTCGGTGGGCTTGGCGCGGTCTCGGAGGCGCGTATGCATCCACTTCTCGAAGCGACGGCTCCAGCCGCCGCCTCGGTAGACTTTGGCGTAGCCGGTCTCGGTCGCCCACGGGTACGCGGCGTACCAGTCTTCGGTCCATTCCCAGACGTTGCCGCTGATATCGAACAACCCGAAGACGCCCGCGGGATAGGTCTTGGTTTCACACGAGCCCTCCCAGTGCTTCCAGCAAGCGTGCCCGTCCGGCGTGTCCGAGCCCCAAGGGTACTTCAGGTATTGCTCACCGCCGCGTGCCGCGTATTCCCACTCGACCTCGGTCGGTAAGCGCGCCTGGCGCGTGGCGCAGAACTCGTCGGCCTGCAGCCAGGTGACGCAGTTGATTGGGTAGTTCGGTCGATCGGTGTGGGCCGCGTTGCAATGCGAATGCGAAGCCAGCGCGGCACTGCACGCGCCCCGAGCGACGCATTCGGTATAGGCCCCGACCGTGACCTCGGTTTGATCGATGCAAAACGGAGGCAGTTGGGTCCGGAAGCGCGGGCTCTCGTCACTCGAGAAATGCTCGCTCGGTTCCGAGCCGACCCAAAACAGGCCACCGGGTAGGAGCGACATGCCGACCGGGCATCGCAGCGGCGCCTTGGCCGGCGCGGCAGCCTCGACGGGTACGCTGGACGCCAGTGCCGGTGCCGGTGCGAGCGCGCTGGGCGTGCCCGTCGGTGCCGGCGCGGTTTCCTGGCCGCAGCCCGTGACGCAACTGGCGGCCATGAGCAACAGGCCGGGCAGTTGGTGACGATTCGAGGGCGGCGTATCGGGCGACAGAACGACGGGCTATAGCTGGGTTGGGTCGAGACGGCTACCGCTTGCCCACGTACATCGAGCGATGATTCCGCGACGAGACTTCCTTCGAGCTGGCGCCGCGGCCTCGGCCAGCGTGCTCGGCGCGTGCGCGGCCGATGCGGTGCCGAAAGGGCGTACGCCGGTCAGTCTATGGTTCAGCTACGGCGGCACGAATCGCGAGGTACTCGAGAGCTTGGTGCGCCGCTTCAACGACCGCCAAACGCGGGACTACGTGCAGGCGGTGTACCAGGGCGACTACTTCGAGGGCTTGGCCAAGCTACGCACGGCGATCGCCGCGCGCGCGGCGCCGGTGCTGAGCCACGTCGTGGGCGAGGTGGTGCCGTATCTGGCTCAGGCCGGTGTGCTCGAGCCACTCACGGACTACCCCGGCATTGGCGAGCTCGACGTGATCCCCGAGCTCGGCCAAGGGCGGACTTGGGTGGGCGGAGGCGCGCGACCCTTGGTCGCCCTACCCTTCAATCGCTCGACCCCGATTGCGTATCTCAATGGCGAGCGCTTCGCGCAGGCCGGGCTGCGGGCGCCGCAAAATTGGGACGAGCTGCGCGCGGTCGCGAAGCGGCTGACCGAGCGCAAAGGCGGCGGGCGCTTTGGCTTTGGTTGCCCGATCAATTGGTGGTTCTGGGTTGCGCTCGTCGGTCAAGCTGGCGGCGCGATCGTGGCGGAAGATGGCCGAGTTTCCCTCGGCGACGAAGCCGGCGCGCAGGCCCTGAGGCTATGGCAAGAGCTCGCACGCGAAGGCTCGATGAAGCCGCCTCCCGGCAGGGACTACAACGCTTGGGAGCAGTGTAATCAAGATTTTCTGAGCGGGCGCGCGGCGATGATCTGGTCGTCGACCGCATTCCTCAAATACCTGGAAGCAAACGCGCGCTTCGAAGTGATCGCCGCGCCGCTGCCGGCAGGCGTGAAACGCGCGGTACCCACCGGGGGCACGTTTTGGGTGGTGCTCCGCTCCGCCCCGAGCGCCGAGAAAGCGGCCGCCGTGCGCTTCTTGCGCTTCATGCACGAGCCCGAGCAGGTGATCTCCTGGTCTACCCGCACGGGTTATATTCCGGTCACGCGCTCGGCCGTGCGCATGCTGGAAGCGCGCGGCTACTACGCGCCGCGACCGAACGACCGCGTGGCTCTGGAACAGCTCGCCGTCGCCGAGCCCTGGCCGTGGTCGGTCGATTTGTTCCGGATCCAGCGCGAAATCGTGCAACCGCGCTTGGAGAGCGCGGTCATCCAACAGCGTGACGCGCGCGCCGTACTTACCGAAGCGCGGGCCTTGGCGAGGGAGCCCGCGTGAAGCCCAGCCGGCGCCTCGACCCTTATTGGATGCTGCTGCCGACGCTGCTGCTCTTGCTCGTGTTCTTCGTTTATCCGCTGATCATGCTGGTCGAGCACAGCTTGTTCAGTTGGGATCTGCTGACGCCCGCGCGCTACGTGGGGCTGGCCAACTATCGCTCCCTCTGGCGCTCGGGTGAGCTATGGCAAACGTTCACCACGACACTCTCGATGAGCCTCGCGGTCGTGTTGGGCTCGATGGCGGCGGGGCTCGCGCTGGCGCTGCTCTTGGATCGTCCTGGGCGCTTCGCCGCCTTCGTGCGCTCGGCCGTGTTCAGCGCGTATGTCGTATCTTGGGTCAGCGTCGGACTCTTGTTTTTGTGGTTGTTGGATGCAGATTCCGGCATCTTTTCCTGGATCTGGCGTCACTTGGCGGGCACCCGCGCTCCGCATTGGCTGGGCGACCCTGCGCTCGCGCCCTGGGCGGTGGCCGGCGTCACGGTTTGGAAAATCACCGGGTATGCGCTGGTGATCTTTCTTTCGGGCCTACAAGACGTGCCGCAGTCGATCTTGGAAGCGGCCGAGCTCGACGGCGCGACGGCCACGAAGCGCTTCTCGAGCGTGACTTGGCCGCTGCTACGCCCAACCACCCTGTTCGTGGCCACCACCAGCTTGATCGCGAGCTTCCAGCTGTTCGACGTGGTGCGCGTGATGACCCAAGGCGGACCCGTGCGCTCGACCACCGTATTCGTGTACGCCATCTACGAGCAGCTATTTTTAGATCTGCGGGTCGGCAGAGCGAGCGCCGAAGCCGTGGTCTTTTTCGTGATTTTGCTACTCCTCACTGGCGCGCAGTTCCTGCTCTTCCGCAGCGAGGAGGGCGCGTGAATCGCCGGCAATCCGGCTTCGGAGGCTGGCTCGGCCACGGTGTGCTGGGCGTGGTGGCCCTGATTTGGTTGTTGCCCTATTTGTGGATGGGCCTGACCAGCCTCAAACCATTGGCCGAGATCATCGGCTCCCCCACCGCGCTCTGGCCCCAGCAGCCGACACTCGCCGCGTATCGAGAAGTGTTTCGCTCGCTCCCGCTCGCGCGCTACTTCTTCAATACCAGTGTGATGGCGCTCGGCATCGCCGCATTGCAAATCACGCTCGCGCTGCCCGCGGGTTATGCCTTGGCCAAGCTGCGCTTTCGCGGCAAGCGCTGGGCGTTCGGCTTGATCGTCGCGACCTTGCTCGTGCCCGCGCAGGTGCGCTTCGTACCCGTCTTCTCGCTCTTGGCGAGCGTCGGCCTGGTCAACACGTTGAGCGGTTTGATCTTGCCCTTTGGCGTCAGCGCGCTCGGCACCTTTCTGGTTCGCCAAGCGCTGCTCAGCGTGCCTGACTCGCAGATCGAGGCTGCACGCATGGACGGCGCGAGCGAGCTGTACATCGTGTACCGGCTCCTCGCGCCGCTACTCAAGCCGACCTTGGTGTCTCTATTCTTGTTCAGCTTCGTCTCGCACTGGAACGACTACTTCTGGCCCCTGGTGCTGACCACGGACGAACACGCGCGCACCTTGCCGCTCGCCATTGCGCTCTTGCGCGAACAAGGCACCGGCGTGCGCTGGCACTTGGTGATGGCCGGCAACGTGATCCTGAGTTTGCCTGCTTTGGCCGTGTTTGCCGCCGCCCAGCGGCATCTGCTCCGCGCGGTGACCGTGCGCGGATTCGGCGGCTAATCGAGCGCAACTCGCCCCCACGCTGTCCGACTGGATGGCTCGGCATGGGAAGGGTAAGCTATGGTGATGTTGGGTTCGGAGCCGTTGGCCGTGCACTTTCCGGACAGTGCCGAAGTGCCTGAGAGCACGCTACATGGCGATTTGCGCACGCTGCTGATGCTATTTCTGCGGCAAGCGTTCGCAGACGTTGCGATGGTCGGGTCCGAACAGTTCGTGTACTGGGACCCTACCGATCCGCGCGCGTGCCTGTCGCCCGATGCCTTCGTGCGCTTTGGCAGCAAGCACGAACACTTCCTGTCGTGGAAGGTGTGGGAGCGTGGCGCTCCGCACGTTGCCGTCGAAATCATCAGCCACTCGGATTCGTCCGAATCGAGCTGGCTCGAGAAGCTCGAGAAGTATCGCCGTCTCGGTGTGAGCGAGCTGGTCCGGTTCGATCCAGAGGCTCCGGAGCAACCGCTGCGCATTTGGGACTTCGTGGGGGATGATTTGCTGGAACGGCGCTTGTTCGAACCGTGGGCGCAGAGTCGTCATCTTGGCGGTTATTGGCTACCGGTCGAGAACGCGACCGGAGACTTGACGCTGCGCCTGAGTCACGACGAACACGGACAACACCTCTTCCCCACCGCCGCCGAGCAAGAAGCCGAATGGCGCCGCGTGGCTGAAGACGCCCTCCGCGAAGCACGGCAGCAAATCGCCGAATTAGAAGCGGGACTCGCGCGGGAGAAGGCCTAGCGCGCGAGGCAGCGCAGTGCGAGGCGCTCGACAGCGGCGCGCCGCGCAGGGCTGAGGTCGGGGTCGGCGCGCAGCGCGGCGAGCGCGCGTGCTTTTGCGGCGCTGTCGCTCATGGCGCAGGCGAGCGTGAGGCGCGCGCGCCAGGCTTCGCGCTTGACGCGCGGCAGGCTGAGCTCCTTAGCCAGTGCCTGATCGAGATACTCGCTGGCTTCCGCAAAGCGCCCACGCCCAAACAAATTTTTGCCCATGAGGTAGCTGGGCAACCCATTTTCGGGTTCGGCGGCGGCCCAAAACGCGAGCCTGGGCGCGGCCACCTCGAAGGATGCGCCCAAAATCGGGTCGCCCACGAGCAAGTCGGCGATCGCGCGCCGTTGGATTTCGTTTTCGGGCGAGCGTTTGACGTCCAACGTGCGCAGTCGATCTTCGTCGGCAACGATTTCCGCCACGGCCTCGTAGTCGCGGCGGGCGTCTGCCACGCGCCCCACGCGTAGTTCGACGTCGGCTTGGGTTTCGCGCGCGCCGGCGCGTTCGAGTTTGGCGAGCTCGGGCGAGGCGGCCAGCGTGGCGTAGGCCGCCAGCGCGCCGGCTTCGTTGCCGTCTTTGACCTCACATGCTGCGAGCTGGAATTTGGCTCCCGCGTGGTGCGGGTCGAGACGTAACAGCTCCGAGAGAGCTCGGCGCGCGCCCGCGGTATCGCCGCTGCCCAACTTCTGCCCCGCGACGCCGTTCAGCTTGTCGACGATGCGCGGGCAATGGCGGCCGAACAGCGAGGGTCGGTCGAAGCGAACGCGGGCTTCGTCGAGGAGCGCGGGCGCGACGTGCACGCCTGCGAGATGCGCGCGCCACGCCGCTTCGAGCTCCGCGAACGTTCGATTGGCCACGCGCTCGATCGGCTCTCCGCCGTACCAACGTCGCAAGGCGGCTGCGCCGTGATTGTCGTGGAACCAACTCAGAAACGCGCCGGCCACGGTGTACGCGGTCGATGAATTTTGCCCGAGAAAACCCAGGCGAAATACCGAATCGAGCGGGGGTAGGAGTTGCAGCTCGAGCAGCGTCTTGGCCCATTCATCGAGCGTGAAGTCATCGTTGTCGTTGGGTGAAGCGGCGACGGCCACGCCTTCGATGCGTCCAGGATCCGGGATCCAGCCGCCGAGCGGCCCCGACACACGGAACGGCCCCTGTCCGAAGCTACCCGCGAGAACGTGAGCCAGTTCGTGACCGACGACCGGATGTGGATACGCGGAGGCTTGCACGTAGATCTCGCGCCGCCAGGGTTTGGCGATGTACGTGCTGGAGGCGCCCATCAAGCGGCCCTTTTCGCCTTCGTTCGCGAACAAGAACGCGGTCACCCGCGCGGGCCCTTGGATCTCGAAGTAAGCTTCGTCCGCGCGCAGCTCGGCGTCGCAATCGCGCGCGAACAAGAGCGCGTCGCGGAGCGCGATCGCGCTCGAGTATTTGACGTCGCAGCGCTCGCCGTACAACTCTTGGCCAAGCGCCGTTTCGATCGACGCGCGCGTGCTGAAATGACCGAGCGAAGCGCCGTTCCAGCTCAAGGCCGCGCTGCCCACGAGCGCCGCGAATGCGACCGCCGCTAGCCAAAATCGGCCTCGAAAACCCTGGAAATGCAGCTGCTCGTCGAAGAACGACGCGGCCGCGCCCACGGCCAGGAGCGTGAGCAAGGTGCCAGCGCGGTAGGTCGCGAGCGTCCAAAACGCGTCGATCACCGTGTCGTACAGCGGGCCCGAGAAATAACCGAAGAACGGATCGAACGCGAATACCATCGGGCTCGTGTAGAAGCGGCCAAGGCTGAACAAAATGCCGCCCAGCGGCGCAGAGAGCGCCCCCAAAATACGAGCCGTACGGCTCCGCCACCCCGCACGCACGCGCCCCGCGAGTGTGCCGACGGTGGCGCCCCAAACGCCCGCCAGGAGCGCCCCGGGCAACGGCGCGAGCAGGTACAGCTCGATACCCCAACTCGCATCGCAGACGCCGACCCGCGCGCCGTGCCCGAGCACGACTGCGAGGCCCAGCAGCGCCAGACCGAGGCCAATCGTCAGGCCGCGGCCGAAGGCATCGAGGGGCGCGATTCGCCGACCGGCGAGGTCGAACGCCAAGCAGAGCGCGGTCGTTGCCGGCAAGATCACCCCGGCCGCGAGCGAAGACTCGTAGCCAGGGCCGCCAAATTGCGGAACAAACCCCGCGGCGACGAACGAAACCAGCGTGAACCCCGCGGCGACGCGCACGGAGCCAGAGCGCAGCACGGGCTCCGGCATGGTCCTGCGCATCGCGGGTCGAGGCAGCGTCAGGGGTGAGCTTCGCCGCCGGACTGCGGCACTTCTCGGTCGTCGCTGTCGGTCGCCTCGGGAGCCCGCAGCACCAGCGGCAGCACTTCATCCACGCGGGAGACGAAGTGCACGCGCAGATCGCTCTTGATCTCGCTCGGTACGTCCTCCAGATCTCGCTCGTTCCGTGTCGGTAGCAAGATCTCGCGGATGCCGGCGCGATGCGCGGCCAAGATCTGATCTTTGACGCCGGTGACCGGCAAAATGTTGCCGCGCAGCGTAATTTCACCGGTTACCGCTACGTCCGAGCGCACCGGTGCATCGAGCAACAAGGAAGCCACGGCCACGAACATGGCCACGCCCGCGTTGGCGCCGTCGCGCGTGGACCCGCCCCGCGGGATATGCAGATGAAGGTCGATCGTCTTCAGCCACTCGGGATCGAGTTTCAGGCGGTCGGCCTTGGAGCGCACGTAAGACACGGCGGTCGCGGCCGATTCTTTCATCACGTCACGCAGCCCGCCGGTGATGCGAATGTCACCCTTGCCCGGCATGCGCGTGCACTCCACGATCAAGATGTCGCCGCCGCTTCCGGAGACCGAGAGGCCGATCGAAATCCCGGGCACCAGCTTGCGCTCGTTGATCTCGTTTAGGTTGCGCTCAGGACCGAGCAGCTCACGCACGTGCGCCGGATTGACCTGGATTGTGGAGAACGTTTTGCCCTCGGCCAGCTTGACCGTGACGTCGCGGCAGACGGCAGCGATCTCGCGTTCGAGCCCTCGGACGCCGGCTTCGCGCGTGTAGGAATCGATGATGAGCTCGATGCCTTCCCGCTCGAACTGGATCTGGTCCGCGGTGATGCCGTGCTCGCGGATCTGCTTGGGCACCAAGAACTGCTCGGCGATGCTGCGTTTTTCGCGCAGGGTGTAGCCAGGCACCTCGATGATTTCCATGCGATCGCGCAGCGGATCCGGGATATTGCCGCGATAGTTGGCGGTGGCGATGAAGGTGACGTCCGACAGATCGAACGGAAGATCGATGTAGTGGTCGACGAACGTGTCGTTCTGCGCCGGGTCCAGCACTTCGAGCAGGGCGGCCGCGGGGTCGCCACGCATGTCGACGCCCATCTTGTCGATTTCGTCCAAGACCAAGACCGGATTCCTGCAGCCCGTCTTCTTCAGGGCCTGAATGATACGGCCCGGTAGCGCGCCGACATACGTACGGCGGTGCCCGCGGATCTCCGCTTCGTCGCGCACGCCGCCGAGCGAGATGCGACCGTAGCGCCGGCCCATGGCCCGCGCGATCGATTTGCCGAGCGAGGTCTTGCCG
>Ga0247740_1001379_pt1 | contig 10459 bp, 6 predicted proteins | sample UWRJL148409B2_FD_180942 | JGI IMG/M metagenome (GOLD analysis project Ga0247740, IMG submission 180942) | Plant litter microbial communities from Arlington Agricultural Research Station in Wisconsin, United States - UWRJ-L148-409B-2 | ecosystem: Environmental > Terrestrial > Plant litter >...
GTCCCAGAGCGCCGACGACTTCTCGGTGAGCGCTTGCTCGAGTTTGATGACCTTGTTCTCAAGGCCATGGGCAGTGGCCAGCTGCCCATCCTGGTCCTTGAGGACTGCCTCGAGGTATTTCACTCGGGCCTCGAGCTGTACTTTGGCCTGGTAGGCCGGCGCCTCCTTGCCCAGCTTCTGCCAGGCCGACAGCTGGCGTTCCGTCGCCCGGACGACTTTCCGCAGGTCCGCATTGTCGTCGCGCAGCTTCTTCGCGCGGGTGTCCATCTCGGCCTTGTCGGCGACGACCTCTGCGTAGGCCGCCGCCGCCGCGTCGCGCTCGTGCAGGAGCCTGGCCTCCCTCTCGGCGCAGGACTGCTTGAGCTGCTCAAACTCCAGCGGGGAAGTGCCGCGGAAGCGCCAGGCCAACTGCACGGCGTTGGTGACGATGTACTTGAGCTCGTCGAGCAAGTCGCGAGCGAGAGTCCGGGTGAGGGGCGAGATGAGGAGCATGAGGTAGCCGACAATGGTCAGCAGGCAGAGAGGTGAGGTCATGGTCGACCAGAGGAAAGACGGGGAGTCGCAGATAGCCATTGTGGCTGTGAATAGTAGGGTTGAGAGGAGTTGTGGGTGAGTGGTGTAGCGGGAGGAGTGTGGTTGCAAAGAGAAAGCAAAGGCGCGAGGTGGAAACTTATAGGTGAGAAGTCACAATAGGAGTGTAACAAGCGCGAATTTGATGGTGAATGATGGATATTTGGCGCGGTGAACAATAATTGCAAAAGAAGCTGCTGGCGTAGTGACAGAATTGGAAAGTTTGCCTGTAAACCCAACAATAGGTCCCATATGGTACAATAAACAACGGTACAAACGCCAATTCATCATTGCAACTGTAGTTTGACGAATTGTCGAGACAATTGTGGCCAAATCGTAGTATTGTTTCCTTGAATTCTGCAAGTTTAACGCGGGTCAGTGTAAGTTCAGTTCAGTTCAGTTCCGTGCATGCCTCAATAGATGCCCCAAGCCGAGAGTACAAGACGGTTTGCGAATTCGAGAACGCTACAATTCTGTCCAAGACGATGAGCACTGAGACGCCTGAGGACGAGCTTTACCGGCTTCGTGCCCTGATGGCAGGTGTGATTGGTGTCTACCCCCGGATACTGCATCTCGAGACACGGCCACTTCTTGGATGTACACCATAGTAGGCGCACTAGCATGCAGGATGTAGATAGACGCAAACGACTGTGACACGATGGAAGAGTTATGTCGTATTCTTGTCCCAGTCATCTAAAGTCGATATGAACGTCGGGTCGGAATAACGATGATGCGGCGGGGCTGACTCACTACTCTTTTGACTCCAAAAGTTCCAGTGCCCCGCGCAGGCAAACATTCGGACTGGACACACGACCACACATCGCAATTGCAATCAACATGGCCGATTCAGAGAAGCCGGCGCAGCCCGCCGCCGAGGGCGCCGACAACCAACACAAGGACCCTGTTACTGGTGAAATGATCTCCAAGACGGAATGTACGCGACCCACGCTCGACTTGTGCTTGAGACAAGCACTAATGTGTGGTAGTGAAGCGCCGCCAGAAGCAGCGCGACAAGGAAGCCAAGAAGGCTGAGAAGGAAGCGTCCCTACCCGTCCGCCCGAAGAAAGAGAAGAAGGATGATGGATTGGAAGACTTGAACCCCAATGTAAGTGCCAGTTGCACGGCAAGATCTCCGTCATGGCTAACTTTGGCAGCAATACTTCGAGATCCGCAGCAAGAAGATTATGGCACTGAAGGAATCGCAAGACCCGAGCCCCTACCCCCACAAGTTCCACATCAACACCAACCTCTCCGCGTTCGTCGAGAAGTACAAGGACCTGAAGAAGGGCGAGACGCTGGAAGACACCGAGGTTCGTGTCGGTGTCCGGATGTAAGGCCTCCCGTCTTTCATATTGCAATTGCTCACTGACCCGGTTCAAGTCTGACCAAGAGGGAATCTGGCAATGCTCTCAAGGTATGTTCATCTGTCCTGCGTAGCTACACTCAGATGCTAACAGTGTCATAGTTTTACGTTTCCAAGCAAGAGGGTGTGACCGTGCAAATCATGTGTCAACTCCAGTATGCTTCTGATAAGGTCCCCTTCGAGAAGCAGCACGAGCATCTACAGCGCGGCGATATAATCGGAGTGGTGGGCTTTCCCGGCCGAACAAACCCGAAGAAGGGAGGAGAGGGCGAGCTTTCCATCTTCGCACGGGAAGTCATCCTGCTCACGCCTTGCTTGCGCATGCTGCCGACCGAGCACTTTGGCTTCAAGGATCAGGAGCAGCGCCACCGGCAGAGGTTCCTTGATCTCATCATGAATGACTCCACACGCGAGACTTTTGTGACGAGAACCAGGAGTGAGTCAATGCTTCGACCCTTTCAAAGGATGCGCTAATAGTCTTACCAGTTGTCAAGTACATTCGCAAGGTGAGAACGACGAAATGTTTATACCCGGCAAATACTCACCTTCTCTAGTACTTTGACGACCGCGACTTCCTCGAGGTGCAGACGCCGATGATGAACAAGATCGCCGGTGGAGCTACTGCGCGACCCTTCAAGACGTTCCACAACGAGCTCAACATGGAGCTATTCATGCGGATAGCGCCGGAACTATATCTCAAGGAGCTGGTTGTCGGCGGTCTAGAGCGCGTCTACGAAATCGGTCGTCAATTCCGAAACGAGGGTATCGACCTTACGCACAACCCCGAATTCACTACTTGCGAGTTCTATATGGCCTATGCCGATGTTCACGACGTCATGGAGATGACCGAAGAGCTTGTCAGTGGGCTGGTATTTGCCGTTAAGGGCACCTACGAGACAGAGTACCACACAATGAGCGGCGAAACATACAAGGTCAACTGGAAGGCACCATGGCGGCGAGTCGACATGATTCCCGAGCTCGAGCGTGTCACAGGCGAGAAGTTCCCACCCGCGTCCGAACTACACACGGATGAGACAAATAAGTTCCTGAGGAAGGTGCTTCAGAAGGTTTGTCGTGCACGCTCAATCTCCACAGCTGTGACTGACAGTGCTACAGCAAGGGCTCGAGTGCTCACCTCCTCAGACCAACTCAAGGATAATCGATACACTAGTTGGCGAGTACATTGAAGAGACCTGCGTGGATCCGACGTTTATTATGGGTAAGTGCTTGAACGATGTCTTCCGACCTGGGTTACGTAGTCTAACGTTCTCAACTAGGTCATCCCGAAGTGATGAGCCCGCTTGCCAAGTACCACAGGGACATTGTAAGTCGAGCTCGTCCTTGAGAATTTTCCAGTCACTAATCGCTTATAGCCCGGTCTCTGCGAACGCTTTGAAGCTTTCGTGTGCAAGAAGGAGATTTGCAACGCGTACACGGAGTTGAACGATCCATTTGACCAGCGCATGAGGTTCGAAGAGCAGGCAAACCAGAAGGCCCAGGGTGACGACGAGGTCAGTCCAATGTTGATTCTATCCATGAGACATTGCTAATTCAACCCAGGCACAATTGATCGACGAGACTTTCTGCCAATCTCTAGAGTATGGTCTGCCACCAACGGGAGGCTGGGGAATGGGTATCGACCGATTGTAAGATTTGCTCTTCTCACTAGTAGCCCGTGCCAGCTAACGTATTGGTAGGGTCATGTTTCTCACGGACAACAACTCCATCAAGGAGGTCCTCACCTTCCCATTCATGAAGGATGTGGCTGAGGAGAAGAAGGGAAAGACGGCGGCAGAGGTGGTCGGCGTGGAGCCGAAGCCTGAAGAGGGCATTGGTACGTCTTTCTAGTCAATTGGTTCCAACTCGTTGCTAACAAGATTTAGCACACAAGTGATCAGTCTTTACCGAAAGTCGTAGAACATGAGTGTGAATTGCGCTGTGTAAGTGGATGGGCAAAAGACGGCGTGGGGAGCCGTGCTACTGTGCATTGGGTATCAGCCGATACAGGAAAAGGGAAAACTTTCGAAACATGTAGTTCAATCATCGTTGGTCATCAACATTTCACCATTCTCGCTCATCCGCACTAACTCAAGTATTGCATGTGCTTTCATGCAGCAAGAGATAGCATTGATCAAGACCGGACATAGCGCAAAATATAGGGGCAAAAGCCAGCCATCACCTTCATGCCTCCTGTTTATGCGGCTTAAACTTCTTTGCCGAATTCGCCACCTTCTTCATAGCCTCAGGGTCCTTGATGCCCGCGTTCTGGCCCACCTCAACCCTCTTCAACGTCAACGCCGCAATTAGCGCAGCACCGACACCAGACCCATCCTCGGCCGGGAAAAGCTCAATCGGATCCCCTTTACCCTTCCCCTGTTCCTCCGACCAACCCAAAATCTCCTTGAGCGCCTGTGCACCGCGCAACTTGAAGTGCGGATACTTGTTGAACACAGAGCCATCGGCGCCAACATGGCAAGTCTCCCAGCCCTTCATCTTACAGATGGCAGCGACACCGCATGCAGACAGGCGCGCGGCGCGGGTCCCGATGAGCTCGGCGAGGCGGCGGATGAGTTCTAGCTCTGACCTGGTGGTTGTGAGGGAGAGGCTGTTCTGGAAAAGGTCGGCGACTTCGCTGAGGTTCTCGAAGGGATCTTGTTCTATGGCTGCGAGGAAGCCAGCGTCGAGGGAGTAGGCTTTGTTCAGCTTGGAGACGTCTTGGTTTTCGAAGATGTGGCATTCGGGCTGTTTGTGGAGATCCAGGAGCACGAGGCGGAAGATCTCGCCCAGGTAGAGTCCTGCGATCATCTTTTCGAAGGCTTGTTGGCCTGGACGGGGAGATTCCTTGTCGATGATGATGTCGTAGGGGGTTCGTGGGAGGACCTTGTGCTCGTTGTCGAAGGCGCCGTATTCGCAGTTGATGGCCATGGGGAGCTTGGGGTCGAGGTTCATGTGTGCGAGTTTGGGAATGGAACCGCAATCTTCCATGTAAGCGGCGTTGCAGCCCGTGCCGAAGATGCAGCCGATTTTCATCAGGGGATCAGTGTAGGCAGAGGCGATCATGGTGCCGGTTGTATCGTTGACGAGGGCGGTGAGTTTGATAGGGACGTTGCGCTCCGCAAGTGCTGCTTCGAAGGGGGGCACGACATCCTTGCCCTCGACACCATCGATGTCGAAACCTTTTGTCCAGCGCTGTAATATCCCATGATCGATGTATTCTTGCGTCGCGGGGTAGCTGAAAGTGAAGCCTAGAGGAAGTTGTTCGATCTCTTGTCCGCCGTGGTGGTGATCAATGAATTGCTTGAGGCAGTCTGCGACGTAGCCCCAGAGTTCTTCTGCGGTGCCTGTCTTGAGTTCTTCGGGCATGCGATATTTGGACTGGATGATGTCGAATTCGCCTTTTGCTTCGGTGAGGGTGACTTCGCAGACGCGGAGATTTGTGCCACCCATATCGAGGGCGAGGAACGTGCCGGTTTCGTTGCCGTCGGGGGCGCCCATGCACCATGTTGGGTTCATCGGCTGTGGGGTGATTAGCGCGTAGCTTTAAAGCACCTTGGGATGAGCCGTATACGGACAATCGTGGAGTTCTCTTCTCGGAGACCGCGCTGGAGCTCGCTAACGAATTGATCGGTGATCTCCTTGAGCTTCTCGCTGGGGACGTTGAAGAGCTCTTCGAGGCGCTTGGTCTGCTCCAGGAGATCCGTGGGCATGTACACCATGGAGCCTGTCACAGGTGTCAATTCTCCCATGCTTGTAATTGTTGTTATTGCGATTCGTGTGTGATTGGGAACCGTAGGATGCGCAAGTAGGCTAGGTTGAAGAGAGGGTGGAAGGAGTGTGTGTTCGTACCCTTCCGCGAGGGCGTTCTCTTCGCTCCGACAACCATCGTTGCGCGTTATACCGGATCGCGACGTCGGTTACGTTCGAGGTCAAAGATTAAGGCGGGTACTTCCGAGAAGTACAGGGGACGTCGCGCAGCGATTGATGTAATACTGATGTACTGGTGAGCAAATGCGAGCCTTTTCTACGTGCGATAAGCCTAAACACGGGACACTGAGGCTTTTAAAGGTCAATCGGTCATGCGCCCAGAAGAATTACAGCTGTGCATACTCCCACGGAGTCGCAATTGCTTTTGAAGCGCAGAGCAAAAGTAAGAGATGGGGGATCCCGCTTACGAAGCTGTTTTAATAATGCCTGCTGATGCTAAGTAACCACTTGACAAAGCTACCCCGCAGGTGGAGGAAGAAAAGTTTTTGGATGCCAATTGAGAAGGGGCAATGAAGGGTCGCAGAACAGCGGAACAAGGGTTCAATTGAAGTCTGTAAAGAAGATAAGAGGGGCGAAGAATGCTGCCGTTGAGGTGGAAACCGTCTCAACAGACGGTGGTCCGCCATCCCACACGGCGCCGAGCTGGAGGGGACTCCGAGGGCGGGGCACCGAGTGCGTGAAATGACGCACGGCCCTGCGTGCTCGTTCAGGCTCACCCCTGCTAGCGCGTGGAGGCATCGCGACCTTTCTCCGCCCGTTCTACTCCCTGGCATCTTGATCTCCACCACACTCTGAGACGCAAGAATCTACCTGTGTACCTGCCTCCCTCACTCGAATAAAACGAATTCAATCATAGCACGCTACTGCTACCAATGCAATGCTGCTAAACGCACGATACCGTCTTCTTCGACCCCGATCTCTTATCAGTTCGAAGGCGGCCATCATTCGTACTAGGATCAATAGCCTGAAGGCGTTCGAGGGTGGATTTTACCATTCAGCTCACCGCAGCCGATCTCGACGTGTATCCAAGCTAACAAAGTTGTTCGAAGACTTTGAAAGAATCCCAAAGCTATCACTTCAAATGCAACATTCTTAGAGCCCAAGGAGTTCACAGGCCGAGATGACATTGCATTGTGCTCCAGATCTATAGTACCAAGTAGCACAAACTTATGGCTTATGAGTGGTCTCTCGATCCAGCAATTCTAGGTCGCATCGGTTTGGCTAATTCATATCATAGCTTATCATCGGCGTCCACGATGCCTTTTAACGACTGGATGGTCTCGTCAAGCTAGATAACAATTTCATAATTTCTCTCTTACTCCTGAGAGTCTTCATGACTCTTCTGTCGTAGCTTGTGGCGATGGTCTCATTCCGCGGCTCTCATTTCAAATTCGTTTATCTCCCAACTCAGTTTGTTTCTCTCTCACCTTTTTAACAATGCTGGCATTTTGTCTGCCCTACCTGTATCTACGCATACACATAGCATGCTATATCACTTGACGACTACGTTCCCTTACTGATTTACTTTATCGTTCGCATCATCGTTCTCTTACCTTAACTTTCACGTGTCTAAGAGCGTATGCGCTCCCTCCGGCTACATAATCAGACTACATTACCCAATGCTCACCTTTACGACGAACCTCTAACTCTCGAATTCTCCACCCTCTTTTGAACCGGACCAGTCTTCATAATTATCCTACTACCTTGGTAAGCGACACCCATGGTCCTTGAGTCTACCTCTTTCAACTTTACCTCCCTCAAGCAACCTACCACTTGAAGCAGCACGAGAACCTCATCAGACACTTGCTGGCTAAACGAGTAACCCCTTCGAGAACTCGCTGTACCGCTTGCTTCTCCGAAATGGCACAGAGTCAAACTTCGAGTATGACTGATACAAGCCGCGACGACTATGCGCTCACGTCTGCTGAACCCGAAGCCTCCCATCCATCTTCTCGCGCTTCGAGCGTTACCCAAGCCGGATCTTTGAGCGACGCCGCCGCCGGGAGCACAGCACAAGCCCTACCAGAAGGGCAGAATGACAGTAATAGCCAGAAGAAAAAGCTGCGTAAAGATCTCAAGAGTAAGTTTCTGTTCCAGCGTAGAATATCCATACAAGCTCAAGCTGACCAACAGTTCGCGAATTGCCACCGCTAGCACAAATCCAGAAAGCTATCCCTCCGGAAGGTATCGACATCAAGGACTTGGTGAGGAAGTTCGCAAGCCGCCTCGATCACACGAACATGCGTCTATTCATCCAAGTCGCCCAGGAGGTAAGCGTAGCGGAGATCAAGATCTGGCTCAAGCCTTCGTCGGTTTCGCCGGATTTGGTGCGTATCAATGAGCTGAGGAAGGAAGCGGTCACGCCGCCCTTGCACAGACCCAAGCTTAGGTCAAACCAAGCAATTGCCTCTGAGCTGAAGGAAGATGCGACAATGTAAGTATCTCTTTCTAGCACTTATACACATTTGGTTTGACTGAAGCAGTACATTCTCCGAGCCCGATGAGCGAGGCCGCGCTGGAGGAAGGCTGCTACCCAAATGCTTTTTTAGGGTGGACTACGAGCAGAGCGCCACACTCAGCACGTTCACTAGTCAGCACACGCATGTCAAGCATCGCGATGTGGCCAACTTACGCTTGCACGATGGCAACGCCTTCCAGGCGATTGGAGACTTCAAGGCTGAGCGCGATCTTACTTGCTATCGAATCGAGCGCCACTTGAAATGGAACCAGAAGAAAGAGCCGTCGTCCTATATATCAGCCTTCGGAGACATCAGTAAGTACAGTACAGCTAGAATCTTTCGTTTCATGCATTCCTTGCTGACCTAGAAAGTAAACGCAAAGAGGCGATGCGAATTTCATTACAATCGCAGCGAAGGTCAGCACATCGGTGAGCGGATCACAGTAACGGCAATTGGCACCGCAGACCTGGTACCAGCGACCATTCGGGGTAGACTACGGGAGACAATCGTAACTACAGAGAGCACCCGACAAGAGTCTGGTTCCTGGTCAAAAAAGCAGTGGAACCACGAGATTACCGAGCGAAGCGTGCAAATTCCGGTCTGGATTCACAAGAAGGCGGTACCAGAAGATCAGTCGCCCATCTCCTTTGCTCAGCTTGCCGCCTCCGGAGCCGACATGTGGCTGTCAATCACGGAGCTGAGGATGTCAAAATTGAAGGTTCCTGCAAGCCGAGGCCACGATTATGAATGGTTGGCCTGTGGCGCGATTCCCAAGTCCCGCGTGTCAACGGTTATACCTTGGGACGGGAACACGTTATGCTTCGAGCAGAAAGCGGAGCCCATCCGGATCAAGGGGAGTAACGGAGACTGGATTTGGGACTGGTCTCAGCAAATGTGGCTCCTTGAAGATGCTCAATGTCGCAAGCGGAAGCAAGCCTCGGAAGAAGTCAATGGGAGCAACGACGTTTCCGATCGAGGTCAACAGAAGCGCGCTCGGCTTGACTCTAGCGACGAGGAAGATTCGTCCGAGCATAACGATGGCCGATGCACTAAATGCAAGCAGCTGCTGCTATCAGCCAACGCAAGCGCGCTTTTCGATTCTCTGAGGAGTATCCTGGCCTCGGAGGGAACTAGGCTTGAGGTGGAAACTGCAGTGGCGAGCGAAGTAGATAAGATGTTCTCGGATCTTTGAGAGGTCGAGGCATGGGGCTCATGAGGCGAGCAATCGGGGGTCCAGGTTCTCGTGGGTAGTCTCGCTTGCTACTATCTTCTCATTGTGCTTGCATTTCTTGAACGAGGAGCTTCTCAACTTAAGAAAGAGAAGCAGCTGCTTATCCAGCGTTGCGCTGGCAAAAATGCTGGGCTGGCAGATAAGCGACTGTGCTTAGCTTCACGAGTTTGGATTTTGCGAATAATCTGGCATATAGGTAGCGCTTGGTACAGCGGTCACCATTCTCATAGGTCTTTGTAGGTCTTCTAAATACAGTTTGAGAAGCATTCAAGCATTAGAACGCTCCTGGCATGACGCGGACATATTTCTAGCAGGCGAGCTCGACAAATTGTTCCCGAACATTTGGCAAGCAGAGGTCTGCGTCTTTAAAGCCGCTGAGAAGGAGTATCTCTCGTCAAGACTCAGAACGGGTGCGTTCCTCTTGTCTGGTGCTGCCAGGATGAATGGGCATGGAGCGGAGGTGAGGAACAGGACGCTTTGGGCCTATGCCCAATTGGTGTATTTGTCTCGCGCTTGCCGTAGCGATCACTATTCTTACACAAAGCTATTGGAGAATTTCAATAGACATTAACGCGTTGTTTACACCGTTCCTTCGTGGTCTCGTTCCACGTCCGACTTTTACCTAGTAATGCGACGTTGGACGTTGACATCTCGGCTCCCCACCCACGGAGCCAACTACCGGATTCGGACAGCATGCATCCGGGCCGCAAGCCTACCAAGCACCCCAGATTCCGGACCCTGAATTCCGGAGCTAGCCGGACGTCATTGGAGCAGCATTAAATAAATATGTGGTTGTCGCGCGTGTGTAACAGCTCAAGATCGTTCTCAGACCAGACTTACTTTGCTCGCTGTGATCGTAACGCTGAACAGCTCGAACTCCAAACGACGAAGAAAGACATCATGGCTGCACCAGGTGGAAAGTTCTTCATCCAAGAGAAGCTAAAAGAGAAGGCGCCGCATCATGAGAGCTACCAGCAGCTATGGGAGACGAAGTGGAAAAAGCCCGTATGTCTCCTCCTCCTGTGCCTCCCGTTGTTCCCCTCCGCTTTTTCTAGTCCTGCCATTCTGCCC
>Ga0247740_1001380_pt1 | contig 10456 bp, 8 predicted proteins | sample UWRJL148409B2_FD_180942 | JGI IMG/M metagenome (GOLD analysis project Ga0247740, IMG submission 180942) | Plant litter microbial communities from Arlington Agricultural Research Station in Wisconsin, United States - UWRJ-L148-409B-2 | ecosystem: Environmental > Terrestrial > Plant litter >...
ACGAGGGCGTTCTTGCTGTCGACCATGCCGGTGCCGAGGCGCTCGCGCAGGGTCTTGAGGTCTGCGAGGCTGAAATCTGCCATCGTTTTTCCTTACTTAGAGGGTGGGAAGACTACTTCGAGGACTTCTTGGGAGCGGCGGGCTTCTTCTCGGCGGGAGTTGCCTCTGCCTCGATCTTGGCCTCGGTCGCCTCGTCGGACTCTACGACGTGCTCGGGAACGATGGTCGCGTCAGCGGCTTCCTCGTTCTTCGCGGCGACTGCGTCAGCGTCGTTCTCCTCGACCGGAACCTCAGCGGCTACGACCTCGGCAACGGCTGCCTCGTCCTTGGAGCCGGCGACGAGTCCGTCAACGGCCTCGATCTTCTCGGCCTCGGTGGAGGGGGTCTCCGACGCCTGGAGAAGCTCGGCTTCCCAAGCGGCGAGGGGCTCGACGGCTTCGCCGTCTTCGGGCTTCTGGTGACGCTGCACGAGGCCCTCGGCCGCTGCGTCCGCGATGATGCGGGTCAGCAGTGCGACGGAACGGATCGCGTCGTCGTTGCCGGGGATCGGGTACTGGACATCGTCGGGGTCGCAGTTGGTGTCGAGGATCGCGATGACGGGGATACCGAGCTTGTGCGCCTCGTCGATTGCGAGGTGCTCCTTCTTGGTGTCGACGATCCAGATCGCGGAAGGCGTCTTCGTCAGGTTGCGGATACCACCGAGGCTCTTCTGCAGCTTGATGAGCTCGCGCTTCTGGATGAGCAGCTCTTTCTTGGTGTAGCCGCGGCTCGTGTCGTCGAAGTCGACCTCTTCGAGCTCCTTCATACGCGCGAGGCGCTTGGAGACCGTCTGGAAGTTCGTGAGGAGTCCACCGAGCCAGCGCTGGTTGACGTAGGGCTGGCCGACGCGGAGGGCCTGCTCGGCGATGGAGCCCTGAGCCTGCTTCTTGGTTCCGACGAAGAGGATGGTTCCGCCGTGGGCGACGGTGTCCTTGACGTAGTCGTAGGTCTTGTCGATGAAGGCGAGCGACTGCTGCAGGTCGATGATGTGGCTGCCCGAACGCTCGGTCAGGATGAAGCGCTTCATCTTCGGGTTCCAACGACGCGTCTGGTGTCCGAAGTGGACGCCGCTGTCGAGCAGCTGGCGGATTGTTACAACGGCCATGGCCGTGCTCCTTTTCTGGCGCGCGCCCATAACGGCTCTTCGCACCAACTCAGTTGTTATCGCGGCCGGTCGGCCGCGAACCTGGTGCCCGGCACGCATCCGGCACAGCGTCTGACAGCATTGCTGTAATTAGCGGTGACTGAGTGGATGGCGTTGCGCGACAGTGAAGTCGCAACGGGCACGCGTAGTCGCCGTGCTTACGCACAGCGCTCCAAGAACTATAACACCGCTTCGCTCCCCCACAGGCCGGGCGGATGCGCGGATTTCCGCAGATCGGTCGGCCAAGCTCCGGCGGGCCCGGTTCGCGATCATTCTGGGCGGATGCGACGCTTCGGTTCTTCCACCATCCGCGCCTCCCGGGCGTGGTCGGTTCTCATTATCACGCTCCTGCTCGTCGTGGGTGGCGGGGTGGTGCCGAGCCCGGCAGCGGCGGCGACGCCCACGTGGCGCTGGCCGGTCGCCGCGCCGCACCCGATCGTGCGCCCGTTCCTCGCGCCGCTCACCCGCTATTCGACCGGACACCGCGGCATCGATATCGGCGCCGCCGACACCCGGCTGGTCGCCCCGGCCGACGGCACGGTGCACTTCGCCGGAACGGTGGTCGACCGCGGTGTGCTCTCGATCGCGCACCCCGGCGGACTGATCTCGAGTTACGAGCCGGTGGTGACCACTCTGAAGAAGGGCGATCGGGTGCGTCGTGGCGACCCGGTCGGCACCCTCCAGCCCGGGCACTGCTCGATGCTCTGCCTGCACTTCGGGGTGCGGCTGGGCGGCGAGTACGTGTCGCCGCTGCTCTACCTCGGCGACCTGCAGCGCTCGGTGCTGCTGCCGACGCGAGCGACCCGGGTCGCCTCGCTGTCGTTAGGCGCGGGGGTGGGCCATCGCGTAGCTCTCTTTGAGCCGCTCGGTCGAGACGTGCGTGTAGATCTGTGTGGTTCCGAGGCTGGCGTGGCCGAGAAGCTCCTGCACCGCCCGAAGATCCGCTCCCCCGTCGAGCAGGTGCGTGGCGGCGGTGTGCCGCAGGGCGTGCGGTCCGGCGGGTCCGCCGCCCGGCACGTTATCAAGCAGGTCGGCGACGAGCGTGTACACCGCCCGCGTACCGACGCGCGCTCCCCGCGCACCGAGGAAGAGGGCCGGTACGTGCACGCTCGCGGCGCGCACGTCGAGCCAGGCCGCGACCGCGTTCTTTGCCGGGACACCGAAGGGCACAACGCGCTCCTTCGAGCCCTTGCCCAGTACGCGCACCGTGAGGCGGCCGAGGTCGACGTCGTGCAGGTCTAGGCCGGCGAGCTCGCTCACCCGCAGCGCCGATGCGTAGAGCAGCTCGACCATCGCGAGGTCACGGGTCGCCAGCGTGTCTCCGGTGGCCGCGCGGCCGGCGAGACCGGCGAGGATGGCGTCCATCTGCTCGCGGGTGAGCACGCGCGGGAGGTGGCGGTCGGGCTTCGGCGCGCGCAGGCGGGCCGCGGCATCCGTCGGTGTCTCTCCCGACCGGGCCAGCCACGAGGTGAGTGCGCGCGCGGTGGCCGAGCGACGCGCGAGCGTCGACTTCGCGAGCCCCGCGGTCGAGCCCCGCCAGAGCCAGCCGCGCAGCAGCTCGAGGTCGATGTCGCCGGCCTTGGTGGCGCCGGCCTCGTCGGCGAAGCGCAGCAGGTCGGCGAGGTCCGACCGGTACGAGCGCACGGTGTGCTCGCTGAAGCCGCGCTCCGCGCTCAGGTAGAGCGTGAAGTCGGCGAGCACCCGGTCGAGTTGCATGTCTCCATCGTGCCTCCCGGTCGGGTGCGGCGCCCACCGGCTCGCCGGGCGAGCGGGCGGACGCCGCTGCGCCTCGACTCGGTCTGGGTCGGGGTCTGGGTCTGGGTCTGGGTCTGGGTCTGGGTCTGGGTCTTGTTCGTCCGCTACTTCGAGTGCGACGGGCCGCTCGGCTCGACGCCCTCTGACCGGGCTGCCGCGAGCGACTCCGGGTGCGGCTCTGGATGCGGCTCTGCGACGTGCGACGCCTGGTGCACCGTCGACGGCCACCAGAATTTCTCGTTGGCGATGAAGGCGAGCGCCGGCACGAGCACGGTGCGCACGAGCAGGGTGTCGAGCAGTACGCCGATGCAGACGATGATCCCGATCTGGGTGAGCGTGATGAGCGGCAGCACGCCGAGCACCGCGAAGACGGCCGCGAGCAGGATTCCCGCGCTCGTGATCACCCCGCCGGTCGACGAGAGCGCACGGATCATGCCGCCGCGGGTGCCGTGTTTCGCCGCCTCTTCCCGCGCCCTCGTCACGAGGAAGATGTTGTAGTCCACACCGAGCGCGACGAGGAAGAGGAAGCTGAACAGGATCACATTGGTGTCGATCGCCGGAAACCCGAAGACGGACTCGAACAGCAGCCAGCTCGCGCCGAGGCTGCCGAAGAACGACGCTACGACGGTGAGCAGCAGCAAGACCGGAGCGACGATAGCGCGCAGCAGCAGCACCAGCACGATCAGCACCAGGGCGAGGATGAGCGGGATCAGCAGATCCTGGTCGGCCTGCTGCGCCTCGTTCACGTCGAGCGTCTGCGCGTCGAGTCCGCCGACGAGGGCGTCCGCACCCTCGACGTCGTGCAGGGTGGTGCGCAGCGCGCTGACCGCGGCGAACGATTCGGGTGTCTCCGCTGCCGCGTCGAGCACGACGTTGATCTGCACGATGTCGTCGGTCGAGTCGCCGACGGTCGCGGACACCACGCCGTCGACGGTCTCCGCTTCGGCAGCGACCTCGTCGGCCGACCCGGCGTTCGCGATGACCACGACGGGCGAACCGCTTCCGGCGCTGAAGGCGTCGGCGATGAGCTCCTGGCCGACGACGGCCTCGGGCACCGAGGTGAACTTCTCGGTCTGCGCGAGTCCGACCTTGATCTGCGGCACTCCGGCGAACGCGAGTGCGCCGAGCAGCAGCGCTCCGACGATCGCCACGGCGACCGGCTTGCGCGAGACCGCGGTGCCGAGCTTGAACCAGAGACCGTGGTGCGCCTTGTTCTCCGAGCCGAAACGCGGCACGTACGGCCAGAACAGGCCGCGCCCGAACAGCACGAGTGCCGCGGGCAGCACGAACAGGGCGAACAGCATCGCGACGACGACGCCGGCGGCGCAGGCGAGGCCGAGCGCGCGGTTGCCGGTGAGTTGCGCGAGCAGGAGGGTGAGCAGGCTCAGCACGACGGTGCCGCCGCTCGCGATGATGGCGGGCCCGGCGCCGCGCAGCGCCTGCGCCATCGCGACGTGGCGGTCGGCCACGAGGCGCAGCTCGTCGCGGTAGCGGGCGATGAGCAGCAGGGCGTAGTTGGTTCCGGCGCCGAACACGAGCACCGAGAGAATGCCGGTCACCGACGCGTCGAGAGTGATGCCCGCGGCCGCGGCGATGCGGGTCGCCACGATCCCCGCGAGGCCGTCGGCGAGGCCGACGACAGCGAGCGGCACCAGCCAGAGCCACGGGCTGCGGTATGTGATGAGCAGCAGCACCGCGACGACGAGCACGGTGGTGAGCAGGAGCGTGAAGTCGGCGCCCTTGAACACGGCGGCGACGTCGACGGCGAATCCTTCCGGGCCGGTGAGCAGCGCCTCGAGCCCGTCGGGCAGGTCGGTGTTCGCGGTCTCGCGCAGTTGCGCGGCACGGTCGGCCTGCTCGGTCACGTCGTCGAGAACCTCGAGCGGAACGACCACGAGGGCGGTCGTCCCGTCGTCCGACACGGTGGGAGGCGGAATGAAGCCGTCGACCGACTCGTCGGCGAGCGCGGTCGCATTCGCCGTGATCGCGGCGACATCGTCGTCGGTGAGCGTGTTGCCGTCGCGACTGTAGACCAGCAGCGCCGAGGTGGCGTCTGCGGCGGGCAGGTCGTCCTGCAGTGCGGCGACCCGCGCCGACTCGGCGGACTCGGGCAGGCCGACACCGGGCGACGACTCCCCCGTGGAACCCGACCCCAGGACGAAGACTGCTGCCGAGATCGCGAACGCGATCACGAGGACGATCCACGAGGTCTTTTTCGCGGTGATGAACGTGCTGAGCCGGTGCATGCTGTGCGCCTTCTAGTAGAAACTAATTAGATTGTCTAATTACCTGACGATTTAGCTACCGTAGCGATAAACTCCCCTCCATGCAACGAGACCCCGACTCCGCCGCACCGGGCCGCGGATCGTTCACCGTGCACCCGGCAACGACCCTGCTCCGCGACATCCTGAACCTCACCGGCGACTTCGAACGCCATCTGGGCCGCGAGCTCACGGTGAACCCGACCGACCTCGAGGCGATGGAGGAGCTGATCCGCGACGGCGCGCTCAGCCCCACGGATCTCGCGCGGCGCCTCGGCATGTCGACCGCCGCCGTCACCACGGTCGTCGACCGGCTCACCGCGGTCGGCCACGTCTCGCGTGAACCGAACCCGAACGACCGTCGCGGCATCCTGGTGGTTCCGCACCCCGAATCCGTGCGCCGGGCGATGGCGACGCTGATGCCGATGATCCTCGGCATGGACTCGGTGATCTCCGAGTTCGACGACGCCGAACGCGACACCATCACGGCGTATCTCGGCCGCGTGGCCGACGTGTACCGCGCGCAGCTGACCCCGACCGCCGACGCGACCCTGACGCTCTAAGCGCCCGATCGGGTCGCGAGAGGGCTAGGCGGGCGGTTCCTCGCCGAGGTTGAACGACGACGTCTTCTTCGAGAACATCTCGGTGCGCTGCTCGGGCGTCATCGCCTCGATGCGCGCGACGTTGTCGGCGGCGAATCCGGTGATCTCCGTGCGGTCGCCGATCGGCACGACCGAGTGCACGAGGCGATCGGCGTAGACGTGCACGAGGTTCATCGCCTGGTCGGCGTTGACGCCCGACAGCAGTCGGTCTTTCGCCGTGAGCGCCAGCGTGTAGCAGGTCGCCGCGGCGACCGAGACGGGCACGCCCGCGAAGGTGCTGTGGCCCGAGTAGTGCAGGTGCCCACCGAGGATGCCTCGCACATCGGTGCCGCGGATGACACGTTCCAGACGGTCTTGGCCGTGCAGTTCGAGCATCTCCATGGCCCAGAGCAACGGGGTCGGCATCGGCGGGTGGTGCAGCGCGAGCAGGGTGCCGTGTTCGGCGGGCGTCGCGAGAACATCAGCGAGCCAGTCGAGCTGCGCGTCGGTCATCTCGCCGTGGTGGTAGCCCGGCACGGTCGTGTCGAACGAGATGATGCGCAGGCCGTCGATGTCGTAGACGCGGTCTTGCGGTTCGGCGCTGGGCTCGACGTCGAACAGCCCGCTCGAATACTCGGGGCGCTCGTCGTGGTTGCCCATCACCCAGATCACCTGGGCACCCAGCCGTGCGGCGGCGGGCTCGACGATGCCGCGGAGGCGCGCGTACGCCTCGGGCTCGCCCAGGTCGGCGAGGTCGCCCGTGAAGACGAGGGCGGCCGGGCGCACACCGCTCTGTTCGAGCTGCGCTAGGGCCCTGGTGATGTTCGCGTCGGTGTCGACCTCGCCGTAGAGCGCCTTGCTCGCACCCAGGAAATGCGTGTCGCTGATGTGGGCGATGACGTGCTGGGCGGCGGGGTACTGTCCGAGAGGTTTCACGCCCTCAGGGTACGTCGTCCGGCCGACAATGCGACGAACCATTGCGAATCCGGCGCGGCGATGGGCTCGACCTGTCCCGACCCTCGCCCGTGTCGGCGGCGGGGTGCAGACTGGTGACCATGTGCGGACGATTCGCTGTCGACAAAGACACCAACGAACTGATCGAGGAATTCGTCGCGGCGGGCGGTGACGTGCACGATTGGGCGCCCAGCTTCAACCTGGCCCCTACGCAGCAGGTTCCCGTCGTCATCGAGAGCGTCAAGACCGGCGAACTCGTGCGCCGCCTCGAGACGGCACGGTGGTCGCTGGTTCCCGGCTGGTCGAAGACGCTGACGACGAAGTTCCCGACCTTCAACGCCCGTTCCGAGACGGCGGCCTCGAAGTCGATGTTCTCGGCGTCGGTCAAGAGCAAGCGCGCGCTCATCCCGGCCTCGGGCTACTACGAGTGGCACACCGATCCGGCGACGAAGAAGAAGACGCCGTTCTACATCCACGCGAAGACCGACGAGACGCTCGCGTTCGCCGGCCTGTACTCGTGGTGGAAAGACCACAGCAAGGCCGACGACGACCCCACCTCGTGGAACCTCACGACGACCATCCTCACCTCCGACGCCGTCGACGACCTGCTCGACATCCACGACCGCAATCCCGTGCCACTCCCCCGCGAGTGGTGGGGACGCTGGCTCGACCCGGCCACCGTCGGCGACCAGGACTTCGTCGACGCCGCGGTCGAGGCCGCGCTCCCGGTCGCCTCGGAGCTGGAGATCCGCGAGGTGGCGCCGCTTCCGCACCAGGGTGAGGGGCCCGAGCTGATCCGCCCGGTCGCGAAGGCTGCCGAGTAGCAACCGTTCGGAAGACGGGCGAGGTGCCGGACCGAGCATCGCGGATGCCACGGGGCGAGCCGACACCGCGGCGAGCGCCTATCGTTGACGGGTGATCAGCAGACGCGACGTGGCCCAGCGCCTCGACATCCCCGTGGAAATGGCCGTGCGCCACGACCTGCCCGCCAAGATGTCCGAGGCGGCCGTCGTCGAGCTCGAGCAGAACCCGCCGCCCTGGCTCGTGCAATCGCGCGCGAACCGCAGCAGCAAGGCCCGCCCGGTCTGGGTCGCCCTGAAGTGCGACATCTGCGGCTACACCGAGCAGGCCCGCCCGAAGAAGTGGTGGCCGCAGTTCACCTACCTGACCTGCGACGACCACGACATCTGGGATCTCCCGGAGCCCGCCGCCGGACTGCATCGCGAGGAGTTCGACGACATCGCCGGCCGCTTCATCGGAGTTGTTGACAGCTAGGCAGGGCTCCGGTCCCCGCGCCGCGCACCGCCCAGCCCCGCCCGCCCTCGGATGAGCCCGCTCCGGCAGGATGACCCGGCCGAGGCCCCGTCATCTCGCCGACATCGCGTCATCTGACCCGTAGAGCGTTCTCGTTTCGTTAGCCCGCCACCCGCACCCACCCCCTCTCCCGTTCGGCCACACGTCCCTCGAGTTCGAGTGTTCCGAGCAGCGCCCGCACGGCGTCGGGCGACAGCCCGGACCGCGCGGCGATGTCGGCGACCACCCGCGGCGAGCGCACGCTGATCGCGTCGAACAGCCGCGTGAGTTCGGGCGACCGCTCGTCGCCGCCGAGCGCGCCAGCGCCGGGAGAGCCGGCACTCGACACACCAGCACTCGGCACACCGGCACTCGGCACACCAGCACTCGGCACACCAGCACGGAAACCCGCGTCGAACAGGGTGGGCGCCTCTTCAAGCGGTGCCAGCTCGGCCATCTCGTCGGGGTTCGTCACGCACAGCGCGGTGTAGTCCCGGATCAACCGGTGACACCCTGCCGAAGCCGCGCTTGTGACTGGACCGGGCACGGCCCCGAGCGGACGACCCAGCGTCGACGCGTGCCCCGCCGTGTTCAGCGACCCCGACCGCCAACCGGCCTCGAGAACCACCGTTGCGCGGCTCGCCGCCGCTATTAAGCGGTTACGTTGCAGGAACCGCCACTTGGTCGGCGCCTGGCCGCAGGGCAGCTCGGAGATCACGGCACCCTGCTCGACGATGCGGGTGAGCAGCGCGTCGTGCCCGCTCGGGTAGAACCGGTCGACTCCCCCGGCGAGGAACGCGATCGTCTGGCCGTGGCTCGCGAGCGCCGCCCGATGCGCCATACCATCGATGCCGTACGCCGCCCCCGACACGATCGCATAGCCACGGTCCACCAGGCCCGCCGACGCCTCCATCGTCACGTGTTCGCCGTAGCCGGTGGCCGCGCGGGCGCCGACCAGCGCGATCGATCTCGGCAGGGCGTCGAGAGCGGCGTCGTTGCCGCGCACCCAGAGCGCCAGCGGAGCGTGCTCGCCGAGGTCGTCGACCCCGGTCGGCCAGCGCGGGTCGCTCGGCACGAGCAGGCGGGCGTCGACCCGCGCGGCCTGACGCATCACCTGCACCGCGTTCGCCATCGGCAGCCGCGGGCGCCACCGCCCGAGCGCCTCCTCCGCCTGCTTCCCGTCGACCTCCGTGGCTCCCGCTTCGTGCAATCGGGCGAGAAACCGGTCGACGGCGGGGGCGGCGAGAACGGCGCGCAACGCCTCGGCCGCACCGAGCACCTGCACGATGACGCCGGCCAGCCGGTCGCCCGGTTCGGCGATGCCGCTCCAGGCGGCGCGCGCCACCACCTCTGCCTGCTCGTCGCGGTCGAGGTCGCGCCCCGCGAGCGCCAGCGCGAGCGGCTCCACCTCGTTCTCGTTCAGTCCGAACATGGTCATGAACTCATCGCCTTTCTCAGATAGAGCGCCCGCCCCACGTGGTCGGCGCCGGGTCGCGGGTCGCCGTCGAGATCGGCGAGGGTCCACGCCAGCCGCAGAACGCGGTCGTACCCGCGCATCGTGATTCCCCCGCGCTCGAGCGCGCGGTCGATGGATGCCGTACTCGCCGGACCGAGCCGCATGCCCTTGCCCCGCAGCCACTGCCCGGGCACGTGCGAGTTCAGCGACCACGGGGTGGCCGCCAGTCGGGTGGCCGCGGTCGCCCGTGCCGCCGCGACACGGGATCGCGCGTGTGCGCTCGACACCCGCACGGACTCGTCGGCGAGCCGCACCTGCGCCGACGTGACGCGACTCACCCGCAACTGGATGTCGATGCGGTCGAGCAGCGGGCCCGAGATGCGGGCGAGGTACCGCCGACGCGCCATCGGCGTGCAGGTGCAGTCGGAGTCGCGCGCGCCGTACTGCCCGCACGGACACGGGTTCGCCGCCATCACCAGTTGGAACGAGCCGGGAAAGTGCGCGACCGCGTTGGCCCTGTGGATGCTGATCACGCCCGACTCGAGCGGTTGGCGCAGCGCGTCGAGCACGCTCGCCGGAAACTCCGGAGCCTCATCGAGGAACAGCACTCCGTGCGACGCCCGCGCGGCCGCTCCCGGCCTGATCTGCCCGCTGCCGCCGCCGATCAGCGCGGCCGAGCTCGCGGTGTGGTGCGGGCTCTCGAGCGGCGGGCGCAGCGTGAGGGTCCGGCCGACCGGTAGCCCGCAGAGGGAGCGCAGCGAGCTCACCTCCAACGCGGCCGCGGCGTCGAGGTCGGGCAGCAACCCCGGCAGGCGCGCTGCGAGCATCGTCTTGCCGGCTCCGGGCGGGCCGAGCATAAGAACGTGGTGGCCACCGGCCGCGGCGACCAGCATGGCCTCGATCGCGTCTTCGTTGCCGATGACGTCGGCGAGATCGGTGTCGTCGTCGGCGACCGGCTCGAGCGGCGGCGCGA
>Ga0247740_1001382_pt1 | contig 10439 bp, 12 predicted proteins | sample UWRJL148409B2_FD_180942 | JGI IMG/M metagenome (GOLD analysis project Ga0247740, IMG submission 180942) | Plant litter microbial communities from Arlington Agricultural Research Station in Wisconsin, United States - UWRJ-L148-409B-2 | ecosystem: Environmental > Terrestrial > Plant litter >...
TCACCGGGCGTAAGGTTCTTGGTGAGGAGGAGATCTTCCTTTCCGCGACCAACAAAGACACCAGGATGCCTGTGGGGTTCCACAATGACCTTGCTACCAGGCTGTTAGCACAAATTCAATGGTCGAAAACGAAGTACTTACGCTCCACCCCGCGCACCGCCAGCAGCACCACCTCGTCCACGTGGGGCTCCGCGTCCTCTGGGCGCACCACGTCCACCGCGGTCGCCAAAGCCGCCCCTTCCTCCGCGAGCACCGCCGCGTCCACCGCGGTCGCCGAAGCCACCACCACGGCCTCCACGCATACCTCCTCCGCGTCCGCCGCGGTCACCAAACCCGCCGCGTCCGCCGCCGCGATCGCCGCCACGTCCACGAGGTGTGAATGCCATTGCAGTGTGTGTTGAGAGGAAGCGCCTGCTGTATTCGCTGTTTGTGTTGTTGTGGTGCGGAGCGTCTACTGCGGAGAGCTCGTCGTTTGGGCGGAAAAAGTTCGAGCTTGAAGCTTCGACTGCAAAAATAATTTGAGCAGCAACTCTTGGCGACGCTTGTGCTTTTGAGGCTAGCGCGCACACTCGGGGCTAGCGTCCTTGCCGAGCCCACAACGACCGTCGAATTCTCGCCAGGTGCACGACCGACCGACCTCAACTAACAACACAGGATCCATCCACCGCACACACGATGGTACGTTGCCTGCAACTGCGCCCGCGCTGCAGCCCCTGCAAAACACTGCCGTCCAAAAAAGGCGACCGACTAATGGCTCGCAGGTCCGCTACGCAGCAGTTACCATCGATAACGCAAAGTCCGCGAGGGCTCGCGGCAGCTACCTCCGCACCTCGTTCAAGAACACCCGCGAGGCGGCCCAGGCCATCAACGGATGGAAGCTTGAGCGTGCTCTCACTTTCCTCGGCAATGTCCAGGAGAAGAAGGAGGCCGTTCCCATGAGGCGGTACGCCGGCAGCACCGGTCGCACTGCGCAGGGTAAGTGGCCCATACCGAACCGCACCCGTGCCAGGAGGAACTGGGATATTGCGCGCAATACCGGGGAATCGAAAACATGGATCGTGGACGTGGTATTCGAATTTGTCTAACAAAAATGCAGGAAAGGCTTTCGGCGTCTCCAGGGCCCGCTGGCCCGTCAAGTCCGCCGAGTTCCTTCTCGGTCTCCTCAAGAACGCTGAGGCCAACGCCGACACCAAGGGTCTCGACACCAGCAACTTGGTCGTGAAGCACATCCAGGTCAACCAGGCCCCCAAGCAGAGGAGGCGCACTTACCGTGCCCACGGTCGTGTATGTACCAGCACCAGCCCGCGCACAGCATTCGCTGACCTTCCCAGATCAACCCGTACATGTCCAACCCTTGCCACATCGAGTTGATCCTTACCGAGGCCAACGAGTCCGTCAAGAAGGCCGACGATGGCGAGCGCCGATTGAACTCGAGGCAGCGGGGTCGTGAGATCCGCCGTGCTATCACTTCGTCGTAAACGAGCTTGTGTAAACGGGGGGCAGAGTGCGGAAATGGAGACGGGACGGGCACGGTCTGGAGTCAATGAGCGAATGATCATAGGGATTTCATACCTTCATGTCTGCGAGCATGAGTGGGATTTCAATTCTCTGGTGTCGGGTCGATAAAATATTAGGCCAAGGCCTGTTCTCAAATTCTCCGTTGATCTCAACAGGCCACAAGGGTGCTACCAAAAACTACTAAACATGGCAGCTAATGACAACGGCAACGCCATCCTCCAATCCACGTGCAGCTTGCCCGTGCCTGCTTCTGCTTCAGCTTCAGCTCCCTCGCCCTTCTTCCCTACTGCGAAACCGTTCGCTTCACCCCCCATGTACACGGCACCTGCCTCTGTCAACGCGCCGTCGTCGTCAAACAACGCCACCCCATCTCCGGTCCACTCGTTCGCATCATCCGCTCTGAACGCACCAAACCACGAGTACTTCTCCACGTAGTCTAACTCATCCAAGTAGGATATCGTCTGGTTCATCATGTCGACCGTTGCATCTGAATCGGCTTGGGGGAGTGCCATTTCGGTGACCCATATCCGCAGAGGCGTTTCGCGCGAAGTATTCGTGTTGTAGTACTCATTGATGGTACCCAACCAGGCTGTGAGTCCATCAAACGCTCCATACCAATGCGCCGCCACGAAATCCGTCGGACATCCGTTCTCCTCATCAATCTCATAGCAAGACTCATTAAACCGCCTCAGCCAATCCAGTCCATTCGGCGATCCCGTAGTCGAAGGATGCGAAATGTACCACTTCCTTTCACCATCTCGTAACGGAACAATATGATCGATGTACGCTCGTGCCGCATCTTCAGGACTTATACTGCTGCCCCCGCTATCCGTCGTGCCGTCTGGCTCATTGAATGTCAACAGGTGCGTTGACGAAGAGGGTAGGCGTTTTAGCGCTGAAGCCGTGTCGGCAGACTCTGCGCCGTCGACGCCGTGGATCAGGGGGACGAATTCGAGGTTGGTGGAGGGGACTTGGGGTGGTGGGTTGGGAGCCCAGTTGTAGTACCAGGACAGGGGGGAGTTTGAGGAGGTGAGGAGGTTGTTGTCCGGGGTGTGGGTGTTGCCTACATAGGCAAGGCCGCGTTTTGAGGTATGTTGGGCCGAAGTCGGGGTGGCTAGGGACAGAAGGGCAAACGTTTGGAGAGTCCGTATGCTTGCGAAGCCCGCTAGCCTGTTGTTCCTATGTGGTGTGTGTTGTGACATGGTCGTGATCGTGGCCGTTGACTAGCTCTTTTTGATTTGTTTTGAGAGGGAGGGGTGGATTGGTTTCCACAAACCTGGTTTGAGGATATCATTCTGGAGTCCTTGGGGATACGCCTCTTTTATTAGAACAGCCGTGGCGACGATATGGACGTGGCAGTGTCGGCTCTGGTGCTACTTGTCTTGAGCAGCTGGGCATACGTCATTCATTTCAACTTGGCAGGTGGTCGTGGGCGACAACAGGGTAATTAAGAGATGGAATTGTACGTTGTAGAGAGAGCTAGTTCACTAACAGCATAGGATTCGATAACGGGTTGGACACGATGAGGGACGTGGTGATGCACGCGATTCGGTGATGTATGGCTGAATCGGGGTTGGCGGTTTCGCAGCTGCAAAGAGACCGGTCCAGGTGTAGGCGCTCTGTATGCAAAAGAGATTAGGGCAATTGAACATCGAACGAGGTGCCTAGCGTCTGCGACTAGTAAAGGCATCAACAGCATTCGAAGTCCTACCACAGCAGGTATTGTTTTCGTGGTGGACTAAAAGCCACCAGGAAGCTCTTCCCTGCGCCCAAGCTCGACAAGCTCGAAGAAGCTTTCCTGGCTCAACGCGCTATTACTACCACTACTGGGCACGCCTAAACCTCACAATCATTGTGCCTATACTAACGTACTTCACATCACCATCCCCACCTCTACTATACCCTACGAGTACCTCTTGCATCCGAGAATGCGTTCGTCCCGTCTGACTGCCGCTGGCGAACCCCGGTTTTCAGGAACCCTCGGCCCGTCCATCCATTACCCCACAGCATCACCAATCCACCAACCCACTTTGACCACAACGCCGAACACAACACGACCTCGTGACGCCGTACCGTCAGCACCCCCGCTCAGCTATTCGCTCCTCTGTAGCCTGATCGTCCGCGACTGAGGCTCTTACCCAACCGGCCACTGCTCAGCATGGCAGAGCGGCTAACGCCCCGGGAACAGGATGCGATCCTGGCTCCTAGCACATGTATGTAATCTATCCTTCGACTGTGACTGTAGATACTTTCCGTATTCCATATCCCGGCCCTTCGCTTGCCCAACAAGCTTCGTATAAGTAAAGCTTTTGTGCGCCCCTCTTCTTGAGGACTTGCCGTCCCGACTCTCCTCGCGAACACGTCTCTAACTTCATCTTGCACAAGCCGACGGCGCAAGCTACGGCACCTTCGAGTCTCCAGCCAGCAACACGATGGCTGCTGCAGATATCGACCACAAAGCTGGTGTCGACACCATCTCGGACGATGCGGTGCCGACTGCTGAAGCCGGCCACGGCCCTTCGCATTCGAAACTTGAGCCGCCGCCGTTGGTCGCAGCCATGTCGCAGGCGCATCGGTTAGATGCCGAGGCGCGGCTAAGAAAGAAAATTGACACGAGATTGCTTCCCATGATCATCATCATGTATATCATGAATTATTTGGATCGAAACAATATTGCAGCTGTGAGATTGGCGGGGCTGCAGGATGAACTCAACTTGACTAGTACCCAGTATCAGGTATGTCTTCAAGCAGACTGGACTTTCGATGGGTCGTTTCTGATTTTGATAAGACTGTCATCTCCATCTTGTTCGTTGGATACATCTTGATGCAGATCCCGTCGAACCTATTCCTCAACAAGACAGGCAAACCGGCGATTTATCTACCAACCTGCATGATCGTCTGGGGCGTTATCTCTGGTGCCACAGGAGCTTGCCAAAACTTCGGTGGTCTCGTAGCCTGTCGCTTCTTCCTCGGATTTGTTGAAGCCGCCTACTTTCCGGGCTGTCTGTTTTACTTGTCGTCCTGGTACACGAGGAAAGAACTCGGGTTTCGCACAGCTGTTCTGTACTCTGGCTCGCTTGTCAGCGGTGCCTTTGGAGGACTTGTGACAGCTGGAATCACGAGCAACCTGGACAACGCCAAAGGTCTACGAGCTTGGCGATGGGTGTTCATCATCGAAGGCGTCATAACAGTTTTCATCGCCGTTGGCGCTTTCTGGGTTCTGCCTAACATGCCTCGTACGACATCCTGGCTGACAGAAGAAGAACGACAGCTCGCCGTCTACCGCCTACAGGAGGATGTCGGCGAAGACGATTGGACATCTTCCGAATCTCAAACCTTCTTCCATGGATTCAAGCTTGCGTTGCTTGATATCAAGACATGGATTCTCACCCTTCTCCTTACCGCAATCGTCTCCTCCGCCTCAGTCACAAACTTCTTTCCAACAGTTGTGAAGACCCTTGGCTATGGCAACGTAAAGACACTACTCCTCACTGCGCCTCCGTACGTCCTAGCAGTCATCACAACGTATATCAACGCCTGGCACGCTGACCGAACCGGCGAACGCTTCTTCCACATTGTCCTGCCCCTATGCGTCGGTGTAGCAGCATTCATCATCTGCGCAGCCACACACTCCATTGCAGGCCGCTATTTCGCAATGATGCTCATGGTACCTGGCGTCTACACCGGCTATGTCGTTGCCCTCGCATGGATCTCCAACTCGCTTCCGCGACCTGCGTCCAAGCGTGCAGCCGCTCTGGCTTTCATCAACGCGGTTTCAAACACGAGCAGTATCTATGCAAGTTATATGTATCCGCAGCCACAAGGGAAACAGCAGCCCAATCTTACAGTGCCGTTGAGTGTGGACTGTGCGACTGCGGCGCTGGCGATTATCATGGCAGGGGTGATGAGGATGGTGCTTAGTAGGCTTAATAAAAAGTTGGATCGGGGGGAGCATGTTGAGGGCGCGATCAACGCTGTGCCTGGAGTTGCGCAGGAGTTTGGGTTTAGGTTTTTGTTGTGAGATAGTAGGGGTTGCGGGACGATTCAACAAAGCTCGTATGGAGGGGAATTAGTGCATAGTATGTTGTTTTGGCCGCTGCGCAGTGTGCTTATACCCAGACGATGGCTTTTTTAAGGTTAGTGTACGAAGTCAGCAACGCCCACCTAGGACAGTCTTCGACTGCACAATATATTTCAAGATTTTAATAAGCCTTCGATATCGTGAGGTTGGTGGAGTGCTCGTTCTCCTACTGGCGGACACTATCAATGAGTACTTCACCTCAAGCATATAACATAGTGTCACAGCAATTCCTCCCTTCGGCTTCTTAGTGTCTGCCACCGTGCGTTATCGGACACCGGGTTTCGGAGTCGAGTATTGTGAGTGTCCGCATTACGCAGCCGCTCTATTGTTCACGCGGAGTCCGTGACTTGTCTCTTGTTCATAATGGTGCTACAGGCACTTTATTAGGGCTGCAACTGCCTTCTGAAGTGGTGGACAAGGACTTTCTCCACGTGACGTCACAGGCAGATCAAGTTAGCGCCGAATGCGCGCGCTTGAAACACCGCGCCTCGTCACGCCTCTCAACAACCTCCACCACACCTCACGCCCACCGCAGTTATCCGCTCCACGCCCTCACTAACAACGCTCGCACTCGCTACGAGCCGCTCACCCCTCTATCGCTATCACCGACATGATCGTGTGCCCCAGGACCTTTCCCCACGAAAGTCGTCTTGGCGGAGTCTGAGTTACACGACCTTACCTTGGAAGGCGTGTACACGCACGCACGATGAATTCACGGGACTGATCGCATATACGAATACGACTTCTCTTTTTCCTTCAATACGCTGTCTTACAACTACGCCTTTTTCACACCACCACACTCCCGATTGCAACCGCAGTAGGCAGTAGCGCATCAGCTGACGCCACAACATCTCGTCGGGTTGCCTGGGGTCTACGCCTACACTTTTGACCGTAGAGTTTGACGGATATCAGCATGGACTTTACCAACAACGCCTTTCGGATAGGACCGGCCACTCCGTTATCTGATGACACGATGAGCCACGCGACATTGGTCCAAGCCTGTAGGTTCGGTTGGGCGGCTGGACCACCCTCCAATGCCACCGGCGCCCACCCGACTGCCACACCTTCGCAAACTCCGGCGCTTATGCGAATACCACTCACCACTGATAACCGAGCAAAACGTTTGACGCCTTGTCGAGGACGCCTCTACCATCAACTTACCTGCTCACATCGAATACGCACCGACTACGTACACGACTGCGGTTCGAACTGTCTGGAGCCTTTCGGGGCCGCGTCGGAGCCCCCATTCTATTGCCAAGAATGTGTCGACAACGAAGCGGCCAAGATTAGAGAGGTCCGCGAAGCCGAACATAATGCAATGTATCCGCCGATGGACCAAATGACGAAGGCGCAGTACGAGAGCTGGTATGATGAGCGCTGCCAGCTGGAAGCACATTTCACCCGGGACCGCAAGATCTATCAAACAGAAATGAGGATGAAGACGCGACCGAGCAATGTCTGCTCCGCGCTTGAAATGAGCAAAGAGGAGATGGACTTCGCCGCCGAGCTCGACTCGCTGTCTCTGATGATGGCTTCCACCGACAGCAAGACTGATCATACCCCAAATCAGCATCGACATCGTGTAAGCCTTCCTAATGATGCATCCGAGCAACTACATTGGGGTCTCAACTCGCTTGCTATCGACCGAGGTTCGTGCGGCGTGGAGTACACAACTGGACAACCCGTCCAGAACATGCGAACTATGTCGGAAGAAGAGTTGTGGCAGCGGGCACGGAGCAAGAAGTGAATCATGTTTCGCTAGTCTCCACTAGTCCCCACTTGTAGAATACGAATTGATACGTCCGCGACCCATAGAGGTCTGATACGTCCCGTTTTAGAGAGAATAGCATGTGAAATGACGTGCAGAGACCGTTGGATGGCACGCATTGTCAGAGTACTGGAGGCAGAGTCTACGCCTGCTTGGAACCGTTTTAGATCAACCCATACCCCATGTCTCAACAAGCCACTGTTGAGACATTGTGCCGATTTTGTATTTTTGAACGAAGCTTTGATCACTTCTACTTTCGTTTTGACGTTCCTCTCTTACCATTTCGTTGCCGTCACACCTTCATGCTCGAATCTTCGCGGCTTCACAATCACGATGTGGTATCCTCGGGCACTCACCCGCGTCCTCAGCTGCTGCATTGTGTAGTTACTTAATTATACTGCACCGTGGCGGCGCGTCATCTACACGATGTAAGACCACATTATGCAGATGCAGCTCGCTCTCCGTATATGTTACCACTCTAAAGACCATTGCTATCATCCCACAAACACACATCACTTCCACACTCATGATCATAATGGACTCATTCGAAAGCAACATACATCTCTCCGATGAACAGCTCGAAGTACTTCTAGCGAATTTCTCTGTCAATGCAGGCGAGATGGAACTTGGTGAAGACGGTCTACTGCCTCTACCGGAGTGTCTCACCAGAGACACACGTGATATGCCCAAGGTAGCAGGACCGGCGCCATCTACTTATGAGTCATCTGAAGCGACAAATCTCGACAACGCACCAGCTATGGACGTCGCCAAGGTGGACTTCTCGCTCTGGTCAACAGCTCCGCTGACGGAGTCTCAATCTTCCATCCAAAACGACTCATTCGAGTCCACCAGCGTTTCAGACCTCCAGACCGATTCTAATTTGGAAGACGACACAGTAGACACTCCCCTCGACAACATCGTTGCCTCAATCGAAGCTGACGATATAGCAGCGTACTACGCGGTCTTCGCTAGCATCGAAGACGTTATGCCAAGCGAGGAGCAAGAGGCAACACGTCAGTTTGTGGGCAAGATTATACGGAAGGACAATCCTCGGAAGGAGCTTCAGGAATGGTTGCGGAGTCGGAAGAGGAATTCCAAAAGACGTTGTACCGAGAAATGGGGGCGGCGTGAGTTTCTGAAGATGGATGGTAGGTTTGATGTGCTGAAGATGCAATTTGATGCACAGAAGTCGCTCTAGGTCGTCGAAACTTCTGCGAGACTGAAGGTACTGCGGCTTAGCCCATCCTCTTCATGCCTTGCTTACTCTGTGACCTTGTCTTAGTCCTCCATTGGATTAAAACATGTACCGGAAGCAAGACCGATGTGAAAGTGTAGTTGACCAGTAGACTAGATATCAAGTAGAGCAAGTTGATGTGAGTCTGTAAAATAAGATACTGACATGAAAGAACCTTGCATGTTCAAATCCCACACTGAATGCGTGAACTGTGCCCACCGTTGGAGAGAACTTTTACCGAATAGCCGAGCTGTCGACCACCGTTCCAAACACATCCGACAGCTCCGCGAGCGCAACCCGCGTAAGCTCGTCACCCTTAACCCCGGGGATATCGCGATCACCAATTCCATCCTCAACTAGAATAACTTCGTACCCCTTCTGCATCGCCTCACGTGCCGTGGTCGAGATGCATACATGGGCCATGTAGCCAACGAGCACAACCTTCTTGATACCCCAGCCCGCAAGCGTCTCTTGTAGAGGCGTTTGCTCAAACGATCCCGGGTATTGCTTCCAGATGGTCGTCTCGCCGGCCTGTAACCGTCAGCTTCTGTTCTCAACGAATGAACCGGGACAAGGAGAAAACAAACCTCGGCTTTCAACTCTTTAAACTCCTCAGCGAGGTCCGTGCCAGGGGTAAAAATGGGAGCACCATCCGGCACCTTGTGCAGCACGTGAACAATCTTTCCATCCGCCTTCCGGTACTTGGCGAGCAAATCCGCAATCACTTTGCCGCTGGCAGCAGCATTAGTGACGGTTAAGGCGCCTGAGGCATACTCGTTCTGGGCATCGATGATGAGGAGGGCCGAGTCGGTTGGGGAGGCAGTGCTGGGACGTATGCCGAGGAGTTCGCGGAATGATTGGGTGGCCATGTTGATTGGGCTGATGAGAAGATGTGTTGGTCGACTACTGGTAGAGATGGAGGGAAGAGCTAGTGAAGTGGAAGCAGATATCTATTGTTGTAGAGTTGTGTTGGGTGGATGCAGGGTGATTACTCATAAACGAAATGTAAGGATTTGTCAAATGCAATGTGCGTCTGGGGTGGGTGGCGGGAGTACCCCGCTTTGTACTCCAGACGATGACGTCTATCAAAAGTTGTGACCCGAGATGTAAAAAAAAATCTTAGATAAAACCAAAGAAGGAGCGGCAAACGACTTCAATTTCCCATATTCAAGATTCAGATCAGACGAGAGCAGTTCACGGATCCGGCTATCCTTCCTGTTCCAGCAGATGCGATCGCCTGATTGGGTATAGCGCATGTGGCACATCGACCGGGAGCTGTCAGGGATTATCCTTCTCGCCCAACTTCATCCATATCTAGGCGTTAGGGCTGCTCCGGATCTAATTTGTTTCACAGTTTGAGCTCTGGAAAATGGGCTCGTGGGACACCAACACCGCAATTCCAGGACACATTTGCATGGAAGCGGCGTGAACCGAAGCTGCAAGTCGAGGCACGCAGTCGGCGAAGCCCCCTCTCCCCTCAGAGAGGTCTCGTATCCATTGTCTCGAGGCACAGATGAGCACATTTGCACCCTGCGACGCAGTTCGTGACCCGAAATTACGAAGCGATAACTTACTAATGAACACGAAGCGCAGAGCCAGCCATCATTGGAATTGCGAACAGTGGCTAATTCGAGCACTCTATGATTCGGAAGAATCCACCTGTACGCTATTTTTCCAATACACCCCCGTCTAACTCTTCCAAGCTCGCAATATAAACGCCAGCTTGTGGACACAAAATGATGACTACTGCCCCTTTCGCCGATCCTGTACAGTCCTAGACAGAGACCCCCCTACCTTTCTAACCCGACCGACTATAATCCAGAAGTCTTCAGAGCTTG
>Ga0247740_1001384_pt1 | contig 10420 bp, 13 predicted proteins | sample UWRJL148409B2_FD_180942 | JGI IMG/M metagenome (GOLD analysis project Ga0247740, IMG submission 180942) | Plant litter microbial communities from Arlington Agricultural Research Station in Wisconsin, United States - UWRJ-L148-409B-2 | ecosystem: Environmental > Terrestrial > Plant litter >...
GTTCGCCACGAACCACTCGTTCACGACCCGCGCGATGCTCACTCCACAAACCTAAACTGGAGACCATGCCCCAGTGGACGCCCCTCAAACGCGACACCCTCGACTCGCTCGCCGACGAGTTCCTGCACAACTACTCGAAGGGGCGCACCCTTCTCGCCGTGGACGGCGCGGCCGCCGCCGGGACGAAGCAGTTCGCCGACGACCTGGCAGAGCGGCTCGGGCGCGGCGGGCACGCGGTGTTCCGAGCATCCTTGGGCGATTTCCAGCGTCCGCTGGAGAACCGCATCGGCGACGACTACCGCTGGCTGTACGACTACGACCTGTTCCGACGGGTGCTCGTCGAGCCGTTCAAGATGGCGGGAAGCACCGGGTTCGTGCTCGAGGCGTGGGACGCGGCGCGCGACCAGCCGTACGAGATGGATTGGAAGACCGGGCCGGCGGATGCCACCCTCATCGTCGACGGAGAGTTCCTGAACCGGCCGGAGTTGCGCGGGCTGTGGAACTGGTCGATCTGGCTCGAGGTTCCGGGCGTTCGCGTGGACGACGCCTACTTCGCCGAGTCGAAGCCGCGCACCCGGGCCTCGGCGATCGTGGACAACACCGACCCCGAGCATCCCCGCAGGTCGTTCGCCGACTCCTGCTGAGCCCCACCCGGCACCGATGACGCGCTCCTGCGCGTAACAGCAGCTGCGCCGACGGACCAGTTGCAACGATGGAACTCTGGCTCGCCGCAGCAACTGGTCCCTCGACGCGATTTCCGCCTCGACCGAAGGCGGCGGGGATGCCGGGCCGACCACGATGCCGGGCCGAGCACGCTCGCGGATCGAACCCGGCTGCCCTCAGCGACCCACCCGCTCAACAACCTCATTGGCAGTGAAGAACTCGCCCCGCACCTCGACCTCGTGCACGAGCTCCACCAGCGCCGCGTTCACCGGCGCCGTCCGCCCGAGCGCAGCCGCAGCCCTCACCACCGCGCCGTTCAGGTAGTCGATCTCGGTGGCCTGACCGCGCCGCACGCTCTGCAGGGTCGAGCCGGGGTTCGGCGTCGAACCCATCCGACGGCCCATGAGTGAGGGCAGCGCCTGCCCGATCCACAGCGGTAGCCACGAGAACAGCCGCAGCCGCCGGTGCGCGAGCCCCTGCAACGACTCGAAGTGCACGCGTGAACGGAAGCCGATGCGCACGTTCTCCCGCATGCTCACGGTCATGACCCGGCGCAGGCCCGGGTGGGCGACGACCTCCTGAACGCTGAGCCCGGTGATGGCCGGGAGAGCGTTGACCTGGTTGATGACGAGCTTCGTCCACTGGGCGCCCGCGAAGTTCGGCACCGTCGTGGTCGGCAGGGCCTCGCCGAGGATGCGCGCCGCATACCGTGCGGGAACGTCGCTGTCGGGCGCCGCGACACCGAGGTACAGGTGCCCCGCGGTGGTGACGACGATCTGGCCCGCGGACAGGTACGAGGCGGCGAAGGTGGCGAGCCCTCCGATGACGTCGGAGCCGGGGGAGGCCTCCTTCGCGTTGGTGATCGAGTCGAGGCCGTTCTGAACGACGACGAGCGGGATTCCCTTGAGCACCGCGAGGTTGGCGCGGATCGCCTCGGCCGCGTCCTGGGCCTTGGTCGCGACGATCACGAGTTCCACGCCGCGGGTGAGCTCCTCGGTCGCGTCGACCTGTGCCCGGTAGTCGCCCCAGGCGCCGCTCAGCAGGATGCCGTGCTCCTGGATGGCGGTGAGGTGCTCGCCGCGCGCGGTGATCTCGACCTCGTGCCCCACACGCGAGAGGAGTGCGGCAATGGCGCCGCCGACCGCTCCCGCTCCGATGACGCCTATCCGCATGCTCAGATACTAGGTGTGACCTGTGCTGTGGTCTGGGATGCGCGGCCCGCAGGTAGTGCGAACGCGAGGAGGGTGGCGACGCCGAGTGCACCAGCACCGACGAGGATGGCCGGGATCGCGGCATCCACGTAGCCAGTGGGGGTGAGCGTGCCGCCCGCACCGACGAACACCGCGGTGAGTACGGCGATGCCGAGGGCGACGCCGATCTCGCGCAGGGTGGAGTTGCTGCCGCTGGCCTTCGCGTGGTCGTCCTGCACCATGGTGGCGAGCACCGCGGTGGAGAGCGGTGCGAACACGAGCCCCATGCCGATGCCGGCGAAGATGAAGGCCGGGAGCATCTCGAGGTACTCGACTGTCGCCGACATGACCAGCCCGAGCCAGGCGAGGGCGATGGTCTGCAGCACGAGTCCGGCGACGATGAGGGCGCGCGTCCCGACCCGCGGCGCGATGAGGCCGGCGAGGGGGGCGACGACCATGGGCGCGAGAGTCCAGGGCATGGTGGCGACGCCTGCGCCGAGCGGGGAGTATCCCTGAACCACCTGCAGGAACTGGATGAGGATGAAGATCGCCCCGAACACCCCGAAGCTGTAGACGAGGCCGACGACGTTGGCGACGGAGAAGCTCCGGTCGCGGAACAGGCGCAGCGGAAGCAGCGGAGAGGCTGTGCGGTTCTCCCACCAGACGAACGCCGCGAGAAGCACGGCTCCGAGGCCGAGCGAGCCGGCCACCTCGAGGCTGCCCCAGCCCGCGTCGTTGCCGCGGACGATGCCGAAGACGACGGCCAGCACCCCGATGCCGACCAGGAGTAGCCCGACGAGGTCGGCGCGAACCCGGGCGCCGAACGTGTTGGGCAGGGCTGCGAGGGCGAGCGGGACGGCGATGACGCCGACCGGCACGTTGATCCAGAAGATCGCCTCCCAGCTGATGCCCTCCACGACGGCGCCGCCGATGAGCGGGCCGAGCGCGACGCCGAGGCCGGAGACGCCGCCCCAGATCCCGATGGCGAGCGGGCGGAACCTGGTGGACACCGAGCCGACGAGGAGGGTGAGCGACAGCGGCATGATGGCGGCGCCACCGAGCCCCTGGACGGCACGGCCGAGGATGAGCATCCAGGGCTCGGTGCTTAGTGCCGAGAAGACGGAGGCGAGCGTGAACACGACGATGCCGATCACGAATACGGTGCGGCGGCCGAACCGGTCGCCGAGCGCTGCGGCCATCAGGATGAAACTCGCGAAACTCAACGTGTAGGCGTTGACGAACCACTGCAGTTCTTCGACGGAGGCGTTCAGGTCGAGCCGGATGGTCGGCAGCGCGTTCGTCATGACGAGGTTGTCGAGCGTCGACATGAACATCGGCAGGGAGGCCGCGGCGATCGCCAGCCAGATGGGGATGGTGCGGCGCGCGACGGAGGCGGCGGAGGCCGGAGCTTCGAGCAGTTGGGACATGGGAGGCTCCCGAATAAGTGGTTATCGAATGATTACTTACGACCGTAGTAATCGACTGATAACATGTCAAGCGTGAGCGAGGACAGGGCAGCGACGCGCATGAAGTCCGAGGATCGACGGGAGTCGATCCTCCTCGCGGCGACCGAGGTCTTCGGCCAGTTCGGCTACTTCGGGGCCACCACCGACCACGTCGCTAAGGCCGCCGGTGTCAGTCAGCCCTACGTGGTGCGGATGTTCGGCACCAAGGAGCGCCTTTTCCTCGAGGTCATCGAGCGGGCGCTCGGGCTGCTGCTCGTGATGTTCCGCGGTGTGCTCGCCGAGGGCGATCACGACCTCAAGGAGCGGTTCGCCATCGCGTACGTCGACATGCTGCGCCAGCGCGGCCTTCTGCTCTCGCTCATGCACGCGTTCGTGCTCGGCAGCGACCCTGTGATCGGCGCCGCCGCCCGCCGGGGCTTCCTCGAGGTCTACGGGCTCCTCCGCCACGAGGCCGGCTTCACGCCAGAGGAGGCGCAGACCTTCCTCGAGGGCGGGATGCTCCTCAACACCCTCGTCGGGCTCAGGATGAGCGACGAGTTCGAGACCAGCGACCTCGCCAACGAACTCCTCTGCACGGCCCTGCCGAACAAGCTCGAGGTACTTCTCGAGCTCGGCACCGAGCAGCGCGCGGCCACGGCGTGAGCAAGCAGCGCGTCCGGAAGGCTCCCGACAACCCCGCGAGCGGCATCCTCCTGATCGACAAGCCGCAGGGCATCACGAGCCACGACGTGGTCGCCCGCGCTCGCAAGTCGATCGGCACCCGTCGGGTCGGCCACGCCGGCACCCTCGACCCCATGGCGACCGGACTGCTCGTGCTGGGAGTCAACGGCGCGACGCGCCTGCTCACCTGGGTGGTCGGCCTGCCCAAGGAGTACACGGCGACGATCCGCCTCGGCGCGGGTACGAACACCGACGACGCCGAGGGCGAGCTGTCAGAGCGAGCGGATGCCGCGGCGCTCGCCGCCCTCACCGACGAGTCGATCGCTGCCGGAGTTGCGGCGCTCACCGGCGACATCCTGCAGCGCCCGAGTTCCGTGAGCGCGATCAAGATCGACGGCAGGCGGGCCTACACGCTCGTGCGCGAGGGCGAGGACGTCGTCATCCCCGAGCGGCCGGTCACGGTGAGCGTGTTCGAGGTTCGGTCGGTGACGCGGATCGGCGACTGGATCGACCTCGACGTGCGCGTCGAGTGCTCGTCCGGCACCTACATCCGCGCTCTCGCCCGCGACCTCGGCGAGAGCCTCGGCGTGGGCGGGCACCTCACAGAGCTGCGTCGCACCCGGATCGGTCCCTTCGATGTGGCAGCGGCATCCGGCCTCGACGACCCGCTCGCCGAGCTGATGCTGCATCCCGCCGATGTGGCGTCGTCCCTGTTCGAGCGGGTCGACCTCACGGAGGAGGAGTCGAACCTCCTCAGCCACGGCAAGCGGATCGCGCTGGGGGAGACCGGCACGGGCATCCTTGCCGCTGTCGCCCCCGACGGGCGCCTCGTGGGGCTCGTGGAGAACGTCGACGGTCGCGCGCACGTGCTGATGAACGTCCCGAGGGAGGCTTCATGATCCCCTGGTTCGAGTACGTGCAGATCGGTGTCGCGGTCGTCGCGGGCCTGTTCTGCCTCATTGCCGGTCTCGCTGGTCGCAAGCCGAGCGACATCACGCTCGGTGCGACAGCGCTCGTCGAGATCCTCCTGATCGTGCAGGTCGTCATCGCGATCGTCGCGCCCCTCGCCGGCAACCCGCCGACCGGCAGCCTGCTCGAGTTCTGGGTGTACCTGGTGTCGGCCGTGCTGATCCCGCCGGCCGCCGTGGTGTGGGCCCTCGTGGAGCGGAACCGCTGGAGCACCGCCATCCTCGGGGTCGCGTGCCTCGCGATCGCCGTGATGCTCTACCGCATGGGCCAGATCTGGTTCGTACAGCTGGCATAGGCCGAATAGGCTTTGCAGCGATGTCCAACAAGAGTTCCACGCGCGCGGTCGGTGTCGGCCGGGTCCTTATCGCGGTGTACGCGATCCTCGCCCTCGCAGCGACCGCCCGCTCGGTGTACCAGATCGCCACGAAGTTCGACGAGGCCCCTGTTGCCTACACGCTCTCCGCGGTTGCCGGAGTCGTCTACATCCTCGCGACGATCGCACTCCTCAAGCGCGGCGACACCTGGTACCGCATCGCGTGGATCACCATCATCTTCGAGTTCGTCGGCGTGCTGACAGTCGGAGTCCTGAGCCTCGTCGATCCGGCGCTCTTCCAGCACCCCTCGGTCTGGTCGATGTTCGGCAGCGGCTACGTCTTCATCCCGCTCGTGCTGCCCATCCTCGGGATGCTCTGGCTCTACCGTCGGCGCCCCTCGGCGGCGGCGTGATGCTGACCTTCGACTCGCTCGACGAGGTACCCGCCGATTTCGGGCCGAGCGCGGTCACGATCGGCAAGTTCGACGGGGTGCACGCGGGGCACCGCGCCGTTCTGGAACGGCTGACCGAGCTCGCCGCGCCGCTCTCCCTCACCACCACGGTGCTGACCTTCGACCGCAACCCGCTCGCGCTGCTGAGGCCCGAGGCGTCCCCGCCCGAGCTGACCAGCAGCGCGCAGAAGCTCGCGCTTCTGGCCGACACGGGGTTGGATGCGACCCTCACCGTGACGTTCGACCAGGCGTTCAGTCAGCTGACCCCGGAGGAGTTCGTCACGCGCATCCTCGTCGGGTCGCTGCACGCCCGCATCGTGCTCGTCGGTCGCGACTTCCGGTTCGGAGTGCGCGGCAGCGGAACTGTCGAGCTGCTCTCGGCGCTCGGGACGGAGCACGGATTCGAGGTCGTCGTGATGGAGAACGTCGCCCCGACCGGCGACCGGCGCGTGTCCTCCACGTGGGTGCGCGAGCTGCTCACCGCGGGGGATGTCACGGGTGCAGCTCAGCTCCTCGGCGCGCTGCCCACCCTCCGGGCGGAAGTGGTGCACGGCTTCCAGCGCGGGCGCGAGATGGGGTATCCCACGGCGAACCTGGGCGACGACATCGAGGGGTTCGTACCCGCCGATGGCGTCTACGCCGCATGGCTGACCGTGCGCGGCAACCGCTACCCGGCCGCGGTGTCGATCGGCACCAATCCCACCTTCGACGACGTCACCGAGCGCAAGGTCGAGGCGCACGCCATCGACCAGGCAGACCTCGACCTGTACGGCGCGACCGCGGAGATCGCGTTCGTGGAGTTCATCAGGGGCATGCGCAGGTTCTCCGGCGCCGACGCCCTGGCCGAGCAGATGGGCGCCGACGAGGAGCGCATCCGCGAAGTGCTCGGAGTGCCCCGCCCGTGACCATCGCCCCACCGCGCCCGCTGTGGGCCGGGAGGACAGCTGCCGTCATCGGCATCGTGCTGCTGGCCCTCAACCTCCGCACCGCCGTGGCCGTGCTGTCGCCGATCCTCTCCTACGTATCCGGGGACATCCCGCTCGGCAGCATCGGCATCGGCCTGCTGGGGATGCTCGCTCCCCTCGCCTTCGCGGCATCCGGGTTCATCGCCCCGGTCGTCGCACGGCGTATCGGCCTCGAGACCACCACGGTTCTCGCGTGCGTCGCGATGGTCGTCGGCCCGATCATCCGTGCCACCGCGTTCTCGTACCCGATGCTCGTCGCGGGCAGCGTCGTGGTGCTGGCGGGAATGGGATTCGCGAACATCGTGCTGCCGCCGATCGTGAAGAAGTACTTCCCCGACCGGGTCGGACTGCTCACGGGCACCTACGTGACCCTGATGTCGATCAGCGCATCCGTGCCTCCGCTCATCGCGGCGCCGCTCGCGGAATCGATCGGCTGGCGGCCGACACTCGGTCTGTGGGCGGTGCTCGCGGCGGGTGCTCTCATCCCGTGGCTGATCGTGCTGGCCCAGCACCGCGGATCGGACGCCGCCGTGCCCGCTCCCCAGCCCGCGCTGCTGGGGCAGATGTACCGCTCCGGGATCGCCCGCGCTCTGGCTCTCGCCTTCGCGATGACCGCCCTCAACGTCTACGCGCTGTTCGCCTGGCTGCCGGAGATCGTCATCGACACCGCCGGATCGACGCCGAACGAGGCCGGCGCGCTCGTCGCCCTGTTCGGCATCATCGGCCTGCCGCTGGGGCTCCTCGCGCCGCTCGTCGCGTCCCGTTTGCGCAACATCGGGTGGGTCTTCGTGTTCGCTGTGTTCTGCTACGTCGTCGGCTACCTCGGCCTGCTGCTGGTTCCGGGCACGGCGACCTGGCTGTGGGTACTGCTGGTCGGCACGGGGCCGCTGATCTTCCCGCTCTCTCTGGTGCTGATCAACCTCCGCACCCGCTCCCATGAGGGTTCGATCGCGCTCAGCGGGTTCGTGCAGGGGATCGGCTACGCCATCGGCGCCCTCGGCCCGCTGGTGATCGGCGTGCTGCACGACCTCACGGCGGGCTGGACTGTGCCCCTGCTGTTCCTGCTCGCGACGACGCTGCTCACGCTCATCTCGGCCGTCGCGCTCGCGAAGCCCCGCATCGTCGAGGACGAGTTGGTGGAACGGGCGTAACCCGTTACCCCACACCGGCCGTGGCACACCCGAAGGTTGTGCCGCGTGACTCCGGCCCGCGTCACGAGCTGGGAGTGCCGCGGCGGCACTCGAGGCTCGAGCCGCGGGTCGGTGACCGCGGTGACCTAGGGCCCGGGACGGAGAGTGCGGGCAGGCGGCTAGCTGACCAGGTGCTCGCGGTGCACGAGCGCCGCGGCGCCGACGAGGGGGCCGTCGCCTGAGAGGCCGGAAGGGATGACCCGCACCTTCGCCACGAACGGGAACGGCGCCCGCTTGGCGATCGCCTCGCGCACGAAGTCGAACAGGTCCGGGGTGACGTGCGAGAAGCCGCCGCCGATCGCGACGACGTCCAGGTCGACGAGGGCGGTGGCGGAGGCGACGGCCTGGCCGATCGCGCGGCCGGAGCGCTTGACGGCTGCAACTGCGATCTCGTTGCCCGCAGCGTAGGCGGCAGCGAGCTCCTCGCCCGTGGTCCCCTCCCAGCCTTGCGAGCGCGCCCAGCGCACGGTGTGGGGGCCGGAGGCCACGGCCTCGACGCAGCCCGTTCCGCCGCACAGGCACGCCTCGTCGAACCCGCCGACCTCCACATGGCCGATGTGGCCCGCGTTGCCGGTAGGCCCCGCGACGGCCATACCGCCGAGGATCAAACCACCGCCGATGCCGGTGGAGACGACCATGCCCATGAGGTTGTCGATGCCCTGACCCGCGCCCACCCAGTGCTCGGCCATGGTGATGCACTCGCCGTCCATGCGCAGGGTCACGGGGTAGCCGGGAACGAGGGAGGCCACGAGGTCGCGCAGGGGGTAGTCGCGCCAGTTCGGCAGGTTGAGGGGGGAGACGAGCCCGCGATCCACCGTGATGGGGCCGGCGCTGCCGATACCGACTCCGAGGAGGGTCGCGTCCGTGGGGAGGGTCGCGAGCGCCTGCGTCACCACGGAGGTTGCGCTCGCCTCGAGCTGCTCGCTCGTGGAAGTGCCGCCGGTCGGTGCGCGGAACCGGCTGCCGGGAAGGAGCACGCCCGACGGGTCGACGAGGGCCGCCTCGATCTTGGTTCCGCCGAGGTCGACCGCCAGGGCGTAGACGGCGGCCATCAGGCGGGAACCGTGAGACCGGCGACGTACGCGCCGAGGTAGAAGGCCACGATCATCACGATGAAGGCGCCGAGCGGCCAGACGAAGACGAGGCGCTTCTGGATGATCCGCACGATCGTCATGCCCAGCGCGAGGAAGAAGCCCACGATCGTGATGGCGAGGAGGCCGTAGGTCGCAATGCCGAGCCCCGTCGCATTGCACTCGAGGCCGCTGTAGGCGGTGCCGGCAGCGCAGTCGGAGGTGAAGTTGCCGAACTGCGAGACGAGGCCGAGCACGACGAGCCCGAACACGAGGGCGATGACGAGGATGACGACGGCAGCGGCGATGTCGACGAAGACCAGGGCCGGGTTGCGGCGTCGCGCGGGAGTAGTGGTGGAACTCACTCCGACAGCATAGGGGCGAGCGAAACTACAGTGGATGGATGACAGGACTTGAGCTTTACTTCGAGCGCGAGTTCGAGTTCGCGCCCGTCATCGTCTGGGACGCCCTCGTGGACCCCGTCCTAGTCTCCGGCTGGCTCGCCGAGGCGAACATCGAGCCGAGGGTCGGCGGCCTCTACACGCTCCGGTGGATGACCCGTCCCGACCAGCCGATCTCGTTCGGGAGCATCACCGAGCTGCGGCGGCCCGAGCTGCTGGTGCTGGCCCGCGAGAATGTCGGAACGCTCACCTTCGAGCTCACGGAGATCGAGGGCGGCGGTCGCGGCACGAGCACGCGGCTCCGGCTGACGGTGAGCGCGAGCATCGAGCCGGCCTTCGCCCGACGGGTCAGCGCCGATTGGATGACCGCGCTCGACCAGTTGGACGACCTGCTGCACGGGCATCCGGTCAATTGGGCGACATGGGAGCAGGACCGGCAGGAGGCGTGGACCCGGCACCTGCGCGCCGGGGGCGATTCGACGGCCTAGCCCCGCTGGACCGCGCGGCTCTAGCATGTCGGCATGACCGACATCCTGCCCCTCCTCACCTCGGCTGTCGCCGAGCCCAAGAGCATCAACCTGTGGGGGATGCTCGGTTGCGCCCTTACCTATGCGGCCGCGATGTTCGCCGCCGTCGACGGCATCGCCGACCACCTGCTGCGCCGCGGGGACCCCGACGACAACCGCGCGGTGCACGCCCTCCGCCTCAAGATGGGCTCGAAGCTCGCGGCCGCCGCGATCGCCGTCATCACGGCAGCGATCGTGCTCGTCCTCGACAACAACTGGGCGGCGTTCGGAATCCTCTCCGTCGTGTTCGTCGCGATCGTCGTCTGGGTGTGGTTCGTGTACCGGGCAGGGGCGCGCTCGGCCCCGCTGGGTAGAGTGGGTGGGTGAACGCAACAACTCTGGTCACACCCCCACAGGCACTCGCTCCCGCCGAGCGCGCCGTGGGCCTCATCGGTACCGACCTCACCGAGAAGAGCCTCAAACTCCACCTTGAGGGGCTGCCCGGCGTCGACGCCGTCGGCCTCGAGCAGCGCGCCGCCGTACTGGGCACGCGCTCCATCAAGACCACGTCGAAG
>Ga0247740_1001385_pt1 | contig 10419 bp, 13 predicted proteins | sample UWRJL148409B2_FD_180942 | JGI IMG/M metagenome (GOLD analysis project Ga0247740, IMG submission 180942) | Plant litter microbial communities from Arlington Agricultural Research Station in Wisconsin, United States - UWRJ-L148-409B-2 | ecosystem: Environmental > Terrestrial > Plant litter >...
CCACAGATAGAACAGGCTTTCCACCGCCTCGGGTCGTTGTAGATTGTGCGCATCCGCGCCCTTGATGATGAAGTCCTTTTTCCACTCCGCACCCTCCGTCTTCTCCATCTGCGACCGCGACGGCAGAACCTCTTTGTGGTACATCTTCGGCGGGTCTGCAAGTTCAAAATGTGCGATTTCAGGGGCGAGACCCGTGGCGGTGCTGCGGTACATGCCCATACATGTTTTTGTGAGTTCGCGAGCGAGGATCATGTCTTCTTCCTGTTGTTTGCTCCAAGAGGGTTGTTTGCGCGCATCGGCTAGCGTGAGGCCCCCGGTCACTGCGAGGGCGATGGTGCCGGGCATGAAGCAGACGAGGTGGTCCATTTTCGGTTTGAGTTCACCTTCCAGGCCGGACGGTCGCTCGGCGAGGATGGTGAAATAGTTATCCTTGGAGTACGTGAGGAGATGTTTCTTGACGCCTGCGAGGGCTTCATTCCACATGTCGAGATACACCGGTTCCTGTTTCTGTGTCTGGAAGTACTGCTTGATGAGGTATTCGTAGTATGAGTCGCCACGGCTTCCAAGGCGGATCTCATTGCCGCGGAACGTGCCCTTGTCTGCGTAGACGAAGATGGGCACCAGACCATCTTTCGCGCCGTTGTTGTCGAGAACTTGCATGACCCTCTCCGCCTTCTCCCAATAATGCGCCTCGCCGGTCAAGAAAGCAAGGTACTTCAACTCCAGCTGTAGTGTCGCCGCCTCAGCTGTAGACGAAGCACCACCATCCGCATGCGACGCCTTGCCATTTCCGGTACTCAGCACTACACTCGCCCACGGAACCCCCGACGGCGACTCAAACGCGCCCATCAGCTTATCCGCAAGATCGGTCGCCTTCTCCAGGAACAGATCCTCATCATTTGGGTTCTCAGGTTTCATCCCGGGAAGCGCCTCCTGGAGGTAATGTGCAGACAGCAGTCCACCAAGCATGCGAATCGTCGTCTCGAACGTATTCACGTCCTGATCCTTCTCGTAACTCAGCGTTGTAGAAACCCATTCTCGCGCGTGGTTCAACTCTTTTGTGAGATTCATCAGCATGAGTGTGTCCAATGCGTCAACGATGATCCAGCCCATGCCATTCGGTTCGGCCATGTACCGTCCGGTGCGCGCAATTGGGTGGTATTCGTCGTATCCTGTTCAAGTCAGCAATGCCCACATTCACATTTGCGAAGACTGAAGAGTGGTACTCCAGAGGAAGTGTCCAACATACCCCAACCATGCTCCTCATACCCCTTCCAGCTCAGCAAAAACGCATCCCTAACACTCTCTCTCCTCTTCTCCCAATCCACCTTCCCCTTCTTGCCCGTCAGAGCCCCAGGAATTATGTTCCACTCCCTCCTTCCTGTCTCAACTCCATCTCCCTTCTCACCACCCCCTAACCACCCAATCCAATAAAACACCCCCAACACCACTAACGCTACCATCCCTATCCTCCTCTTGCCCCCACACCATCTCCGTGTTTGCTTCTGCACTCCATATCCCGCAGGCTTATCTTTGTACATAGGTAGTCCGTTCTCCTTCCCTGTGAACTTGTTCCACACATTATCTTCGAAGCGACGCTGCGCGTTGTCGAAATTGGGCACGCGGGAGGGGAGGCGAAAGGACATATCTGCGTCCTGGAGCGTGTCTTTCGTTTTTTGGACGGCGGCGGCGGTCGTCGAGACGGTCTTCGCGGCGGTCGTTTGGAGTAAGCGGAACGCGGACGGAGGTGCTTTGCGGAGGTTGAAGGGGTCGCGCGAGTTCATTACCGGCCCGCGGCGGGCGGCGATGCAATGCTAAAAGTGGAGATGGATGACCTTCCTACCTCAGAACTGTTCGTTCCTCCTCTCCAACTAATATCATGAGTACAATGCGCGTAAGGGTCGCGTCGCAAAGTGCCAGGTGTTCCCATCTTCCGGCGAGCTTTTGCCCTGATTGGGTACGATTTTCAACAGGGATTAGCTCCTGGCGTGGCTGTCAGCCACATGGTTCTGTGGTGGCTTGTCTCCTCGTCCGACCCACATCGAAGGCACAGCCATAATCACCACGTAGTGATCGCGGAAGTGACGAATGCCTTCAGCCATGCATCGTAGCAGCTTGATCAATACAACAATCGTCTCGCCGCCTCCTCCTTTCTTCAAGTCCTCGATCAACAACCCTGCAACCCCGCTCACTATTCGTCCCCATAATCACTATTACCACACAACATCGTCATGCATTTTTATACCAAAGACGAGCTCATCTTCCTCTTCTGTGCACTTTTCAATTGTATACCCGGTCTACTCTACTATTGCATCACATCCCGCAAGTCTCGCAAAGCCCTGACTACTACTCGCGGCTCCCAAGGACCTTTACCCAAGCCACTGGCAGACATCGAAGCGCAAACGCTGGAGACAACTGCAGAGCAACAGTCATGAAGCATCTCCAAATTGACCTCCAGACCTCTGGTCCGCCAATGAAAGACCACGCCTTCGTCCCCAAGGAAATGCCCGAACCGATCACAGCAAAAGTGCATCCCACTAATGTAGTAGGCCAACAGAAAGAAACAAACGCAAAGCTCTTCTTTATCGGTACTGCAACAACTATCTTGGAGTGGGAGGGTACGCGCATCCTCACCGACCCAAACTTTCTTCATGCAGGCGACCATGTGCACCTCGGTCCCGGCGTCAACGCAACACGACAGACGAATCCAGCCATCGATCTGGAAGAGTTACCGCGCATAGACGCCGTCCTGCTATCTCACTACCATGAGGACCACTTTGACAAGCTCGTGGAGGACAAGCTGAAGCGCTCACTACCCATTATAACGACACCGCATGCGAAAGACTGCTTGACAGCCAAAGGAGACGAGTCATTCACTGCCGTGCATGCGCTCGATACCTTCGAGTCGATGATATTAGATGTCAAGACCAGGAATATACAGAGCAGTCAGGAACCTAGCATCAAGATCACGGGTATGCCGGGCAAGCACGTACCGCCAGGCCCTCTCAACGTTGCAAACAACATCCTCGGTGCCGTGCCACCCACAAATGGCTGGATGGTCGAGCTCGGGTATGGTGTGAGTGGAGACGAGGAGTACTTCAACTGCGGATACCGCATTTACATTTCAGGCGATACCCTCATGGTTGACGAATTGAAGGAAATTCCCGAGCGGTACAAGGATCAGAACATTGACCTAATGCTGATCCACCTGGGTGGAACCACGATCCCGGGACCGAACATGCCGCTGCTGATGGTTACGATGGATGCAATACAGGGTGTGCAGTTGATGCAGCTACTCAATCCGGGTGTAACGATTCCGATCCACTACGATGACTACGACGTCTTCATGTCGCCGCTGTCTGACTTCAAAAAGGCCGTGAGTGAGGCGGGTTTGAGTGACAAGGTCGTGTATCTGGATCGCAAGGACCAATTCGAATTCAACGTGCGCCACGAGCTGGGATCGGCTGAGGTGATAGAATAATCTCTCTAGCGACATTAGCTTTGATCACATCGTGGTGTCCATCCACCGTGTCAGCCACCGTGTCAGAATATCCATGCAGTTGAGCAAGTCGTTTGTGAAATTGTTGACGTTTTTCATTCCAGATGGATCCCTACGGGTAAAGGGTCCCGGTATGCCTTGAAAGTATGCTTTCCGAAGAGACGCCGTCCGCCATTCCCATCGTGCCTCATGCAGTATCGCGCGTCATCCTCCCCACTCCTAGCCCATCATTCAACTCCCTATTCTCGACACGTTTACGATCGCTTGCCCTTGGGGTTCTTCTTGCCGACGTCGGAGATGGTGAGCCCTGTTGAACACATGTTAGCCACAATGTCCATCTTCCGCACTCGCAGTGCTGCATAGTCCTCGGAAGGGTGCGAGGGTAGGGTAGCGTACCTGGCGGCAGGCTCTGCTTAAGCTTCTCGGCCTTGTCGGTGTCCTTGAGGACGAGCGTGTAGACGAAGCGCTGGCATCGGACCTTGAACTTGATGTTGTTGGTCTTGGTGTTCTTCTTTATGCGCGCAGCTGGAGCAAAGTCAGTATTGCCCAATGCAATTATCTATGCCCTCCTTCGACATCCTCTCTTCAAGTCCCATTTCCGCATCCAGCAATCCCTCCTCTTCAATAGCAGCCCTCGACTGCGACTGCAACACCGAGCCCCGCAGCGGCCACGAGAACGGAATCACAAAACGTACACTTGGCATCCTTGCGCCTGCAGATCTCAATGAACTGCTTGATATCGGAAACCTCGGACGGCATGGTGGCGGGTTGTGTGGGAGGATTGTCGGCGTGGGTTTGTCGTCGTGAAGTTCGGTATGCGAATGCAGAATTGTTGTGGAGGCCGACTCGCTTGTGCGATGCACGGGTCGCCGAGGGGCGTTTCTGCGCTAGGCTGTGAAAGGCATGGTGGGGCGTTTGCGGGTGTCGACGTGTGTGGCGCTGGGCCCGGGACTTGTTTCGAGGAACAGACCACGACGCTTCTTTCTTTGACGGCTGCCTACGACCACCGTCTCTTGCTCTGGACAACACTACTTAGAGTTCTCTACCGCCTACTCCAAATCACCAAACCCAGTCCCGGCCCACCTTCAATAGCATTTACCCAACCACACACTCGCCACTATGCCAACAGCCCTCGACCGCGCAACAAACCAACGCGGCCCTTTTCTCGCCTTTGCTGCCATCGTAACCGGCGTCGCAGCATGGAGTATATGGGGCCAGGATATCTTCCCCAACTCGGATCCTACCGGCGGTATGCTGCTCCTCTTTCTCTGCATCGGCACGTGTCTTTGTGTCATGTTTCCCGTTAGCAGGGCCCTACTCTTGCTAGTACCTATGGGTGTGGCAATTTGGGCTTTACTAGGAGTTGATGGAGGATTGAAAACAATGATTGGATTTGGCGTGGCTGGCCTTCTGGTGTCACTTATCTTGACTGTGGTTCTCTGGGGGCTTTGACATCGGCCGACATGGCCTTACATAATACGGGTTTCAAATCTCTCTTGAAGCGGTCTGCTGACCCTATTCTTCCCAGAGCCTGAGACTTGGACACACGAACAATGCGTTACGTGGATGAGGAAGGTATGTCTCCACCCTTCCATCCCAATTCTACTCGACCATCACATATTTCCCATTCTCCTCCACTTCCATCCATTTCTATTGTTTGCTGCATCCAGAATCTAATCACTGTACTAGCGCAATTTACACCCCTCACCTCTAGCTACTACTGCTGAGCTCGTGGAGCGCATCAAGGCCAATCTCAGGATCCCGCGGACTTGATCCGGGCTGGAGAAACGGACTGGAAGCAGTCTGCCTGAAAAACAAGATGTGAAAGCAGTGTATATCCATGTCTATTATAGGGAGACGGTGGGGCGGAGAATATCCATGACGCCTTGGATACGGAACAGAATGATACCCTATTTCGTAAGCACCTAACCTGTAACAATTGCAGACGCAGCAGTCACCTTGTATCACGTAACACGAAGAACAATTTCTCCTTATTAAACACCCCTTGCCTGCCTAAAATCTCACATACTAATCATTGCACACACCAAGCGGGCCGTTACAAAAAGCAATTTCTCGCCGCAGCGCACGAGGTATAACTGATCCGGATACACCTAAGCCCCCAGCCCAATGTGACTCAAATCCCGAATCAAGGTAGCAAGACAGGCAGTACAGCACCGAAATGCCCAGCCACGCGCTCCAAAATCAAGCCCTCGCGAGTAGAGAGCAAATATCAGATGCCGACCCTCAGTCTCCCGGGCGGCCGATCCGTCATAAATTCGGATTTTGAAAGCTGTCCGGAGACGTAAAGCCCTCCGAGGAACGACAGGATCCGTTTTCCAAAGAATGAACCCGTCCGCCTAACGCCAATTTCCGACCGCCGATAGTATACAATTACCAGACCAACCCGCTTGCAACCCCCGGAATTGCCCCTGATCGCACCTAGTTGCCCCCCTCAGCCTTCTTGAATTCGTTAAACATGGCCACCTCGTCCCTGAACTCCCTAAGCTCCTCGTTATACGCGCGGGTTTCTTCTTCTAGCTCTTCGTTGACACGACGCATTTTATCCTCCATCTGCTGCTTATAAGGAGCAAACTTTTCTGCCACCTGGGCTCGCTTTTCGGCCAGCGTCTCACGCTTCTTGCGGGCCGTCTCAAGTTGCTTACGCTTCTCCGCAAGCGTAGGCAGTTTAAGTGTGGTAGAGACGGTCGGAGTAGCCGTTGCGGTGCGCACAGGTGGAGTGATTGGGGCTGGCTTGTTGCGCTTTGTTTCCGGAGGGCCGGGGAGTTGAGCTGGTGCAGAACGCTTTGCTGGTAACATATTTGCCGTTGATGCGGTCCCAGTAGACTTAGTAGCTGGACCAGAGGCGTCGGTAGCCTTCTCAGAAGGCGGAGTCGTGGGTTCAGCAGGCTCTTGGGCCTCCTCGCGGGCCTGCGTAGGCGTCGTAGCCTTGCCACTGTCGATGACTTCGTTCTCGATATTGGTGATCAGAGGGGTCCTCGGTGCCTGATCCTCTGTAACGGCCTCGCCATTCTCTTTGAACATGTCCGCGGAGGTGGTGCCGTTGACGATAGACTGCTCCTGGGGCTTCTCGTCTTCACGAGCAGCGACGGTAGCTTTCGACGTTGCAGAACCAGCCTTGTTGTCACTGGGCTGTTTTCCAGGGGTCTTTTCTGGCTTTTGCTTGTCGTCATCTTCGATTTGGCGGCGATGATCTGGGCTCGGGGAGCAATTAGGGGTGAACGGGTGGTCGTCCTTCCCCGAGAAAGAAACAGGGAATTTCGGTGGCTGCTTCTTGCGGCGAGGAGCGGGCTTTAGATGTTTAGCGATTATTCTAAGTCGGAGGCGAAGTGGTTATGTGTAGAGAGTAGGTCTTCACTTACAGAAAGGGTGAACACTTCAGCACTCTTGATAGGCGTGTCAGGGATGGACGATGCAACAGTGGAGCTGTCGGCATCGTCTCCCTTTGAAGGCTTTGCGCCTAAAAGTAACGCAGGTGCCGGCTCAAGCTGTAACTCATATGTTTCAATTGACCTAGTCTTCGCTTCGAACGTGAGCTTCATATCCCGCGCCTCTATCGCTTCTGTAATCCGTCAGTGCTAATTGGAGAATGGGAGCAGAATGCAATAATGACCTTTTGTGCGATAATGAAAACGAAAAATGGCCCACGGTTCTTTTCCCGGTCGCAGTTTTTCCAACTTGGCCTTGTGTCGATTTGCTTCTTTCACCTCGAGGGCAGCGCAGTCTTCCTCGAACACCATCTTTAGATCCGGTGCGATGGTTTTGAACAATGTTACTTTCTCTTGGCCGTTCTGATCGTCCGCGTTCTTCTGGCTGTGGTATACCCGGACATTGTCGATCGCATGCTCTTCCCCGAACTTGCGGAGCACGTATAGTCGCAATTCGATCGTGCCCAAAGTCTCCGGCGTGTCTTCCTGGGAGGTCTTCATGCCTGATGCTGGGTCGGCCTTCATGACCGTTTCCAGGACGTCACCGTCGACTTCGTATAGAAACCTATCGAAACCGAACTTCCTGCACGTTTGGCGAGAAACGGCTTTGCCATACCAGTTATTGGCCCCTCGTAGTACTCCGTCCACCAAGCCATCCCAGGCAATAGCCAAAGTCTGTAGATGTAAGTAAGAAAGCGTGACATCGTCCGGGTAGACCACCTACCGTGCCAATGAACTTGCCAACAATGTTGATCGACATCCCCTCTTCCATGCCGACATAACAGCATATAGCACCGTCGACTTCATCAACGTATTGGTCGTATTCTTTGAGCTCATTGACGATGCCAACTGCGCGCAGGTGTACTTCAGCTTTGCGATCGGTTGATTTCTCCTCGACCCTCATAGTGCTGGAGCAGTTGGTGTTATCCGAGAACGATGATGTAAGATACTCGCTCGAGATCAAGTAGGTTGTGGAGCAGCTATGTCAAGGTCAGCTATTGCAATTGCGTGATAGACCCAATTTGCTTGCCGTGACCTCTATATACGCACTTGAGAGCGAATGCGAGAGTTGTCCGGAAGGGTAGAGGTGAAGGGAAGTTAAATGCACTAACGATGTTCGAAGGTTATTTGGCTTAGTCGAGGTGGTCGAATTGGATTTATCTGCCGTGGAGAAGAGAGGGGTGTTAGGAGGAAGGCATAAGTCGTGAGGTGCGTGCTATATATGTAGGATACAAGGTGAGAGAAGAGGGCTGACGGAGAATCGAAGGTGAAGTGAGGTTTGAGAGTCGTCAGACCCCTGCACCTCTTGTCGTGAAGACTTCAATTCGAAAAGTGTGCTTCGGTCGAAGGTAAGTGAATATTGTTCGCAGTCTTGCTGTCGAGATTGCGCCGTGGCGTAGGTGCTACATGGGTAGGGATGACCACCCGCAGCTCCACCGGTGGTCGAGAGATGGAAGAGTAGTGGGATATAGGGAATTTAGAAGGAAGAGGTATGTAGACATCAACATTGAATTGGTACCTGATGGCCCGGATCGTGATCAGGCACAAAAAGTGACACTCAGAGACCACGCACGTTCATATGTAATCTGACAGTAGCGGTAGTTTGAACGGGTCGCTGAAGCATGCTTCAATTGTGCTAGGTCGAGCCCATGCATATTCGAGCTTACTCAAGCTCGCCCGTGGTTCAGAATTTCTCCAATTCCTCCCAACAAACATTATCCGAGGTGCATTTCGCGGCCGTTTGGTTGTGCAATGACGGTCTTCGGAAAAACTACAAGACCGTCGAAACTGGACGATAGGAGCAATTCCTGAGACTCCGTTTCATAGAAAGCGGGCAAAAGATGTCGTGGTGCAGACCATACATTTGAATGTTTCGAACCAGAACAGCCTTTTCCCGGACTACCCTGGGCGAGAACAGGTTCGACTCGCGATCTCCCCACATAGCTCTTCGTTTCACGAATAAAAAGCAAAATGGAACTTAGTCGCAGCGGAGTGTCTGATGTTGCGGATGTAGAACAACTCTTCGTGCGGCACATACTAAAGTTCAATGCTCTTCTCCTTTTGAATCGTCTTCGTAATCTCCACGTTTGCCCTTCTTTCCCAACTCTTCAGGCACTCTGAGTGATCGGCTCCTCTCTCAACAATCTGTGCAGACTCCTCCAGGTACTTCAGAGCTAAACCTGGCAGTTCGCTCTGGAAGCCTGAACCGTCAATGACATCTTTCGCGATCTTCACGTCCTTGATGAGTAGCTCGAGCTGGTAGCCGGAGTCGTACGATTTGAGATTCTTCATCGAGTACTTTGTGGAGAAATTGACGCCAGTGCCGACGTTCATAACATCGATCATGGTTTGGGGATCAAGGCCGAGCTTCTGGCCAGTCACCTGGAGCTGTCAGTATTAGGCAATCGGGTACGTTAAACGAGTTCCTACCAAAGCATCGCACAGCGCGATAATACTGCCTACGCTAACATAGTTGTTGAGAGTCTTCATGGTGTGGCCGGCTCCGAGACCGCCCATGGGGAACACGTGTGTACTCATGTCTTTGAGCAGCGGCAGTACTTTCTCAAGCACTTCGGGCTTATCCGTACCCACCATCAGTGTCGCGCCTCCAATGTCGATGGCATGTAGCTGTTCCTGGGTAATGGGCGAGTCCACGAGATCCACCCGAAGCCTGCTTAGCTCCAGACCTAGCTCGCGGGTGTCGAATGGAGATGACGAACTAGTATCGATTACAATTGAGCCTGGTCACCATGAGTAACGACATGGGCAGCTGGACGTCATCGCATACCTGGCTTCAAATGCGGCGCGATTCCCTGCTCCCCAAGCAGCACATCTTTCACAATTGCTCCATTCGGCAACATGGTGAATATGATGTTGCAATCTTGGAAGGAGTTGGGATCAGATGTAGCGACTCTGCATTTCGGGTAGTCTGCTACGAATCGGATACCTCGCGCAGGATCCGCGTCGCGAACGAGAAGGCGGTAGCCTTTCTTCGCTAGACAGGCAGCCATAGGGTAGCCAGCGTTGCCCAGGCCGATGTAGCCGACGGTTGCCTCTTCCATAATGGTGAGAAGGGTGGCTTGAAATTCTGAGAGTGGGTGGACCGGTGGAGGAAAGAGGCAAGCACCATGCGATGGAGATATGTTGATGCGGAGATCGTTCCGCGTTACCCCACAACATAGCTATTTGCCGGTACGAGGTGATGGGGTGTTCCCCAGACAATGATCGAAAACACGGTTCGTTAAAGAACATATTTGAGAAAACGAATACGACCGAACTGGCTGCGACAAAAGACATTGCGACGGCGTGTTGAGTATATCAGGATTTCTGATACATGTACCTGATGCGATATGCACAAGCCGCGGATTGTACAGTAGACCCTGATTGACTCCGAGAAACAGTACATATCTTCGTCCGCAGTGTATGCATGGTCAGGGAGACGCCTAGAAGCAAACTTGGCAGTGTAAGGTTTGT
>Ga0247740_1001387_pt1 | contig 10408 bp, 13 predicted proteins | sample UWRJL148409B2_FD_180942 | JGI IMG/M metagenome (GOLD analysis project Ga0247740, IMG submission 180942) | Plant litter microbial communities from Arlington Agricultural Research Station in Wisconsin, United States - UWRJ-L148-409B-2 | ecosystem: Environmental > Terrestrial > Plant litter >...
TCAACCGAACGAGCCCTTCCCACATTCGACTCCCTCTCCACACACAACACCCACACAAACCCCCCCGCGAACACAATACTTCCCAGCCCACCCCGCACCACAAAACCACCGCCGCTCCTCACTGCGTTCATTATCTCCACACCCCTTACCACAAAGTCCCCCATCCTCTCCGACACCCTCTCCGCCACCCTCTCCATTACCCTCCCCACTCTTACCATCCCACTCATCCGCCTTCCCCCTAACGCAAACTCAAAGTTCAAACTCCTCAGATGTCTCGGGCGCCCTCCTCTGTGATTTTACGGACGGAAGCGATAGTGGTTCTGTAGCATCGGTATCGACTACATCGTCAGAGAACTCAAATCCTGATATGAAAGCTGGCCGATGTTGGAATTGTGGAAGTTCGCGTGTGAGGACGGGATTGGGCCTGAGTAGGGTGGTCTGTGTGGAGTGTTGGGAGGAGCAGAGAGGGTGAGGAAGAGTTAGAATGGGCGTTGAGCGATGTCAGTTAGTCGATAGGAGATAGGGACATTGATCGAAACACACTGTACAAGCCGAGATTTCTTGTGATACTTCTTGATATTGTGCCGCAAATCATTGCTGCCGTTCCCTGAGCTCTGCAACAGCGAAATAGCCCTTATTTTCAACCACGCCGCGATCTTTGACTACAGCCGTGTATTTGACGACCCACTGCGGTTCTACATCCCCCTTCAGCCTCTCCACATCCTCATCGCCCTCTCCCGCGAGCACACCGACACCCTTGCCCCCCGAACCCAATATTTCCCTTAATGTGCCCCTTGGCAGCACATTCGTACAGTCGTTGTGCGTGAGGAGCTCGATTTGCTTTTGCTTCGCATAGAGGATGAGTGGTTTGGGCACCACACAGCAATCGCGTACGTTGATCTGGTCCACGCTCGGCTTGACCGTTGTGAGGGGCAAAAACTTCTCCAGTCTTGTGCATCCGAATTCCGCGATGCCTAGCTTGGAGACGAGGCCTTCTGCGTGTAGCTTCTCTAGTGTGCGCCATGTCGTGATCATGGTGTCGTTATCCTCTGGTGCACCATCCGTGTCTTGCGACTGGTCGAGCTCGGAATTTGACGTGGGAGGTGAATCATCGAGATCTGAATCCTCATCATCTGCATCGAAGGATATGCCCGGGAAGCTGACGATCAAAAGATCTATCGACGTGGTGCCTAATTCCTTCAACACCAGATCAATAGCTTCCCGTGTCTGCACACATCGTCTATCGGCGGGGATGTTGGGCAGGTAGAACAGCTTGACCGTTATGTCATACGATTCGCGCGGTTCGGAGAGGGGTGAGGGCGTCAGCGTGGGTATCCAGAGCGCGCCTTGCTCTTCTGATGTCCATGTCTTGAAGGCCGGGTTGCAGGCTGAGGTACCGTTTGTGGTGGTCGATAATGGGGTCGGAGAGGATCGGTGGGCGGTGAAGTTTGCGCGGAGGGAGGAGGTGAGTTCCGTGTTGGACTTCTCAAAGGTTGGACGTCGTATCACGGAGGGGCCGCCAGACATGATATTCCTGATGATGTTGTTAGCATGGGCAAGGTAGTGGACATGCGGAGGCCTTACGAGGTGGATAGTATGAGCTTCATGATGTTGACTTGTTCCTTCCAGTACTCGGAACTCCCTGCGCAAAGGTTTTGCTAGTATCTCTTTGTAGTAGAGGCGAGACGATCGTAGAACAGAGTGAGCGTTTGTAAGCGGGTGAGAAGCGGAATAGGTTTCGCGCAAGGGAGTTTGGGGTGCGTGTTAGTAATGCGCAGGAATACAGGAAAAAGTAGGAGGGGATTTGATTTGGAAAATTAAAAGAGAAATAGGTGGTAGAAGATTGCTTTGGCGTCTGTCGTGCGGTGCAAATGTTGGGCGGGGCGCGATGAGGGCGCTTTGACGTCGCGGGGCTGGTCAACTTGTGAACGCCGATCCCCGATTTTGCAGAGGCCACCACACGACTCTCCTCTACCCACCCCACACCATGGCCATCAAGTGAGTCCCGCCGTGCCGTGCACGCAGACAGCGGTACTGACAGCTTAGATACCTCATCCTCCTCTCACGGCAGGGCAAAGTCGTAGGTATTCCGCCTGCTACGCCCAGCCCCCCAATGCTGAACGTCTGCAGCGCCTGGCCAAGTGGTTCACCACCCTCGCCCCAAAGGACAAGGCCAAGATCGTAAAGGATGTCACCCAGCTCGTGCTCGCTCGCCGGACGCGCATGTGCAACTTCCTCGAGTACAAAGGTCGGTGCTATCTAGCCGCACACGGCGCATCTGGCTAACAGACCGGCAGACACCAAAATCGTGTACCGCCGATATGCCTCGCTCTTCTTCATCGCCGGCTGCGAATCTGCCGACAACGAACTGATCAACCTCGAGGTTGTTCACCGCTATGTCGAGCAGATGGACAAGTACTACGGCAACGTCTGCGAGCTCGACATCATCTTCAACTTCCAAAAGGCTTACTTCATCCTCGATGAGCTGTTACTCGCAGGCGAGCTGCAGGAGAGCAGCAAGAAGAACGTGCTACGGTGCATCGGGCAGCAGGACAGTCTGGAGGACATGGAGGTAAGCTGCGATCCCTCAACACTTTCTCGCTCGCTACTCGTAAACCTCGGTATCGCTGACGCATGCTCCTCGTTCAGGCCGAGGATGACGTCGTTACCAAGATTATGTAGCGTACCGTCCGAAAGCACAGTGTCTGTCCAGACTTTGGTGCCCGGTCGATTCCTTGCAATACCGTATCAGGCACTTGCTGACCATACCGTTCTGCTCGGTGTCCAGGACGCACATGATCTTGACCAGCGGCTGAAAGATAGCGGCCTTCTCTGAGTGCATCTCACTACACGAACATATCCGCATGGATTGCATTACATGGCGTTGGGCAGGCTGGAGTTGAAGCCTTGGGCAGGCAATGCGGTATACCATTTAACGCGTCCTCTGAGACGTTTTCTCCATGCTGAACACACCTCTTCAGGACGATACAGTACAGGTCTACGTGGGTCCGAGGGGATTTGAGAACGCACTATCAGCTACTTCGCCTTGATGAGCGAGTGGCGATGGCTGTACTCTATATACATAATCATACACGTCCGACTGGCGGCTCTGCCCGCAACAGTTAGGTCCGATTCAAGCGGTCTTATGGAGCTCGAACGTGATCATTATCATGGTATCGAGACTTGCACCTTTGACTTTGCTTGACAACCTTTACCTACTTGTTAACATCCTCGCCTACAGTACAGGAACATCTCGCGGTATGGTCAGACTAATGCACGACACTCGCATGCGCAGTACACAAAAGGTCCATATGGCCCGACATGCAATATCGATACCATGGTTAGAATCAGACGGCCCTTCTGTTCCGGTTCTCTCCTTGTTGCCAATACTCTTACGGCAATGCGCGCTGGAGCGCGCCGACGAAAGCGAATATGACCCCGCATCATCACACACACAGATACCGCTAACCCAGGCGCAACACCAAATGAGCTCTCACGGATTTCCCATTTGGTCCATCGGCGGCTTGTTGTTGGCTCCAGCGTTATGTCCAGGCCGACCTGGCGCGGACCAATCAGGATCGACAGGGGAACACATGACGGCGCTCAGGTGCCAAGTCAAGACAGCTCCGCAATCGCGACACCGAACACTCACCCCACCTCACCTCCACCCACGACCCGCAACTCTCCGCCATATGCCTCGCTCCTGCTAGACTTCAGTCTGGCCGATCAGCAAGTACTCTCTACTCTCCGCAGCCAGCCTAGAGAAGTGCGTACGAGCTGTCCCGGCTTACGCAGGCCACCCCAACCCGAACAAAGGAGACCCCGACAGCCAGCGACTGGCCGCGCAGACCCGAAAACTATCGGCTTGGAAGCGGGAAGTCGACGCGACATCAGAATACGAGTTTCGGTCACCGGCGCAACAAGAGCACCACGATGAAGGTGTGTTTGCGTAGCGATAAGGCCAGAGTGGTGATGTAGCTGACTTTGTAGTACCTCGATCTCTGCGCCCTTCACGAGGTGAACCTCGCCCTCAACTTCGACACGCCCGATTCCGCCATCATCGGAGGCAGTGATGTTTGGACGATCAAAGCCGCGGGCAGCGATAAGAAGCTCTACAAGCGCATCGAGCGCACCCTCGAAGACCGCTATCTCGAACTCCTCGCGGCCATCGAACACCTTCCGAAGAAATCCGCCGCGCAGTTCTCGGATGAGCTGAACATCGCGAGGGAAACGCCTTTCGGGAGCTTCAAGGAGGCTTCGAATCGACATACATTTGCATACCTGATTGCTACGCTGAATGCGACACATATCGACTACGATTTCGCCAACACACTTAACCCTGACGAGTTCCGCCGCGAGTCGCAGCGGTCGTTCATGCACAGGATCGACACAATAATGTACTATCTGCGCCCGCAGGTCTACTCTACCGGTCTACCCCCGGGCGCAGTCACCCCGCTCGGGTCCCCAATCTGGAGCCCGCGGTCCTGGAACCTTCTCGATAGCGAAATGGACCTTGCCAACTGCGAATACTATGCTTGGGAGCCCTCAGACGACCCTTTTGCCGACGATGGCGCGATCTGGAGCCACCACTTCTTCCTGTACAATAAGGAGCGCAAGCGGGTGTGCTACTTTTACCTCCGTGGCATATCGGCTCTCTCAAACTCCCCGAGCGTCCCGACGTCCCTCATCAGCCGGTTCAAGCAATCCAAGATTGAGTCGAGCGCCAACGCGGGCAGTAGGAAGCGCGCAGAATACTGGCTCGGCAGTCGCGCGAAGAAGAGTCTCGAAGCGTACGGCGATAGCGATGAGCTGGACAACATGGTCATCGATCACCCTGGTGAAGTTGTCGACGCGGCGGAAGACGAGTATCTACCAGCGCGCGAGACGAGCATGGGCGCCGATCATTGGAGTAGCGATGATGATAGCGAGGTAGAGAGTTTGAAGGAGAGGGAGTCGAGTAGAGAGAAGAGCAAGGTTCGAGACTGGAGTGAGAGTGCTGTCGAGAGGATGGATCTTTGAGCCCTGTGCTGGACCTTGTTGCTGACATGACTCTTCTCTGAACTAGGGCCGGTGTTCAGATGAATGGCCACGCCGTTTCTTCCTTTTGTCCGGGCGACGGGTTTGGGCACTTTTACGGCGTTTAGGGGCTTCACGCATGCGTCCGCGTCTCTTTTTGGGTAGTTTTGGCCAATGGCTCGAGCACGACACGACACGACACAATGATGACAGTCTAGGGCGTTATCGGAGTTGGTTGGTGGGAGCGACTCACTTCTTCGATACGTTCTTGTTGCGTGTTTGTGCTTGAGATACCCTCCCTTTCCTTTTCTTTATGCCCGGTTTCTTATTGTATTCTCGGGTTTGGCGTTCTGCGAGTCGTTTGGGCTGGATGTGGGATGGGCAACGGACGCGATTGCGTCGCGAGTTTGATGTAGGTGGGGCGTAGCAGCGTTCACTCGGTCTCGGGCGTGGGACCTGGTGGATGGACTGTGGTGACGCGGGTTACAGAGCGAATAGTATATCTGTTTATGAGAACTGTTTTTATGGCACTTGAATCGCTTCTTCGTGGTTTGCATGATTGTTCTACTTGCTTTCCTACTCATCAAGGCGCGTGAGCTATGTACATCTTGGTTCATTCAATACTCTCTGCTACTCTTGACTCTTCATCCGAACGAGGCTTCCTTCGAGAGTGAATACCTCCAGTTTGTACCATGAAGTAGAGGGCTGAAGGTTCGATGGAATTCAGTCCCTCCATTGCCATTCAGATAATTCCTATGCATGTACTCCCTTCTCTACACTGGTAAAGCATGGGATGTAGTGCTACTATACTGTATTCCATGCTGTGCTTGGATTTACGTAATAGCTGTTAGGTCTAGGTAGTGCTCAAAGCGTAGCGTGTATAAGGTGCGTATACCCATCCAGTGCGTATGTTTGGTTCGTCTCCGAAAACACCATGGAAAAGGATACAAGGGGCATGGTGGCTGCATGGTAACACATCATTAGTCCATGGGTCTGTTATATAGCTCTGAGCATGTGAAGGTTCGCTCGCATGCAGCTGTGAATTGGTTTCACAACTTTTGGAGCGTATGTGAGTCTGTGTGGTTACACCCTCTACTTGACAAGAGGCTATCGTACGAAGATCTTTCTGCATCATGTAACTAATGTCTCGAAGATCATTACGTAGTGCGCTCCGCGGCATCCTGAACTCGTGCTTGGTTGCTGACAAGGAATCAAAGCCTCCGTTGCACATACCTGCAACCATTCGACGGCGAATATGCAGGGTGAAGGCGCAGCAAGCATGCGTCGAGGGGCTACCATGACGGCCGTTTGAGTCTTACGGCGTTGGAATGTAGTACACGAATTGCAGCATCGGAGCAAAAGTGAGACATGCATCTGGTAGTCCAATATGCCGGGGGCTTGTGGTCAGTACGTGGACATGTTTCCAGCCTCTTGTCTTACTACCGCATAATGCCGTTCAAGGTTTGTCTTTGCAGTTCCCTCCAACCATGAACACGTCATGGTTGTCCTTCTATATTCAGATTCTAGCAAGCTACGCAGCGGGCAAGACCACCCATCCTCATTCCACCGATCGGGTAGCACACAGCCTGCATCTTCCACACCGATCAGGCGAGCCGACACGACTGTGCCACTGTGCCGCGTCGCTGATGTTAATACCGAGAGACAACATGTACATGCAATCCCAGCGCTACGGGCGTGGGGTACATGCCAGTCAGACTCTAGGCTAAGGCGCCATCGAGCGTGTTTCGACATTGGTGTTCCTGTAAGGACAAGCACGCGAATGGGTGAGGTAGAGGCCGTACGATGGTGTTGGCTTGCGCGGCGTGCTGACGGCATGGAGATGGATCTGCGTTTTAGCTGGAAGAAGCGATATCTTAGCGCTTGTGGTGGTGTGGACGCTTTATCCTTGGACCGACTTGCATGCCACTGTGAGATGGTCTGCATGCTTCAGCTGCTTACCAGACGGCACCTGCTGCTCAACGCAGTGCATAGAACCAGCCTCGCCACAGCCCAGTCACAGGATTGATCGACCCTCCACAAGCTCTTTAGATCTTACGCATTGCGTGCCTAAAGCATTGCGCATCACACGCCCTTCCAAATCATACATGGCGCACCTCACTTATCGCGCACGCCAAACATCAAGCGCCGTGCAGCTGCTCAGCGAAAGTTTGGCATTCCTCCGCTTGCTCGTCGCTGCGGGGTGATAGTCCATCGTGCGGCGTGTCCCGATGAGGACATTGGAAGTGAAGTGCGAACTTTGCTTGACGCACGAGCTTCGCTAAGAATCAACTTGAGATTTCTGCTCAGCATGATGATAACGTAAGGTGAAACGGGATGTTCGAGTAGGCGCCAGATACCAGGTAAGGAACCTATCTGCATGATCGGACCTCACCGCATGATCGGAGCAGCTGAGGTCTGTTGTACCGACGGTAAGCTGTGGTGATAAGCTTCTCTCTGGCGGTGATGGTGTGAGGGAAATGTTCTAGTGCTGAGGGGCTTCCGCGCCAAAGCCAGCACCTGCTTTCAGCAGCCAACCACTCGATTTTCACGGCGCTGGACGAACAAAGGATGCTATGGCGGACGCTCCAGACCGACGTTGGAGTGTTAGCAAACGTTATCGAATTCCTGCCTTGGCGCGGGCTCAGACACGATTTTCCTCCCCTTCCAGGCGTTTGGCGGTGCAAGCGTGACCTGTCAACCGCGGATCCAGCAACCCGCCATGGTGGAACGATGACCGCGGGAACTGGTTGGTTGGCTCGAGCAGATGCCAGTCGTCGCTCTTCAGCTGGTGCAGCTGGTGCTGTTCCTGCATCTCGAAACGGCGGAGCCAGGTGTCTGCGTTTCAGGATAGCAAGTATGCCGGGGAGGCCAGATCGATCGCTGGTTCGTCCGGGGAAATGGCGGGCATCGAAGCGGGATGGCGCGGAAGGGGTCGTTTGGAGCCGTGGTGGAAGTGGGTTGGGTCCGGATTCGAGGGTCGCTTTCGTTGCTAAGATGTTGCTGGCTGGCTGATCTGGTTCGAGCGAGCGTGCTGCGAGGACTGTGGGTCGGCGATGGGCGGGTGTTGGCCAATGGGAGGGAAGATGTGCTGGGGGTTGAAGGATGGCGGTTGATGGCGTTGCCCAGAAGGCGCATGCCGAGTCTAGACCTGGCCTGCAAACGCCATTGTCGACGACGCAGAAGCGCTGCGACCATCAGACTCGACAAGACCATAGCGTCGGATGCGGCACCAAAAGCGCTGTGGAGAGACGGCAGTGCCCGCGTAGTGCATTCACGTAGATTGAAGATGCGAGGTTTGGGAAGGTGCACAGCGGCCCGCCTTCCTATCGCTGGATTCCAATACTCCGCTGCATTCGCGAATTAAACGACGGCACCTCCCCATCGTATAACTACTACTCGAGCGAAAGTAACGGATACGTTGCCGCCGCGATCAATTACCGACAAATTACTGTGATCCTTTTCGCAGCGCCTGGCAACGAAGTAAACATGGTGCTAGGGTTGGCAAGGACACGCCGGCCTCCCGCCACGTAAAAGAAAACTGCCAGCTGCCACAGGGTCCCGCCACCTCACGTTGGTCCCAAATTGCCAATTCGCTACGAAATGAGCAATCTCGACGGCGAACGACCAGAGATGGAAATCGAGCAAGGTAACCCGTAAACAAAGCAAATGGGGTGCGTAAGCCAGGTGCGACACGACAGCGGTTGTAAGCGGTAGACCCCAAAGATCGAGCAGAGCGCGCGCCACAGGGCTCGAGCGCTGGGTTAGGCAATGTTTTGGTTGCCTCTGGGCCGGGTTACTCAGCTAAATGACTGGGGCGTACCTTGGGCCGGAAGCGGTGGACAAGCGTCAGGGGACTGCGAGCTGAATGGATGGCTTGGGACACTGTTCACAGTAGTGACAGTTAACGGGTGCTTGATGATGCGGTATTGCGGGTTGAAATTTGGAAGCCAATGGGACGGGGCGGAGCGGTGGATGCATCGGCAGAAGAAAAGCCTCACCTACCTGAAGTGTGGCAGCAGCGTAAGACTTAGGGTCCGCCGATTGGGACTATCGGTGAATTAGGGCAATAAGATAGAGCATGCAGCTAACTCCATTCTGTGGAAGATCCGGTATCATGACTTGCTCAGACCTTATTGTATGCATCCTGCGTTCAGCGTTGTTCAATCCTGCCGGTATAAGGCAACTTGCGGAGAAAAAACAAACACGCCTCGGGAAGCCGTTGGCGCGCCATCTCCACAGGATCGGATAGGGCAAGCCGAAATCGCTAGGCGCTGTGTGACGTTCTCGGTACATTATTTTGGTGAAATCTCTTCAACCTCGGGACGGTCGCTGGTGCTATCCACACCGCTGTGGTGTTCGGGCATTGGAGACATTGATGGAGCGGGAGTCGTAGGGCCTCGGAGATTGGAGCCAGCAAACGAACACGATGGTGGAGCGTCGAACCGCGAATACGGCTGCTTGCGGAAGAGCGCGGCGCCTTTGATGTTTTAGTGTGCCGAGCGCCCTGAAGATCATAGAACAGCAGCGCTCAAAAAAGACTTGGCCTAAGCGGTTGTGACGTCGTGTATCGTGGGTCCGCATGAGCGAGCGTGCAAAGTGGACTCGCTGGAAACCAAGTCCGAACTTCTCCAAACGTCACGACACAATTCGCTAACGTAATGTGCAGGATCTTCGATCGCAATTACGTGCAGCAAAGTTCATCGTGGAGTGGGCCTATGGATCAGCAGATGGTCTTGTGCAGGCATGATGATGCACCGAGGGGTTCCAAAGCAAAGATTGGGCGTGCAGCTCGAGGACAGGCCAGATGCGTTCTTCTCCGGCCAAGTAGTCGTACGAAAAGGCCGATATGCAGTGTTGGTGCACAACGTCCGGTTGACTGAGACAAAGTGGGGGAAAGATTATGCAGCAGACAATTGGGATGCAAGATTGCAGTCTACAGTCCTGTTCGATAGATGTATGGAGGAGTATAGTTTGGATATGTACCTGTTCGCAGTGAGATGTAGAGTGCCGGTAGGTAATCTATGGGTGCATTGCATCTGCACCGGAGCGCTAACTTGCTCCATGTAAGCATGTGTTTGACGCGGGAGCTGTTGGACGGGCAACATCAGCATCACGACTCGGATAAGTGCTCAAAATACCTTTTACCAGCCACTTCTCCGCATTTCGTCTATCGCAACCTGTTTGCGTGTGGCAATGTGGCAATAGCTCGACGGCCACCTCACGCTTGGGGTCAGGATTCCCAAGCCGACGATGGGAGGCGTTCGTCCCCCTGCGTCGGCTAGTTTACATGCCCAAAAGGGCTCCCTCGCTAAGGTATTGGCCGCGAACTGCGGATGGCACAAATTGGAGCTTGGCTAGAGGCCAGAGGCAGCCTAGCGCGGCCGTCGAGCTG
>Ga0247740_1001388_pt1 | contig 10407 bp, 8 predicted proteins | sample UWRJL148409B2_FD_180942 | JGI IMG/M metagenome (GOLD analysis project Ga0247740, IMG submission 180942) | Plant litter microbial communities from Arlington Agricultural Research Station in Wisconsin, United States - UWRJ-L148-409B-2 | ecosystem: Environmental > Terrestrial > Plant litter >...
GCGGTTCACCACTTGCGGCAGCATCACGCCACTCACGAGTTCGTAGTAGTCGGCGAGTTCACGCTTGGTCAAGCCGAGCTCTGGATACAAGACTTTGTCCGGGTGGCTGAGCGCGGTCTTCGACGTCGCCGAATGCTCTACGGGCGCGGACGCCCGCTTCTTTCGGGCAGGAGAGGCCGCGCGCGGCTGTTCCAAGACCACGGCACTCGCGGGCTTGTCCTCACGCAAACCCTTGAAGGTGGGGTGCCGCAGCAACCCGTCGTGCGTGATCGCCGTATACTCTACTTCGGCGACCAGCTCCGGTTTCACCCAGTGCACCCCGCGGGCCTCGGCCCCGCGGGGAGCCTTGTCGAATTGGGGCGTCTCGAGCTCGAGCGGCGCCAGGCGAGCGTGCAAGTCTTTGAGCGAGCGATCGCTGAAGCCCGTGCCCACTCGCCCCGAGTAGACGACTTGCTTCCCACGCTTGACACCGAGTAGCAGCGCACCGAGGTGCGAGCGGCCGCCAGCCGGCTCGCTGAAGCCGACGATGACGAACTCTTGGCGAGCCAAGCTTTTGCTCTTTTGCCATGCTTTTCCTCGGCCCGAACGATAGGGGGAGTCCGCGCGCTTCGACACGACGCCTTCCAGCCCGAGCTTCGCCGCTTCGGCAAAGAAGCGCGCGCCATTACCTTGAGTGTGGTCGCTGTAGCGGAGGGTGCTTTGCCCCTTGGGTAAGCGTGCCAGCAGCGCCTGCAACTTCGCTTTGCGCTCGAGCAGAGGGAGGTCTCGTAAGTCTGCTCCGTCGAGGTACAGCAGGTCGAAGGCGTAGTAAGCGAGCGGGGCTTGGCTCTTCCCACTGAACGAGTTCTGAAGCAGCTGAAAATCACTCAGCCCCTGCTCGTTGAGTGCCACGAACTCGCCATCGAGGATTGCGCGCTGGGCCTTCAACTTGCCGATCGCTTCCTCTAAGCGAGGCATGCGCTCGGTCCAATCCTCACCGCTGCGCGTGAGCAGTGTCACCTGACCGTCGTCGAGACGGGCAATCACCCGGTAGCCGTCGAACTTCACTTCGTGGATGAAGTCATCACCCTCGGGAGTGACGTCGACCAAGGTGGCGAGCTCGGGCTCCACATTCTGGGGCATCGCCTCGGGAGGAGCAGCGGGCGCCTTTTTACGTTTGACCGTCGCTTCGGTCTTTGCGGCGGCGGGGCGCGCTTTGGTCGACTTGCGCGGCCGGGCGGGCTCGCCGCGGGCAATGGCTTTCAGATCGCGCCCGCTAAGCGCGCTTTTCGCGTGTTTTTCCAGCAGCGTGTCGTCTCCTGGTTTGGCCGCCTCGTCTTTGCCTTTGAACAACAACCAAGTGTTTTGCTTCTGCCCAGGGCGCTGGGTCTTCACCAGGTGCCAGCCGCCGGTCAGCTTTTCTCCGTGGAGCTGGAATGCCAGGTGGCCTTTCTCGTACGCCTGCCTGGCATCCCCGTCTGCTTCCCAGGTGCCCCGGTCCCACACCATGACCGTGCCCCCTCCATACTGGCCTTCGGGAATGGTGCCCTCGAAGCCCCCGTATTCGAGCGGGTGATCCTCGGTTTGAATGGCCATACGCTTGACCCCAGGGTCGAGGGTCGGCCCCTTGGGCACGGCCCAGCTGAGCAAGACGCCATCGAGCTCCAAGCGGAAGTCGTAGTGGAGGTGACTCGCGGCGTGCTTTTGAATGACGTAGCTGTTCCCGGTTTTGCGGCGCGCTCTCCCGGCGGGCTCTCGAGTTTTCTCGAAGTCCCTCATCTGCCGATATTTGGCGAGGCTCATGGCTGGCTCCGGGTGCTACTGCGAGCGCAACTAGGCAGACTTGCGCTGCGTCGCGGGGTGCTCGCTGCGGCGCTTCGGGCTCGCGGTACCCTTACGTGAAGCGGTCTTCGCCCTCTTGGCGGGAGCGCGCTTCGCCCCTAACCCGGCAGACTTTGCGTGATGTCCGGAATCCATGCTCTTGGCCAGAAGCGCCACGAGATCGACGACTTTGGCCGTCTTGGGCGCGCGCGTCGCCTTGCGGCCCTCCTTGGCCACGGTGTTCACGTCACCCGCTTTGGCGCGCGCGTGGATCAACGCCAACAAGTCTTTGCGATAGTCATCGCGATAGCGCTCGGGCTCCCACTTATCCACCATCCCGGACACCAGTTTTTCCGCCATTTCCAGCTCCTTGCTGGTGATGCCGAGCTTCTTCAAGTTCTCGTCCGGCAACTCGAGGCCAGTCGTCGCCCGCAGTTCGTCGGCGAAGCGCAGCACGAGCAATGACAACGCTTTACCATGTGGTATCACAGCGCACAGATGCTGGCGCGTGCGCAGCACGAGCTTCGCGATGCCCGCCTTGCCGGACCGCTTCAAAACCTCGCGCAACAAGGCGTACGACTTTTTCCCGTACTTCTCGGGCACCACCACGTACGGCTTGTCGATGTAGTGCGGGTCGATCTCGGACATCTCTACGAAGTCCAAAATATCGATCTGATGGGTCGACTTGGGGTTGGCCTCGGCAAAGTCCTTATCGGTCAAGACAACGTACTTTCCAGGGGCCGATTCGTAGCCCTTGACCGTGTCCTCCCACTTCACTTCTTTACCCGTCTTCTTGTTGATTCGCTCGTACCCAACGGGTGAGAAATCGCGCTTGTCGAGCAGCGTCAGTGATAGCTCGTCGGGCTCTTCAGCACCGTGTAAAGACACGGGGATTTGCACCAGCCCGAAGCCCAGACTTCCACTCCAAATCGCTCTCGGCATGCCGCACGCCTTTGCATCACTCGTGCCAGCAGAGCGTGCTTCCGGCGCGGGCCTAGCTGCGGAGAGAGACCTGATTTGGCGTGTCGTCTTTGCAGCGACGGGGCATTTGGGACGACGCACAGCCGCCTCGGTGATGAGAGTGCGGGTCGGCCATTGTCGAGTTGCGGCGGCGGGTACGAGGATTGCTCCGAGCTCGCGCGCCCCCAATGAAAAAGCTCAAAGCAGTCTTGCTAGACGTCGATGGCACCCTAATCGACAGTAACGATGCGCACGCTCAAGCGTGGTCGGAGGTTTTGCAGCAGAACGGCTACCCCGGCACGTTCGAGCGCGTGCGCGAACTAATCGGGAAGGGCGGAGACAAGTTGGTGCCGGAGCTCACCGGCTTGGAGGAAGGCTCGCACGAAGCGAAGCGGCTGAGCAAAGAGCGGAGCGCGCTCTTTGCTCGGGTGTACCTACCCCAAATTCAGCCATTTCCTCAGGTCGAGTCGCTCCTTCAACGGCTGCGAACTTTGGGCCTCGATCTGATCGTAGCCACGTCTGCCGGCCAAGAAGAGCTCCGCCCTTTGCTCGAGATCTGCGGCGCCCTGCCCTACCTGCGGAACGAAACCTCGGCAGACGACGCCAACCACTCGAAGCCGGATCCAGACATCATTCACGCGGCACTGCGCAAAGCAGGGTGCTCGGCGGGCGAAGCCGTGATGATTGGCGACACGCCCTATGACGTGCAAGCGGCGGCGAAGGCCGGCGTACCGACGGTCGCGTTACGCTCCGGTGGACACTCGGACGCCGCGCTTGCGGGTGCAATCGCGATCTACGACAACGTCGCGCACCTGCTCGCCGAGATCGACGGCTCAGTGTTCGCGCTGCGCCACTAACTTGGACGAACCGTCGAGCTTCGGCGCGGTCGTGCTCCCCGAGCGTGCGTGCTCGACGGCCACCGAATGCTTGCCCGGAGTGATGGCCGAGCCGAAGCGACGCGCATAAACCTCGGTGAATTCTGCGCCCACGAGCAACACTTGCGCGGAATAATAGACCCAGATCACGAGCGCGACGATCGAGCCAGCAGCGCCGTAGGCGGACGACACGCCGGCGCTGCCTAGGTAGATGCCGAGCCCAAACTTGCCCAGCGTGAACAACGCGGCGGTGACTGCGGCGCCGACCCATACGTCGCGCCACCGGATGAGGACATCGGGCAGCTTCTTGAACATCACGGCAAACAGCGCGGTGACCACTGCGAACGAGATGCCGAAATTGAGCACCTGCCAGACCACCGCGCCGCCGGGCAGTGAGTTCTCGAACACCTTGCCTACCCATGTCAGCCCAGCGCTAATGACGAGCGAGACGAGCAACAAAAACGCCACACCCAAGACCAAAGTAAATGAAAAGAAGCGGTCCTTGACGATGCCCCAAATGCCACGGCCCGGCTTGGGCGCCACGTCCCACACCGTGTTCAACGCGGACTGCAGCTCACCAAACACGCCTGAAGCACCGAACAGCAGCACCACCACGCCCACTGCGATGCCGAGCACGCCCGAACCGGGCGCACGCGCATTCTTAGCGATCGTCTCGATGGCTTCGGCAGCCCCCGACCCAACCACACCCGAAATCTCACCCGCGATGTGCTGGCGCGCCGCTTCTTCGCCGAAAGCCAAGCCGGTCACCGCCACGGCCAAGATGATCAGCGGCGCGATCGAGAGCAGCGTGTAATAGGCGAGTGACGCGGCTAGTCGAGTCACGTTGTCCTCGTCCCACTGCGCGCCCGTCTCCTTCAGCACCTGCCAGATCGTGTTGTTCTTGAGCGGCTTCATCGCGCTCACGGGGTGCAAATTCCGTGCACGGGCGGAACTGACGCAAATCGCCTCGCTAACGGCGCATTTCGCGGTAGCGCAGACCAAGCGGGATCAGAGCCGGGTGCTGCGCCGCGGCGCGCGCCTCGCTGATCAACCCGTGCTTGGGTGAAAGTCCACACGCAGGGTCGGTTGCCGCGGCGTCGCCAGTGAGGTGAAAGGCTTGGCAGCGGCACCCACCGAAGTCGATGGCGCGGCGGTCACAGCTCTTGCACGGCTCGGGCATCCAAGCCTCCCCGCGGAAGGCGGCAAAGGCGGCCGAATGCCGCCAAATCTCGTCGAGCGAGCGCTCTTGCACGTTGTCGAACTGCAGCCCCGGGAGGCTGTGGGCCAAGTGACAAGGCAAGGCTAGCCCGTCAGGAGTGACCAGCAGGTAGCGCTTGCCCCAGCCGCTCATGCACGCTTTGGGTCGGTCAGAGTAGTAGTCCGGCAGCACGAAAAGAACTTCGATTTTACCCTTTAGGCGTTCCTTCGCGGCCTTGGCGATTTCGCGGGCAGCGTCGAGCTGGGCTTGGCTCGGCAGCAGGGCGCTGCGATTTTCCAGCGCCCAGGCCAGGTATTGAGTATTGGCCAGCTCCAAGCGGTCGACGTTCAGGCGTTCGGCGAGCGCAACGATCTCGGCGATTCGATCGAGATTTTGCCGGTGCAGGACCACGTTCAAGGTCAGTGGCAAGTCGAGCTCTTTGACCCAGCGCGCGACTTCCAGCTTTTGCGCGAACGAGTTGCGCCCGGCAATCCGATCCGACTCCGCGGGCTGGCTGTCTTGAATGGACACTTGGACACTGCTGAGCCCAGCGTCTTTCAAGCGCACCAGGCGCTCACGCTCCAGCGGCAGCCCGCTGGTGATCAGGTTGCTGTAGAAATCGAGCGCGCTGGCGCCTGCCACCAGTTCTTCGAGATCACGGCGCAGCAACGGTTCACCGCCGCTCAGGTTCAGCTGCAGCGCACCGAGCTCGGCCGCCTGAGCGAACACGCGCAGCCAGTCCGCGGTGCTCAGACGGTCGGGGTGTGCCGCCAGGTTGGTCGGGTTCGAGCAATACGCACAGCGCAGCGGGCAGAGGTAGGTCAACTCGGCGATCAGCGTGTACAGTCGATCTTCAGTGCTCACGGCGCGGCCTGGAGCAGGCCGCGGTCGATCAAGCCTTGCACGAAGCTGAGCACCTCGGGTCGCAGCACTTCTGCGTCTCCCTGAAACTCCACGGCCAGCGCCGCGATGATTACCGCGAGCGTTTGTTCGCCATCACAGTGTTTCAAGATCGCGGCTCCGGTCGGGTTCAGGAGCAGCCCTTTCTCCGGATAAAGCAGGATGTATTTGTTGGTCTTGGGGTCCAGGCGCAGCTTGGTCTTGGGCGCGAGCTTCGGCTTCAGCTCGAGGCTCGGCGCCTCCGCGCTCATGGCTGCCTCGATGGACCTGGAATGTACGCGGCCTGCACGCAGTCGAGCAGGTGCCACAAGATCTCCGTCTTGCGGATCAACGCCGCCACGCAGCGCTCTTGCAGCTCGAAGCTGGTGGCTCCTCCGACCACGTAAGCGATCGCTTCTTCCGAATCCTTCTTCGCACGCGGCACGCGCGCGCGGAAGTAGGCCAGCATATCCGCGTCCACCCACGGGTAGTGCTCTTGCCAAGCTTGGATGCGCCGGCTCATCAGATCCGGCGCGAAAAACTCGGTGAGTGAAGACGCCACGCCTTCGAGCAAGCTGCGCTCCCGCACCAGCGCGACATAGGCGTCGCACGCGAACTTTACGCCCGGCAGCACCGAGCCCAAGCCCTCGACCTCCGTGCGCGAAAGGCCGACGCCTTCGGCCAAACGCAGCCACAACGCAAGCCCGCCCTCGCCCGGCGCGTCTCCGTCGTGATCATGAATGCGTCGGATCCACGCGCGGCGAAACTCCGGGTCTTCCGACTTGGAGAGAATCAGCGCATCTTTGATGGGGATGCGGGTTTGATAATAGTAGCGATTGAGCACCCATTGCTGGAGCTGGGCTCGGCTCAGCTTGCCCTGATGCATCAGCACGTGAACGAGGTGCTGGTCGTGGTAGCGCGCCGCGCCCTCCCGGCGCAGCCAGTCGACGAACTCGGCGGCCGGCAACGGGGCGCGCTCGCTCACAGCTCGAGCCCCATGCCGTCGAACGCGACCTCGACGCCAGCCGCGTGTACCTCCGCGCGCTCGGGCGAATCGTCACGCAACATGGGATTCGTGTTATTGATGTGAATATATACGCGACGCGCCGCCGCCAGGCCGCCCAGGAATTTCAGCGAGCCTTCGGCGCCGCCGATCGGCCAGTGAGCCATGTCTTCGGCACGGCGCGCGGAAGCACCGAGGGCGATTAGTTCGTCACTCGACCAGAAGGTGCCGTCGAAGAACAGCGCGTCCGCGGACTTCGCTGCCAGAACCACCTCCGCAGAGCTCGCGCCCGCGGCGGGGATGTAAGCGAGCCGCTTGCCCGTGCGCTCGTCACGAATCACCACGCCGATGTTGTCTGCCGGCTGCGGGTTCGACTGTTCGAGGTGCAGCGCGGCTTTGCCCGGCGCGGCGAAGGCCCGGAGGTGCAGGCCGCTTTCAGCACCGTTCAGCAAGCGCAGCGGCTGCTCAGCAGCGCCCAGCTCGAGCGCGTGCAGCGTCACCTGCCCCGCGAAGCGCTGCAGGGTGCGATAGAGCACGTTGCCTTCGCTGAAACCGCTATGTACGCGCTCCGTCGTGTACAGCGCCAAGGGTTGAGATTCACGCAGCGAGAGCAGGCCGAGCGCGTGATCGAGATCGCCGTTGGTCAGCACGATGCCTTGGATTGGCGTGTCGCGTTGCGCTCGCGGATGCAGGCCGCTGAAGCTCTCTATTTGCTGGCGAATTTCCGGCGAGGCGTTGAGCAAAAACCACGAGTCGCCGTCGGCGCTCACCGCTACCGACTCTTGCGTCCGCGCCAGCGCGCGAATGCTGCCGCGCCGCACGCCAACGCAGTTCGGGCAGCCACAATTCCACTGCGGGAAACCGCCGCCTGCTGCGGAGCCCAAAACACGAATCAACAAAGGGACTTCTCCAGGCCGCCGCTCGAGCTCCAATGAAGGGGTCGCGACGAGCGGCGGTGCGACGAACGGACCTGCTCACAGACCGTTGTCGTCTTCTCCCTGATAGGAACCAATCTCTGCGCTCATGTCGATCTCTTCGAAGCTCGGCGTTTCCCAGTTCATGATGTGCCTTTCGGGATGGAGAGCCAGACGACTCTCCGATGATCAGAAATAGCTCGCACCCCCACCCTGGTCAAGCACCGGACCGGCCGACAACGTGCCGAAACCGCTCTCGAACGGGCTCGGTCGAAAGCCACGCTCAGAAGTAGACCGCGACCGATCCGAGCACGCTGGTCGGCGGGGCAGCGATGGAGTGAATCGCCAACGATGCCGCCTGCTGACCCGGCAATCGACTCCAATTGGAGACATAAATGTCGGAGCTATCCGCGGTGCGCAGGCCAAGCGCGTTGTAGACATCCACTCCCACAGCAATCGAGTTCGAGCGCACTTCAGCGCCTGCGTTCAGCGCGTTCACCTGCGGGCCGCGGACGGTGTCGTTCAGGTGTTGCCCGGAGGCGAACGTGTAGCCGATCCCCAGCCGACCGCTGAGGGGTTGTTGCCACACCCTGCCCAGCGGACTGCGCACGCTGACGTCGCTGCGAAAGAGCACCGGGGGCACGCTCGGCACGTGATGCGACACGCCCGCAACCCGCGTGTTGAATTGCGCGTCGTTGACCGACAACGACGCGGACGCCAATAGCCAGCGCGTCGGCTTGGTGACGATCGAGGCGACCACTCCGCGCCGCACACTGGCATTCTGCGATTCGAGGCCGCCGTTGTTGGCCACGAACACCAGCTCGTTACCGACCCTTGTTTCGAACACCGCCAAGGTCGACGTGAAGCGTTCGTTCGGCAGCTGAGCGCGCATGCCGACCTCGAACGAGCGCACTTTGGAATAGGGCGTCGCGCCCTGCTGCAAGTGCGCCGCGTCCAACGAGCGATAGCCCTCCCCATACGAGGCGATCAGCGACAGGGCCTTGCTGACCGCATATTGCGCGCTGATGCGCGGTCCCACCGAAACCCCGACCGCAGTGCGCCGCGAGCCGTCGGCATTGGTCGCGGCCGAAGTGCCGTTCGCCAATTGGTCCGCAATCGAAACCGCCAGCAAGTCGACGCGGGGGCCGCCGGAAATGCGCAGCCGTTTCCAGAGCAATAGTTCGAGGTCCAAATAGGCGCCCGCGTCTATCGTACGCAGCCCCGCGGCCAAGCGCCGATCCCACACCGCCAAGTCCGACGGCACGAGCAGGTTCTTGCCCTGGTCGGTGTGACCGGCACGCAAGTACACGCCCGGCTCGATGCCGACTTCGCCGCTCGCTCCGAGGCGCTGCACAGGCGCCCGCGCGTAGGCGGTCAGGCCCGCCGCGGTCTCTCGATTCTTGGTCTCGTACAGATCTCCCAAGCCGAATTTCGAGGGATCGGAGCGGGAGGCCTGCAGCGTCCCCGTGTAGTTCTGACGCGCGCGAAAGTCGTTCCACATCAGCCACGGGGCCAGGCTGAACACGGCGCCGCTCGGGCTCAGGTGCCGGAGCTCCCCGCCCACGATCACCGAGTTGGCGCGTACGGACTGATTCTGCGTGTAGTACGGATAGGAGTCGTAAAAGCCGATGCGCCCCGTGTCCACGTCGTCGTCGCGGACCACGCCGGGCAGGGCGGCCGTCGCACTGCGCGCAATCAGCAGCACGCGCAGGTGGTCGCGCGCGTTCAAGTCGACGCCGTATTGCGCGTTCACGGTGCCCGCGCGGGCCGCGCGGTTCTGGCCAAAGCCATCCGTGTCGCGAACGCTGACCGCGGCGAATGTCTCCGCGTTCGCGGACTCCGGCGCCACGATGCCGACCAGCCGCTTTTGATTGAACGAACCGTAGCTGGCGCGCACGAGGCCCCGACGCTCGGCCACGCCCAAATCGAAATACGCCCCGCCCACGATGGCCGCGTCGCCCTGACGCGGGTCGTACGGGCCTTGAAGCACACGTACCTGCGACACGACTTCGGGAATGATTAGATTGGCGTCCGCGTATCCCTGACCCTGAATGTGGGTCGGGATATTGAGCGGCACGCCGCCCACGCGCATCTCGATGCCCGAGCCGTGCTCGAGGTCGAAGCCGCGCAAATACACGTCGTTGCCGAAGCCTTCGCCGTCTTCGTGGTCCACGAAAAAGCCGGGCGCAGCCGAGAGCAGCTCGCTGGTCTGCTGACGCGGAGAGGCCGTGAGCAGCTCTCGCCGCAGCCGGAAGTCACCCACGCCGCGCGCAGATTCCGGGCGCACCCCGCGCACCTCGATTTCTTGCTCCGCAGATTCGGCGGGGACTTTGACGGGAGCCGGCGGCGGTGGCGGATCAGCGCCCGCGACCCGTGCCGCAAACGAGCACAGGAGTAGACCGCACAGGGACGACCGCCAGCGCGTCACTGAATGATGAACTGACCCGACTCGAGCTCGTCGTCCCCGGGGACGTCCGAGCGGAACGTGTAAATCCCCTCCACGAGTGGCGTTTCGAACATGATCGTGGCCTGCGCCCCGGGTTCCACCGGGTCGACTTTGGCTTCGCTCGGAAAGCACGATTGAGTCGGACAGCCGTCGTTGTTCGGTGTGGGCCGACAGTCCACCACGAAGGAGTGCGGCGTCGTGCCCTCGTTCTTGAGCGTGAGGGTGATGTCGGACGAGTTCTGCGTGGTCAAAATTCTGGGCGCGAACTCGCGATCGTTCACGGTCAGCTCCAACGTTGCGGGCTCGGAGATGATGCCGTCTGCGTCGTCCGG
>Ga0247740_1001393_pt1 | contig 10388 bp, 11 predicted proteins | sample UWRJL148409B2_FD_180942 | JGI IMG/M metagenome (GOLD analysis project Ga0247740, IMG submission 180942) | Plant litter microbial communities from Arlington Agricultural Research Station in Wisconsin, United States - UWRJ-L148-409B-2 | ecosystem: Environmental > Terrestrial > Plant litter >...
GAGAGGTCGTGCAGTTCGTGGGCGGAACCCAGCGCGTCTGTGTCGGCTGCCATTGCTGCGGAGAGGAAGCAGGTGGATGGGCTGGCTGTCCACGGTGGGTTGTTGGTTTTGATGGATGGTGTGGGCGCGGCCTGCTCAAGGAGCTAAAGAGCTCTTGCATGTGCGCACGTTTTGTCGTCCCGCGGACGCGCGCGGCCTTACGTAAATAGCGCGCGGACCGGACCGACTTTCCCAAAATGGGTGCATGGCAGTGTTCCGAATGGCGAAATTGAGGTTTAGCGACGAGATTTTCAGGGCTAGCAGAGCTGGCAGGGCTAGCAGCGCCCGTTTCGCGCATGACGCAACCACGTGTTTGACGTCGTGCTAAGTCTCACGTCTCGTGTGGTTAGATCACGTCTAATTCCGGTGCGGCTCCAATATTTTGCATTACACATCGTGCCCAGGAGTCCCCTTTCTCCACCTTGCCCTGCATTGGCACATCGTGGCATGCTTCTAGAATCTCCCCCGGATCCACATGCTGCCGACCACAGGCTTCGAAAGGGACGAACGAGCTCGATGATTCGTATCTGTGAAAATACATGTTATATCAAATCGTCGTGCTTCTATGTACTGCTGTGCTGGTCCAAAGAACATATGAGAAAGGGAACCAGATTCTGGTCGGGACAATGGGGATGTGGCAAGATTTGCCGAGGGAGGTACAGACGCGCGGCAGATCTTCCCAATCTGGTCTTATCGATAGTCCGTGCATGGATCGCTTACACTCGGAACCCGCGTCCCCGGCTTCGGCCACTCTCTCTCTCGTTCATTGCTCTTCCGAGCCTTCCTCAGCACCGTTGCACCTACACACCCCTCTCCCTTGCAGACATCACTTTGCACTGCTGCGAGTTGCCTACGTATGCCTACGTACCTGCTAGCATAACCCGAGGTAGATCGCAACATGATTCGTCATTACCATCGATCGGTCTTAAGCCTCAACCACGCGACGGCAGGTGTGGTGACAAGCTATACAGCATCACAGCCCACTAAATTGCACCGGAACTGACTGTCCGAAATGAGGCGGTGAGCCCTGGAGGTATTGCACGTAGCCTCCGCCGGTCGGTGGACCGCGGATGCGGGCAAACACACGGTCGTGCGGGTTAACTGGGTGGTTTGTCATCTTGTGGTACGTATTTGTTTGCTCCCACTGGAGCATGTGAACTTGGGACCGTGGCAGTGGCTCGAACGCGTCAACAGCACCATAGCAAACTTTGGTTTGTGGAACGGTGACATGGTGAGGTGATCATGTCATGTTTGGGCTGGACGACCTTTGGGCGCCTGTGTTGGTATATAGAGGCGAGATCTCTTTGTCTCCCCTTAGGCGTGGCGTCGCTTTTCATCACTTTGGACTCCTTGCGTTCTTGCTACACTAGTTTGAATATTGACCTTGTTGTCTATCGATTCGAAACATACAACATGGCTCTCGTGGACGTTTGGACAGGTAATGGGTCCTACGAGGTTGATAGCCAGCAACTCGTTCATTTCTTCCCTCTGGTCTGGGACTTCATCTCTGGCCACTTACTCGACTTGCCGTCACTCGTGAGGCCCCTTAGCGCGAATCTGCCAGCGCGTTCAAGAAAGTCGGCACTTCGAGTGCTTAAATCCCTTTTCGGCATCTTCAAGGTCCACCACGCCTGGGATCATGATTTGGCGGCATACGTGGCCGCCATGATCGACCGCAGCATTCATGACGACACTTTCGGCAAAACGTACCTCATCAGGGGCCTCCAAAGGAGCCGTAACGCCTTCGCCACGTTAGCTGCTCTCGCGGAGATAACAGGAAGTTGGCACCTTGCAATTATCCTCATCGACGTCTTCTGGGGCCATCGACGTACGGTCGCAGACTGCGACCGTCCAGGCAGCATCGACGGGTGGGCTCGCGCTATTGAGTTGCTCAGAGGTCTCGTCCCTCCCCACGATATCAACAAATGCGTCCAATACCTCGCCCGAGAATACAACGGCGATTTAGGCTTTGGTCGAGGCCGGCATCTTTGGCGTCGGGACTATTTCCCAGCTCCACGAGCTCGCACCATGCCTCCCGTCCACTACTGCCCTCGTATCTCTCCTCGTCCTGGCTTCCTCCCTCTTCCAGCACCAGAACCAATGTACCACCCGCTTCCCTCACCCGCCGTCTCTATGGGCTATGTGGACCCATATCGTGATGCCGAGATGGATGAGATGAAGATGGAGCAGGAGATCTTACGTGACAAGGTGGATCTACTCGAGTGGAATCAGGCGGAGATCAACGCTGCGGTGCAGATGCCGGTGTCAGGTCAGCTGCAGCTTCCATGGGGGGGAGCATATTAGCGTAGAGATTTCCTATTGGAGGCTTTGTTTGCTACGTTTGCTGCGTTCCTGGCGTCCGTGCATGGAAATTGTCCGTGTCTTGGTGGGGACGGTGGAATACAGGCTATTCTTTTACCTGTTCGTTTCGCAGTTCGCATAATTGACACTCCCTTTCCGTTGTGGGTTTGTTTCGAGCACATATATTGGGACGATGTTACCTCGATCAAATTCACGACTGTTGTTTGTTTGTGGGACATAAGCTGCAGCTTGCCTTTACATGCGCTGCGACTTTCCACGTTGTATCATGTACGAGGTGTAGAAGGCAGCATGAGTTCCTGCTCATCGACTGCATGTTACAATTATCAAAGACGAAAGATTTAGTTTTATCCAACTAGCTCTCTACATCAGGAAAAGATGACCCGCCCTAAGCTCTCCGAATCCTTCAAGACGTCATTCAACCCAGGAGCATACCACACCAGAGACGCCTCGCTAATGACAATGCAATGCCCACTATAGCACCCACAAGCCTGTCCGCTCAAATTATACACCGAGAATCGAACACGTACATCTCCTCCTGTGCTACCCGCACCAGTTTACCGCAAATAATGCAACACCAACCAACAAAATAAAAAGAAGACTACAACCCCCGCCCAGAAAATCCACTTATCCTGCTTCGCCCTTCTCTCCACCATTCGTATCGTATCCCCACTAATCCCCAATGTATTCGCCACACTATACAATCTCCTCTGCGTCCCTTTCAGCATCTCCCGCTGGTCCCCCAAATCGCCCAGCACCGCGCGTCCCCGGTCGAGGAACTCGTCGAGCTGTGTGTTGGTTTGCGCGAAGAAGGAGTTTTCCCGCAGGGCGTGGGATTCGCGGGAAGTGTCGTTGTGGGCGAGGGCACCCGCAGAGTAGGCGTTGGGGGCAGACGGGTTATAGCCACTCGATGGGGCGAACGGTGAGTGCGTGGTGGCGTTTGCGTTGAGCGAGGCTTGAGAGTATGGGTTTTCGGGTGTGCTCGCATGGTGCGGACGGCGGCCTAGAAGTTCGTTTCGCGCAGCCGAAGTTTGCTACAACCAACACCATTCCATCAGTATACATCCTTTCATCAATCATGCATTCAGTAGATCAACATACGACATCCTCATTTGCACTCTTCACCCGCTTATAACTCTCCCGATACTCATCCAACTCCGCCTTGAAGCTCTTGGCCCGCTCAAACGCCTTCTCCTGCTTCGTCTGCACCGGTTCCTGTTTTGCGAGCTTGTTGTAATCGTCTATTGTGCGGGCGAAGGAGGTAAGGGAGGCGGATATTTGGCCTTGGAGCGCGGGGGAGGGAGTCGGCGTTTCGGCGAAGAGGTCGAGGTCTTTTCTAAGAGAGGTGGATTGGCGGAGAGCGGAGTTGAAGAGAGCGTTCATAGTGGTGGTGACGGTGGTGCGGCGGATGTGCTACAACCGAGAATTGTTTGCCCGGGGTTTGGGTTTGGGCACTTGTGCGGAGGAGTGAGGCAGCAGAAAGAGGGGAAGGCGTATGTAGGGCGTGGGCGAAGAATGCGGTGTGGCGGCCGTTGAGGCGCAAACGTTTGGGCGTTCTTGACACCTTTGCTCCATTGTGGAGGTGAGGTTTGGTGAATTGCCAAGATGTACTAGGATGGATAGGGTTAGATCCGTAAGCGCGGCCACGTTCCAACGGTGAACGGCACGGTGTTATTTGTGGCGGTGATTCGTCCTCGTCCGAACCTCATTCGTGGTCATGAGAGTTTACACATCGATGCTTTCCAAGTCCGAGAGATGCCCTAGTAATTGCATTTCCGCGGTGCAGCGCAGAGACCTCTGCCGCTTGGACAAACACATGCATGACCGCGGCCACAAAAATGTCGTCGTTTCCATCATCCGAGATCGTCTCAAAAATCTATGCGCTTCCTGCCGCATCGCGAATCGACGTCCACAGTGATGTATCCCTAGCCAGTGATACATATAGCGAGCTTCGCACCTGCCGCAATAGGCAACTAGCTTCCATGTCGATCGAATCACGATACCCGATATTGACGGTGCCGAGCCGTTGCCCTTGTAGATAGACTGGCAATCTCGAATCAAAGTGAGGGGTTGTCAGGCACACTTTGTCCTCTAACTTGTACTGGCAGCTCGATATAGGCCTTGGCTGTGGTCGTCAACGCACTTGTCGTCATCCATTGGCAAATATCGCTACAATTGTATTTAAGAGTCTGGCCGTCGTCGACATGTCTCGTGGTTGTCGGTCTATGTACCGTTCTTCACTATGCGTCTAAGTACTTTATATTCCGCCGTCACCACCCTGCTGGTCACGGTATGTGGCAATGAGCTGCTTCTCGAGAGAGAGTTACCACCGCCAGTTGCTATCAACTCCGATTCGTATACGAATTGCGCCAACGCAGCATGGCCCCCATCGGATGTTGGGGTCGAATTAGTACCGCAAGCACCGGACGATGAGCTGAAAGGACTACTCGACGAAATCAACCCTGCGAACATCGAAGCCACCATCGCCAAGCTAGTATCTTTCGGTACTCGCCACACCCTGTCGTCTCAGAACGACACTACACGTGGTATTGGCGCGGCGAGAGACTGGATCGCATCGGAGTTTAAAAAGTATGCCAACACGTCGGAGGGCAGGATGACGGTCAGCGTGCCTGGGTATATCCAAGGCGTGGCTAGCCGGATCACATTCCCAGTCAAGATCTCGAACGTTCTGGCAACTATCAAAGGCTCAAGCGATCCGTCGCGAGTGTACGTAATGACTGGTCATTATGACAGTCGTGTCACGGATCCAAATGACTACACTGCTGATGCTCCGGGCGCCAACGATGACGCTAGTGGGACTGCAAGTACGTTGTCCCTCTCCAGACTACCTTATCTAGATCTGACGCCTAGCAGTCGCAATGGAACTGGCACGCATTCTAGCGAGGAAGCGACCAAAATCCACCATCATCCTCGGTGCTGTGGCCGGGGAAGAGCAAAATCTCTATGGCTCGACGTTCTTCGCGCAAAGCCTCAAGAACTCCAGTACGAACGTCGAAGGCATGCTAAACTGCGACATCGTCGGCTCTGCCACTGGAGACCGCGAACAAAAAGACCCATTTACCATTCGCGCATTCGCACAAGGTCCTCCACCAAGCGAAAACGCCACCGTTGCTGCTCGACGGCTACAAATCGGCGGCGAGAACGACTCTCCTGCCCGCCAGCTCGCTCGCTTCTCATCCGAAGTCGCAGCAAACGACGCCACAGGCATGAATATCGCCATCATCTACCGTCTGGATCGATTCCTCCGCGGCGGCGATCACTCGGCCTTTCTGCAAGCTGGCTTCCCTGCAATCCGCTACACCGAACCCAACGAGAACTACGCACACCAGCACCAAGATGTCCGCATCGAAAACGGCACGGTTTACGGCGACCTCATCGATTTCGTTGACTTCGACTTCACAGCCCGCGTTGGCAAAGTAAACCTCGCAACTATCTGGTCACTCTCGCAGGCTCCGGGTCTACCGCGTAATGTCACCGTCGACACAACAGCTCTTGATAACAACACCCGCTTGAAGTGGATTGTTGCGAGCGATGTTGATGTTAAGAGTTATGAGGTTGTTTGGAGGCCGGTTGCCGGGTCGCTTTGGACGCATATGATTAACGTGGGTATGGTGGGAAGTGTGACCTTGCCTTTGAGCAAGGACAATGTCATCTTTGGGGTAAGGGCTGTAGGGGCAAACGGATATAAGAGTCCGGCCGTGTTTCCGTTTCCTGGGTAGTGGTGTGAGTGTTTTGTTGGCTGTAGTGTGTATGGAAACACTTCATGTCAACACGACTCAACTCCGGAATTATCATCGAGACAACCCCGCACTACTTCAATAATGGACATTATGAGATGACTTCTGTATGTCTTGTCTGTTTCAGCAGTGACTCCGGGCAAGAAGAGCTTCGTAACGATCTCGGGTACGGCAATGTTGAACTTGTAAGACCCGAGGCGAGTGCTATAGTGATAATGCGATGAAGTATCCAAAAGATGGTTTCCTCATCTTAAAGCTCATTCCTCGGGGTCATGTACCGAATGACTCATTCGAGAAGCAAGATAGGACTCAGGAAGAACTAGTCGTCCGTATCAATATCGATACTCGACAACTCTACAACAAGCGCTTGCAACCCTTCTCGCTGCTGTCCATCAGCAGACCACTCCCTCTCTAGATCTTGCCGCTCCGGGAACTGCATCGTGCCGCATCGCCCTCGGGTGTTTGCTTCCACACCCACTCCGCTCTGCACCCGGTGCGTCACGAGGGCAACGATAACCACATGCGTTGGTTCTCTTCAGCTCTAGGGGCTCGACAAGGACATACGATTTATGCTTTCCCGGTGAATCGTTTTGCTTTCCTCCACCAACTTCTACTTATGGTGGTCATTGTTGCCAGTCACCAATTCTAGCACTTGTCGTACCAGTACAGTAGCAAGCGGTAGATATGTCGGAGATGAGCAATGCGTTATTGTTCGAGTAGTTTAGCTTCACCTACGTGTTTCGAAGGCTGTATTACCTCGAAGGGCTGTACAGTTTCCGGGCTGACCAAGTGATAGCGATGCGGTCACGCGAATCGCAGATGAAGTCGAAGCTAAGCCGCGTGCCTCTCACATTAAAATTGAAAATGAAGTCGTAGAAATAGGTGACCGCATACAGCAACCCGGTAGTGCCTTTTACGCTAACAAAACTCGATAGTCGACAATACCTCGACGCCCACCTCGCCCACTGTTTCTACCCCCGAATTCACTCTTCGAACCAATGGAAAACTTCACTAGCCCCACAGATGAACTCACCCTGCACTCGGACCCGTCAATTTCCCTCTCGGAGCCAGTCCCCTCTACCGCCTCTCACACCTTGGATGGCCTAAAGCGCGCCCGCGCCATCAAGGCCGAGATTAGTACTTCTCTTACTATGCTCCAACCAAAGAAGTATGAGTTTTATAGGCATGACATAGGTGTCGCATTCTTACGAGACATTGCTGCTCCCGTTCGCGTCCTCAGACCCCTGATGCTCCTCTGAAAACGCTTTACTGACTTAAGACCGACTCAGATCTGCCGCTCTCCGCCGCCACGTCGAAGATGATCCAGAGACCCAATTGATCAAAACACTTCGCCAGGATCACCGAATGACCTGGCAGGTCATCGTCAACTACCTCAACTTAAAGCGCCTCGAGCGCGGCGAACCCGGCAATCTCACCTCGCAAGCCGTCTACTCCCGCTTCGTCCGCAACAGCCCGCGTGTCGCTGCCGCCCTGGGCGAAGTTGGCTTCGATCCAAAGGATTACATGCATCTCCGCAACCCTACTCAGGACCCATCTTCCAGCGGCAGAGGTTCAGGCTTTGGTATCGGCGCGGGTAGGAAGCGGGTTCGGCACGAGGGCAATGAGGAGCTAGAGCTGAAGAATAATCTGCGCAAGAAGAGAACGTTGGCGGAGGATGCGAGGGAACTGGGGAAGGAGCACATGTCAGAGATGCTTGTTCGTGCTGTTGCGGTAGTGGAGAGGAACTTTTGGACGTTTGTGGCGGATGAGTTGCACAGGAGCTCTGCGCAGGAGTATACGTTTGACCCGTGGGCATGCGAGAGTCGGTTCCGTGCTATCTGAGGTTGGTGGTGGAGAGCACCGGTGCGAGAGTACCGGTGGGAGATATTGGTGCTGGTTGTCCTCAGAGCACGGCGACCGGGTGCGATTTGTCTTTGGGGAGTCGGTTGGCGGAGAACGGGGTGACGCCGGTAGTGGGTTTCTTTCATGTTCGGGTAACGATGAATTTGCCCACCAATAAGTCGTTGGTCCCTGCCGGCTCATGATGCGCATCCTTAATCCAAGGTGTTATCATCATTTCTTGAACCCGAGAGGCTGGTTGCTTCTTACTCTAGAACTTATGCCTTCCTCCTTTCCCGGTCCCAGTTTTGTTCATCTCCGCTTTGTAAGAAGATACCCCGTACATCCACCTATATCAACCAGTCTTGCGTTCTTGACATTACACTCAAAATGCTCTTCTCTCCTGCGCAACAAGAAGTGTTGAAGGGGTCTCTCTGCACCTAAATCCCAAGTAAGACAAGATAACCGGTCTATCAATCGCATCACCGTGCATGAGCATTCGGCTGCGTACATGTATGGCAAGCCGAGCCCGCGCTTCCGCTTCCTATCAACAGCGAGCCACGGGGCGGAGTATCACCCGATGAACGGCACCACCGCGCACGCCCCCGGCCTTGTTCCCTTCCGATTCAGCAAACCACACCAGGCGCCTTCACCAAGCAAACTGCACGGCGATGCAGCCACAGCACGGAGAACTTACGTAAAAGCACGGGTAGATAAGCATGCCTTGCTGTGACAAGCATTTGCTTGGTTGTTGCGAAGATTCTGAAAATTACTTGGGGTTATGATGTTCGGCCCCTCTTCATCCACATCACACGGGCCGAGAAGTTCGCGATGCCGGTATGAAATGATTCCCTCTACTCCTAAAGACACGAGCGACGTCCGCGTGGCCGATACATTGGAGCGTGGGGAGAGTGGCGAGCCTTCGCAAGGCTTTAGTAGAGAGGGACCAGATCTACCGTGGAAGGAGCAGGCGAAAAGAGATCTGAGGCTGTCTAAGCATCGCGAGACGTAGGTACCTACCCCTCTCAATCTCTCGTCGCCAAAAAGAAGCTATGGGACTACTCTGTACTCACGTTTCTCAGATACGCCGGCGCGCTTGCCTTTAACATATGTAGCTTCATCCTGCCGGCACTCTACTTGACCCTCACCAAACTCTAGGTCGCCAACATTGATGCATCTATAGTGGTAACGACAGATTCGTACACATACATTGGCGTCGTTGCGGAGGTAAGAATGCCTACGTCCAAGCTGATCAGGGGATATACATTGACTTGATACGTCAATATCGTAGGTCCTCAATGAAGGCTTACCTCGTGCCGCGTATCTCATAATCGGCGATAAGACCCGGCTCTTCCGCGAACATCTGCAGATGACTCACACCCTCATCGTCTTCCAGTATATTCTCGGCCTGATCATGAGCATCGGCTTCTTGGCTGGAGCGTCGAACTTTGCGGATGGATTTATGCCTATTGAGGTTAGAGGGGCTAGGTTGACGTATGTCCGCATCGCTGCGTTCTCGACTTTCAGTTCGGCGATTGAGTATGCGGTCAATACTTGTACTCGGGCGTGTCGGTTAAACCGGACGTCCCCCTCATTATCAGCTTGACCAAGTTCGCCGTTAACATCATCCTCGACTTGATTTTCATCTTAAAGGTTCATGTCAACAGCATAACCTCCACCGTCAACATGCAAGCAGGAATTCAACTAGCGTGCAACATGGCCTCCGCAATCGCCGGTCTGGCATATTTCTTCATCTACACAACGACCATCCACAAGAGTTCTGTAGTCCACCACGGCGCGACCGACACTTCAACGAGACCGTCTCTTTCTGCACTCCAGACGTTATCGAAACCAGGCGCCATCTTTTTCACCGAGTCCGCCGTTCGCAACACACTCTACCTCTGGCTCGTCCACGGCATCGTCGCAATGGGGAGTGACTACGCCATCGCCTGGGGCGTCTTTTCCACCATCCGGTGGGGCCTCATCATGGTTCCCGTGATGGCGCTCGAAGTTACCTCCCTGACCTTTGTTGGGCACTCATGGGGTTACCACCGCAAATCTCTCGGTGACCACGTCGAGAATCTCCGGGCAAGTTGGCGGCAATTATGGACCATCACACGCTGGACCTTCTACTCCATCTGCATCGCCTTGGCCGTCGAGATACCACTTTGCCTCGTAATGTCATTTCTGGGCGCGCGTCCATTTGCACGGTACCTCCCCGGCTCCGATACCGTTGCAGTCATCACAGCGCGTATGTGGAGAACGTTCCACTGGTGCTACATCTTCTACCTGTGTCCACACAACTCGCCGCCGTCCTCAAAAATAAGAGTAAAATATATTATAAAATAATAAAAGTATTACTAATAAAGAATTCTATAAGCTTAATCTTTAGTACTATAATAGATATAAGATTTATCTTTAATAATAGATATA
>Ga0247740_1001394_pt1 | contig 10388 bp, 8 predicted proteins | sample UWRJL148409B2_FD_180942 | JGI IMG/M metagenome (GOLD analysis project Ga0247740, IMG submission 180942) | Plant litter microbial communities from Arlington Agricultural Research Station in Wisconsin, United States - UWRJ-L148-409B-2 | ecosystem: Environmental > Terrestrial > Plant litter >...
CCACGTCGTGCTCGTCGCCCGGCGCATCGACCGCTTGCGGGCCCTCGCCGCCGAACTCGAGGCCGACCACGGCATCGTCGCGACCGTGATCGGCCTCGACCTCGGCTCCCCCGCCGCCGGGCGCGCACTTGCCGCCGAGGTCGCCGCGCGCGGGCTCAGCGTCACCGGCCTGGTGAACAACGCGGGCTTCGGCACGCAGGGCCCCTTCCACGAGGAAGACCCGGAGCGCCTCTCCGAGGAGATCACCGTGGATGTCAGCAGCCTCGTGGACCTCTCGCGGGCGTTCATCCAGCCCCTGCGCGACAGCGGCCGGGGCATCCTCGTCAACGTGGCGAGCCTCGCCGCGTACACACCCAGCCCCGGGATGGCCGTGTACGCGGCGTGCAAGGCGTTCGTGCTGAGCTTCACCGAGGCGCTCTGGCAGGAGTCGCGGGGCACCGGGCTGCGGGTGCTCTGCCTCTCGCCGGGCCTCACGCGCACCGAGTTCTTCGACGCGCTCGGCACAGCGGCCTACAACGGCAGCTACCAGACGCCCGAGCAGGTCGTGCAGACCGCGATGCGCGAGCTCGACCGCGGAGCGCGCCGCCCGAGCGTGCAGTCGGGACGCGTGAACGCCCTCACGACCATGCTCCCCCGGTTCCTCACCGCAAGCGGCTCACCGAGATCAGCGGCGTCGTCGGCGCCCGCTCGTCGGGACGCGAGACCGTGAACGTCGGCTAGAGCAGCCCGAGCGACTCCACCGCCGCGCGCTCGTCGGCGAGCTCGGCGACCGAGGCGTCGATGCGGGCGCGCGAGAACTCGTCGATCTCGAGGCCGTCGACGATCTGCCAGTCGTCCCCCTCGCTCGTCACCGGGAACGAGCTGACGAGCCCGGCCGGCACGCCGTACGATCCGTCGGAGACGACGCCCGCCGAGGTCCAGTCTCCGGTGCGGGTGCCGAGAACCAAGTCGTGCATGTGGTCGACGGCGGCGTTCGCCGCCGATGCCGCGGACGACACCCCGCGGGCGGCGATGATCGCGGCCCCTCGCCCCGCCACCGTGGGGATGAAGTCGTTCTCGACCCACTCGCGGTCGATCTCGAAGCGCTCGCCCTCGATGCGTGCGTGCGACAGGTCGGGGTACTGGGTCGACGAGTGGTTGCCCCAGACCGTGACGCGCGAGATCGCCGAGACAGGGGCTCCGGTGGCACCGGAGAGCTGGGCGACCGCGCGGTTGTGGTCGAGGCGGGTCATCGCGGAGAAACGCGACGACGGCACATCGGGCGCGTGGGCGCTCGCGATGAGCGCGTTGGTGTTCGCGGGGTTGCCCACCACGAGAACCCGCACGTCGTCGGCGGCGTTGTCGTTGATGGCCCTGCCCTGCGGGGCGAAGATGGCGCCGTTGGCCGAGAGCAGGTCGGCGCGTTCCATTCCTGCGGCGCGCGGGCGGGAGCCGACGAGCAGCGCGACGTTGGCGCCGTCGAAGGCGGTGGCCGCGTCATCCGAGATGTCGATGTCGGTCAGCAGCGGGAACGCGCAGTCGTCGAGTTCCATCGCCACGCCCTCGGCGGCGTCGAGCGCCTGCGGCAGCTCAAGCAGGCGAAGGCTGACCGGAACGTCGGGGCCGAACATGGCGCCGGACGCGATGCGGAAGAGCAGCGCGTAGCCGATGTGTCCGGCGGCGCCCGTGACGGTGATGATCATGGTTCGAGCTTAAACCGAAACGCTGGTCGAGCAGGCCGCGCAGCGACCCGCTCAACCAGCGAAGAGGCGTTACGCCAGGCGCGCGGCCAGGTTCTTGTCGAGCGTGTCGAGGAACTCCTCGGTGGTCTCCCACTTCTGGTCCGGTCCGACGAGCAGAGCGAGGTCCTTCGTCATGTGCCCGGCCTCGACGCTCTTGATGACGACGTCTTCGAGGGTCTCGGCGAACTCGGCGAGCGCCGGGTTGTCGTCGAGCTTGGCGCGGTGCGAGAGGCCGCGGGTCCACGCGTAGATCGACGCGATCGGGTTGGTCGAGGTGGGCTTGCCCTGCTGGTGCATGCGGTAGTGGCGCGTGACCGTGCCGTGGGCGGCCTCGGCCTCGACGACGGATCCGTCGGGAACCGACAGCACCGAAGTCATCAGGCCGAGCGAGCCGAAGCCCTGCGCCACGGTGTCCGACTGCACGTCGCCATCGTAGTTCTTGCAGGCCCAGACGTAGCCGCCCTCCCACTTCATGGCCGAGGCGACCATGTCGTCGATGAGGCGGTGCTCGTAGGTGAGTCCGGCGGCGTCGAACTTCTCCTTGAACTCGGCCTGGAAGATCTCCTCGAAGATGTCTTTGAACCGGCCGTCGTAGGCCTTAAGGATGGTGTTCTTCGTCGACAGGTAGACCGGGTAGTTGCGGGTGAGGCCGTAGTTGAGCGAGCTGCGCGCGAAGTCGCGGATCGATGCGTCCTGGTTGTACTGCACCTGGGCGATGCCGTCGTCGGGCGCGTCGTAGACCTCGAACTTCATCGGCTCGGAGCCGTCTTCGGGCGTGAACTCGACGGTGAGCTTGCCCTTGCCCTTGAACACGAAGTCGGTGGCGCGGTACTGGTCGCCGAACGCGTGGCGGCCGATGATGATCGGCTTGTTCCAGCCGGGCACGAGGCGCGGGATGTTGGAGATGATGATCGGCTCGCGGAAGATTACGCCGCCGAGGATGTTGCGGATGGTGCCGTTCGGGCTCTTCCACATCTTCTTCAGGCCGAACTCTTCGACGCGCGCCTCGTCGGGCGTGATGGTCGCGCACTTGACGCCGACGCCGTGCTTCTGGATGGCGTGGGCCGCGTCGATCGTGACCTGGTCGTCGGTCGCGTCGCGGTTCTCGATGCCGAGGTCGTAGTACTCGAGGTTGATATCGAGATAGGGGTGGATCAGCGTGTCCTTGATGGCCTGCCAGATGATGCGAGTCATTTCGTCACCGTCGAGTTCTACGACGGTGCCTTCTACCTTGATCTTGGACAAGCGATTCTCCTCATTGATGAGCCGAGCTGGGATGCGACAACCAGCCTACTCGCTTCACAAAGTATCTCGACATCGAGACACTTCCGCACGCGCGGGGCGGATGCCGCGGCTCACGCCTTGGGACCGCCCGCGACGTACAGCACCTGCCCCGACACGAACGACGCCTCCTCGCTCACGAAGAAGGCGGCCGCGGCCGCGACGTCGTTCGGAACGCCCGTGCGCCCGACCGGGATGTCTTTCACCGCCGCCGCGAGATAGTCGTCAAAGGTCATCCCGATGCGCTCGGCGGTCTCGCGCAGCATGTCGGTGGCGATGAACCCGGGGGCGATCGCGTTGACCGTCACGTTGTACCGGCCGAGTTCGATCGCGAGCGTCTTGGTGAACCCCTGGATGCCGGCCTTCGCCGCAGCGTAGTTGGCCTGCCCGCGGTTGCCCAGCGCCGAGGTGCTCGACAGGTTGACGATGCGGCCCCACCCGGCCTCGACCTGGTGGGCCTGCACGGCCCGGCTCATTACGAAGGCGCCGCGCAGGTGCACGTCGATCACGGCGTCCCAGTCGTCGTCGCTCATCTTGAACAGCAGGCTGTCGCGCAGGATGCCCGCGTTGTTGACCAGGATCGTGGGGGCGCCGAGCTCTTCCACCACGCGCGAGACGGCGTTCTGCGCGTCATCCGTGTCGGACACGTCGGCCCCGAGCCCGATCGCGCGACCTCCGGCGGACACGATCGCGTCGACCGTCTGCACGGTGTCGTGCGCGTGCAGGTCGACCACCGCGATGCCGTGGCCGGCGCGCGCCAGCCGCAGCGCGATGGCTGCTCCGATGCCCCGGGCGGCCCCGGTGACGATGGCGGTTCTGGGTCGTTCAGCGTCGTCGCTCACGCGATGAGCGTAACAAATCGGTGCACAACCAGTTCGAGCGGGTTAGCCTGTTCGCATGCCTGAGTTGAGACTTGAAGAGTTGTCGGCCAAGACCATCGTGGCCGCTAACGGGCTCACTCTGCGTCCCGGGCAGGAGCAGTTCGTCACCCCCACCTCGTACGCGATCGCCGACGCGTACATCGATCCGCTGACCTCGTGGCCGCGTGTCGTGCTCGACGGAGACACCGTAGTCGGGTTCATCCGCGGCAATTTCGACCCCGACAACCCGCAGGAAGAGTTCCGCAGCTGCCTGTGGCGCATCAACGTCGCCGCGGAGGCGCAGGGCCTCGGCGTGGGCAAGTTCGCCGTCGAGGGGCTCGCCGACGAGGCGCGCATCCGCGGTTTCGAACGCCTCACCGTCATCTGGGAACCGGGCGAAGAGGGCCCCGAAGAGTTCTTCAAGGCGGTCGGCTTCAGCATCATCGGCGAAACGCAGTACGGCGAGCACATCGGCGCGCTCGACCTCTAGGTCGCGAGTCACCGTGGCCCACGCTCCGAGCGACGACTTCGTCTCGCGGGTTCTCGAGGTGGTCGAGTCGATCCCCGAGGGGCGCGTCATGACGTACGGCGATGTCGCCGCCGCGATCGGGTCGCGGGCGGCCCGCGCCGTCGGCACGGTCATGTCGCATTACGGTTCGGATGTCGCGTGGTGGCGCGTCATCCGCGCCAGCGGGCACCCCGCCGTCGACCACGAGTCGCGGGCCCTCCAGTACTACCGCGCGGAGAGCACCCCGCTGAAGTGGAGCGGCGCCGTTTTCCGCGTCGACCTGGAGGCCGCGCGCCACACCCCGTAACCACGGCCGCCGAGCTTGTCGAAGCACCCTTCGACAGGCCCAAGGACCGCTACACCAGCGACTCGCGCCAGGCCGCGTGCAGCTGCGCGAAGCGGCCGGTGCCGGCGATCAGGTCGCGCGGGGTGCCGTCTTCGACGATGCGGCCGTGTTCCATCACGAGCACGCGGTCGGCGATCGCCACGGTCGACAGCCGGTGCGCGATGATGATCGCGGTGCGGTCGGCGAGCAGCGTGGTGAGCCCCTCCTGCACGAGCCGCTCGCTGGGGATGTCGAGCGACGCGGTCGCCTCGTCGAGGATCAGCACCACCGGGTCGGCGAGGAACGCGCGTGCGAACGACAGCAGCTGGCGCTGGCCCGCCGAGACGCGCCCGCCGCGCTTGTTAACGTCGGTGTCGTACCCGCCGGGCAGCGACTCGATGAACTCGTGCGCGCCGACGGCCTTCGCCGCGTGCACGATCTCTTCGCGCGTGGCATCCGGTTTTCCGAGCGCGATGTTCTCGGCGACCGAACCCGAGAACAGGTAGGCCTCTTGCGTCACCATCACGATCGCGCGGCGCAGGTCTTTCGGGTGCAGGTCGCGCAGGTCGATGCCGTCGAGCGTCACGGCGCCCCGCGAGGGGTCGTAGAAGCGCGCCATCAGCTTGGCGAGCGTCGACTTTCCGGCACCGGTCGAACCGACGAGGGCGATGGTCTGTCCCGCGGGGATCTGCAGGTCGAACTCGGGCAGAATGACCCGGTCTTTCTTGTAGGCGAATTCGACGCCGTCGAAGTTCACGGCTCCGTTCGCGCTCCACAGGTCGACCGGTGTCGCAGGGTCGGGTACGCCCGGCTTCTCCTCGAGCACGCCGGAGATCTTCTCGAGCGCGGCGGCCGCCGACTGGTACGAGTTGTAGAACATCGCCATGTCTTGCGCGGGGGCGAAGAACTGCCGCGTGTACAGCAGCGCCGCGAGCAGCGCGCCGATCGCGAGGCTGCCGGCCGCGACCCTAAGTCCACCGGCCACCAGCACCACGGCGAGCGCCACGTTGCCGATGAGCACCAGGCCGGGGTCGAAGATTCCGAACAGCTGGATGACTTTCGAGTTCACGTCGCGGTAGTCCTCGACGAGGTCGCCGAACTCCTTCTCGTTGCGCTTCTCCTTGCGGAACGCCTTGACCGCGCGGATACCCGTCATGGTCTCGACGAACTGCACGATGAGACGGGCGGATGCCACGCGGGTGCGACGGAAGAGCTGCTGCGACCGCTTCTGGAACCAGCGCGTGAGGAAGGCGAGGGGCACGAGGGCGCCGAGCAGGATGAGCCCGCTCACGCCGTCGACGAGGAACATCGCGCCGGCGGTGAAGAGCATGTACAGCGCGCCCTGCACCAGCTGGTTGATGCCGGAGTCGAGCAGTTCCTTGATCGAGTCGAGGTCGCTGGTCTGGCGCGAGATGATGCGGCCAGACGTGTAGCTCTCGTGAAATTCGAGGCTCAGCTGCTGGGTGTGCAAGAACACCCGCGTGCGAAGGTCGAACAAGATCGCCTGGCTGATCTTGGCGGTGAGCACGGTGTACCAGGCGATGAGCCCGGCACCGACGACGCCAGCCACGAGGTACGCCCCGACGGTCACGCCGACCGGCATCCAGTCGCGGTCGTTCAGCAGCGCGGGCAGGCCCTTGTCGATGCCGTAGGCGATCAGCGCCGGGCCGGCCACCTGGGCCGCCGTCGAAATGACGACGACGATCATGGTCAGGATGACCCGGGCGCGCTCCGGGCGCAGCAGCGACCCGAGCAGCCTCAGCGACCGCTCGCGGATCTGCTTGCTCTCCGCCTTGGTGAAGTCGTTGCGTTCTTCGCCCTCGACGCCCTCTACTCCGACGATGCTCATGCGCCCACCTCCTCGTCCATCGCGTCTTGCTCGAATTGCGCTTCCGCCCGTTCCCGCTTCTCCTCGTCTTCGAGAGACGAGATCACGAACCGGTAGTGGTCGTTGGTCGCGAGCAGGTGCGAGTGGGTGCCCACGGCGGTGACGCGTCCGTCTTCCAGCAGCGCCACCCTGTCGGCGAGCGTCACCGTCGACGGACGGTGCGCCACGATGAGCGCGGTCGTCTTCACGAGCACTTTGCGCAGCGCCTGTTCGACGAGGGCCTCGGTGTCGACGTCGAGGGCCGACAACGGGTCATCCAGAATCAGCACCGTCGGTTTCGCGGCGACGGCTCGGGCGAGCGCGAGCCGCTGGCGCTGGCCGCCGGAGAGGCTGAGCCCCTCCTCCCCGACCTTGGTGTCGAGGCCGAAGGGCAGGTCGTAGACGAACGCGGCCTGCGCGATCTGCAGCGCCTCGGCCAGCTCCTCCTCGGTCGACTCGGGGCGCCCGAGCAGAACGTTGTCGCGCACCGACGCCGAGAACAGCGTCGCGTCTTCGAACGCCATGGCGAGGTGGGTGCGCAGTTCGGTGCGGGTGAGGTCGCGGATGTCGACGCCGTCGATGGTGATCGCGCCGCCGGTCACGTCGTAGAGGCGGGTGGTGAGCGCCGTGAGGGTGCTCTTGCCGCTTCCGGTGACGCCGACGATGGCCATCGTCTCGCCCGGCTCGAGCTCGAGCCGGATGCCGTCGAGGATGTCGGGCCGGTCGAGCGGGGCATCCTGGTATCTGAAGTGCACGTCGTCGAAGACCAGACGCCCGCGCGGATCGGCGACCGTCTTCGGGTTCGCCGGGTCGGTGATCGTGTTCTCGCTGTCGAGCACCTCGAAGAAGCGGTCGGTGGCCGTTCGCGTGTCGAAGGTCATCGAGAGCAGGAAGCCGATCGACTCGACGGGGAAGCGCAGCACGGTCGCCGTGGCGAAGAAGGCGACGAGCTCGCCGACGCTGATCTGGCCGTCGGCCGCGAGCCAGACGCCGCCGAGCAGGCAGAGGGCGAAGGTCACGTCGGGAACCAGCAGCAGCCAGAGCCAGATGCCCGCGATCGCCCGCGCCTTCTCGATCTCGGTGCCGCGCAGGTCTTCGGCCTGGGCGGCGAAGTTCTTCAGCGCGTACTTTCCGCGGCCGAAGGCCTTGAGCACGCGGATGCCGTGCACCGACTCCTCGACTGTCGTCGCGAGGTCGCCCGACTGGTCCTGGCTGCGGCGCGTCACCGTGGAGTACTTGTTCTCGAACAGGTAGCCGTAGACCCAGAGCGGGATCGAGCAGACCATGAACGTGACGCCGAGCACCCACGAGATGTTGATGAGGAAGACGAACCCGACGAGGATCGTGATCACGTTGACGACGAGCAGCACGAGGCCGAACGAGATCCACCGGCGGATGAGGCCGAGGTCGCTCACGGCGCGCGAGAGCAGCTGCCCGCTCGGCCAGCGGTCGTGGAAGCTCACCGGCAGGTCTTGCAGCTTCGCGTACAGCGCGTTGCGCATTCGCGCCTCGATGTGCGTTCCGGGTGTCAGCACGAACCAGCGCCTCAGGGCGATGAGCACGGCTTCGAGCACGCCGAGGCCGAGCACGACGGCGAACGCCGGCCAGATCTGCGCGGCGTCGCCCGTCGACAGCGGGCCGTCGACGAGCTGGCGCAGCACCTGCGGGATGAGCAGAGCGACGACCCCGGCGACGAGCGCCGACGCCATGCCGAGGTAGATGCGGGGCAACGCGGGCTTCGCGTAGGGGTAGAGCCGTTTGATCGACGCGAAGGTGCCTCCGCGCGCGGACGTGTGACCGGTACCGGTCGTTGGAGCGGGCATTAGTACAGTCCCAGAGATAGAGCGCGACCGTATCGAGACGGCCGAAGAATGTGCGGTGTGGATGACGGGGCGAAACAGCCCGCCGTGAGGGGGTGACCCCTAGATCGAACGCTGACGCGTCGCGGCGAATTCCGGAGCGACGAACCACGGCGTGGGGGTGATTGTGGTCTTCATTTCGTCCTCCCGGATCGTGGCGGCCGCGCTACCTGCACAGCCCTACAGGATAGACCGTGAATTTGCTGAGAGGCAAGCTTTTTCTTTCGGCGCACGACGCCAGCCCGACCCGCGGCGAGCGGCGCGCATTCAGCCTGAGTTACGCCACCCGTTGCGGCCTAGTGGAAGAAGTGACGCTCGCCGGTGAAGTACATCGTCACGCCGGCTTTCTTTGCGGCGGCGATCACGTCTTCGTCGCGGATCGATCCGCCGGGCTGCACGACCGCGCGCACTCCGGCCGCGAGCAGCACCTCGAGTCCGTCGGCGAAGGGGAAGAACGCGTCGCTGGCGGCCACAGACCCGGCGGCGCGGTCGCCCGCGCGGTTCACTGCGAGTTCGCACGAGTCGACGCGGTTGACCTGGCCCATGCCCACGCCGACGGATGCCCCGTCGTTCGCGAGCAGGATGGCGTTGGACTTCACCGAACGCACCGCGCGCCAGGCGAACTCGAGGTCGGCGCGGGTGGCGTCGTCGGCCTCGTCGCCGGCGACGAGCGTCCAGCTGCCGGAGTCGAAGCCGTCGTAGTTGTCGACCGACTGCACCAGCAGTCCGCCGGAGATCTGCTTGAACTCCGTCGTCGGGCGGGTGAAGTCTGCCGGCAGCTTGAGCAGGCGCAGGTTCTTCTTGGTGGAGAGCAGCTCGAGGGCGGCGGGTTCGAAGTCGGGGGCGACGACGACCTCGGTGAAGATGCCGACGATCGACTCGGCTGCGGCGAGCGTGAGTGTGCGGTTCGCGGCGATGACTCCGCCGAAGGCCGAGAGCGGGTCGCACTCGTGCGCGCGCAGGTGGGCGGAGGCGATGGCGTCGCCCGATCCGCGCGCGACGGCGATGCCGCAGGGGTTGGCGTGCTTGATGATCGCGACAGCGGGCTCGTCGAAGTCCCACGCGGCGCGCACGGCCGCATCCGCGTCGACGAAGTTGTTGTACGACATCTCTTTGCCGTGCAGCTGCTCGGCCTGGGCGATTCCGGTGCCGTTCTCGCTCACGTAGAGCGCGGCGGTCTGGTGCGAGTTCTCGCCGTAGCGCAGCACGTTCTTGAGCGACGCCGAGACGGTGAACGTGTCGGCGACCTCCGACGCTTCGACGGGCTCAGCGGCCGAAGCGGCGACAGCGGCCGTCGTGGCGACGTTCGTCGCGAACCACTGCGACACCGCCGCGTCGTAGGCGGCCGTGTGTGCGAAAGCCTCGCTGGCGAGGTCGCGGCGCTGCGCGAGCGTGGTGCCGCCCGCGGCGAGCGCGGCGGCGATCGCAGGGTAGGCCGAGGGCGAGGTGACGATCGCGACGTTGGCGTGGTTCTTCGCCGAGGCGCGCACCATGGCCGGCCCCCCGATGTCGATCTGCTCGATCGCGGCATCGCCGGTGATGCCGGCCGCGATCGTGGCGACGAAGGGGTAGAGGTTCGAGACGACGAGCTCGAAGGGGGCGATGCCCTGGCTGGCGAGCTCGTTCTCGTGCGACTCGAGGCGCAGGTCGGCGAGCAGTCCCGAGTGGATGACGGGGTGCAGGGTGCGCACGCGGCCGTCGAGCGATTCGGGGTAGCCGGTGACCTCGCCGACCTCGGTGACCGGGATCCCGGCCGCCGCGATGGCCGCCGCCGAACCGCCGGTGGACACGATCTCGACTCCGGCCGCGGCGAGCGCCGTCGCGAGCTCGACGAGCCCGGTCTTGTCGCTCACCGAAACGAGTGCCCGTTTGATCTCGACGAGGTCGCGCTCGCGGTACAGGGCTGGGTCGTGCGTGGGGCCGCTCATGCGAGTGACAGCTCCTTCAGGTCGATGTGTCCATTGGCG
>Ga0247740_1001395_pt1 | contig 10375 bp, 10 predicted proteins | sample UWRJL148409B2_FD_180942 | JGI IMG/M metagenome (GOLD analysis project Ga0247740, IMG submission 180942) | Plant litter microbial communities from Arlington Agricultural Research Station in Wisconsin, United States - UWRJ-L148-409B-2 | ecosystem: Environmental > Terrestrial > Plant litter >...
ACCGTGGTATGTAATCTGTCGCGATGTGTACTGCTCTACGATACCATGCCATTCGCCGATGACCTGGCTTTCGCTCAGGAGAACCTTCGCGTCGTAGTCGGGTAGAGTATAAGCAGTCGATCTTACGTCGCCAGGCCCTTTTATTCCGGCTTCGTCATGGTCGCTACACAGACACTCCCAACCAAAGCCCTCTTCCGAGAAGTACAGTCGCCGCGCTGAAAGGAGTTCTTCTTGGTAGCACCATGCGCGTTTTGATGTTGGGCCGCAGCGAATCCGCGTCTTGGAGGTATCCAAACGTGGGTACAATATTGCAAGACCTCCTGTGGCTCCGGGGGTAGAGGTGGGGCTGGAAGTGGAGTTGATTGGGATCTCTGCGGCGCTGACTTCGAGCTGCTGGCGAGGGGTGAGAAGGCCTCCCGTTGAGCTATCTGTTCCGGAAATTATGGTGAGGAGCGATCCGTTGTAGACTTGGCCCATGCGATAAGCCTCGAAGGCCCAATCTTCTGGGTCATCCTGCACTATGCAGAGGCTGTCGACCCACAGGTAGTGTATGCCAATTGCTTCAACGACACGGAAGGCATCTGCAATTGTTTTAGGAAGCACCTCGTTAGGAATCGCTTTCTCGAAACCAGCAAGTCTTTCCTTTGTCAGCCTCCACGGCATCTCCCCTGTTGCTCTACCCCAGCAGTAACTGAGCGTGGCGTAGCCGGGAAATGGTTCTGCAATATCTCTACCGCGAACTAGACGTATGTATGGGTCTCCAGACGCTGACATTTCGATCGCGATCAGTCTGGTTGGTCTAAAATGCTCTCGGGGCCATGTGGAGCACTCGGACGAGCCGCTGAGGCACTCCTGAAGCCAGGTTCTAATGACCTTTAGGTTATCGCCGGCATCAGCCACTGGTGCAATCTGTAGGCGCTCTACACAAGATCAGCACTGCACATAACGCACAAACTGCAGACGGACTTACCACATCCATCGACCCACTCCACATGTCGCGAATAAAACGTCCGGCTCTTCTCTCTCAGCTCAAAGGGCAGAAAACGAACAGCGCAATCCTTGGTGGGGTCTTCGAAAACAGGATTCTCGGGATCCCGTTCAGTGCGCACTGCGAGCATGGTGATCGGCAAACCCTCGTCTGCCTCGATCGAGTCCACGTCGGGCTCCGCGAGCAGCATTTTCTCCATATGGCGGGTATAGCGATAATCCATGGGGACTACCAACGGTCTGTTCTCGATGAAAACCGATGTCTCTCTTGACACATTCTTGAGCAGGCCGTCAATCAGGCCGTTAGGGCCGTTAAGCTGGCTAACAAGCACCGAGCACGAATGACACCCCGATTCGGCAGACGTGATTAAATCGCTCAACGTTTCATGCAAACGGTACGGCTCCAGACCCTGCGTAAGCATCGCTTTCCTCAACCCAGGATGATGGTAGCTCTCGTCCTCATCGTCCACCTCGCGGACAAGTAATTGGTCGAACATTCGCTTCCCTAACTTGTGCTCCGGCTGCAGGCAATGCTCCCCGCTCGCGTGACACGCCGCACAAATGTCCAGGTCATCATCTTCACAAATACCGCAATGAAAGTGAGTACTCTCGATCTGCGCACGACAGTGATGGCATGTGATGTCGTGCTTGCCCTTGCAATTCTCGCTTTCTGCATGTCGCCGCGCTTTGCATCTGTTAGAGAAGAAAGTCGAGCCTGTGAGGAATATTTCTGCGGGGATCTCGTGACAGCGGAGGCAGATGTGGCCGGTTGTTGGTTTTGGGAATTGTATTTTTTTGGTGGGGTTGGAGATGGGGTGGAGGTGTGTAGCGTTGACCTGTGGTCCTGAGCTTACTTCGCCGATGAATTCGATGGTGATGTCTTCCATGGCTAGGATTTGCTTTCATATGCAAGTGATGGTCTGCTTATGGGCATCTACATATATAAGTGTCCCTTTGTAGTGGCGCATGCTGCACAGCCACTAGAGCTAGCCATGTATAGCGCCAATAAGCAGAGCTAGGTCGCGGCCCCCAGGACGGCATCTAGTCGCTTACTCTACGCCACCTTATTTGCTATTCGCTCTTTGCGATTAGATTGATAGTCCATGGCCGTAGACTTGCTGTGCTTACTTCTCACCTCATATCAACCGCCTCGCTCATCCGTGTCTAATCTGTACAGCCTGTACGGAACTGAGCATGGATCAGTGACGTACCGACTTGCAGCGTAGTCTTCAGGATTATTCGCGGCGGGTTCCGTCATCGCCTCACCGCAAAAACAACTCGTTGATTCGTCCATGGTAGCAAGGACGAATGGAGCGATACGCCGCTCCGCGTACCATACTTTGAGCTTTACGCGCGTCAATGTGTGTGCCAGAAGGGAATTAACGGACACATTTATTATCAGGTATATCTGGAGTAGTAGTTGTCGATACGAAATACGCGATTCAGCAATGTTGTCAATGGTATGCAATAAAATTGAATAGTGAGATGCAAATCAGATATCCCCAACCCCAACGTTAAAATTCTGAAAGCGCAGGAACCAGCCCAGGCTATCCCCCAAAGACGCCTTCCACCCAGTCCGTCACCACCTCCTCACTCCCCTGTCACCCATCTTAGTGTCCAAACTCAACAATCATATCCCACCTCGGCTGGCCTCCCGGCTTCGAAGCCGGCGTCTGCGTAATATGAAACGCGACCACCTTCTTTTCCCCCAACTCCTGGTGATGGTCCCGCGCCATACGTATCGGCCCCTTTCCATGCACAGTCGCCGCCACCGCATCAAAAGACGCCCCCTCAACGCCTCCAGTCCTCGTTCCACTCCCTTCCTTCTTAAGACTCACAGTCACACTTTCTCCACCCTTCTTCCCCATCTGCTCAAATACCGCCTCGAAGACGCGAATCGTCTCCGGCGTGACAATGTTGTCGCGCGCCATGAATTGCAGATCGCTGGCGGGTACCCCGGCCTCCTTGGATGACCGTCTATTAGCGGCCATGGCTTGGTCCGACCACCACGCTGGCTCATCCTCGTCACCGAACTTCGGACGCTTGTACTTCTCACCCTTGAACGTGTACTCGTATGGACGGTAGAGATCCGCCTTCCGGCTGTCACTCATGGAGATGAGCATTGACTTCTGCTTCGGGCTCTCGAAAGACGTCAACAAGGACTGCTGCATCCCCTGTCCGACCTCATCCACCATGTACTTGTCAACATCCTTCTTGCTATGTCCAGCGTTCAGCAAATCCTTTCTATGCTGAATAGCCCAATTATCGAATGCCTTCTGTTGAGCAGCGTTGTTCATCATGTTCGATTCAGTCCATAGTTCCATCCTAGACATATCGAATCCCTTCTTGCCCTGCAAATAGGACCCCTCCGACACGGTCATGGGGTCGTTTTCATGCTCCGTCTTGTACTTGCCGTTTTCGTTAAAGACATTTTCCGTCTTCTGATCGATGGGGACGTCCTTGTTGCCTTTGAAGCCGGTATCCGGTTTCCCTGCGGCAATGGTTTGATCGAGTTCGGCGACTGCTTGATGGCCCTCTTGACGGTATTTTTCGATCCCGGATTTGGCCCATTTGGAATTGGGATCTACTGCCAGTTTGGCAGGTGGTTTGACGCAGGGGGCTGTTGCGCGTTTTCCCAAGCCCCCTATGGAGCATGCTGGGCTGTCTGGGAGCGGATCGGGCTCGTTTTCTCGATTGATAGGAGTGGTCTCATCCGGGTTCTTTGCGGGAGCATTGGGATCGTCGGGCTTGGGGCCTGCGGGGTTTGGCTCTGCAGGGTTGGCCGGATTTGGTTCGGCTGGATTGACGGGAGCAGGCTCAGCAGGGTTGACGGGAGCAGGCTCAACAGGATTGACTGGAGCTGGATCCACTGGAACGACCTGCGCCGGCGGAGGATCATTAGGTCTCAGACCAGGAGTGTCACTGCCAGGGCTGTTCGGCCCCGCCGCCGGATCATGCGGTACCTGTTTGATCGGAGGCGGCGGTGCTTTACCACCAGGAATAGGTTTCACCACGGGCACCTTTGGGACCAAAGGGACGACTGGCGCACGAGGAAGCAAGGAGAAAAGTCCTCGAGCAACTAGACTGCTGGAATCGGAGCGCTTGTGCGCATCGTCGAGGTCTTGGATCGGGGCGGCTAGAGCTGTTCCAAGGAGGAGGAGGTGGAGTGGTGAAAACCGCATGGTGATCTAAGTATGTGGAAAGAGTGTTGGCCCGAGGGCTGTGAAGGAATATGAAAAAGTTCGAAAAGACTGGAAGAAAGCGGTCTGCCAGATTCAATGAATGTGAGAAGTAGAAGTGCACTCGGTCGTTGTTGGATGGAACTTGCCCGGCGCAGCGGATATTTTCAAGACCAGTGGTGCAGTCCGTCTACTTGTACAAAAAGGGTCGACTTCGTTCAGTAACTCCCTTATTGTCCGAATTCTGTCCTTACTACTTCCTAACTCCGTTCCACCGTATCACTTCTATCCACCCGTTACCCTTCTTGTGTCGGTAGTCATTCTCCGTCTCGCAAATTTCTCGCTATTAAAAGTCGTTGCTCAAGTCCGACATCCAGATCCACACAAGTTCTCCATTGGGCGACTCACGGTGTTTACAATTGTAGCTTGGCCCCAGATGTGGCGGAGATTCAGACACTTGTAGCATGTCGCTAGACAAAGACCTCCGGTCCGTAGGTCGCACAGGAAGACTTCCTTTGCGAGGATTGTTGCTTAGCGGGAGGCCTTTTTGTCGGCATTCATTAATTGGGTCGGCGAGTCTTTGGGGCCAAGGGTGGCAGGGCGTCACCTGGCTCGAGATACACTAGCTAGTTCATCTGGCACTAACGAGGTGGCCTCGCCCCACATTGCACACAGCCTACAACTAGAGATCTTCAACTCCGTTGAATCGTATGTTCGTTGGTTCGGCGACGTCCACGAGGTGAGAGGTAGGGTCCGATAACGACTATAGCTGTACGTTTTACAATCGGTGGTATATGCCGCTGGAATAACAGTGCGACTCTAAGAGCGAAGACGTTACCATGAACGGACATACGCAGCATCGCCTGGAAAAGGAAGAGACCTGGGATCTCTTGAGGCCACTCGAACAATCGAGCGTCATGTTCGCTTCCTTGAAGTCGCGTTGGGGGACGCTGCCAGGACGCTACCATACAACGGACGCCGAGATCAGGATACGTCTCCCACATGTTGCCTGCGAGAGCAAGGTCAAAGCCACGAAAAAACATGTATCTCGGATGTAGACATGCTCTTCCATTCCCTCCTCGTCATGTATCTCCGAAGAAGGACATGCCCACTAGCAGAAATGATCGGAAAGCGTACACCAACTTCCTCTAGTCTAATTTCGCGCAGCGCGCCGGGTAACGGTGTCAGCGATACTGCGTACGCCTGTGCAATTGCGGACGCCCGTGCAATTGCGGACGCCCGTGCAATTGCGGATAGCAGCGTTTGCTTAAAAAGGCGGGTGGGCTTAGCAAATCTTAGCAAGGCTCTCTAGCACGACGAGCTAGGAGGACGCGAAGCCGGTATGTTTACAATCCCGATGGCGAGGCTGTGTGGTACCAGCTTCCGTAGCGACCGCAATACTTTTATCGTCACAAGGCAGCATCGTGTACATCGAGTAAAGTAATTCAAGAGCTTGATAAAGTAAGGAACATAACATAAGGGAGAAAACGGGTTAATTGAGGTGGTAACAAAGTGCTTACCGTCGGTGCTAGTGCCTGGTACATGTCTCAGCGCCACGCGATCTTTCGTGCGAAGAGGAACAACGAAATATTTTGTACAAGCCTGAACAAGCTTGCTCTGCCTCTGTGCATACCATAATTCAAGTTCTTCATCTTGTAATTATAACTAATTATAACCATACTGCAGCGTGGTTGACAGAGAAGCAAAAGGTACCATCGAATTCGAGCTGCCCCCGAAGGTCCAGCTGCACGCCGATTGCGCGCCAGGCCAGCCCGCCCGCCCCGCACAGCCATCCCACGTCAACTTTTCTGACAACCACCCCGCTAACCAAACACAACACCGCAAACACACGCAACCATGTCCGACGCCGATCTCGAGGAGGTGCGGAAGCTCCCTTACTCCCAATTAGTGCGCAAAGCTTACACTCGCAGATCCGACGCGCGCGTCTGCAGCAGCTACAAGAGCAGCAAGGCGGAGGCAGCAACGCCGGAGGTGGCAGCGGAGGCGGCAATGACCAGGAAGCGAAGCAGTGCGATACCCCATCCCCCAATAGCACAGCACATGGATCCTAATCTGTTCTCACAGACAGCGCGAAGCCGACCAACGTGCCTCCATCCTCTCCCAGATTCTCCTCCCCGAAGCCGCCGACCGCCTCAACCGCATCCGCCTCGTCAAAGAGTCCCGCGCCACCGACGTCGAAAACCGCCTCATCTCCCTCGCCCGCTCTGGCCAGATCCGCGCAAAAGTCACAGAAGAGCAGCTGAAGGAGTTGCTGGGTGCGGTTGCGGAGCAGCAGGAGAAGGAGGAGAGTAAGATTGTCGTGAATCGGAGGGGCGGTGGAGGATGGGACGATGATGATTTGGATGATCTGCTTAAGGACGTTTAAGGGTGGGGAGTGAATTAGAGAGGAGCAGGGATTCATGGTATGACACAGACATAGGTGCATTTGCTGGCGTTATGGCATATTCCCATTTGATGGACTACTGGGCACATTGCTCATCAATGAGACTTTTGGAGGACAAATATACTCCCCTTCAGCAGGAATGTCGAAAGGCCCAAGCGACGAGAGCAATGGCTCGCTGATCGAATGCCTAGCCCTCTCGTTGAAGCTTTCGAATGACTCCTTGCCATGTCCTATCCTCCATGCCCAAACCAGAGGTGGCCAAGAGTTGACCTCCCACAGCCCCTCACATACCCAGCCTCGCCAACTCCTCCTCCACCGTCCCCAAACATCCCGCCCCCTTGACAATCTCACTGTCCGCCTGCACCCCCGCGAACGGAATCGCCTGCCCCGTCTTGGGCGGAACCCACTTCAGTCCATTGGACTTGCTCTCCCATTTGTCGCGTATTTCTTGAGCACCGCCGGCAGCCAAGCCACCCGTGGCCAAAGCCTTCTTTTCCAATTCTGCTATCAGGGCTTCCTTCTTTCCGATGCGCGATTCCAGGTTCTGGCGGCCTGGTGCTAGCTCGGGAGAGGATGGCGTAGCAAGGAGGGCGTTCTTCATCTCCGCGACAGAGGCTTTGGTGGCAACGAGGGTCTGTTGCTCGGGATTAAGCATGTCCAGCGGAAGAGCATCGAATCCAGCAGCCTCTGCAGCGTTCTCGTCAGATGCAGACATCGTAAAAGGGTTGTCCGGGGTAGGAGCTGGAATGTCTAGAGCAAATGCTGGATTGCAGTAGTTCGCAGGGTCTTGGGCCACCTCCTCGAAGAATGCCATGATGGTATGCTGTATGGAACGTTGCGTGAAGATGCATTCGCCGACCCAAGTGTCGCCGCCTGGGAACGTAGGGCAGATGGGGTCGATATCAAGGATGAAGGAGTCCACCGACATCGTCTTTGCTTCTTCGGTCGACGTGGGAGCTGATGGCTCTACGTAGTAAGTCGAGTTGGCGTAAAGTTGTCGAGCGCTATCTCCGGGATTGAGGCCGTTCTGCTCTGGGGGTGCGGAGGATTCAAGCCATTCGACCGTGTTGATAGACCTCTGCGACGAGGACGTACGCTGGGGCTTGTAATCGGTCGGTAGGCTGATGCACTTGGTGTAGTCCGTCATAGTACTGTCGCCGACCTTCCACTGCCGGGTTCGCATGTGTAGGAAAGCCTTCAGCGCCGGGTTGGTGATCTGAGCGTTGCGCATCTCGGAGTGAATGGCTGCCATGGCAGTGATGCGGCTGCCGTACTTCCAGACTGAGATACATCAGATCAGCCGAAGCAAAAGAACTCATTCGTCTGCACTTACAATCCTCGTTGAGAACATCCATAAGGCTGTCCACGCCATTCTCAATCGCAATCACGTACACCTCTGCGTCAGTAGCCACAAATTCTGGGTTCCTGATCACGCTATCGAGAACGGACTTGATATGCTCCTGCGGCGTACGATGGCCCTCTACGCGGTTCTCCACCGGGTGCATCACGATGGCGTCGTGGGTGATTGATTTTCGAGGCAACGCAGTCCAGCTTCGGGTCGACAGCGCCTGGTTGAACTTGTGTGAGTAGAGAAGCTGGGCAGTGTTGAGGACGATCACGCCCGGAATTTGCGCGTCGCCTTTGACACCAGCGCCGTCCTTGTTCAGCTCTTCCACAACGTCGACATCATCCTCATCGCGCGATATTAATTCTTTCAGAAAGTTGACAATTGAGCCGCCGTTGATACCGCCGTCTCGTTGTAGCTCGCGGTACGCCAAAATACCCAAGTCCTGGTAAGTGTCGTCATTGATGAGGACAATCACTCGCTTCCGCGCCTTGAGGACATCAGCGGACGGAGCCAAGATCGGGACATGTGGTCCATCGGGTTTGGTGGTACAAAGGGTGGGCAGGTACAGCTGCTTGAGGCCAAGGGCGGAGATGCGCTTCAGGACTTCTTGCCGCTGGCAACCTGGAGGCATGTCAATTGTGCCTCCCCAGCTTGGAGGCTTACTTACATCGCATGGCCTCGCCGCGGACATCATTGTGGCGCTCGTTATTGGTGTAGAAGAAATCGAAGAACTGATCGGGAGCCTTGCTGTTGCGGATGCAAGCGTGGGTGCTGTTGTCGATGAAGTATCTACGAGTTGTAAGCTACTCTGCCACTCTATCTGACGTCCGCGTGTGCATACCCCAACTTCTTCAGGTCCACGGGATACGTCGCATCCGGGTCCAATGTACTCTCCTGTCGGCGGAACATGGCGGCCGGCGGAGGAAGGACTTCTGACCGCAGTAGAAAGTCAGTAAACCTCATCCAAAGGGTTATTATGATGCGAGCCGCGCTGTCTCCTCAGATTGGACACTGATTGTATCCCGGACTTACATACTCGGCTGATGGGCAGAAGTACAACTATCTACACCACTGAGACCCGTGTCTCTTCGTAGGTAGCGATCGGTTGAGGGAAGTAAGGGGGTGGTTCTTTGTCGGCGTGTAGTTTTTGGTCGGCGACAAGACGACCGTTTGCACTATTGGTGAGCGATAGGCTGAGCTGAACAGTGAGAGGTGAAGGCCACAGCGAGAGAAGGCACGGTGCAGAGTCGGTCGCGATTTCCCAAAGATGAGATGAGGAAATACATGCGTATTGCTACATCTGTACATGCAGCCATTTCCAACGCCGCCCAATGCCAATTGTTTGCCTAGTATACACGTCTCCTGTCTGAGGACGTCCAACCTCCATCCCCGTGTCCCCATTCCGACTACCAGCTTGCCTTCTTTACACCGGGTAGATTTCCGGCGAGCGCATTTAATCGAAATTGGTACTAGCATCAAGTCAGCATGTGTCCCTTCTTCAAGCAACGCGCATATACGCACTCTCCCCATTCTGAAGTCACTGAAGACACCTCTTCCCTTGCCACCCATTATACACCTGTTCTTGATCTGCGTGAAGCGCGTGTAGCAGTGCATCTGCGAGAGCTGGAGCTGGGCCTGGGCGCGCACGCGCTGCGGGAATGTGGTGTTGCGGATAATGTATCGGAGCGCTTGTCTAGATAGATTGCCATGTCAGCGATACCTCTCTCACTACCGTGTGTCTGGATAGACAGTCGATGCCAGCGGGCGCATACCGTTCGGGTTCGTGCTCGGCGTACACCTTGCGCTTCGTGTGGTCGCGAATGTTGCGGATCTTGGTGAAGCAGCCAATGTCGAGCGTCTTTGCGCGGAATTGGGACATGATGGCGGTGGCGGGAGGATGCAATGCGGATGCAGAGCGCAGAAGTTGATGAGGTCGCGAAGTTGAGACGATGCGTCGAGCCGGCTCCGTATCGCCTAGATCTGGTGGATTCGGAGCGGGGGGTTGGTCTCGGCTCCGAATTCCCTACTTTTGCCGCCATCATCGGAACAAATTACTTCTCGCCAGCTTTCGAAAATGTCATACACAACCGGGACTGGTCTTTGCACTACACCATCTTTTAATGACGTATATCAAGAGGCTTTCCCCAATCAGTCCAGTCCATTTTGTCGCCTTTCACCTTGACCCGATTGCACGGCCCGCTGCATGCTGCCCAAATCCGACCACTTGACACAATTTACGCGCCTACTCCCACCTAACGAATTACCGCGAACGAAATGTTCTCAACACAAGATGTTCAGGACATCTTCCGATCTCTACCACCTCAACAAGATGGATCCTTGCCTCAGTTCGTCATGTCTGCAGGCGGCAGTGGGCTTGTCTCGGGAAAGAGCCTCATCCGCCAGTTCGAACGTCTCATGAAAGACAGTGTGTATTATGTTTCGGCTTTGAATGAGAGT
>Ga0247740_1001396_pt1 | contig 10371 bp, 7 predicted proteins | sample UWRJL148409B2_FD_180942 | JGI IMG/M metagenome (GOLD analysis project Ga0247740, IMG submission 180942) | Plant litter microbial communities from Arlington Agricultural Research Station in Wisconsin, United States - UWRJ-L148-409B-2 | ecosystem: Environmental > Terrestrial > Plant litter >...
GGAATTTTTTCAGTCTTCGAAGACAGTGCTACGTTTTGTAATGACGGATAACGAGATACTACAACCGAGGTAATCTCAGTCTCCTCTGTGTCAGCATTAGATGTTTTGCCGAGTGCGAGTTTCGCGTCTTTCGTGACTTGCTTTTTTCGATGTCGAGTTTGCGGCTTCGTACCTTCGCCGTAAAATACAATCTTGTCTTGTTCGTACGTAAACTTCGTAAACGGGAATTCAGCAGTACAACTGATGATTTGCCTAATTAAATAAGCATCGTTTACGTCAACGCAACTTACACTCCATTCCGTCGGCTGATCGATAGGTGGCTTCATGTAGAAGGATGCAAAACGTCCGTCTAATGTGTGCATCGAACGTTTTTGAATTTCTGAAAGCACTGACGATGCGTAGCGGTCAACTAAAAATCTCGCAAGATGGACGGCGATCTTTCCTGGAACCTTATCTCTCAACTTTATTCGAACATGCGGTGGTTTTAGTATGGAGTTATTTTCTTCATACAGGTCTGATTTGAACGGGATTTGCTTGATCGCCATTTTAAGCAGCATTAAATGAGGCAGGTAATACTGGGCTATCGCCACACACGGAATCAGAAAAGGCTTGCGTACGTTCTTGCTCCGCACCACTAGAACGTTCATAAAGCCCAATTCTTGAAAAGCATTGTTTGAGTATTTTCTAAACCAGTTAGAGGCTTCAGGGACCTGATGAAGTGGCAGTACCTCACAATTTAATGGATTGAAGAATAAAGGTTCTACTGAGGCCTTTTCGGAGCCTATTAAAATTGAATTACAAGGTCCGTTACTGTCGAGCTCCAGTTCTCCTCTCACGGGAAGTCCTGCCAAGTCAGTTACATTAACCGTTTTCAGCCAAGACTCGGCATAGATTGGTTTATTATTCGAATCGAAGGGGCAAAGGACTAGCTGAATTTGAGGGTTATCGGTGTTGGCGGGGTTCGTAATGGTGCGACCATATCCGAGAATTGCGTTGTCCACTTCCATTCACTCTAGTGTTTCGGGAGTGAACCTTATACCTGAGACTTTTAACTAGGTGAAGGTATTAGTCGCATTTAGTGTGAGATAGTCGCAATTATTGTGAGTCCCTACAAATTCGGGCAGCTCATCAAGAAATAAAACGCCGCAATGCGCGAGCGAAATTTCACCCGGCTTTGGATTGCTTCCTCTGTGATATAAAGCAATAAGTGCGACTATAGACACGCTAAAGCGGGCTTTATAAGCCGTTTTTAGGAATATATTGCGACGGTTGAGGTGAAAATAACTGCGATGAAGACCTTAAAGTACGGAAATAACTGCGACGCGGTCCCTATTCAGACCAGAAAAATTGGACCCACGAAGCGTAGTGTCTCAGGCCGCCTCGCTTTCAGAGGTGAAACATCCCTTTCTTTTGAATCCACGCTTGAACGAGATTTTCTACTGAAAGCAGAATTTTCTCTGCCTGTGCTCGACGTTGTGCCTCAGCCTGTGGCAATTCCGTTTCTTGGTATTAATGGCCAGAGCTATACCTACACACCAGATTTTCTTGTGTATTACCACTTAGGGAATCGTGCCTATGGAGACTATCCAAAGCCGATATTGGTCGAAGTAAAGCCAGAAAAGGAGTGGAGAGCAAACTGGCGTAAGTGGCTACCTAAATGGAAAGCTGCCTGGCGCTACGCACGAACTCAGGGTTGGGAATTCCATATTCAAGATGAGTCACGGATTCGTGATGAAGCTCTGAAAAACATTCGAATGTTAGAGCGGTACAAGCGGATGCCCTTTGACGCAGCAGAGTGTTCGAAAGTCATCGACTCCGTACGCGTAATGGGTTGTGCGACCGCTGACTATCTGCTCGCGCGTCATTTTATGGGTATTTATCGAGCTGAAGGTATTTCGCTTATATGGCATTTGTTGGCAACAAGACGATTGGATTGCGACATCACACAACCGCTAAACCCCTTCACAAATTTGTGGGTGCCGAGCTATGAATGATCTTGGCGACCCTTATAACGAGGTCTTTGAGCCAGTTCGAGGTCGAGTGATTATCGACATTGATGCATTGGTTCAGAGAGACGAAGACGTTTATCGCATTGCTGAAATTCTGGACTTTGAATCGGTCATTGGAATTAATGTGCAGACTGGGCGCAGCGCTCCATTGAGAATTGGAGAGCTTCGAAATGTGACTAGTACGATGCCGTCAGCTGCAAATGAAATGCCACAAGATCTGGCTGACATAGCAGATGATGATTGGAAAGTGGCACAACAGCGATACTCGGCGATCAGCCCGTTGGTTGGAAAACTTTATATCGGTCGCGATGAAGCGGAGCACCGAGCTAAAGAGGTTGGTATAGATACGGCGACCCTCTATCGGTGGTTGAAGCGCTTCAACGCTTACGGCTCCGTCACCGCTTTAATTCCATTGAAACGAGGTTGGAAACAAGGAAATACGCGCATCGCCAAAGAGGCTGACGACGTGATCCAGCAGGTGATACGTGAGTATTATCTGACGCCCCAGCGCCCTACGGTAAAGAAAGCGGTTATCGAAGTTTTACGACGTTGCAGTGATCGTGGCATTCAACCTCCATCGCATATGACTGTGCGATCAAGAATATCAAAAGTGTCTGAAAGAGATCGATTGCGAGCAAGGGGCTTTCGAGAAAAAGCGCAAAACAAGTTCTCCCCTGTTCCGGGCAGTTTCCCTAATGCGGATTACCCGCTATCCGTAGTGCAGATTGATCACACACCCGCTGACATCATTCTTGTTGACGATATCTATCGAAAACCGATAGGGCGTCCCTGGATTACCCTCGCAGTCGATGTGCATACGCGCATGGTGGCAGGCTATTATCTCTCGTTTGACCCTCCGTCTGAAACCTCAGTGGCAATGTGTGTGGCGAACTCAATCCTGCCAAAAGAAGAATGGCTCCTGCTCCATAATGTGGATGCACAGTGGCCTGTGTGGGGTATTCCTAAAACGATTCACGTTGATAACGGGGCAGACTTCCGTTCAAATAATTTCCAGCGGTCATGCCTTGCGTATGGAATCAATCTGGAATTCAGACCCGTCAAACAGCCTCGATATGGCGGCCATATTGAAAGGCTTCTCGGCACTCTGCTGCGAGAAATACATGATCTTCCAGGCACGACGTTTTCTTCAATAAAGCATCGTGAAGGTTACGATGCGGAGAAGCATGCAACCATGACGAAATCCGAATTCGAGACGTGGTTGGTAACGCTGATATGTAAGGTTTATCACCAGCGCCTCCATTCAACTATAGGTATGACACCTGCTCGAAAATGGGAAATCGGGATCTTCGGTAATGGTGAAATTCACGGTGTGGGTTTACCACCACGCCCTGCTGACCGCATGACCGCCTTGTTGGATTTTTTGCCCTCGTTTAGGCGTACTGTTCAAACCTTTGGCGTAACAATTGATGGAATGAGTTATTACGCCGAAGCACTACGCCCTTGGATCGGTCTTTCAGACCCAGAGACGGGGAAAAAACTCGAACTAGTGTTCCGCCGTGATCCGCGCGACATTAGTTGCATCTGGTTTTTTGATCCAGAACTAAAACAATACTTTAAAATCCCCTTCGCGGACCAGGCGATGCCATCGATGAGCATATGGGAGTATCAGCAGGCCCGCGAGAAATTGAAGCGGGAAGGAATGGCGAGCGTGAATGACCACCAGATTCTTCGCTCAATTACAGAATTACGTGCGCAGGTTGACGAAGCTAAGGAAAAGAGCAAAAAGGCCCGTCGTCAGGCACAGCGGAGAAAGGAGCACGAAAAGACGGTGACTCACCACAAACCACAAGTTGTTGTCAGTACGCCGCCTTTAAAAGAAATGCTCCTGGATGGACTTATTGATGGGGATATCGATACCTTCGGAGATATTGCATGACCGAACTCGAACATATTCACCCAGATTTCCAACACATACTTCATCTTTCTCAGAGGGAGCGTCTGGAATTTTTGGATTCGCCGCGCTGGATTGGTTATAAAACCGCACAGCAAATTATTGATTCTTTGCAGGGACTTATCCAAAAGCCAAAACGTCCTCGCATGCCGAATCTATTAATCGTGGGTGATCCAAATAATGGTAAAACGACGATTGTGCATCGTTTTGTCGAACTCTGTGGGCAAGGATATGTGAACGAGGATTCGGAGCCAGTTAAGCCGATTATTCTTGCTGAAGCACCACCGAGTGCTGACGAAAAAAGTTTGTACATGTCAATTCTGGAACGTTTTTTTACGCCCTATCGCGCAAGCGATCCTACCGCAAAATTGCGTTATCAAGTTATTCATTTGTTTCGCGCATGCCACGTGAAAATGTTAATTATTGATGAGTTTCATTCACTCCTCACTGGCTCTCCCATCAAGCAGCGTGAGGTCATGAATGCCATTAAATTACTGTGCAATGAATTGGCAATTCCTATCGTTGGAGTAGGAACGCGAGAAGCGGTTCGCGTGTTACATACTGATCCCCAACACGCGAGTCGTTTTGAAGTACTCAGTCTTCCGACTTGGCAATTAAACCAGGACTTTCAACGGCTGTTGGCATCGTTTGAAAAGGTGCTGCCATTGCAAAAACCTTCCCGACTGCATCAGCCGGAACTTGCTTCTCTGTTCCATACGATTTCGGGTGGAAATTTAGGAGATCTACACCGTCTACTGGTCGAGTGTGCACGTGAGGTCATCCAGTCAGGCAGCGAACAAATCACAAAGGATACCGTGGAGAGTAAAGCGTGGTTACGGCCTACAAGAGGCATTCGTGAGATCGTAACCTAATGAATGCCTGGGTGCGTTCGGTTCCATTTTTGCCGGAGGAATCCTTTTATTCCTGGCTGGTGCGCGCGGCGCTAGCTCAAGGCTGCGATCCGTTAGCCATGGCTGGCTCCATCTGGCCTCGTTGGAGAGTTTGGACTCTTGATGTTGATAGGGGCGTTGAGGCTGACAAGTTGCGTTCATTGACCCAAGCATCCGGTATCGTGTCGGCCACATTCGAAACCCGATTTTTGCGGGGCGATGCTGAAAAAATTTCAGGACATGCGCTCTCAGATATGGGCACCTGGCCATGGATTTTAGCGCTAGGCTCTCGTAACCGAAAACGTTTGGCGGGTATGCAATATTGCCCGCTATGTTTCGCGACGGGCGAGCCGTACCTAAAGCGGCCCTGGCGGTTTACCTGGCATACCGTCTGCGCTGATCACGGGGTAATCTTGGTAGATCGCTGTTGGTCATGTGACGCATTAGTGTCGCCGCACAGGCTGGTCGCGCAGAGCACCGATCTTGCGGAGTGTTTCAGCTGTAGAGCTGACTTAAGGCTCGCCATTCCATTGCAGGGTAACATCCTAGCTTATGATTTTCAGTGTCGGTCGGATGCTGTTCTAGTCTCGTCACAGGGTACTTTTAATGAACAAGTTTGGTCGGTCCATCATTGGTTTGATCTTGCAAGGTTTTTCGCGGGATTAACGCGATACGCATTGCGCAATGAAAAGTGCGGGGCATTTGTCGCGTTACGAGAGCTTGGCCTGTTAGCAACGCCAGATCGCATGCCTGTCTACGGTGTGCCATTAGAACTAATGTCGCCCATTCAACGAGTGTCATTATTCGAGCAAGTCTCTCTACTGATGTCATTCGGCCTGGTCGATTTGTTACGTGCTTTTAAATCTGCCGATATGTCTGCCAATTCACTCTATGCAATTTCAGCCGAATTGCCACGTGCTTTCCAGGCGGTCATCAACGAGCTTCCGCGTCGAGATCACCAGCCGCATCGGAAAGGTGTGATGTTGATGAAGCCTAGATCTAAACGCACCGTAAACATAATGTGGGCGCGGTTGCTTCGAAAAATGGGGATGCGCCCCGATGAATAAACAAGCCAGCTTTTGTTGCGATGAATGTGGCAAGTCGGTTGCAAAAATCCATCGGGTTTATGAGGGGCACCGTTACTGCGTAACATGCTATGCCCGCGTGTTCAAACCGCGAATGTGTACCGGTTGTGGTACGCGTAAACGCCTGCCTTCCAACCGACCCGATGCCATCTGCTCTGCGTGCAAGGCATCTAAACCATGCGTGCGATGCGGTAAGGCGGGCTCACCGGTGGGAAGAATGAGTGATTATGGACCGGTATGTAACTCATGCGCACCGTATTTTCGTACTGAAAAGCCCTGTGAAGGATGTGGAAACCCATCATCTGAACTATCCAAAGTGGCTCGACTTCAAAATAATCTGCGTTTATGCCCATCGTGTCAGAGAAGCGACTACCAAACTTGTCCTGGATGCCGTCGCTATCGGCAACTGTTTTTAGGCGCCGACGGGAACCACCTGTGTAAGCTATGTCTGGAGCGTCATGACCAGTACTGCGCATCTTGCAGGAAACCTATAGCGGGTGGTCGTGGTGCGCGCTGTGAAGATTGCTATTGGATAGAGGCCGCACACAAACGTATCGATATCGATGAGCATGTATTCTCCTCACCGACCATGGGCAAATTGTTCGCCGAATTTGGTGATTGGTTAATTGAAGAGTGCGGTGGAAAAAATGCCGCACTGTCGATTCACCGTTACGTGTCGTTCTTCTTAGAAGTAGAAAAGGTGTGGGGTAGCTTCCCCGGCTACGAGTCGCTTGTCGCGCACTTCAAGGCAGAGGGACTTCGCCGAGTAAGGCGGCCAATGCGCTGGCTTAACACTCATCAAAGACTGTGCGTGGATTCTGTCGTGCGTGAAAATACCTCTGAGGAAGAGCGAATCTTAAACATGTCGGGCAAGTTTCCGATTGGCCTCATTGCTGGCCAAGCCGTGAACGGGTACGTAAAAAAGCTACGAATTCGCCATCAGCAGGGAAAAATATCGTTGCGCTCGATTCGCTTAGCCTTAACCCCAGCAATTCATTTGTTGCAATGCGCAAGCACAACAGGACAGGCCCTTCCTAATCAGAAGACTTTAGACGGTTACTTGGCTACGCGCCCCGGGCAACAAGCGGCGGTGACCGGGTTTATTAGTCACCTTAATACTGCCTTTTTCCTTGAGTTGACTCCACGTGTAGATGAAGTATTGGCGGCGACGTTGCGTAAGAAAAAATTAGAGAAAAGACTGCGCGACTTCATTTCGGGTGAGGGGCTCTCCTTAAATAATGCAGACGCCTGGATGCCGACTGCCTTGGAATACTTTCATAAAGTTCGTAGTACAAAGAAACAGTTGCTACCGGCACAAAAACACATTGTGTCGCAAGATCTCCATAGCGTTACCATCGTATTGGACGGTCATCACTACTGCTTACCTTTATCTGCCGGTGCTTTTAGCGCGGGAATGGGTACTTAAATCTGCTGATTCAACCATTTTACCTCTGGCACGCTGAATACTTGCCGATTGTCTTAGGCACAGAGCTGTATTGCATCGTGGGTGTCATTGGCAGTTTGCAAGGATATTTAATTGATGATCCGGCAAGTAGGTTAATGCGTTCGATAGTCAGCAAAATTACTACCCTATATCGTGAAAATATCCTTATCCCGTCTTGACTAAAATAGTTGTCAACTGCATATTGCCGCACAACTCCCCACTATTGCGCACTGTGTAAATAAACAGCATGAAAAACAAAAGCCGGAAGATTACAGTTCTACTTGAGGACGTGCAATTTGAGAAATTTGAGAGCTACTGCATTGATCAGGGACATAAGAAAAGCACGCTTATTTGTAAATTAATCAATGACTTTTTGTCGAATGAGAAACCTGCTGATAAAACTGGAAGAAACGATAGAAGTTCAAAAAAATAAGCTTCACATATGAGTATGTATTTTGTTAAGAGGCTTAATAAGAGAAAAACGTGAAAAAATCTAAAGAGATCGATTATTTTAAGAGTGGACAGAAAAAACTAAAGGCTTGGAGACCAACAGCCTTTCATAACTTTCCTCATGAGGCACAAGTTATAGACCTTTTTTGTGGATCAGGTGGGATGTCATTGGGTTTTGCCGCCTTAGCAAAAGCTGAAGGATATTTTAAATTGATTGGCGGTGCAGATATAAATGAAGTATCGCTAAAGACTTACAATCATAATTTTGGTGTGCCAGCCATAAAAATCGACGTTCGAGAGATAGCTAAATCAAGAAAAAACTTGAAGTCTTTTTTGAATCAACTAGATGGCTTCGATCCCACCAAGAAAATTATTTTGATCGGCTGTGCGCCATGTCAAGGATTCACTGCGCATCGAAAGAAGGACTGGGATACCCCAGATGTAAGGAACGGTTTGGTCGAGGCTTTTGCTGACATCGCATATATGATGGAACCAGACTGCATCATAATGGAAAATGTGCCCGAATTATTGTCGGGAAAGTACTGGCATCATTTTGAATACGTCAGAGATCGACTGAAAAGCAAGAACTACGTAGTTAAACAAGCAATACACAACTCAGCAGCTCAAGGTGTACCTCAAGAAAGATTCAGAGCTGTTGTTATGGCAATGAAAACCGATTTCTCGTTGCCTAGTGAGAAGCTTAGCCGAAATGAATTTAAGACGGTAAAAGATGCCTTCACCAATTTAGCAGTTGTAAGCGCTGGAGAGCAGTGCGCAAAGGATTTAATGCACAAGAGTGCAACTCATAGGAAAACGACAATCGACGTGATTAGAGCGATACCGATTGACGGGGGGAGCCGCCCCGACGGTATAGGCCCTAAATGTTTGCAGAATTTTAAAGGCTACGCAGATGTATACGGTCGTCTTGCTTGGTCAAAACCATCTATAACAATCACGCATTACGCGCGCAACCCAGCGAGTGGCAGATTTGTTCATCCCGAGCAACATCGTGGGTTAACCATGCGGGAGGCTGCACGGTTACAGAGTTTTCCAGATGGATATGAGTTTAAGGGCGGATTCGATGACGTTTTCCGTCAAATAGGCGAAGCAGTGCCCCCCTTGCTATCCCTAGCGGTTGCCGCATCGGCGCTAGCTAATATCCGTGGTGAAAGTGAGGTCTCGGATGCACACGTGGTTGAAGGACCGGTAAACAACTCATACTCGGGTGTGATAGTAGGGTTAAAGAGCAACAGAAAATGAAGCACTTCAAAGCCGTGGATGCATTTTGTGGCGCTGGGGGGTTGTCGTTAGGTTTATCGCAGGCTGGATTCGACATCCTTCTCGGTTTTGATCTTGATGATCTCTGTATAAACTCTCTACAGCACAATACAAAATACGTGAAACATAAAGTCGTTGCCGCAGATGTAAAGAGCATGTGCGGAGGTAGACTCCTGAAACTGACAGGCATTAAAAGAGGACAGCTTGATCTTTTAGCTGGTGGCCCACCATGTCAAGGTTTTAGTGTTCAACGAACTGTAGGCGGCGAAGAAGATAGCAGGAATCTGCTAGTAGACGACTACGGGGATTTAATTACTGAAGTACTTCCTAAGTTTTTTCTCCTTGAGAATGTCCCAGGTATCGGGGGCAAACGAGGCAGAGAAACTTTGGAAAAATTTATCGCGCGGATGACATCTAACGGCTACTTTTGTCATCAAAATATTCTCGACGCTAGAGATTACGGTGTTCCGCAAAGAAGGAAACGATACATATTAGTTGGTGAATATATAAACTCCAATAAACCAGTATTTGTTTTCCCAAAAAAATCGACCAAAAAGGCGGTGACAGTGGGGGAAACTATTGGATGGCTGCCAGAGCCGCCCTGTAAAAAGTATGCACTGCATCGCGCCGATAACCTTTCTGAGATCAACCTCCAACGTATCAGAGCAATTTCTGCAGGGCAAAGTAGAGAGCATCTCCCTGCACACCTACTTGCCGAGTGCCATAAAAGCAGCGCGGACTTAATTGGACATAGAAATGTTTACGGTCGGATGGCTTGGGATGATGTGTCACCGACAATTACCGCTAGGTTCGATTCGTTTACGAGAGGTAAATTCGGTCATCCTTTTCAAGACCGTAGCATCTCTTTGCTAGAAGGCGCATTGCTCCAATCTTTTCCCAAAGACTACATTTTCACGGGAAATAAAGTAGATATTGCCCGCCAGATAGGTAATGCGGTGCCGCCATTATTATCGAAAGCGATAGGTAAATCTATTATGTCAGCACTAGAGAAGAAACGTGATGTCATTTGAAACGATTACCAAAACCTATTTGGCAAACTTTCAAGCGTCCTGCCGGGTTGCATATTCGAATGGGGCGAAAGCTATAGAACTGGCAACGCGACCAGCTGTGCATCAATATATACAGTCTCTAGTGTCCCTTTGTAAAAAAGATGCTGATGACATATTGCTTCATCACGATGTTAATTACACCAAAAGGGACCGTCCCGATTGGCGTCTCGAAGACAGAAACACGTACGGAATTTACTGTTTTGGAGACCATAAATCTTTATCAATGGATAAAC
>Ga0247740_1001397_pt1 | contig 10371 bp, 9 predicted proteins | sample UWRJL148409B2_FD_180942 | JGI IMG/M metagenome (GOLD analysis project Ga0247740, IMG submission 180942) | Plant litter microbial communities from Arlington Agricultural Research Station in Wisconsin, United States - UWRJ-L148-409B-2 | ecosystem: Environmental > Terrestrial > Plant litter >...
AAGCTTTCGAAGTTATTCAGTGAATAAAGAATTAATAAGCCTATCGCATAACGCACTATTGGCAATTTACAGCAGGAAAAATTGATGTATCTACTTCAAATCATTCGCAATATCTTTAGCTTACTTTCTGCCGAGCAAAAGACAAAAATGTTATTTCTGCAAATTTTCTTTATTTTTTCCGCTGTAGTACAGGTCGTTGGTGTTGCCAGCATAGCGCCGTTTATTGGCATAATTTCAAATCCTGACAGCATTCACTCAAATCCTTTGCTACGTTTTTTTTATGATGTTGTTAATCCAGCTAATACTCAAGAATTTATTGTTATTTTTGCCATAGCTTCCATTTTAATGATTTTTTTGTCGAATGCGGTATCAGCGCTAACATTATGGCTGCTATTAAAATTTTCGATTTCAGTTGGGAGTGATTTACAATTCAATCTTTATAGTAATTTTTTAAATCGAAACTATCTATTTCATAAAAGCACAAACTACACACAACTTATTTCTACCATTTCGCAGGAGACTCCACGATTTGTATACATGGTACTTCAGCCATACTTATTACTATGTAGTAGCGCCTTTATTGCTAGCATTATTTTGATCGGCCTTCTATTGCTGAATCCATACATAGCATTTGCATCAGCGATAGTTATTGGTGGCGCATACATGGTAACTTACTGGTTAATTAAAAAGTCTCTGATAAAAAATGGGAAAATAATTACTCAGCGAAATGAAGCGATACAATCTATCCTCTCCGAATCTTTTATCGGAATCAAAGATATAAAACTTTCCAGCTTGGAAAATAAATATACCAGTATTTATAAAATGACAAATTACGCAGGATTAAATTCGGCAGCATTTGTCACTTTGGCAGGAGACTTACCTAAGTTTGCAATTGAAACAATTTCGTTTGGAGCGATATTGGTTTTTGCAATTATTTTATTGGCTGCGGAAGGCAACAATGGAAGTATTGTTTCAATTCTCAGCATTTACGCCATCGCAGGTTATAAGCTACTCCCCACTATGCAGCAGATCTACAAATCGGCATCAAGCATCAGTGCTAACGGTGGGGTGGCAGCTGAACTGAAACAACAATTAGATAACGTGGTAGGTTCGCAGGAAGCAGGCAATGCGCCGGCGTTGGACAACATCCAGCAAATTCGACTTGAGAAAATTGCATTTGAGTATCCAACTTCTGCCGGTCCAGTTTTAGAAAATATTAACGTTGAGTTTAATAAAGGCCAATTAAACACAATTGCAGGACCATCCGGCTCGGGGAAGTCTACGCTTGCTGATATTATGCTTGGCCTGCTACAGCCTAAATCCGGAGCAATCTACGTTGATGGGCAACCACTTTCAGGCAACATCTTCAAAAGCTACCAGCACAGTATCGGCTACGTCCCTCAACACATTTTCATTCTTGACGACTCAGTTACAGCCAACGTAGCGTTTGGGGCAGAGAAAGAAAATATTGACCTTAGGAAAGTATCTGATGCCTTGCGCCAAGCAAACGCACTTGAATTTGTTGACAAGTTACCACTCAAATTTGATACCCGCCTAGGACAAGACGGAAAATTACTTAGCGGAGGTCAGAGGCAGAGAATTGGTATAGCTAGAGCACTTTATAGAAATAATAAAGTTCTGATATTAGACGAACCAACGAGTGCATTGGACATAGAATCTGAGTTTGAATTAATGTCTCTATTAGGGAGATTAAAAAACGAGATTCTTACTATTGTTATCTCGCACAGACCAGCCGCAATTAAATTATCAGACAAGATATGTATTGTTGATAGCGGCGCAATCCTTGCGCAGGGCTCCTACAATGAACTAATGCGATCCAACACCGCTTTCCAGGAACTAATGGAAAAGGGGTTTATGGGTTAAGCTATTTAGTTATAGATGGAGATGTAGGCGCCTTTGGCGGATTTAACGATGCATTTACAGACATTACAACGTTATCCACATATAGGTTAGTAGTTTGGCGGAAACCTGAATTTGACCACCCCAAGATATACCCATAACGCCATCCTTGAGTGAGTTTATTTATAACAGGTAGACCTTTATCTTCGATTATCAGATTTCCGTTCTTATATATTTTGATGAATCCATAATCACCCAAACTTACACCAGATTTCACCCATATTTTAATTGTATGCCATTTACCAAGATCAGCAGATGTTATAAAACTTTTATATTGAACAATAGCGGTAGAGGTACCCCAACCAGGAAACATTTGGTAGTCGGTGCCTAATACAGAGCCGCCCGAGTTGGCTAACATAGACGCACCTAATTGGTTGCCAGTGGTTATATCACCGTATGTTTTCTGCCAAAGACGAAAGAATTTGTTGTTATCCGCCCTATCAGACGGAACTACGTGGCTATAGTTAGTTGGGATGAAAAGATCGTATTCAATTGAGATATCAGTATATATCGCTCCTAGGTCAAACCGTGCCTCAGAGGTAGCATCTACAGTCGAACTTGAGTTACCAATAAACGTAAATTTTAACCCCTTTCCGCTTCGACCAGTCTCTTGCAAGTCTGCGACGCTGGCATATTCGAAGCCCGTCCACAACCTCGACGCAGTGCCTGTCTCAAAATCATCACGGCCGATAACTTCTGCATATGAGCCGGCTGCAAAAAAAAGCACCGCAGCAGAAGCCAAAATCCTGTGTAAAATATGACTTTTCATCCTCTTCACCTTTAAATAAATTAACCAACAAGCCAGCTAATGACTTCAAATTCAGCACTGCATACAGTACTTTAACAACATACAAATATAGTAGTTTAGCGCTTAATAAGCCAATTTTTAGTGAGCTGGATATCCATTTATGTGCTCCTGTTCCCTATTTTCCCACTGAAAGATAAATTTTTAATAAAAAAAATTTTTTTACTGCGTTCGAATCTCGAGTGTGCGCCCCGCTTGAAAAATAGGTGACGTAAAGGTTTAATGACAACAACGGCGCCAGCCCTTCTTTTCTTACAATGTTAGAGCACTTAATTGAAACAATATTTTACACCGTTAGAATCTCTTAGGTTGAATTTAGCATGTTAAGCACTGCATATTTGTCTCTTCCACCCGCAATACAAAATCTAGCATTAAGCGCATATGGCGCCGTAATGTATAAACAGAGATTTGGTAAAAAAATTATTGCTCCCTATAACACTCTCAACGAAAACATTTTTCAGCGCCCTACAGAGTTTCAACTCATTGAGCAAAAAATTAGACTTCGCGAGCTGTTAGAACACTGTAGAAAATATGTGCCTTATTACAAACCTTATTTAATCAATGTTAACGTGCAGAATTTGGCGCCTGAAAATTTATCGCAACTACTCCCTAAACTAACAAAAAAAATATTTTTGGAAAACAGTGACGAATTTATTTCACGCCATCCTTCCTTTAAAAGAGGAACTATAAAGCTCAACACAAGTGGTAGCAGCGGAACGCCCTTAACTATACTGTCGTCGCCTGAAGCAAGGCAATTAAACTACCATCTTTTTGATCTCGTACTTCGAAGCTTTGGTTGTCACTATAGATCCAAGAAAACCATTTTTGCCGGACGAATACTTTACAGAAATGTTGAAGCTGCGCCGGACCGCTATGATTATTTTAATCGAACACAATACTTATCCTCCTATTTTATTTCTGAAGCTACAATCAGCCAGTACATTTCCGCGCTGAATAAATGGAAGCCAGAATTTATTGATGCCTACCCTTCGGCAATATTTCAAATACAATCGTTAGCGCGTGATCAAAATCTAGAACTTAGTTTTAAGCCTAAATTTATTTTGACCTCATCTGAGAACCTTTCCGCAGAAGCAAAAGATGCAATTGAATCTTTCTTTAAAGCACCAGTACTAGACAATTATGGATGTACAGAAATGGCAATTTGCGCCTTCTCCAAAGGTAATAAATATTTTGTGCCACCGCTATATTCGGTAGTGGAGTTAGAACATGCGTTTGACAATTCATACTCGGTGATAGCTACAGGGCTGCTCAATTTTGCTATGCCTTTACTGCGTTATGATATCGGAGACATTGTGGAAATTTCGTCAACCGATACAAATTACGTGTTTGATAGAATTGAGGGCCGAGTTGACGATATAGTAATGACACCTGAGGGGCGAAAAATCGGTAGAATGGATCCCGCATTCAAGGGTGTTGAGGGAGTAGAGCAATCGCAAATTATTCAAACTCACATAGACAAGCTGTTAGTAAATATTAAATTAAATGCTGCAAATTCAGCAAAATTTAACGCGAATTTGCTAGTGCAAAATATTAAAATGAGGACAAGTGAGAAAATGCAGGTAGATATAAAATACGTTGATGTTATTGAAAAAACAAAAAATGGTAAATTAAAATCTGTTATTTCAAAAATCACGCGCGGTTAAACGCCATGAAGTTATTTTTTGTTGGTGACATAAATCTTGGGGAATATTACACATCCATAGGCAATGGACCCAAAACCTACTTTCAAAATCATGACCCTCTTAAATCAGTGAGGGGACTCTTTAATTCTGCTGATGCTGTGATCGGAAACTTGGAGTCCCCAGTAACCGCTAGAGATTTAAAATCAACCAATTTACATGAAATGGCGTTAATCGGTAGGGCTACAGATATTGCTGTATTAGCTGGAGCCAAGTTCCGCTATCTGCAAATCGCGAATAACCATAGTGTGCAACATGGCGAAGAGGTCTTTTTTGAAACAGTCGAGGAAATAAAGAAAAATAATATTAAACCATTGGGTCTAGCGAATCAAAGCTGCGAAATTATTGAGTGCAATGGAATAACTGTTGGATTTTTATGTGCATCAGATGTCCCTGACAATACTTTCAAAAATCAGAACATTTATCAACGCCTCAACGAAGACTTTATGGTTAGGGTGCGTATCGCCGTTACTGAAGTCGATCACTTGATAGTGTTATTGCATTGGGGATCCGAATCCTCCACAGAACCTATGGACGCCCAGAAATTAATGGCGACGCAATTAAAAGAACTCGGAGTTCGTGCTGTAATCGGAAGTCACACCCATCTCTTCTATGAGATTGAATCATCTGAAAATTTTCTCTGCGCTTATTCTCTAGGAAATTTTATTTTTGATTTATCATGGGACAAGCGCCTACTGAAGTCAGGAATATTAGAAGTGAATTTTTTAAAAAAATCTTTTTCTTCGATAGTCCACCCAATCAGCATCGCAAAAAATGGTTGCCTTCCACTATTGAATGGAAGTTCTGTCGAGATAAAGGGTTTAGTTCGACTTTATAATCTTAAAAAAAATATGAGCTATCAGCAACTAAAGAAAACCTACTATCTTTTAATAAATATTTTTAAAGGCAATACAAAATTAAAATTTTCTTTTCTTCTGAAGAAAATAATAAGAATCTGATTTGGATTGCAAATGACAAAAATCAAACCTAAGGTTTCCATAATTATTCCAGCATTTAATGAGGAAAAATATATAGGTGATTGCCTCAATTCCATATTTAAATCAGATTATCCTTCGGATTCATTTGAAGTAATCCTGATTGATAATGGTTCAAGTGATAAAACCATTTCAATTGCAAAGCAGCACCCCATTCACATCTATGTTAAAAAGGATATTAAAGTTGGGGCATTGAGAAACTTAGGAGTTTCACATGCAGCTGGAGAATATATTATTTTTATAGATTCAGACTGCACTGTTGACACCGATTGGATATCTATTGGTATAAAGCGATTGGAGGATAATTCGAAGCTGGTCTTAGGCGGTCAATATTTAATGCGCGAAAATCCGTCTTGGCTGGAGAAGTATTGGGTATTAAATAATTCTAGAACTCAAATATATCAAACGACCCTAGTTGGAGGCAGTATTTTTATTCCCAAAAGTACTTTTTTATCTGTGGCAGGATTCGATGAAAAAATTAATTCAGGTGAAGACAGTGACCTTACATACCGATTAAGAAGTGACGGTTACAATGTTGAAATTGACCCTGCTTTAAGCGTCGTTCACCTAGGCTATCCCTCCGAAGTGATTCCATTCATCAGACGACAAATATGGCATTCATCAGATTACGCTACCAACTTCAAAAATAGTATTCGCGATAAGGTATTTATACTAACAAGTCTATTTCTTATCAGCATACTAGTAACGCTTATTCAGTTGACTATATTCAAAACTGTTAATATATATTTTCTGACGATAGCACTACTATCACCCACTCTTCTAACCTATAAACGAGTGTTACGAAGCAAGACAAAATATACTCGTCCGTTTGACCTAATATCTATATATCTAATTGATATACTTTATCTCACTGGGCGATCATTGGGCACATTGATAAGCTTAAAAAATTTACTTTTTGCTAAGTCTACTCATAAAGTAAACAAAAAATAATCATTTATAATCTTTTATAATAATTGCGGGATTGCCAGCAGCTACTACCATAGCCGGAATACTATTTCTAACAACGCTACCAGCTGCTATGACAGAGCCACTCCCGATTGTGACACCCGGCAAAATAATGACACCAGTACCCAACCAAACATTATCACCAATACGTATAGGCTTGCTTAAACCCTTAGTTTTTATACGATTTTCAGGAGAATCAAACGACAGATCATGTCCATTTCCATCAAAAATTTGACAGTTAGCGGCTATCAAACAATTCTCTCCTATCTCAATTAGCTCATACGCATGAATACATGATCCATGTATTCTCGTATTATTACCAATTTTTATTGTTGCACCACTCCTGTCCGCAAATAACTTTACGGGTGCAAACATATTTACATGGTAGTCGAGATTTTGAGAGTTCAATAAAACGTTATTTCCGATCTTTAAAGCTGCTCCGTGAGAGATATCGACAACCGGCAATCCTTTGACAATAAGGCGTAAGCCAATAGAACAACCTCTCATTCTGAGAAAAAAAGTAAAATAATAACTTAAGAAAAAATTAATGCCTTTGAAAATTATTATTATTATTTTGCCTAAATACATTCCAGCCTCCAATTCTTTACACACTTACGGTCGATTGACAAAAGGCTTTTATTTGTGACTATATTAATCTCAATATCACCACAACAACGTGTTTGTTCGTCAGCGTGAGCGACGTAAATTTAAGAAGATTCTCTCAAACATCTTTTGGCTAGAATGATCTTCAAAATCATTATCTAAAAGCCATGCTATCAAAAACCTAAGCTGTCACTTTAAAAATATTTCACTCTTGGATTACGCGACCAGAAAGCCTTTTTTTATCTGTGTCCAGAATATTTTTTAGCGCCATAATTAGACTAAGATTTATCCATAAAAATGGATAGTAGCTGACTGTTACAAACTGTCCCGCGATAAAAAATCCTAAAACGCCCACCGCCAGGCCCGCAGCAATGCCTTTAAAAACGGGATCAAGTTCTTTCATCCGCAAAATTTTCAATGGCTCAATAAAACATAGGATAATTAATATTATAAAAAAAGTTAGGCCGATAAAACCGACGTCGGTACCAACCTGAATAAAAATATTGTGTGGCAGCTCTGCGAACTCATAAAGCATATCGTGGGAAAAATAGCGCTCGTAATAAGGACTAAAATTAAAAAACCCTACTCCGGTTAAAGGATGCTCTTTCATCATATCCCAGCCGTGTTCCCAATAAAGCTGCCTCTGCTGAGAGGTTTTGTCCCCCCCCATATTCGCAAATCGTTCCTTTTGCTCGTCTGGCAAAAGCTGATATAGCGCGTAGCAAAGAAATAGCACACCAAAAAATGCTTTGGGGCGAAAAAAACTTTTCCTAAATATTATGAGTAACTCCACAACCAGCGCAATTTGGGAACCTCTGCTACTCGCGCCCAATATTGTGAGAATAGGGCAAATCCAGACTAGTAATAAAATTCGAGATTCCCACACACCGACTCTTCCCTTGGTATTAATATACAGATAGTAGGCTAAAGGAAATAAGATAAGCATGAGAATCGCTAACTCGCCGGAATTCTGGAAAAAACCTGGAGGGCCACTCAAACCCCACGATGTAAAAGAAAACCCCCTGAACGCCCAAGCTTTTGATGTTCCTATTGCAATTTTTGCCGCTGATACTAGGAACACACCCAAAAAAATGTAAAACCGCTCACGAGTATTTACAATCGTAATAATTAAAAAATAAATAATTACCCAATTAAAAAAATCCATGAACCGCTTTTTGGAGATCTCTGGATAAAAAGCTGCAGCTACTGATATTACTACGGTTATAGATAGCAAAATCATCCACTTATTAGCTGAGACGGAAACCCAAGAAACAGATTTATCAAGAAACGCTCCAACCGCTGAAAATAAGATGAAAAGCATCGCCCATGGCAAAAAATTTAAAGCAGGGAAAATTGATTGTGGCCGAACAAATTCAACAAATAAATAACAGCAAATCATCCAGAACGAGAAGTGTTGGCCTCTGCAGTAATTCCACATCGCGCCAATTTTGAATGCATAAAAATCATTGATTTGCGGCAATGATTGCTTCATTGAATTACCATCTTTACACGTTCAGCCAATTGCCGTGAGGCCGATTCTACTAACGAAGAGCAACTATTGAAAAAGTCGGGGTTGGTATTGAAAGGATCATGCAGATACACAACAGGGCGAGTCAACCACAGCCCCATTAACGTCATTTGAATTTGATTACCAAATAACTCATTCAGTCGCTTTAGATGCATAGGCTCCATGCCTATTAGCAGATCACCTTCAAGAGGAGAGTATTCTGATATACGCCTGGTACGATGTGCGCTCAAATCAAGTTTTCGGTTTGATGCATAGAGTATTACGCGAGAATCCGCAGGATCCCCACCACGCGTATCTAACCCAAATGACTCAGCAGAAATGCCTAACGATTTCGCAACAGCTTCGCCCAGAGGGCTGCGACAAATATTACCAGAGCAAATAAAAACCAAACGCTTAACTTTCTGAGTTTCTATTTTTTTATAGCGCTCATAAAAGCCGAGCCTGTGCTTGCCCTCTGAGATTGCCAAAGATAGCAATCCTCTTTTCGAACCGAAGCGTTTTTTAACGTAAAGACGCAATGACACGTGAAGTCCTCTGTCAAAAAATGAAGGTAAGCAAAAATAACATCCCAAAATCACGCATTCATTAAGTGGCTTGGAGCTGGGTTAAAATTACTTGATAAAATCTACATAAACTTTTGAATATGAATCAAGCATTGCGCTGAACGAGAAGACAGATTCTACATGTTTTCTTCCAGCGCCAGCCAATTCATCGGATAATTGCCTATTATCAATAAGCATTTTGAGACCTGTTGCAAGACCTTGAGGATCATTTACGTCAACTAACAAACCTGTCTTTTGGTGATCAATAATCTCTTCCGGTCCGCCACAGCGGGTAACAACTACGGGTAAACCTGTCGCCATAGCCTCAATGGTCGCAATTGAAAAACCTTCTGAGGAAGATGAAAGAGCAAAATAATCCAACTGTCCCAAAAACTCGGCAGTATTGTCATGGAAGCCGATGAAATGGATTTTATCCTCTATGCCACACTGTTGAATTAAATCTTGCAACTTCGCCATTAGGTCGGGTTTTTGGTGGCCAGCTACGACAAAATGCAACTCTCGCCCCTTATATTCGTCTCTCAATAGCAAGGCCGCTGCGCGTATTAAAACATCGTAGCTTTTAGCGGGACGCACATTACCCAAACAACCCACCAAAATCGCTTCATTAGTAATCCCTAATTTCGCTCGCAAACTTTGATTAGTACTCTTACCGTAACGAGATTCCTCTATACCGTTATAGATGACTTGAATGTCTTTTTGCCTAAAAAGCTTGCGCGTAGCTATGTACGACGCAAGGTCTCGACTTACTGCGACAAGCCTGGTTACCCCCATCTTCATAATACGATTTTTGATAGCCATAAATCGTTCGTTAGGATTTACATCTACCCGGCCGTGGAGAGTGGCCACAACTGGTATACGAGCCAAGAGGGCCAATATTGAATAGGTGAGAGTTGAGCCTAGCAAGTGTGCATGGACCAAACGGGTATTGCGCCGACGAATGACTTTTAGAAGGTCAAAATAATAAGGAATCGATAAAAAACCGTAGGGCTTGATGATGTGGTAATCAATTTCCCTTTTCTTTAATTGATCTTCCACCCACCCCGGCCCCTTGATGATGGCATAATTTTGATAGCCATCAATGCGCAACTTTTCCACAAGATCGAGAAATACCGTTTCGGCCCCACCTGGGCCGGTAGTATCGATTGCGTGCAGTATACTTTTATGACAGACAGACATTCAGTGGTCCCTAATTTAATTGCCGCCACACCCTAGTATAAACAACACCGCAGCTAACTCATCGGAAGTTATGAAGGACGCACGGAACAGCTGCGCATTCTAACTGAAACTTGAG
>Ga0247740_1001398_pt1 | contig 10360 bp, 4 predicted proteins | sample UWRJL148409B2_FD_180942 | JGI IMG/M metagenome (GOLD analysis project Ga0247740, IMG submission 180942) | Plant litter microbial communities from Arlington Agricultural Research Station in Wisconsin, United States - UWRJ-L148-409B-2 | ecosystem: Environmental > Terrestrial > Plant litter >...
AAACGGCCTTAGGACATCCACCCTCCACGCTTCAGCCCTACCACCTCCATCGCGACTTTCGGAACGCACGCGGCGTCCAGCTTGAAGCGTATTCATTCACATCGTTGCGGACGGTCCAAAATGGTATGTCGGAAGCGTGCCGCCGTCTCACCACTGACTACCCCGCAGTCCTCCGAATCCAGGCTGTACACCTTCTCCGACGAGACGAAGCAGAAGCTACGCAAGTTCCGCCTGGGAACGTCGCGCGCCAAAGACCCACAAGCCATCCTCTGTACGCATGTCCAGTCCCTTCCACGAACTCTCGATCCTTTTGCGCACGAACGATGGCCACGAAGGGTGCGCAGAAGTTGAAAAGCACTGATGCCGATACCCGCTAGACGAGATTGACAAGAAGACACTGGAGATCCGGCCAGTGGATGGAGACGTCTATACAGATGTGGAGAGTCTCGCCGAAGAGCTGCCTGACCATGCTCCACGCTTTGTGCTGCTGAGCTATCCGATAACGCTCGTACGCTGGCAACCTTCCGCGAAAGAGCATCACTGACAGCTAGCAGGACTCCGGACGACTATCGGTGCCCTACGTCATGCTGTACTACCTCCCCGTCACCTGCAACAACGAAGTCAAGATGCTGTACGCCGGCGCGAAAGAGCTGATGCGGAATACGGCCGAGGTGAACAGGATCATCGAGATTGACAATGCGGACGATCTGGAAGAGATTGAGGAGAAGCTGAAAGAGCACCCATGATGGACGAACGATTCGCCATGGCATACCGAGAGCAATGCAGATCGAGTCTTCCAGACCTGGATGAGTACTGCGGAGACATCTTATCACGCGACCTACTATAACCCTCAACAAGCAAGCCTGCAGGCTTATATGGAGCCTCATAAGGACATGGCATCCCCACTTGTTCCCACTTCCCACTTTGCTCAACTTCCCCACACATTTCCTTGTCTTCATCTCAACATTACTCTTCACGTTTCATCTTCATTACCAGGCAGCCTACCCGGTTCCCCACGCAGTGCCACGCTTTCGTCGCACCGAGTACCCGCTGTTAAACGCCACGTTTGACTAAGACCGGCAATCGCTGTCTCGAGCTTCACGTGGCTAGGGTCATGGTACGGAGATTTATTTGAGATGAGTATACCTTATTTGGACGCCACCCGTCGCTATCGAATGCCACGGCCCATGCCGATGTCGGTTCACACGCGAGTGAGACTCAGTTGCTTCCGCCTGCCTTTATTGGATGCTTCGGCCGAGGTGTGCTGTGTTAGTTCGTCGTGGACTTCGGCGACCGTGAGTATCGCCATGGGTTTGTCGACCAATGAGAGCAACCACGTGTATCTTCACTGTATTCAGCCTTCAACATGTAGCTTCAACTCCCGATAAAAGCAGCGGTCTTTTTCTTGTTCTTTTGCTTTCTGGTCTGTCTTGGTTGCTATCCTGCTCCGATTTACTCTCGAAATACAGATCAAGCCTGCAGCAATGTCACGTGCTCTTGCGAGCTATGTGATTGCAACATAGCAATGACCCAATCGCCGTGTCCTACTCTTTCATCTTACCGAAAGACAGTAAAAATCATATTCTGACACGACCATCCTGGAAAATGGCACGGTCGAGCTCTGTCTTTCTTCTGCTGCCTGTCGACATTGTGTACAACATATACACTGACTAAACTCGCAGCACGACGCGTTTCCAACGAACAGAGATCGGGAAACGAGCGAATGATGCGCCTCTTTCACCTCACAGCTGTCAATTTTTGATCCAAATCCAATCTCATTTCGTTGTCACGCAAGAGCACCTTGTAACAAGTGGGGTTCCAGAGAAATACGTTCAACTATCTTCTGGCATGTTCATATGGTCATGAGCGCCATCCATATACGTTGCGCTGTCTCATCATTACCAGAATCATCGCCATGGCTCAGACCATATCCGGAACTATCCTATCTTTCGTCAACGCGTCTCAAATTCCGTCCTCACCTCTTGGTCTTCTTCTTTAGCGGCTGGTCGTCATCAGAGTCATCTCCAATAGCAGAGCGACCAGCAGCTCGGGAACTCCGAGTCGTTGACCCACCGCACTTTCGGTCCATTCCTGCCATGATCTTCGTATTCCCGCCCAAGAACTGATACCCTTGAACAACGGTCCCCGATAGATGGCTGCCCTCGCCCGCGCCGTCCTGGTAAGACGACGAATTGGCCCAACGTTCGAACTCATCGTGTAGTGGGATGTTCGTCTCTGCGTTGGGAAAAATATTGATCTGGCCTAGTGCAGTGTTCCCCGTGTCGAGGATAGTGGGAGTTGGATGGCCACGTTTTCCGGCATTGGCGATCTCTAGACCGGCTTTGACCAGCATCACGCCCGCTTCCTTGGTCGTCTTGTCTGGCGTCATTTTAGGTTGAAGGGACGGGCCGACGCGTTGAACTGAATGGGCAAATGGGTTGGGACCTCGAGGAGCGGACGCGTCAAGAGCCCAAGGAATCACTCCGTTCGAGGTCGGAGCAGATGTTGCGTAGGGCACTGGTAGGTAGCTGGCGTTGACATCTCGAGGGGTACCCGCGTTGAAGTCTTGAAGAGCCATCGCGTTGATGGCTGGAGGTGCGTATGCGGAGAAAAGCCGAGGGTAGATCCCACTGTCGTCAGACCAGTTCTGTTGCTGATCATTGCGCAGGAACGAGCCGAAGGCGGCTTGCTGGCCTTTGTCTGGAGTTGCAGTTGGCAAAGGGATCGGACCGAACTGAGCGCCCCGAGTGCCGATGTTGGACCCATCTAGCTCAAACTGCGCAAATGGAGTCACCAACTCCTGAAAATCAAACTCTTCTTGAGAGCCGTCGAGTCCCACGGGCAAGACCGCGTGCGCCTCTTTCTCCTGCTCCTTCGGGTCTTCTCCAGCTTCAGCCTTCATCATCTTCTTCGACTTCTTACCCTTCAAGTTATATGTGCCTCTGGCCTTCTTGCCATCCGTAGACCTCTTGCTCTCTACCTTCAGGTTATGCGCCGTCTTCGGATGGTTCGCCATGCCCCAAAGCTTCGTCTCATCAAACAAGACATCGCGACAAGCCGTCTTCCAGTTACGCAGACACGATATGACATTCTCGATCCGCGTCACGCAATCCCCGGTCTGGTCCTGCTCGGCCGCAAGTTTCCGAGGCTTCGTCACAGTATCGTCGTGCTTGAGAGGCCAGCCGCGGAAGCCGTAGCGACACCTGTCGATTGTGGCGTCGAAGAGGGCGCGGCACGTGGCCTCGACATCGTAGGGGGATATGGCTCCGGGTCCGTTGTACGTGAAGAGCTTGCAGTCGGTGGAGTTGGGGTAGTCTTGCGCGTCGCTTTGGTCGTACATTGCGGAGACCATGAGTGCGATGTAGTGCTCTCGGTGTGCAAGGACTTGTGCAATCGACGGATCCGAAGCTGGATCGACTTGGGGGGCTTTCCTGGGTCGTCGCCGGTAGTCGTGCGCCTCGTTGTGTGGAATGACCAGCTGTGGTACATCGCCATTCCAGTGGTACGTTGCTGTGTCGTTAAAGCTGAAGCCAGGAGTAGGATGCTGCTGTGGTGGCGGGGCCGTAGGTGTAGTACGCGTGGGCGCGGGAGGAGTTTGCTCTGTAGAAGACATACTGCTGTGTACTCGAGGGGGAGTTGTGTTAAGCGGTTGCCTTGAACGGGGTGTGGTGGATTTCCCGAGTACGAAAGGGGGTGTGTCTATTTACCTTTGGCTCGAGGTGCGCCGGGTACGTTTGGTGTGTACAACAATTTGGGGCGGGTGAAATTTAGGAATCATGGGTGTAAGATGGGTACAGAGTGAGAGGCGGAGCTGTGTGAATATTCGGATGCGGTGGTTAGGATGTACGTATACGATGTTGGACCATCTTGGAAAACAAAAGGGCAATATTGACATAGATGATACATAATTATTACAGATAAGTTCCTTTGACATAGTAGTTGAGTCGCAGCTGGTGTGGCATACGAAAATTGTGTGGTCGATTCGAAGATGGGGTGAAGAAGGCTTTCATATCTCAAGAATCTAAATCGCTTGCTACCTGGAAACTGATCTCGAACATATAGCACAACGGACATTACTAAATCATGACAGGACACATTTTCACCATTTGCGTGTTCTACCCTATGATGGTGTGCAGTTTTTAGTTTTCGACGATCAGGCACTGCGAGGTCAAACTACCACGGTACAATTCAACATTTTATAAAGTGCAGCCAACGCAATCATACCATTTATGTACCAATACATTTTCGTCTACCCGATTCCAATCATATATTATGAAAGCAGTGCGAAATTCATGCTAGGGAAAAAGACTTGCAAGTTACCAAGACGTCTTTTGACGCGACCTATTCCATATCTAATGTCAACAAACGTGCATCATAAACCACATCCCAAACATCACTATCTCCGCTCGATCTTCACCAGGTGCACAGATGAAGCCAACTTCGTCTGATTCTCCTTCCACGCTTCATTTTCTCGCTTGCGTTTGCCATTGGTGGGACCGGGAATCTGGGTAGGGGCTTGGGCACGCTGTTTGTAGCCCTCGACGTCGTTAGCAGGACCAGCAGTTTGAACAGGCTTGTAGCCGCCATAGATAGTGGTATCGAAATGCCCACCATTCTCGTAGTTTAGCCGTGATTGGATGGAGACTGGGGCGACGGATACGTTTCGCAACCCAGCTGGGACGGAAGGCGCCCGCTCGTTCGCGTGGTGCGTTTGGTGCATTGAGTTCGGCATGCCGATGGCGTCACTCATTTGGAAAGACATCCTTGGTGTGTTGGCATGATGCAGGTTATAGGTATTAACCTGGCCCCCATAACCCACGTTGTATGCTGGACGAGCACCACCAGCCGCAATACCATACTGCGTAGATGATAGTGTCATCGATGGACCACCAAAGCAATCCTCATGCACTGTGGCATTCTGCCGAGGACCGAATTGAAAATATCCGTTTCCAGTGTCTGCGTCCACGTTTATCGGGTTTCGGGTAGTCGGTGGCTGCGGGGCGAACTCGTCAGTGAGTGTCTGGTGGACAAAATCGTGAATGCGCTCAGCTCCAGGTGTAGGATGTGAAGGTACAGTGTTCGCGTGATAATCAGGGTCAAAGTAACCGTGTGAGTGGGTTGCATCATTCGACTGATGTTGGGTAAACAGGTTCTGGCCGTTTTGCAGATTCAAAAGGTGTGGATCGAGGTTGAACGGGGCAGTTCGGTATCGATGACCCACTGTTCTCGGTACACACGGCGTTGAAGGAAAGCCGGGCGTCGGCTGCTTCTTGCGTGTCGTACGCGCTTTCTTTGCCGGATTCGACACTTTTGCCTGCTCTTGGTTCTGCTCTGCCTTAGCCAACTTAGCCACAGCCTGCTTCCCCGCCTCGACCGTCGCTGCCTTCTTGGTATTGCACTTTTTGTTATGACCTTTGTTGTTTGCGAAAGTGTAGGGATGGTTCGCCATCATGCGTTGCTGGCGATCGTCGTAGATGACCTGCGCGCAAGAGTTCTTCCACATCCATAGACCGTCTACCACGTTCTGAATGCGGGTCGCGCAATTTCCAGTGCAATCAACTTCAAAGATCTCACTATTCGGTACTTGCTCATCGGCAGGGTTCTTTTTGACCTTCTTGGACCCTTTCTTGTATGCCTTATCGTCCTGCTTAGGGCCTCGGTAGCCGTACCTAGAGCGACTGATCACTGCAGTGTGTAGCTCGTAGCAGGCTGCCTCGATGTCCTTGTATGAATACTCATTCCGATGCCCTGGTGTGAAGAATGTCTTGTGCATCGCGTTGGGTTTGTCACCCACATCTTCCAAGTTGTACATCGCCTCCACCAGTTTCTTGATCCAGATGGGTGAGTCGCGTTCCACCTCCGCGATAGTCGGATCGTGTTCTGGATGTAGCTCGGGTGGTTGCGTAACTCGTCGGCGATGTTCGCGGGCTTCCCTAAGTGAAGCGAACACCAGCGGTCGAGGCACTCGAGCTCCGATTCCGCTAGTCGAAGCCTGCAAGTCGACAAGTGTGTCAGCTGGGGTCATTGGATTATCTGCTGTCTCTCCCGGTGGTCGATACAAACCGTATCCGAGGAACTGCTGACCAGTTGAGGTGTCGTTGGGCGCAGGCTGAAGCGATGATGCTGGGTTCATCACTTGCTCATGACCATGCTGCGAGTAGTGCATACCATCTACTATATCGTGGGTGGTAGGTTGAGCTTCCTGATGTGGCTGATATTTCGGTGGGACTGGCTTGTTCGGGTACTGGTTCATTTTGGACGCGATGTGCTGGTGTTTCACAAGCCGATTCGCTGCCAAATCTTCGTGGTATCCTAACTGGCCCGCACTTGTTCGGCTTGGTTGGCTGACCGTTGAGTTTCGCCGCGGACAGGGAACGATATTATATACGGCCTATCTGACCGCAAAACTGCTCGCACAGTGAATACACCGTAATCAGCCAACACCGCGGCCGCTAGTATCGTGATAGCACGGTACAAGACGAAGCAAGTGAGACCTTTACTCTTCTGCTGTATTGTGCATTTACAATGGTCACGAGAGAGAACGTGCAGGTTCGATGCTATGACGTTCAAGTTGAGTAATTATACACGTGAGTAGGCATCGGTAGAAAGAAAACTTTGCCAATTACATCTATCTGGCTGATGCTGCGCGAATATCAGCGGCATCGAGCGTGACATGGTGACGCCAAAAAACTGTGAGCAAAGAGCCATGAAAGAGGAATGAATCCAGTTCCGGATACAATGTCAGGCTCGATTAATTGAACGCGATGTCATAGTAATCGCTCCTTCGAGACTTGGAGTTGGAATGTGGGGAGGATATTGCGCCGTAGGTCTCTTAGTAGTTTGTGATTATTGGATCTAATAGCGAAGTTTGCGAAAATGGGTGAATGTCAGAGAGGAGGCGAAGGGGAGAAGAGTTCGTCGCTCGAGTTTTGAGAAGGAAAGACCACCTAGCCTACTACACTTACCCGATAGAGTGCTTAACGGAACAGAAAGAAGAAATGAGCATCAACTTTGATAGTGTATGATCAAGTATATTCTTATAACGTACCTCAAAGGGGACGCACCGGCCATAGGGAAGCAATCACTCGACAAAATCGTCGTGATCGGCTGGAATCCCTGAACGTTGATACGTACCATGTCCCGCATTCTACCAGGTTTTCCATCTGCAATATGAGCAACGACCAGGTACAAGTAAAGCGCGGTCACAGAAACTATCTTGTTGCCGATATGTGTTTGTGCAATTCGCTCTGGTGAAAAGCTGATTTAGTTCTCACTAGATCAGACTCAAGCAGTATTTCCAAATAGTGATACATAGTGATAGACATAAAGATACAAAAGTTCGCTAACCCTACGCTGAAGGGGACTTAACGTCAACGCTCAGAGCCATCCTTGCTATCACAAACACAGCAACACACAACACCTTGCTCCCAAGAAACAGTAAAAGAACGGCAGAGACGGAGAAAAAAGTGAAACACAGTCCCACGCACTCTAACGAAGCATTCCATCTGTCAATACATCATTCACTGCCATTGACGCCACCGGCACCTACCTTCGACACAGCAAACGCGGGTATAATGAAAAGAAACTGAATACCTTGCAAAATAACATGAATGCCATCGATACAGTCTCAAACCCTATCTCAAATATAAGCAAACGAATTGCAGTCTTCAAGCACCACATACGTCATTCATAATCTCGGTTCTGATTGTCGTCTGAAAGTCCAAGGTACGGAGATGGTTGAACGCCAGGCAGATCTGCCCAGATTTCCTGGCAAGACTGCTCCCGATTCAGTCCGTTTATTGGCAGGGACAGGCTCAAAACTGCAGCATCCGGGTTTTGCTCGAAGAGGTTGGGCCTAAAATCGGTGCTTGGGGCATCTGCAGAATCCCAAATCCAAGATTGACGAAGGAATGGGTCTATACCGGAGTATAGCGGAGCGTAGCTCTGGTCGTATGCTTGCATAGACGGCCATGCCGCAATTGGCAAGTTTGGAGGTATCTCGGTTGACGTAGGTGCGGAACAGTGGGCTTGCGGAAGAGACCGAGGTGAGATGATTGACGGATGCTGAGGAGCTGGCATGGTGGTCTGGAGCTGGATAGGAGTGAGGTTCAAGGGGAGTGACATGGGATTCACCTGATCAACACCGAAAGAGGGCGGCGGTTCTGGACTGAAGATTCCAGCGTGTCTAGTGACGGTAGTACCTCTTGGTAATGTTGAAGGGCTTGCAATATGATGTGTGGGTGGCGTCAAATACCGCGTCTGCTGCGCTCGCGGCTGTTGTTGTTGTGGAGGTTCTGGAGTATGGCTGAAGATGCGGGCCTGGCTTGTGGTTGACTGAAGGTTGTACGAAGTGCGCGCCCTGGTGGTCGGTCGTAGAGGAGTTCTCCTGATCTTGGACGGCTTTGTGGCTGCATCGTCCTCTGCGTCCTTAGGCCTTCCGCGCTTGCTGTTTCCCACCCGATTCTGGTACTTTCGGTTGGCGTACGCCCTGGGCGCATTGACAAACATACGGATCTGGCAAGCGGAGTTCATAACATCTTCGCAGATGGTCTTCTCTTGCTCTAGTGCCCGGATGATGTTGTCTAAACGGGCGGCGCAATCTACGTCACGGTCTTCGTCTTCACCCTTTCGGTCGTCAGCGACGTAGTCGTTATGATCCCACCCTCTGTATCCTAATTTTGCTTGCTCGAGCAAGCAGTCAAACACCTTGTGACAATATGCTTCGACTAGGTGGGACTTGTAGTACGCTCCATGCACCCACCTCTTCATAGCAATGGACTTTTCGTTGTCTCTTGCCTTGTCGCCACGGGTCATTGCATTGTAGATCCGTTCAACGTGGTACGGTCGATTCTGTTCGAGATCGAAGATGGAGCTATCGATATGTGGAGGCCGATACGGCAACCGACCACCTCTTGTCTGGGTCTTCCTAAAGTCCTTTGCGCTCTCAGCATCATGGAACTTGCCCTCAAAAGGCATGAATGTGGTGAGACAGACAGCCCTTGTATCTCGCGCAGCGGGCTCCGTTGTGTTGTACGTTGAACAGGGTGTTGGCATGGAAGGCAGGCTACCATCAAGTGCAGGAAATGAAGGGCGCACAGTGTTATATTGTTGAGCGGAATCCGCACTCATTCGTTCTGGGAAGTGGCCGTTTGAACTGGGCACTTCATCGTTTTTCTCAATGCCACGTCGAAGTTCCCTCTCATTTCCAACAGCGAATGGTGTTCCAGGCTGCCCCCGGGGGCTTCTTCCCGAAGCGACGCCAGTGCTCGGAATATTGTAAGGGCGGGGTCGAGGTTCGTTTGTAGCACGAGAAGCGTCGTGGCAATTTTCATTCCGCGATTCGCTGAAGTTAGGGGTGGGCTCCGTGCGCTGATACGTGTGCTCCGTGGAGATATGGCTCTCGAAGTACGGGGCGTGAGGGTATTTGCTTTCACTTGGAGTACCATAGCGTCTCTCGGAGAAGCCATCGTGGTCGTCATACTCACCGCAGTTGTTCAATGAAGGAGGCTGATCCTTCATTAGTTTTCGGCGGTCAATATTACTCGAGGAGGATTGTAAAAGCTTTCAGGAAGGTAGATTGTGGTGACAGTAGAGTTTTTCGATACAGAGTTTATGCCCGGGGATCCGCGGGGAAAGAAGTTGATTGTGAAGATGTGCGCTGGAAATGTTCAGAGCAACCGATTGAGGGCCTGTGAAGGACTTTATACGGGAGACCAACACTTTCGCATGCGACGGGTCCCGTTCACAGTACGGCGCCTTGAAGCACCTGCTGATTGCTACGCCGACACTATAATCTGGCGATGCGTTGGTGGAACGAGTCCGCAAATTGAATGAGCGTCGGAACTGCACCGGCAAACGCGCGGTATTGGTCCGATACATTCTGTAGACGTCGAGGCGTGGAAAATATCATTCGAAATGTCGCAGAGGAGCTCATCCTACCGTGCGATTCCCTGGAAAGGAGACCGCATTCCGATACTATGGGAGGAGATGTCAGTGTGTTGGCCACCTCTTGTAGAGCGGGTGAGGGTGAAGTCAAACTGCAACCTACGTTTGTTGACTATTGATATAATGGCCCAACTGAAAACGGAACCATCGATAGGCTGGCAAGTAATGGCGATCATACTTCGATAACGAAATGATAGACAAGCCTCATCGCCATTGCGATGAAGTAGTTATATTTCGTAACTTTTCTTTAGACGTATCTTCAGAGGGCTGTGCACAAAGATAATTCAACACTACAGAAATATGAGAACGGGCTTGTTGTACAGCAAGCTGTCGAGATGATGTGTAGAAGCTGTTAGATTGGAAGTACAGAGCATAGGTACATATACTATAGAACATAGAGTGAAGGGCAATCTTT
>Ga0247740_1001399_pt1 | contig 10356 bp, 12 predicted proteins | sample UWRJL148409B2_FD_180942 | JGI IMG/M metagenome (GOLD analysis project Ga0247740, IMG submission 180942) | Plant litter microbial communities from Arlington Agricultural Research Station in Wisconsin, United States - UWRJ-L148-409B-2 | ecosystem: Environmental > Terrestrial > Plant litter >...
TTGTCGAAAAGTGGGCGCATAACTACCGCGGTCAGAACCTCAATGAAATTCTTGGCTCAGACTCGGTCCGAGCGGGTAAGAACCATCTCGGTGAGAACGACCACTCGCATGGTGGCGGGCACGGTGCTGCAGGCGTGGGCTCTTTCGTTGGCGGTGGTCACGGTGGTCACGGCGGTCACGGCGGTCACGGCGGTCACGGCGGTCACGGCGGTCACGGCGCCTCTGGTGGCCACTCTGGAGGTCACTCTGGTGGAGGAGGACAACAACAATCACATTCTGGAGGCGGTGGTCTCCTTGGTAGTCTCGCAGGCAACCTCCCTGGCGGTCTGGGCACGAAATTCGGCGGCATGAACCTCTTTAGCAGCTCTCGTGATGGCGGCGACGATTTGAATCGCCCTATATCTTCTCACTCCAATACCGGCGGCGCTCCGTACCAGCCATCTCACTCCCCACAACCATCGCATGACTGGGGCTCTTTCCAGCCGTACCAGTCGTCGTATGCGGGCGGTGGCTATAGCGACCAGGCGCCGGAGTATAATGCGCCAGCACCTGCAGAATCATGGGGACAAGGACAGTATACGGGTGGCCATGGCGCGGAGCCAGCGTACTCAGTACCTACGGCGTATCAGCAGGGGTACGAGAACTATGGTGCTGGTGCGGGAGCTAGTGGGTACCAACAGCAGCCAGAGCAACAGCAAGGAGGATACAGTGGGTATGGCGGATATGATCAGCAACCTGCCGAGGGAAGCGGAAGGCAGTGGGGTCAGGGTGGTAATTCTGGATGGTAAGCCCTATGCGGTTTCGATGAGGAAGTGCTGTGAGCATGTGCCTTGGGGTAAGTAGGATGACTCCTGGGATTTACTAGATGGGGCGGTGCCCATGTCAGTCAGAAGGGTATCTTGTCTTTTTGGAACCAGGATCCAGCAGGACGCATTCCCAGTTTGTAGATCTGAAGGTGTTCAACAGAGCAGAGATTTTCTATTAATTCTCCTGGTTCATTTCCCTTCGTCTTGATAGTTATCACTACACGCATTGGAAAGAGGCCGAAACAAGCTAGCTATACGCTTTCCAAAATATACAAAACATGCCAATTGTTAACGCCGGCGAAGTATGCTGACGCTGCCGTTTATCGGAGGTTTCCTTTCGTTGGTATAGGCGTGGTGTTGGTGGTACAGTAGAGATACAGGATGGGTCGTGCGTGGTTTGTGTAGGGTCGCATTTACTCGTTGATCTTGGCTAGGAGCCTGGGGGTGGTTAGTGATGAGGAGGGATGTTGGAGCGAGAGTGAGGTGTGGACGTACTCGTGGTCGCGGAATAGCGAGTACTCTTCCTCGCCGACCTTGAGGGGGGAGCCGCCATACTGTATGATTGTTAGCAATATGTTTATCTCCATCTCGCGCCTTTATGCATTTCCATCCTCATCCCCATCGTGCCATATCCCAATCTTACAGCGCCATGCGCCCACAACACGATTCCTGCCACCCCTTCATCCCACCGCGAACACATACGTACCTGCGGAATCAACACCTTGTCACCGGGCTGCACACTCGGCACAACCCTCTTGCCCTCCTTATCCACAGCGCCAGGTCCCACAGCCAACACCTTAGCCTCGTTGAGCTCCTTGACGGCGCTGTCCGGGAGGAAGAGACCCGTCGCGGTTTTAGCCTCGGGCTTGATACGCTGGACAAGGATGCGGTCGAGGAGGGGGACGATGCTGCGGATGGATTTGATGGCGGACTGTTCAAATGTGTTAGGGGCAGTTTGGGGTTACGCAGCAATAGAATATGCATTAATTGAGGAAAGGAGATGGGTGGGGGGCTTACCATGATGGCGGTTGTAAGGGTAGTTAAGTGGAGAATGGGGTGTGTAGAGGATGTGGGATGTACGAAATCGGAGATGTGACTTGGGATGGAGTGCTGGATGGTGATGTCGGAAGATTGTTTCCTGGTGGTTTTGGTTAAAATTCCAGAACAGAGGTGGTCTGTGCGGCACCTTTTGGAAGCGTTGCTGCTACCTCGGAACTTGGGACGCATCTTTTGGGGATGACAGCTTTCATGTCACAAGACGACATGGGAAACTGAAAGCAGATTCTCGGCGGGAGGACTGTTTGGCAAATCTTTCTATAGCGGGACACTTTTTTATTTACTTGCTGGAGGGGCCTTAAACCTATCAATACCTATACGATCATGTCTCTGACGCATCTCTGACGACGTGTTGGACGTGTCCATTGATCGTTATATCGTGTGAAAATCATACACCACTTGCAAACAACTGCTATCTCAACTCAACAGTCAAACTTGCGTGAACAAGGAGATCTGATTAGTCTTGGCATCGGTGAGGAAAGTTCCAGCTCCGACTTCCGCCTCGGAACACTCGCCGACGCGTCTTGATTATCCTCACAGGCGAATTATACCTTATTCCTCTCTGTCTCTCACGCTTTCCTTTCGCCCGTCTTCTTCTCGAGATCTCTGCACCAGCCAATGCGACGGACCTTTTTATGTGGAGAAGTAATGCCCTCCGGTTAAGGACCTGTTCCTCCACGTTCGCGGCCCAGCATATAAAGAGGAGATGGCAAAGCGGCAGCGCTACCGAGCCGGTCTCCCAGGTAGAATTCACGAAAGCACTGGATCATGCATACTCGCGGTCCGGACCGATGCGACATGTACTGCCCACGATTGGTGAGTTTCTCGCTTCTCGCTTCAAATGGACATTCGAGCAAGGGGAAGGGAGCGATCTAACGTACATAGGTCTTGCGATTAGCGGTGGAGTTGATTCCATGGCCCTTGCAACCCTATACGCCAAAGCGATTGCGAAAGATAGAAGACTACCTACCTGCCATGCCTTCATTATCGACCACAAGGCGCGGCCGGAGTCCACGGATGAAGCGGAGTGGGTGCAGCAGCAGTTGCGCTGGAAGCGTTCGTACTCTTCCCATCTCGGTTGACGAGCGCGATCCTAACAACACATATGTATAGTGGACATTCCCGCAACCATCATTCCCCTCACATGGCCGGATTCTAACAATCCATACGACGGCTCTTCCCGCCGCTTCGAAAGCGACGCCCGCAGACTGCGCTACCAAGCCCTTGGCCAAGCTTGCAAAGAGCATAAGATTGGGGAGCTGTTGGTGGCTCATCATGCTGACGACCAGGCCGAGACAGTCCTCATGCGACTCATGAACATGCGGTGGAGATCAGGATTACAGGGAATGCAAGCCGCCGAGTGGATACCTGAATGCTACGGGATACATGGGGTGTATCACAGTGGTATGATGCGAACGGACGAGACTCTGCCAATGCAGGTCGAGCGAGGAGGCATACAGATATTACGGCCTTTGCTTGGCTTCCGAAAGGACCGATTGATCGCGACCTGCGAGAAGCACTATATTCCTTGGGCTGAGGACAAGTCGAACCAGGATCACACGCTGACACTGCGCAATTCCATTCGCCGTGTATTCAGAGAGAATCAGCTCCCGACAGCCCTATCCTTTGGATCTCTCCTTACCCTCGGAGACCAAATGAAGGAAAGAGTGGACTATCACAAAAGAAACGTCGAGAGATTGCTTGGAATGCGCGATGTCATCTACAAACTTGACGTACAAACGGGCTCGCTCAGCGTGCGATTTCCACCCGCGCCCGCACTCCTCGGCCGGCCCATACTTTCTGAAAAGGACCTAGATGAAGCACGGAATACCGCTTACATGCTTCTTGTTCGAGTCGCGAGTTTCGTCGACTTTCGCGAGAACACGCCAATCGGCAAGCTGTCTGGTATAGTATCCGCAGTATGGCCAGAACTAACGAACGACTCTGACAACGTCCCCATTGCTACCAACCCGACAGCCAGTGTTTGTGCCTTCGGGCTCTTCTGGAGGAAATGGAATGAGCCCAATCCCCCCACCTTGCCCAAATCGATCAATGGGAAGGCAAACCCCATGGATTGGCTCATCTCGCGCCAGCCCCCAGAAAGCCATGAACTAGGTCGGTCTGGCCTACGCCTCGAATACCCGCCGACCCCGGCCACTCTTCCTTTGGTTCCGACCCCATGTGCTTCGCTACCAGAATGGCAATTGTTCGATCGCTGGTGGGTCCAGGTCAAGAACCTTACGCAAGATCATATCGTCGTGCTCCGTTTTCTAAAAGACGAGGAATTGCGCACGCTCTCCCCTAGGAAGAAAGGCAACGATCCGATGTACTGCGATCCGTACCACAACATTGTTAAATCCCTCAACCTGATCAAACCCGCTTCATTGCGTCGGAACCTTCCTGCTCTCTTCCTCGTCTCTTCTGCTGGCGAAGAAGAGTTGCTTGCTCTCCCCACCCTGGGCGTTGAAACGACATTCGCCAAGGAACGATCGACTCTGAATCCGCCGTGTGTCTGGAATATACGCTATAAAAAGATCGTGTCACATCATCGCAAACTCAACGCTCTGATTGCCCCGGGGATTATTTTGGAAGATATGGCTTTTAGCCCCGAGAAAGAACTCTGTTCGAACCGGATGGCTGCGTCAGGAGACGAAAAGAGCGTGGCTCGGTGGTCGTTGGGTAACAAGGAGAAGCGTGCAACACTTACAAGTGGGAAAGAAGATGCAGTATACGGCTCAGAGGAGCATGCTTACGCACTCAAGAGAGTAGTGAAGACCATTCCGCCTAGTAGGAACAAACGGAAATCTCAGGACTTTCCGAGGCGAAAGCAGTGGGAGCAAAGATAGGAGATGTCTGGTAGCGGTAGTGAACGATCATAATAAGAGGAAGAGGTAAGAGTAGGTATTAGGGCCCTTGCATTGTTAGGCTCAGTAAGTAGACGACCCGTAACAACTCGGTCTAAGGCTTAGTAAGTAACAACCTCTATAATAAACTCCTATAGTTATTCGTATTTAATCTAAGTTACTTCTTAGTACTGGCTCTATAGACTAGTACCTTCGTCTAAAGTCGCGCTTACCTTGTTTATATTTAAGAACTAATTTAAGCCTTTACGTACGTTTCTACTTAATCGCGAGGACTTTTCAAGCGAACCACTTTTAAGTATAGATTAAGGATCTTAACACGTTAACATAAGAAAGTATACTCAAGCTAACTTTTCTTCTTCTTAATAACGAGGTAGTATATATACTAGAAAGTAGCCTAGATCTAGTATAGCAGGGGTTCTAAGAGTATTGCGAGTTATACGGAAGCAGAGAGCTTAGAATTGGCCGTTTTCTTAGTATTCCCACCCTAGCCAAGAGGGTAGCGCTAGGGGAATCTTTCTAGGGGAGTATTGTAGTTTTTACTTACACATGCACAATTCCGGGCGTTAGGCGTTGACCGAAGCACTGAGACCAGCAACTTAGCTACCCGTAAAGCGCCCTGGAATGGGCCATCTCACATTAAGCACAGAGATAGCATTACTCACTTTCATCCACGTGTGCTTAAACCGGTGCCAGAATATACAAGTGAGTGCCCAAGGCCCTTGTTGCTGAGAAGTCCGGAAGCTCGATGGAGACCTCAAATTCTAACCGTTAAACTTCTATGTTTGGTCTGCTCACAAATCACAAATCGACCAGCATGCCAGTGTTCTAATCGATGGGCTTGAAGACAGCTCCGGTGTGAATGTCCTGCAAGATCTCATCAAACATAGCACTCTCCCACTGCATGTTGTCCCAATCATAGCCTGATGTTGCCCATCCGAAATCGTCGACGCTCCGCCCTGCCAACACATTTATGGCCTCTCTGCTCCCTTCGTAAACGCTGTCATGGGTATCGGTCAGCCGGCTTCCCCCCTCGCCTGCCGCCATGGCGACCATCTCACACCATTTCTCGACCCTAGCCTTCTTCATCTTCAAATGTTCTGCAGCAAAGTCCCATGTATCATTCTCCCAATCCACCCCCTGCGCCGCGGCCATCTCCTTCTTTGCGGCCTCAAAACGAGCTCCCATGGTGTCTAAGATGCCGAGGATATCAACCTGAAGATTGGGTTGCGCTGTGACCTTGGCCCTGAGCGTGTTGAGTATCTGGGCGGAAACGACTTGGGTGGATAGTGAGGCAAGAGGTCCCGGCAAGCTCAGATCTGGACATGAAGGCACGCCGCTGAGAGCAGGCGTAGGTTGGCGGGGAACCTTGAATTCTTTCTGTGACACGGCCGTGCCGGCACTGGAAAGCTTGACCGCGCTGGGCCCGGCTACTCTCACCCATCGAGAGAGCATCATGGCGCCATGGACCAATTGGACGTAGGCGGGCTGAGGCATGTAGAAGTAGGAGCAGACCGGGATAGCAAGCCAATTCTCGAGCCAGGCCTTGAGTGCGGCAGTGAAATGTGAGAAGACATCAGATATCGGCACGCCTGAAAGCGAGAGCGAGGCGAAGGATTGAGATTCGGCATCTGGTAGGTGTGAACCTACTAGTAGAGGCTCAAAGATCCGGAGGTATGCACTATTGTGATAGCAAGATAGAAAGTCTGGGCTCTCAGACTGGGTTAGCGAAGCACTGGCGGCGACATTGTCAAATATTTGGGGAATCATACAATCGGATTCAAGATTTGGGGGTAGTGCGTTCCGGAGGCTGTCTAGCTCAACTCGGAATGCCTCTAGACGCGCCATTGTTGAAGGTTCGGGCGAACCTAGCTGTTCGTTCACCGGCGAATCACTACTGTGGAAGTGGAAGATTTTCTCGGTGAGTTGCTGGATGTGGACCAACTGTATGGCAAGTTGGTCTGTCTTGTATTCTCTAGCATCGTCAAGATCTTTGAGGCATTGGTCCATATATTTGGTATATCTTGTGAATGCTAACTGTTCCACTACAAGGCCAGCGCTGCTATCGAGTTAATTTTGTCTTTTATGAAGCTCCATTCAGGCGTTGCGAGACTCACTTTGAGCTCATATACCAGACGCCAAGTAGCGCCCTCTTCTCTTCGTTCGTTCTGGACACGGGCTCCTCGGCACGTGCGAAAGGTAGCTGACTCCTCTGTTGAGACTTGGGGCATGTACTCAAATCTAAATCTTCTACCAAGCTGACTGCTAGGCGGATCAGATTGTTGAACTGCGCATGAGCCATGCAATGGTAGTGGTAGGATCCTAGGAAAACCAGAATGCCTTGGAGGAGATCCAACGAGCGCTCAGATCTCATGAGTATGGCATTAGAGATATGTTCCATAACGGCGCGGCTTTGTCCCCTCACCAATCGAAGATGGCGGACGGAAGCTACCATTCTGATTACCTTCATGAGAAATGGACGAGTTGCCTGCAGTTGTCTTGGCGTTGTGCCGGCTGGAATAATGACAAAAGGCAACGGACTAGACAGCTGATTCCTGTAGATGGACAACAAAGTCTCGTCAGACTCCACGGGGACAAGATCTTCCATGTCTACTGTTGCAATGCAGGTGCATGTTAGACCTGTGGGTGCGCTAGAGGTAAAGTCATGCGCTGGGGTGTTCAGAGCAGTTTCGTCCTGGCTTAGAGTGACTTGAGCTTGGGGTTCGGTGCTAACCGATGATGCCGAATGGTTGTTTGCGAGGTAATCCAGACTACCATTGGATGAACTGCCATGTATAGTTGAGCTTTCCCCTCCTGGAGTCTTCGATGAGTAAATCACATTATTGAGTCCCTCTTCCTGCAGAGCCATTCTCGTGTCAAAACTGGCACTGGTCAGGCAGAGTCAACAGTGGATCCAACGTGGATGAGTTTAAAGCAATTTAACGATTGAATATCAGTTGAACCCTGACGAAGAAAATCGGGTAGTAATAAGGGCATTGGTACGGGCAATGAATTCCCTAGAGGCAGAGCTCATGCTCACCCCACGCTATCGCAAGGTGTTGATGCGCAAAGAGTATAAGAGGCATGAACATGGACTTACGAGGGCCTGGGCTGTCTCTTCTTCCTTGGTCCAGAAGTTTGACCCACGCAGTCTTTCTCCAAACTTCGGCATCGATCACATTGTTGTGACCCCGAAGACTGGGTGCGAATGCAGCGTGTCTTTGCTGCCGCACACGGAGCACAGGCCGCGCCCCATCTGGCGCTGCGACCCGTCTTTGGTCTGTCCATCTTAACTCGACTCTGCGAACATTCGTCTTGGCCTTTACCGCGAATTCGTGGTGGCTCCTGGGAGCATACCGTTGTCGTACGATGCGCACGCCGCGGAAAGTAAAGACCACGTTGGTTTCGGGAGTCCTCGAAGTTGGCGGCAAGTTTGGCGGAGTTTTTCTCCAGATCTTCCACAGCGCACGGACTAGAATAAGCTTACTCATACGGAGTACCGTAGTCAACATAGTTACCTTATGCTGGTGCCATAGTCCCCGCAGTCCGCGATAATACAGTATAAGTGGGGCATGACACTTAAAACCCCGAGAATTCCGCGGGAAGATTTACACACGCCGTGCTTACATAAAATTCCCATACTCAACATATATATGAATCGTCACTTATATAGATAGACTGAGCACGACTACAATCAAAAATAATACATTTCTATTCTTCTATCAAACATAAGCCACGAAAATGTCGCAGTCGCTCCCGCAAACCCTCCCCTCTCTCAGCCAGCGTGAGGCTATCGCCGACGCCCTGTACCGAGCCGCCATTGCCAGTGATCATCATGACTCCGCGCTATTCAACTCGGCATGGGCCGGAGAAGACGTTTCTATGGAAATTCACGATGACAACAAAAGAGTCCTCCAGGGCCTCTCCCTGATTCGCACAAATGTCTTCAACAAAGTTGGTCCTATGGATACCACGCACAATATCAGCATGGTCCGTGTGAATTACCAGGATGGAGCCGATACTGCTTCTCTTACGGCTACTTCAACAGCACAGCATGCGTCTTCCGGCACGGGCAGGGATCCAAACGGAACCAAGTACACTGTGGGCGGGGAGTATTCCGTTGACCTGATCAAAGACGAAGCGGGTGTGTGGAAGATTAAGAAGTTGGTGTTGAATGTTATCTGGACCTCAGGCGATGCTGCATTGATGCGGCCCCCCCCAGAAGTAGACACGGCTGCATAGGAGATAGAAGGCGAGTGTTTCGGGAAGCAAGCATGGTCTTTTTACCTTTCTTTCTGAGTGTCATACAGGTGGAGCCGAAGTGATAATGCAGAGCCTCAACCTTGTTTTGCAAGAAGGATCAATGGATTCGGAGTCGGAATAACTGTTAGTCCTAGTCTATGGGAATAGTCAAGTCCGTCCGTTTGACGCACTTTTAAATCAATGAATGATAGGGCATCTCTCGCCACCTCGGCGGTGGTAGATATCAGTTCTATACAAAACACACTGATTGATTTTCTGTCCATGTGACCTCCTTTTACTGCCTTTTATTGCACCCGTCTCATAAGCTGATCTCTCTAACCGTAAGGATGGTAGTTCAGTAACACGAGACTTCGATATAGCTTCGAACCCGCACACCTCTCGTGCAACTTCCGGTGTCTCTATATGTTACGGGTCACTACTTACTGAGCCTGGGCCGGGTGAGGGGAGGACAGTTTGGTGTGGGGAGCCGAGGTAGTATTCAATTGGATCGAGCGAAGGAGTCAACTGCCTTCGAGAGGGGTGTGATGTAAACTAATTCACAGAACTGGGTTCTGTAAATAACTTATCGAGACTGTGTGATCTGGTAATGCTTCCAAAAGGTACAATCTATATTGAGAGTTGACTACGAAGAGCCATAAGGCTACTTCGTAAGAATTATATACCAAGGTTGCTCACATGGCTCGACTGGCTCGAAGTGCCAAGCTTCGTCGAGCTCCTCAAGCCCTTCGAGCTGCATAGTCACGTGATCACTGTTTTGGGTCGGAAGTAGTAGCTCCGACATGGCTTTGTGATGACTCAGCGTGGCCAGCCTTCATAAGGCGGCTGCCCCGCAGCTGGGTCGTAACACTATAGCTGGTTTTCGGCACCGTCTAGAAACACGTAGCACCGCGAGATTTCCTAACATCGACGACTCTATCGCGTTGCGGATGGGCGTAGATAATAGGGATAAAGCTAATTCACTTTTTAATATAACTTCTATTGCCGTAGACCTAGAGGAAATTTTTAATAATAATAAAAGCTCTAAGTCGTCCGATTAGGGTAGTAAATGGGTTAGAGTTAGATTAGGGTTAGGTTATATTACGTAAGACCCTAGCCTAACTCTAACCTCGACCTAAAGATTTAACGCTAAAATTAGATTATAGTTAGGGTAGAGTTATATAATTTAGAGGTTAGATTAGAGCTAGAGTAGTAAATGGATTAGGGTTAGATTAGGGTTAGGTTGTATTACGTTAGACCCTAGCCTAACCCTAACCTCGACCTAAAGATTTAACGCTAAGATTGGGTTATAGTTAGAGTAGAGTTATATAGTTTAGGGATTAAGTTTAGAGTAGAGTCGCATAGACTAGGGTTAAGGTTAGGTTACTTAAATA
>Ga0247740_1001400_pt1 | contig 10347 bp, 8 predicted proteins | sample UWRJL148409B2_FD_180942 | JGI IMG/M metagenome (GOLD analysis project Ga0247740, IMG submission 180942) | Plant litter microbial communities from Arlington Agricultural Research Station in Wisconsin, United States - UWRJ-L148-409B-2 | ecosystem: Environmental > Terrestrial > Plant litter >...
GGAGTCGTTCACCTTCGGCGGACCGCCACGGCCGTGGAGTGCAGGATGAGGGTGAACGTGAACGTCATGAAGCCGATGATCATCAGCAGTAAGCCGGTGATGCCCAGGTTGTTCGTGGTTGCTTCGAGCGAGTAGTGATTGCGGAAGTAGCTCGCGGTCAAGCTCACGGCGAAGCTCAGACCCAGCGCGAACAAGAGCCCGCTGATCATTACGGAGCGAGTGTAGCTGAAGCGCCGAAACCACTTGGCCTTCGTGTCACCCGAATAGTCGAAGAACACCTTGGCCAAGACGCCCATGTACACACACTGCAAACCCAAGAGCGCGAGCGACACGCCGAGTAGCATCCAGTACAGGGAGAAGGTGATCGGGCCGACGGTGATTGGCCCGAACGAGAGCGGGAACGTCAGCAGTGAGCCCAGCGCGAACAAGAACAGCCCGGGCTTAAACAAAAAGAAGTCCGCGCCGTACACGAACATTGCGCGCAGGTTGATCCACGCGGCGTGCCACGGGGAAAACCAGCCCGAGCGCTTGTGATGGCTCAGGCGACCCTCTTTGTCTTTGAGGAAGCGGATTGGCACTTCGGCCGTGCGCAGGCGCATGTGCACCGACTTCAGCACCATCTCCGAAGCGTATTCCCAGGACTGAGACTGGAGATCCATGCGGATGAACGCGGCTTTGCTGATGCCGCGCATGCCGCAATGGATGTCCGAGAAGTGACTGGAGAAGATCACGTTCAAGATCCAGGTCGTGCCGGGCGTACCGAAGTAGCGGTGCAGGGGCGGCATGGAGCCGGGCTCGATATACCCGCGGAAACGCGAGCCCATCACGAACTCGGCGCCCGCGTGGAACTCTCTGACGAACGGTTCGAGCTCGCGGAAGTCGTACGTGCAGTCGCAATCACCCATCAGGATGTACTTGCCGCGAATGAACGGCAGCGCGTCTTGGTACGCGCGGCCGAGGCCCCGCTTGGGCGTCTTCAGCACGCGGGCGCCATGCGCGAGCGCGATTTCACCGGCGCGGTCTTTGCCGCTGTCGATGATCAAGATTTCGCCCTGAACGCCGGCCTTTTTCAGGCCTTCCAGACACCAGGTCACGAACTCTGCCATCGTCAGCTCTTCGTTGAGCGAAGGAATGACGATCGAAACTTCCGGATCGGCGACGTCGTTCTCGGGAACCAGCAGCTGCACCTCGGGGTCGATTTCGGCGGGCGGAACGGAGGAGCGGACTACGGCGTTCACATCTTCCCCGCTTTCATGTCCGGCAGCATCGAGAGAATGGCTTTCTCTAGCGCCTGACGCGACGTGTGCTTGCACGACCAGCCGATGCCGCGGATGCGCTTCGTGTCCAGGCGGACTACGGGCACGTCACCCTTCCAGCCGCGGTCACCGCCCGTGTAGTCGAAGCGCACCGCGCCGGGCGCCAGCCCCACGCACTCGACGGCGAGCTCGGCGATCTCTTTCACGGTGATCGTGTCACCGGTGGCCACGTTGTACACCTGGTACGCGGTGGGCGTTTCGGTGTGCGCGCGCAGCACGGCGGCAATGATGTCCGAGATGTGCACGTAGGACTTGCTCTGCGAGCCGTCACCCAAAATGCGCAGTTGTGACGGGTCGTCGAGTAAGCGGCGCGCGAAGTCGAAGCCGACCCCGTGGGTCTGGCGCGGGCCGACCACGTTGCCGAAGCGGAACGCGCAGCCCGAGAGCCCGAACATGAACGAGTAGCTCGCGATCAGCGCTTCACCCGCGAGCTTGCTCGCGCCGTAGGTGGAGATCGGCAGCAGCGAGCCTTGGTCTTCGGGGATCTCTTTTTGGCCGAAATCACCGTAAACGCCGCTGCCTGACGCGTACAAGATGCGCTTGGCGCTGGTCGTGCGCATGGCCTCGACCACGGAGTTGGTGAGCGCGGTGCCTTGGTAAAAGTCGACGTCTGGCTCGGTCGCGGCTTTGGCGATGTCCGGGTTCGACGCCAAGTGAATGACCACTTGGTGGCCTTCCATCGCTTGGCGCAGCGTCGCCAGATCTTCGACATTGCCGCGCGCGATGCGGAAGCGCGGGTCGCTCGCGTGCTTGGCGACGTGCCACTCCCGCCCGGACGAGAAGTTGTCGTAGATCGTAACCTGACTCGCGCCGCCCTCACCCAGCAGATAGTCAACGAAGTGCGCGCCAATGAAGCCGGCGCCCCCCACGATGAAGAAACGAGTATCTTTGATCGTATTGATCCAGGCTTGAGTCACTTGGTCGATTCCCACTTCGTTGCAACGCGCTTCAGCGACGGATGACTGACGATCAAGTGCCAGACCACCGCGCACAAACCCTCGGTGTGCGGCGTGATGCGGTCGGGCGAAATCGTCGGAATGATCACGCACGCGTTCGCGACCTGAGCCGTGAAGCCGCCGTCTTTACCGACGATGCCGAAGATGCGCGCCTTGACGGCCTGCGCATGCTCCAGCGCGCGCACCAGGTTCACCGACACGTTCTTCTCTTTGTTACCGCCGCCGACGGAGAACACGAGCACCGCGTCGGCCGCGGAAATGCGCGAGCCCTTGAGCCACTCCGAGAAGCTCGTGTCCCAGCCCTCGTCATTGATGCGCGCGGTGAGCTCGGACACGTTGTCGGTCGGCGCGTACGCTTCGAAGGCGCAAATCTTACGGAAGTCGTTCACGGCGTGGCTGGCGTGACCGGCCGAGCCGCCGACGCCCAGAATGAACAAGCGGCCGCCCGCGTCACGCACTGCGCCCAGGCCGTCGGCCACGCGATCGATGATCGAGCCGTCGAGCGAGCCGATCAGCTCCGCGCTTTCTTTCAAAAAGCCGGCCGTGAATTCACTCGTGCTCATAGCGTGTACCCCGCCGCGACGGCGTCCGTGTGAAACATTTTGACGGTTTCGAGGCTGTATTCGGCCAAGTCCTTACCGAACAGCGCCATCTTCTTCAGCATGTCGGGCGGCACGGTGATGATGTGCGCGCCGGCCTGCTCCGCATGCACGATGTTCAAAAGCTCACGCGGGCTCGCCCACAAGAGCTCGGCGCTCGCGCCCGACGCATCGCAAATCGCGCGCGCGGCCTTCATCAACGCGACCGGGTCGCGGCCGGTGTCGGCAATGCGCCCGGCGAACACGGACACCACCGCGGGCGCGCCGCCGCGCAGCGCCTGCGTGGTGTGATGAACCTGCTCCAAGGTGCACAGCGCAGTCACGTTCAACTGCACCTTGCCGTTGACCGACAAATCACGCACGAGCTCAATCGAAGACTCACCGCGCGTGTTGCTGATTGGAATTTTGACGTACACGTTCGAGCCCCAAGCCGCGATCTTCTTCGCTTGCTTGGCCATCTCGCCGAACTCGTCGGCGAACACCTCGAACGAGATCGGACGATCTTTGATCTCGGCCAACACTTGGTGGGCAAAGGCCTCGTAGTCCTTGATGCCCGCCTTGCGCATCAGCGTCGGGTTGGTCGTGAAGCCGGAAATCCGAGGATTTTTGGCCATCTCGAGCAAAGACGCGAGATCCGCACCATCTGAAAAAAGCTTGATCGATTCCATTGCGCTGTTCACCCAAAACACCGCATAAGCGGCCGAGGTCCGGCGATATAGCAGCTCTGGGTTGGCGAGCCACGGCCTTCCCGAGCGGCCGGCGCGAACCTCGCCAAATAGCCCCAAAAGCGCCGCAGATCAGCGCCTGCACCGAGCCTGCTTGGCCCCGCCCCGTGCCTAAATTCGAACTGCTACGGCAAGCAAAAGCGGTTTAACGTACACGCCAGAAGCCTCGCGATCCGCAGCGAGCCCGCAATTGTTCGCGCACAACGCAATGCTCCCGATGCCAAGCCCCCAACGCCTACAGCCACCCACCACTCGACCCGGGCACTTCTGATGCAAGCCGTCATCCTCGCAGGCGGCCTCGGCACGCGGCTCGGCGCGCGCACGCGTGACCTGCCCAAGGCGCTGATCCCCATCGCCGGGCGGCCATTCCTGGCGTGGCTGGTCGAAGCCCTCAAGCGCACCGGCTATTCGCAGCTCGTGCTGTGCATCGGCCACCACGGCGAGCAAATCGTGGAGTTTCTGGGCAACGGGGCCGGCTTTGGACTCGACGTCAGGTATTCGAAAGACGGCGAGCGCTTACTCGGCACTGGCGGCGCGATTCGGCAAGCGTTGGGGCGCGACTTACTCGCCGAGAGCTTCCTCGTCACGTATGGCGACAGCTACCTGCCCTTCGACTACGCGGCCCCGCTGCGCGATTTGCAAGCGCACCCCGAAGCCCTGGGCACGATGAGCGTGTTCGAAAACCATGGCGCGTGGGACGCGAGCAACACCGCCATCGGTCGCGGCCTCGTGCTGCGCTACGAAAAAGGCGTGCAAGACAGCGCCCTCACGCACATCGACTACGGCGCAATCGCGCTGCGGCGCTCGGTGTTCGCCGAGCAGCCATCGCAAGTCGCGTTCGGCCTCGACACGCTGCAACATGAGCTCGCCAAAGCCGGCCAGCTGCGCGCGTTCGAAGCCATGGAGCGCTTCTACGAAGTCGGCTCCGAACGCGGCATCGCGGACCTGGAACAAAAGCTGACCCGCGTGTGAAGTTCGCGCTGCTGGCTCGCGATCGCGCCCCTTTAATCCCCGCCCTGGGTCATTCGTGACCTCACCCCGGGTGCGGTCTAGGTCATTTATGACTGCACCCCGGGTGCGGGCCAAGTGCGGCGGACAAATACTGACATAAGGCTGTCATTGAGAGCGTGTACTGGTCTCGTTCAGACCTTGGAGGAGTACTCGCATGTCCACGTTCTTACTGCCAAAACCGGTCGGATTTCGGCTAGCCGCCGCGCGTGACTACTACGACCACTTCACACCCGGCGCGGGTATGGCGGCGTTGGCGGCGCATCAGCGGCTGACGTTCGCGTTTCGGCTCGACGCGACTTACGCCCCGGTGGTGGTTGCTTTGGGAGAGGAAGCGAGTTCATTGAGGGTCGAGTTCGTGGGTGACGCGGAGCCGCGCATGGTGAGCCGGCAGCTCGGGAGGATCTTGGGCTTCGAGGCGGATAGTGAGGCGTGGTTCGCGCTCGGTGAGAGTGATTTGGTGGTCGGCGATCTGCAGCGTGAGTTTCCCGGCTTTCTCAGCGCGGCCAAGGCTTCGCCGTATGACGCCGCGACTTGGGCGGTGATCGCGCCGCGCATGAATCAAGCGCAGGCGGCCCGCATCAAGCAAGCGCTCGCGCGTGACTTGGGGGACGCTCTCACGCTCGACGGCAACACGCACTTCGTGTTTCCGAGTCCGGAGGTGTTGCGCACGCTCGAGCGATTTCCGGGGTTGTCGGCGGAGAAGGTGGAGCGCTTGCGCGGCGTGGCGGAGGCGGCCTGCGCGGGGTTGTTGGATGCCGAGCGCCTGCGCGACATGGGCCAGCTGCGCGCGCTCGCGGAGTTGCAGCAGTTGCGCGGCGTGGGGCCTTGGGCGGCCAGTCACATCTACTTTCGCGGCGCTGCGCCTCGTGACGGCTTGCCGCTGCACGAGCCGCGTATTTTGCATGGCTTGGCCTCCGCGTATCGGCTGCGTTCGCCGTCATTGGCGACGTTTCAGCGCATCGCCAGCGGTTGGCGGCCCTTTCGCGCGTGGGTGTGCGTGCTCTTGATGCGACACTTGGCGAGCAGCGCAGGCTGGCACGCGCCGGGGCTGGAAGAAGAGCGCGTCCGTGCTGGTCGCGCCCTCATGCGACGCTCGTCACCCGCCGCGTAGCGCGCGTGGCCCGCGCTACGGTTTGCTCGCGGGCACGCTGACCATGATCGCGGCACCGGCCGGCACCTGCACGGTGACGGTGCGATTGTCGGCGCCAGATTTTACGATCAGCGTGTGCCAGCCGGGGCTCAGTTCGAATTCACCCGGTGCACGGCCGAGCAAACGGCCTCGGTCGTACACGTCACCGCCGCCGGGCGTAGTCACGAATACTGCGCCCGGTTGCGTCGCGAGCGTGCTCGCAGTGGTGACCGGAGCCGCGGGCTTGGTGCTCGTGGCTTTGGTTGCGGCCTCGGTGCTCGCGAGCTTGCTCGACGCGACCCCGGGCTTCTTCGCGCTGGCAGGCGCGTCTTGCGTGAGGGCGGGCTTGGCGGTGGTTGCCGCGGGTTCATTCGCGACCGGCGCGGGCTCGCGGACCACGGGCGGCCGGGGCGCGCTTGGCAGCGGCGCGGCGATGGCGGCGGAGACTTGCACGGCCGGCGCAGCACTTTGGTGAGCGTGCTGCGTCGCGAGCGCGGGCACGCTGCCCGCGCCGCTGTCGCCAGCCGGCCGAGAGAAGAACGAGTGCCCCAAAGAAAAGCCGAGCAAGACGATGCCAAAGGCAGCGGCGAAGGGCACGAAGCTGGTGCCCAGCGGGCGCTTCGGCCGTCGCGCTGGCCGGCGAATGGTGGTCGGAATGTCTTTGAAGCTGACTGTTTCGACCGGGCCTTCCAGCGACAAGCCCTGAGCAGAGCGGAGCGTGCTCTCGAGCCGCGCGGTGTAGATGTGCGTGGTGTGCTCGCCTTCATCTTGCGCGGCGGGAGTGAACGCGCCGCTGTTCGGAGGGAGCGGCTCGTCAGTGTCGGGAAAATGGGGCAGGCGGGTCAGCGTGTTGGCCAGCTCGATCAAGCCGCGGCCGCGCTCGACGCCCGTCGGGAACAGCTGCATCAACCACTCCGAGACTGCGCTCGGCGTGACTGGCTCCCCACTGTGCGCGAGGTACTGCTCGAGCTCGGAAGCGAACTCGTGAGCGCTGCCGTAGCGCTTGCTGCGGTTTCGAGCCAGCGCCTTGAGCACGATGCGATCGAGCTCGGCCGGCACTTGCGGGTGGTGTTCGGAGGGCGATGGAATACGGCGCGCCGTGATCTCGACGGCGGCCTCGCGTTCGCTCGAACAGCGAAACAGGTTCTGGCCGGCCAGCAATTCCCAGAGCACGACGCCGAGAGCCCAAATGTCGACGCGCGCGTCGAGCGCGCCGCGTTCCAGCTGCTCGGGAGCCAAATAGGACATATCACCGGGGTTGTGCTTTCGGCCCGTTACGTCTCGCGTCCACGCGGTACCGAAGTCGGTGACGCGCACGTTGCCGTCATAGAGCGCGAACAGATTGCTGGGGGTGATGTCTTGGTGCACGGCGTCGGCGGGTCCGTCCTCCGTACGCAGCGAGTGCGCGGCGTGCAAGCCCTCCGCAAGGTTTGCGATCAGCCGCGCGATCAAGCGAGGCGAGCGCTGATTGAGGTTCAGGAAGCCGGACGCGGTGAGCACCTTGGACAGCGGCTCGCCCTGCAGAAATTCCATCGCCGTGTAGTAGCTGGCGCCGGCTCGGCCGTAGTCGAGCACTTTGCACAGATAAGGGTGCTCCACGGCGCGCGCCACGCGCATCTCGTGGATGAACAGCTCCGCGAAGTCGGCTCGCTGCGTGACCTCCGGCAGGTAACGTTTGACGGCCACGAACTTCTCCACGCCCTCGGCGCGGTGGTCGATGGCCAAGTACACGGTCGCCGTGCGGCCCGCCGCGAGCTCACACACCATCGCGAATGGCTCGTCGAGTTGAGTTCCGTATGCGGGAGCCGCAAGCCCAGACAGGCTGCTCGGCAGCGGGCTCGCCGGTGCCGGCGCGCATTCGGCCTTCAATCGGGAGATCGTCTCTTGCGAGATGTGCGCCGTATGTTCGCTGTCAGACCCCTGAGCAGCTGGATTTTGGCGCGCGCGGCTATTCATGGTTCCCTTTTTCTGCAAGCTCGGTGCCACGAGTTGTCCAGAACAAACGGACCAAGTGAAGGCGCAACTAAGAGATATCGGAACTGCGTCGTCGAAACTAAGTGATGCCGTGAATACGCAGCTTGTAGAATAAGGTGCGCCGGCTAACGCCAAGCAAGCGCGCGGCCAAGACGCGATTGCCCTCTGCTTTCTTCAAGGCCTTCTCCAACGCGCGCCGCTCGGCCACGCGCACCGCGGCGTCCAGCTCTATCACGCTCAGGTCGTTGGTTGCTTCGTCACTCAGCGGGCCTTCTTCACGGGCAAGCTCGGTTGCGACCTCGGCGCGGCTGATGCGGGGGTGCTCGCTCAGCACCACCAAGCGTTCGACGAAGTTCTGCAATTGCCGCACGTTGCCCCGCCAGGGCGACGCTTCGAATACACTCAGCGCATCTTCGTCGAAGGTACGCGACTTGTGGTTCGCGCCCGCGGAGACCGAGCAAAAGTGCCGGACCATGGGCGCGATGTCTTCACGTCGGTCGCGGAGCGGCGGTAAGACCACGCGCACGACATTCAGTCGATAGTAGAGGTCTTCGCGAAACTCGCGATTTTTGACCATTTTCTCGAGGTTCCGGTGAGTCGCACTCAAGAACCGCACGTCGGCCTTGAGCGTCTGCGTGCCGCCCAGGCGCTCGTACTCGCGATCTTGCAACAGGCGTAACAATTTGACCTGAACGACTGGAGATATGTCGCCAATCTCGTCCAAGAACAGCGTGCCACCCTCGGCCAGCTCGACGCGGCCCGGCTTGCGCGCGGACGCGCCGGTGAACGCGCCTCGCTCGTAACCGAACACCTCGCTCTCCAAAATTTGCTCGGGCAGCGCGGCGCAGTGCACCTTCACGAAGGGTCCCGCCTTGCGCGGGCTCTGCTCGTGGATGCGCCGCGCGACGACCTCTTTGCCCGTCCCGCTCTCGCCGCGAATCATCACCGTGGCGGGCCCCGAAGCAACGCGGTCGACGAGCGCGAACACCTCGCGCATGGCCGCGGATTGCACGACGACCTGGGCGCTGCCGACGAACGGCGGGCCCGTGTCGAGGCTTGCGCCTTCGCTCAAGAAACGCAGCTTTTTTACCGTGAAAAGCGCCTCCTCTGCGTCGATGGGCAACCGCACGAAGTCCGCAACGCCGGCGCTCGCCCAGCGCCCGAGAACCGAGCGCGAGCCAGTCGGTAACATCACCACCAGGGGCACGTCGGGGAAGCGTTGCGTAACGCTACCGACGAGGTTCGGGTCGGCCAGCGCCAACGCTTCCGCGAGGAAGATGGCGTCGATCTCCTCTGTGTCGAGCGACTGCAAAAAGCTCCGCGCATCCGTGCGGTGCGCGATGCGAATTTGCTCTTCGCCCAGCGCTCGTTCGAGCCGCTGGGCCGCCGCGTTGTCCGGGTCAGCGACGAGTAGCGTGTGCGTTGCGGTCCCCTGCATGCGAGCCCCGAGTGTATCCGGTTCTAAGCTTGCGTCACCGGACAGTGCAAACATTTGCACGGGTGGAGTGCAGTGCTCTTCCCCTGAAATTCAGCAACAGAGAGTCATTGTGCAACACGGGAGATACTGACTCTGCCGTCGAAACGCTCCAATCATCCCTTGGGTCTTTGCCAGATTATTATGAAAGTATCGGACTCGCCGTCTTGGTGTGCGGAGCCGAAACGGCAGGGACGACGGCTGCGCTTCGCAATGGAAGGCCAGCGCATGAAACTCATGGCAAATCGAGACAACCGAGAGGAGAACGAAGCGGAAGAGTCGACGACTCAGATCCGCTCCGGAGGCTCCGGCGCACGGATCAGGGCGGCCAACACGTTCCCGCCGGAATCGCCGAAAGTGCGGGTGCTCGAGCCAGTGCCGAGCGCGCCCCGCTCCAGTCCCAAGAGTGATGAGTTTGCCCTTGCCAGCCTGGCGATGACGCCTGCGGCCGTCCCCATCGCCAGCAGTGGCATGGCCGGCCCGTATCACCTCGCTCTCGAGATCGCCTCGGGCGGCATGGCCACCGTGTACCTCGCCGTTCACGGTTTGGAGGGCTTCCAGAACACGGTCGCGGTCAAGCGCATTCACCCGCACCTGGCCAAAGACAAGCAGTTCGTCGACATGTTCGCGGACGAGGCGCACATCGCCGCGCGCATCAATCACCCGTACGTGTGCCGGGTCTTCGACTTCGGCAAGACGGGCGACGACAGTTACTACATCGCCATGGAGTTCTTGCGTGGCGAACCCTTGTCGCGCGTGTTCAAAACGTTGACACCCGAGCGCATCGCGAGCCCGCGCCATCCGACGATGATCGCGCGGTTGATCGCGAATCTCGCCGAGGGCTTGCACGCGGCGCATACGCTCAAAGACACGCGCGGGCAATGCCTGGACGTCGTGCACCGCGACGTCACGCCGCAGAACTTGTTCGTGCTCTGCGATGGCACGGTCCGCGTGACGGACTTCGGCATCGCGCGCGCTCGCGTGCGTAGCCACCAAACCGAAGGTGGCCGCATCAAGGGCAAGCTTTCGTACATGTGTCCCGAGCAGCTCAACCAGCAGCCCGTGGATTGCCGCTCGGACCTGTGGAGCCTGGGCGTAGTGACCTGGGAGCTTTTGACCGGTCGCCGTTTGTTCCGCGCCACGAGCGAAGGCGAGACCGTACT
>Ga0247740_1001401_pt1 | contig 10347 bp, 13 predicted proteins | sample UWRJL148409B2_FD_180942 | JGI IMG/M metagenome (GOLD analysis project Ga0247740, IMG submission 180942) | Plant litter microbial communities from Arlington Agricultural Research Station in Wisconsin, United States - UWRJ-L148-409B-2 | ecosystem: Environmental > Terrestrial > Plant litter >...
CAGTACCAATAGTACCAACGAGGGGACGGACAGGTAATCGCTAAACGGTCCGCCTCAACGTTCACCTTACGCCTCACACCGCCCCCTCACACAGAAGCGATCCCTCACGCAAGAAGTGCAACTCTCCCTCCCCGCCCACCAAGCATAATCCCTACACCTCCAACCCGCCTGCTCCGTATCGCCCTTCCCGCACCTACCACGATCACAACGGGCGCTTAAGCAAGCCAAGCGGCCTCACAGGACGCTCGCTTCAGCCTGCGTGCATGCAACTCTGGCCCAAAGGACGACATGAGTGGTCTGTACGTGCTGTGTCGGACGGTTTCGCATAGTCATACGCACAACGCATGCATGCCGGCGACTTTTGGCTGCACAGAACTACTTCTCGTACCGCGACTACCGTCAGTCAAGATCTCTGTGGGACGTCCGGCGTACGGGGGTCGGTCGCACAGGTCGGCGACTTGAGAGACATAGATAGAGGCGCGAATTATCCGTGTCTCGCTAGGGTAGGGTGGTCGAATGCCTTTGCGCATGGGGCAGGATGTCCGGGCGCGTCTGCTTTAGGGAGTCGGTAGTTGCGTGTGTTTTGTAGTGCTGTAAGGGAATACGCGGTCATGGTGGGCAGGTACACGGGATGATGTGGCGGAGGGAGGTGGTTGGGAGGGAAGTGGGGGAGGGATTGGTGGGAAATTTCGACGGAGTGCTGGGAGGGGAATGGATGCCGTGGTGCGCGATGCGGGATTCTCCGCGGGCTGTAATTGTATGGTGTTATTCGTGGTTGATTTTCGTTCCAGGGGTCGAATTCGCGCGGTCTCCGTGCCGCGGTGGACATTGTCCTCGAGTGTGGCAGAGTAACTGCTGCAGTAGCCTTGCATGCCTACTCGCAAGCGAACAAAAGCATCGTCGAATCCCATGCATGCCCACTCGCCCAGCTCAGGTATATTACTGTCGAAACTATGTTTAGCAGCGCTAGAAGGGCGATCACGAAAATGCTGAAACGATCATACCCTCGTCCTTGAACGACTCCTTATCTACTCGCATTACGCGACTCCGCTACGAACGGGCAGCCTGCAAGCCTCATATCGTCATCGGCTCGAACGCAACATGTACACTTGACCGACCCCACCGTCGTATTCGTCCGGCAATAAATCGTGATCCGATCATCTCATGCATACCATCTACCGAGCGCGATCCTCGCTCTTCAAAGCGACCAGCGGAAGTACTATAAATCCCGCGCATCCGCGTACAGAACGGCCACACCAAACGATACCCTTCATCCAATGCCCGCCCGTCCATCGTCCTCCAACGCCGTTCGTGCATACGCAGCTCCGTCCAGGCCCACGGAATCCCTACAGCAACGTGGCGGTCTCCTCTTCCCTTTGCGTCATCTTTACCCGCGACGAACGCAAACTCAAAGAGGAAGTTGGTTTCGCTCGCCCAAAGCACGACCAGCCTGGCCAAAAATAGAAGCCGGTCGCAAAAGCATGTAGCTGCAGCTTTTGGGAAATCGGCCCCTTCTCTGCAGTAGATACATTCTTCCTCGCAGGCAAGGCGATTGCCTTGCCGCAGTAAGGGACAAACCAACACCGCTATGCGTCAATGTAGTCGTTCGGGTAGTGTTCGCTCGCAATGGTTTCTGATAGGCGCGGCCTATCCCACCAGTTCAGCGCCCCAGCCGTGCGCAGCGGGCCCATCGGACCCGCAAGGGAGCTGATGTTTAGGCTCGGACCGCCCATGTTAAGCGCCAGCTCGTCATCAGACGCATGAACAACCGGGCATTTCCTGAAACCGCCTAGTCTACGCCCATATTCTAGCACGCGTCTGTTTTGCGTGTGCGACGCAGATGTGGGGGGGGGAGGCAATATCGTAGCCTTTGTTGTAACGCGAGACACGGTTGGACATATGAAGGCTACCGTACGGCGCAACGCGGTTTAAGCGCGCCATGGCGTGTTATTGGCAGGCTGAACGAGTCCAATCACCTGTGGCGGGTGAAGGACGACATAAATGATCGACAGTAGGCGAGGAGCAACCCACGAGGTCGAGAAATAGGCATCTGCGTGGTTGAATTGAGGTCGCCGACCTGAGCCACATACTGGGGATGAAGCCCGGAGCGTCGAGTATTGAGCATGTGGGCCGATCTGCAAGACCAATATGAACGCTGTTGCACGGCAGTTCCAAGGCAGGGCTGGAAACCTGCAATTGTTCGAGGGTCAAGTACAATATCGCTAGTGTGAAGCTCCGAGTGTAAATATGGACGGATATAGACGAGCCGTGTTTGACAAGCTTTGGCGATGCCTTTGACATTGGTATTGGTGCGAGTCCATATGTCGTAAGCAAGCGGCGTTCGTGCAGCGGCACCTACGGATGCAGGATGATGCAGCTCAATATCGGATAGCCTCCCACGCGAGCGATGTGGCACTGCGGCACAGCAAGGACACTTGATAAGAATTTCGTAAGATATATTATTGTGGCTTGAAAGGTATTGCAGCACTATTAGCCAAAACGTACTCTACGGCCATAGTTCCTCTGTTTTCCAGCCGGCGTCTGCCGTCTCATCAATTGTGTAGAGATAACGACGGCCCTTGGCGGGATCACTGAGATCTGTCTGCTCGACGGAATCGGGAACGATGATAACGAGACGGAAGTTCTTGCGCGCGACATCATCGTGGAGATCGTCTACCTTGGCGCCCAACTCAAGGTTCTTGTCGTCGTGCGGCTCAGTTGTAGGTTTACCTGGCGGGGGTGCTCGGAACGAACCTGGAAATTTAGCTCATTTTCTATGGGAGCAAACAGACACGTACCTTTGATGCCCGGTGACTGGTTGCCAAAGCTTGCAGTGAGCTCCCTTGTCCAGCTCCAATCTCCCTCTTTGCCCGCATCGATGACCCTCATTCTCTTGCCGACCTCGCTCTTGACTGTCCGGACGCCACTGCTCTGTTCCGGTCCCTCGATGTCATTTCCTACAACGAAAGCGCGTCCTTTGATCCGCCACTGAGTACCGGTCTCTTCGACCCACCAGACGGCCTCCACGGGGCCACCGCCTCCGCTTCCCTGGGTCTGTTCTGAGCTCGAGGCATGTCCAGGGCCCGTCCCAAATATCTGCCCTACTTTCTCCATCCTGACATCTGTAGTAAATGTAGGGCAATCGCTCTCAAACACGTTGGGATTCCTCTCCGCATCGTTGTGTTTGTTCTCTGGCAGTTCGGTCCAGAAGCCGCGGAATATGCAGTAACGCACACGAGGGACCAACAGCGTAGGCCCACCCTTAGCAGCGGCAGCGACCGTGCCGAGGACAAATTGCGGCGAGGGCATTTTGGAAACATGCTGATTGAAGAGCGACTTCCATGGCGCCTTTGGGAGCGCAGAAGCGTCGGGGGCAGTCGTGGACATGGTGTGAAGGAGACGCGCTAGGCGGCGAGAAACTGTTGCTGACGCTATGGTTGCGATAGGATGCTGGAGGTAAGTTGCAATGATATTAGTTTGGAGATGATGCGGCCGTGGTTTAGGACGTTGTCAGTCGAGTGATGTCGTCATCTATTACAAGCGTACTGCACATGGAGCGGCCGGAAGCGTGTCGGTGGGTAGCAGACGTGACAAGGCTTTAGGGCCGATATCGTGGCCTCTGAGTTTGCACCGTCCAAGGAGGCTCTTCGCGATCTGCGTCACAATGTCAGAGGTGAGGCTCTGGAGAGGAGAGCTGGGGTTGCGCGCTCGTGCCCTTGGCAAGCGGTTCATGCTAGCCTCTCCTGACAGGCGCCACCATCGATTGAAATTTATGATGGAGAAGTCAATTCAAGGCTCGCGTCCAATGCATCAACCCTGGCAATTTCCGAGGCGTACAAAATTTCCGAAGCGTATGGCATCTCGGACCTACCACGGCGTCCATGTGATGGTTCACCTCGCTCGGAGCATCCAGCGCGCAGTACGTTGAATCACGTTTCCATGAGCCCATGATATAATTCCCCATGGAGATGTCAACGCAGGCACTCTCGAAGTATCCTGGCGGCCTCTCGGCGAACGAGCCCAGATCTGCGTTTTTGTTCGCCGAGGCGACTGATTGCAATAACAACTTTGGGCCGTCATGTCTGAGTTTATCCATCCGCCCAGGGGAACAGCAGTGCGAGGCCGTTGTGGAGCGACGACGATGCCCATGTACCAGCCATGTGTCTTGCACGCAAACGGAATCAAATGCGAGCGGCGAAGTCATGCCAATATGCAGCACATAGTACGTGTTGAGTAGGGCGCCGTCGAGGTCATCCGCGCAGATGGCGGCGGCAACCTTCACCGCAACACTGCAGCAGCGGCGGAATCGAGTGCATGAGCAGCTCAGCGACACCTGTCGGTCGGAGCGTGCGGATGCGGAGCAGGCGGCGTGGGTCAGCGCCCGCCGTGATTGGCCTGCTATCCGCGCCGGTGCCGCGCCCTGCCGCGCCGTGTGCAGAGCAAAGGGCTCGTAGCAAGACCGCGAGCGATTCCAAGTGGAGCGGTTGGAGATGCGAGCGCATCGTGTTTCATTGCCTTTGCGCCCTCACACATGCACGTGGGAGACTCGACATCGGCTTGCGCATCCGCTTGCAGCCGTAGCCGTACGAAGCCCAACGTTCGCTGGCCGTTGCAATGCAGGCCCGCCCGTAGGCGCGCCGACAAGCCTAGGCGCAAGCGGGAATGGATGGGCGCCAGGCCGGTCAATAAAGCGCGCGGATGCCAAGGGTGCGCAATCAGCCAGAGCCACAGACGAGACCAGAGGCCCGTCTTGTCCCCTGGCAAGCAAACAGCTGCACAAGGCCCCATTCCTTTGACCTCCATCCTTGCAACCCTCTCTGTTTCCCTTGTCCTGCAGCCATCCGTAATGCGCGCCGCAGGCTTGTGCTCCTCTAATCCCGCATCTCGGCAGGAGGCGGGCAAGACCTGAGCCGGCCTGTCGATCTCATCGTGTACTGTACCAGACGGCACCCCTGCCGCCAACCGCAACCCAAAAGGACCGCACCGCTCTCCGCCCGCCGCCTCTCTCTATTGCTCCAGCCCGCAGTGTCCACCCCCATCCGCCTCCCTTCCACGACGACACGGCCTGCCACACGCTGTCTGCGTGTCTGCGACCTCCTCCTAGCTACCCAAGCGTCGTGCTGTCACGGCCTGCTCCCGATCCCGTCCCCTCGCGAACCCCGACCGCCGCCGGCACCCGCCTCCTCCCCCCCACGTCCGACGCCCCACCATGTCGGACATTGAGAAAGTCTTCACCTACCTGAACGACAACATCCCGCAATGGCTCGTAGACATTGCCAGTATCGAAGTGAAGATCCTGGCCATGCTGGACGAGCTCGCCAAAGCCCCCACATCCCGAGCACTGCCCAAGAAGCGAAAGTCCGGGTCTATCGAGTCAATACGAGGCCTCGATGTAGTCATGGAAGAACCGACCATGTGTGTCGCAGGACAACCGAGCCCATTGGCGACCCGCAAACGAAAATCCCCCTCCCTCGTCTCGGAACACGCTCCAAACCCTCTCAAAATCCGGTCGCGCTCCATGATCGTCGTCAACTACGATGGACAGTTGCAGCAGTCTTTTGAGCAGGTTGTCCGCTCCATCGGTACCGGCAGAAATATGCTTCGCAAGGGTAAGATGGCAGCCAAGATGGATGCCATGGCCGCCCTCGATGGCTCCGATGATTCAGACGATGATGCGATCTCCAAGATTAGGTACCGACACCGTACAGGTCTCTCAGCGATGCGGACACGAGCCGCAATGTCCCCAGCCTCCGTCGCCGACACCTCAAGCACACCTGTCGAAGTCTTCGACTCCGTCGACAACGCATTGGAAAACGCCCAGAGCCTGTGTGAGAAGGCCGCTCACCAATCCTTGCGCGAAGGCGACTGCCGGAAAGAACTGGAATCCGCTCGAGGACACTTCGAGGAGGTGCAGGAAGCCGCGAAGAAGGAAGTCGCCAGAATCGCCGCGAGGAAAGAAAAGGAAGCAGAAAAAGCTTCTCAAGCCACCCAACAAGACGTCACGATCGAGGCAGCACCCGCGCTGGAACAGGAGCGATTGCTGCCCGTCGAGATTACACCTCCAGCTCACTCCACGCACATAATGTCTACAATGATGGACATTGAAGTCGACGACGAGGACGACGATGATATGAATTTTGTCATGCCACCAATACGGTTGACCTCTCGCGTATAGTCACGGGCAGCAGGTTCAACTTTTCTTTGTATAAGCGTTCAAGCGATTTTCACTTTGCCATCGGAAGGCCGGCGTAATTAGGGGCACCACAAGGGTAAAAGGATCCAAACGACCTTCACGACGCAAGACACGACTTTCTGATTACACATATTTGGCCCAGCCTCCTCGCATCTACGATTCCCAAAACCTGTCTGCATAGTCCTTTGCGTATTGCTGTGGATATGGACTGAGGTTGAGCCTTTCTCAATCGCTCCCCGTCCTCTTATTTTCATCGCTCGCTCATCTTTTATTTTGATTGTAATTATCCTCATTCGTTCAATCCAACTTATTGACCTGACCGGTCTCCCTCACCACGTCTCACATCATCTTCGTAGGTTTACGTGTCAGGCTTACTTGCGTCTCCCGTCTCCTTCCCGACTCAAGTATGTCGAGGTGCTTATTTACTCCCGCACTTGTGTACGCCCGCCGCTCTTGCATCTGACTGACATCGCATGGAGCACCCAGTCCGCACGTGCAACTGTATGGTGAACACGCCCGTTGATTACTTCGGCGCCACTGGGACGGTGTAGGTACTGGATAGGCACTGGATAGGACTGGATAGGTACTGGATAGGTACTGGAGGGGTCGTCCCTTTCGTTCTGCTCCATCTCACGTCCAGACCCCCGGTACCGAGATAATGCACGTGAAGGCGCGTTTCGACGCGCTTCTTCGCACCTTCCCAGTGTCGGCCCAAATGGTATGAAAGATGCGTCACTCGTCTTCACCCTCACCAGCTCACCAGATCACTTCGCGTTCTGTTCCGCTGCAAGTTTACTTCACTCGTTCACTGCAAGCCTCTGGTTGGCAATTCGCACACACAATTGAATCATGCCGCCGGCCCTCAGCGACTACGACTCCACCTCAGAGTCAGAATCTGAACCCAGGCCACTACCCACGGCGTTAGTCGCTACAAAAAACAATCAGGTGAGCTACTCTTGCGGGTGCAGTCTCTTGGCAGCGACACCTACTCACTGCAGACAGGAGAAGTCTGCAGTCGCGAGGACACCTCCCAAAGCACGCCGACAAGGCAAGTCCCCTTCGGAGCCAAAGAGAGTGACGGCAACGGTCAGGACTGAGCAACAGAGTGTCCCGGTAAGCTTGTCGCTCCCTCGTGAGACGCCTTTAATTGACCTTGCGAAGAGCACGGCATCAAAGAAACGCAAGTGCAGCAACCTTCTTGCCGGCCTTGAGCTGAACAATATCATCACTACCACAGACGAGGAAGAGCAGTCTGTCGCCACGAACACTCCGCTAACGTCAACGGCTCCGACATCTTCGTTGAGAACACGCGGCCAAACAAACAAAATGCATTTCAGCAAGCCTGTGTACGACCAGAAGTACCATCCAATGGATGATGTGATTCAGCCCTCGCGCGCTGCTCAGCATCGTGTCAGATACGAGGAGCGATACCCGGACGATGACAGCGAAGGGACCGACTTCTGCCAGGATGAACAGTCCGACTCTGACGTAGAGGCCAACCACCAACCCTCTCCCAACAAACGCAGGAAGTTCTCCACCGTGCCACCAGCTTCCGCTCAAGGCACTCGTCGTTCGTCCCGCCATGTCAACCGCAATGTCCTCTACAACACCAGTATCCATCCGCAGGATGAGGACATTGATCATATGGAGGTTGACAGCGAGCATGAGGACACTAGCTCCGAGGATGAGTCTGATCCTAGTGAACTCCCAGAGAGTGATCCAACCGCGGTTGGAGGGCGAGTGACCGAATTCACTATCAGTATGTACAAACTCTATCTCGCCAATCAATGTTTGCTTACCCTATTGTAGACGACACCGCCTCCGAGTCGAGTTCATCTCCACCGCGGTCCTCGCCTCTTTCCTCCATCGCACTCGGCCCATTACCCCCCACACATCCTCGGCTCGTTGGAGGTCCTGTTCAGGCGCACCGAGTTCCAATTCATGTGTGTTCTCCTCCCACCAGACGCAAGAGTCCAGCCTTCCGTATTTATGAGGACACTCTAGAGGATGAGCTTGCGAGAGAAGCTTCCAATCCGGTACCTACTGTTGAACATGCGCACGACGATAAAGAGAACCCGGCTGAGGGCACAGACTCTGAGGATTCAGAGGTCGCCCTAGAAGATATCATGGTGCAAACGGTCGAGGAGTTTGACGAGGCGCGCATTAATGCCGTGCACGACACAGCTCTCGATTATACAGAGCTACGCATGTTTGACAGCTCTACCAATGAGATGGACTACGATCACCATATCGCTCCTTTCCATGCCGTAGTCCAGCTCGAGGCATCCAACATTGAGCACGATTCCGTTCTCGGAACTTCGTCTCCCCCACGAAGGCTAGATCGTGTTGTGCTGGGCAAACTTGGTTCGAACTCTCCCATCGGCCACAGCATCCGCCAGAACACACCTGAGGGTGGCTGGGCCCTGTTTCGCTAGAATGGATCTCCACAGTCGCGTCTGTACGGTAGGTCTAGGTAAACTTCTCACATACGATAGACGGTCTGTGCCACTGACAATACGCAAGCACCATACACACTGTTACGCCATCTACGTGTTCTTAGCCAACCTCCTACCGTCGGAACAGGACACGACAACGACGCCCTCTAACTCTAAGTGAGTAAGGATATCTTTATGTTTTGTTTCCTTTCTTTCACCGGGATCCCCGTTACCCTTTCATCTGGCAGCTTGCAGCTGTGTTTTCCATCACCGCCAAGTCTATTCATTCCACAAACATTATCTGCGGGACATACTGGACGGCTATGGGACGATTACACGAATATGACAAAAGAGCTACATGGAGGAACGTCAATGGTCTCTCCGTTTATGGTGACGATATGTATGCGAATGGTTTCTGTAGCATCTCGGCATTTTGTATTCTGCAGCTTCATGAGCATTGAGAGATAGCGTGGCGACAAGTATAGTTGGTGCTGGAAATGTGCCTCTTACGAAGTGGCGGTTGAGGTTTTGCGGGAATCGTCGTACGTGGAAAACAAAAGTGTTTTCTGTGGTGGCATTACAGGAACGTAGTCTAGCATCACGCAATAGACTGTCAACATACTTAACTGTTCCATACAAGCACAGTACAAGGACAGCGTTATTACCCAGGTACACCTAAAGAAACAAGTGAGTGGTGTTTCCGTCTCCGCGTCTAGCCTCGCCATTATGTCACAGTTGTGCGACGCTCGAATGCTTCGCGGAAAGCTTCTTCACACTTCTGTGAAACATTACCTCACGACGACATATGTTTCGCTTCATACTCCTCTCACATTTCGACTTCCGCTTCTGCATCCGCTGGATCTGTCGACGTTTCCGTTCGTCATAATTTGTACGCCGCGGGCAGGCGCGACGTATATGATAGGAGGCTTTTTGTTGTTCCACTGACGTCGTCGAGCTTGTCGACGTGAGTGTAGATCGAAGCTTGGGGTTGGAGGAGCCTAGTTCTTTTCAGGTCATTACAGGCGAAATGCTCCGCGGGAATGCTGAGATGGACGAAACCAAGATCTCACTAAGAATGCTCGGGCTGGATTTCGCAGCGCACCTCTGCACTAAGATCACCGCCCAGCAAGTCGGTGACCAGATCGTTGTCAGCCAGCCTCAAGACGAGATCTACCACGCTACCTGAATCATGCTGTAGCTAGCGCATAGCTATGTACAAGAGGAAGTATCCATTGGCGGTAGCTGCTTGTCAGAGTATACCGCGCGAGTACTCCGGGCTTTCTCCGGAATGGGGGAATGGTGTTGTGGTGGGAGATTTGCATCTTGGGTCGGGATGCCAACATTGGGGGCGCATTGACGTGCGCGACATGTGGAAGCTTGTAGGCGGACATAACGGCTTGAGCTTTGGTCTGACCGCCCTCGACGGCGAATTAATAATGTGAGGAAGAGGCCAAAGAGTTGAATTGCGATTTAACGATTCGGGTCATTGGGCATTTAGCATTTGGCATGATGGGGCTGTTTGGGCGGCTTCTGGCGGCTTCTGCGGATTTTCGCTGGGGTGGCGAGTAGATGTTGGTGCGCATACCAAGACTGACGTGGTAGGCAACGCTCTTGTCTTTGTTTTTGCACTGTGTTTACACGGATTCGCGATTCATGGGCGTTCTCGGATGATGGATGAGGCGTGATCATGTGGAACAGATGTGGATGGATGTGCGGTGG
>Ga0247740_1001402_pt1 | contig 10342 bp, 5 predicted proteins | sample UWRJL148409B2_FD_180942 | JGI IMG/M metagenome (GOLD analysis project Ga0247740, IMG submission 180942) | Plant litter microbial communities from Arlington Agricultural Research Station in Wisconsin, United States - UWRJ-L148-409B-2 | ecosystem: Environmental > Terrestrial > Plant litter >...
TACCGCACCGGTTGACGAACAGAGTCGCGCCGCCTGGGCGAGCGCATAGAGGAGTGTTGCGCGAAGCGTCGTGCCTCGGCGCAACGCTTGCAGCAACGAGGGTGCACGCTTTGCACGGCTCATTTGCTTATTAACCGGGCGCGAGAGTCGTTCCTGAAGTGAATGAAAGGCGCAGCGCCTCGTCGGCGCGCGCGATAACATGCCGATTCGCGCAATACTCGTCGACGACGACCCCTTCATGCTGCAGCTGCTCGAGACGATGCTGTCGGCATTGGGTGTGACTCGAATTCAATGTGCCGAGAGCGGGCAGCGAGCGCTCCAACTAGTCGGGGAGCAGCCCGCGGACTTCGTCTGCTTCGTCGACCTGCACATGCCTTCGATGGACGGTCTGGAGTTGATCCGTCACCTCAGTGGGCACGCGCATTGCGCGGGAGTGGTGCTGATGAGCGCCGAGGATCAGCGCATTCTGCGCAGCGCCGAAGAGCTTGCCAAGGTGCAAGGCCTTCGAGTGCTTGCCGCCTTGTGCAAGCCCGTCAACGCGGAAGCGCTCAAGCAGGTGATGGCGAAGCTGCCGCGACCCGCAGACCCGCAGGCAGCCAATGGGTCAACCACCGTGAGATTCAGCCCGACTGCGCAAGATCTGCAGCGCGGCATCGACGCGGGTGAACTGGTCGTCTTCTATCAGCCGCGTGTGTCCCTCCATACCAAGCGGTGCACGGGCATGGAAGCGCTGGTTCGCTGGCAACACCCGGAGGCCGGCCTGGTCGCCCCGTGCGACTTCGTTCCTCTGGCAGAAACGAGCGGCTCTATCGATGCGCTCACACGCGTTGTCTTCGAGCAGGGCATTCGAGACCTCGCGGAGCTTCGTTCCTGGGATTCGGACTTGCAACTGTCACTCAACGCGACCGTCGACACACTGGCCCGGCTCGATTTCACCGATGAGCTGTTGGGCCAGGCGGCGCGTCACGGGGTGCCGGTGCGCAGCCTGATTGTCGAGGTGACCGAGAGTCGCCTCGCGGACCAGTTCGATCGGGTGCTCGAGACGCTGACGCGTTTGCGCCTCCACCGCGCGGGCGTGGCGATCGACGATTTTGGAACCGGCTACTCCAGCATGGAGCAGCTACGTCGAATTCCCTTCACGGAGCTGAAGCTCGACCGGCAGTTCGTGCGCGGCGCGCACCACGATCGGACGACGCGAGCCATTTTGGACTCGAGCGTCGCGCTGGCGAATCAGCTTGCGATGTCCACGGTGGCCGAGGGCGTAGAAACGGCGGCGGATTGGGAATTGGTTTGCCGGATCGGCTGCGACGAAGCGCAGGGCTATTTCCTAGCCAAACCCATGCCGAAGGTCGCGCTCCTCGAGTGGTTGGCGACCTGGCGCGGCCCCATCGTCAGCGACGACGCGCCCGCCGCTCCATGAGCGTGCGTAGCCCAACGGCTCCGCCAGCGGCAACCGGTTCGGATCGCGAAGTCCAAACGCGAGCGACGGCCGCGGCTGCGCTTGCGCTCGCCCTGAGTGGGGTGCTCTGGGGCATGCTGCTCGCGAGCCAGTGGCGGCCCCTTGTGCCGCCTGGCCCCGTGACGAACCTCCTCGTCCTCGTCGCCGGGGGCGTGGCATCGCTGTCGATGCTGGTGTTGGTGCTGCGTGCGAGCGTGAACCGCCTGGTGAACCGGCACGCGCACGAAAAGTTTCTATTCGAGAGCGAGCGCAGAGCGCTGTTGGTCGCGACCGAGGATTTGTTCCGCGCCGACGCAGAGTCGAGGCGCTTGGCCCTCGTGGCGGAGCACACTCACAATGCAGTCGTCATTTCTGGTGCCGACGGCAACATCGAGTGGGTGAACCCCGCGTTCACTCGCTTGACCGGCTACGCGCTCGAGGAAGTACTGGGCCGAGCACCAGGCGCCGTGCTTCAAGGGCCGGAGACGGACCCGGCGATGGTTGCCCAGCTTCGCGCCGCGATCGACGAGCGTAAGAAGATCCGCGTGGAACTCATCAACTACACCAAAGACCAGCAAAAGTTTTGGATTCAGGTCGACCTGCAGCCGGTGTTCGGACCCGATGGTGCCCTGGAAAAGTTCCTGGCCATCCAGACCGATGTTACGGCGCGCAAGGCGGCCGAGGCGGCGCTGGCCACGAGTCGTGCGCTGCTTCAAGACATCGTCGACAACGTACCGGTGGCGTTGTTTGCAAAGAGCGGGAAACCCGACACATTCGGCCAATTCACGCTCTGGAATCGCAAGTCCGAAGCATTGTTCGGGCTCACCTCGGCTCGGGCACTAGGCCGCACGGATGGTGACTTTTTTCCCAAAGCGCAAGCCGATCAGTTCGCAGCCACCGATCTCGAGACGTTTGCCTCGGGGAAGCCTCGCCTGATCACCGAAGAAACCCTGGACAGCCTATCGCTTGGACCGCGCACCTTGCGCACAATCAAAGTGCCGATGTTCGCCAGTGACGGTAGTCCGAGCTACCTGCTCGGCGTCTCCGAGGACATCACCGACCGAATCAAGATCGAGGCCGACTTACTGCACGCGAAGAACGCTGCGGAAGCCGCCACGCAAACCAAATCGGCATTCTTGGCGGCGATGAGCCACGAAATTCGCACGCCCATGAACGGCATTCTCGGGCTCATCGATCTGCTGGCGGAGTCCCCCTCGCGCGGGGAGCGCAAGCAGCTCTTGCGCACCATCAAGGACTCGGGTCACGCCCTACTTCACATCATTGACGACGTGCTGACGTTCTCCAAAGCGGAAGCCAGTCACCTCACGCTCGAGGAGATCGACGTCGACCTGGAAGAGCTACTGGAGAGCGTGATGAGCACGCTGGCTCCACTTGCCAGCCGCGGCAAGGTCATGCTGCTGCTGGACCCGCAGACCACGCTGCCCCGCCGCGTCGGCACGGACCCCGTTCGCCTGAGCCAGGTGCTGTTCAATTTGCTCAGCAACGCCATCAAGTTCACGCCGCCCACCCTCGGCCGCCCCGGCGAAATAACGCTGGCGGTTGCGGTCTCGACGGGTGACCACCCGGCGCGCCTGAAGCTAACGATGACGGTCACGGACAACGGCATCGGCATGTCGCAAGCGACCGTGAGCGAACTGTTTCAGCCCTTCGTGCAAGGTGACGCCTCGACCACCCGACGCTTCGGAGGAACGGGCCTGGGTCTTTCGATCGTCCGGTCCATCGTGCACCTGGCCGGTGGCACGGTCAGCGTGGAAAGTACATTGGGCGGCGGCAGCAAGTTCACAGTAACCTGGCATGCGGGTGAGCGAGAGCACCCCGAGCGGACTTCGATTCCGCTGCTTGCCGGAATTCGGGTCATCCTGTGCGGCGAGGGCAACCTGGAGGACATCGTGAAGCGCCAACTAACGGCGGCCGGGTGTGAGATCGCCACCGTCGCGGCCCCGAACCTGTCTGACGCCTCTGCGGAAGCGGTCTACGTGCTCAGGGGGTCGCTCCTGGACGGGCTCAGCCCACACGAATTGGCACGCTTTGTTCAGCGGCGTTTCGTTCGGTTGGTAGAGCCGTGGCACAAGCCGATGGTCGAGCAGGGCGTGCGGGTCTCGACCCAGCCGCTGTGTCGCTCCGAGGTGCTGGCCGCGTTCGCCGTCGCCGCCGGCCGCGCCAGCCCCGCTACGATCAATCGTTTCGAAGATTCAGTGCTGCCGCAGCCGCGAGTGCCCACCCTAGCCGAGGCCGAAGCCCATGGTTGCCTCGTCTTGGTGGCCGAAGACAACGCCATCAACCGAGAGGTGATCGAACGGCAACTGACACGACTCGGTTACGCTTGCGTGGTCATGCCAGACGGCGAGAGCGCGCTCCAAGCATGGCGCGAGCGGAACTACGGTCTCTTGCTCACGGATTGCCACATGCCCGGCGTCGATGGCTTTGCCCTGACACGCGAGATTCGCGCTGCCGAAGCGGGCACGGCTGCCCGCCTGCCCATCCTGGCACTCACGGCCAACGCGATCGCGGGCGAAGCCGAACGCTGCATCGCAGCCGGTATGGACGACTTTCTGACCAAACCGATGGGGCTAGAGCTTCTGAGCTTGGCGCTCGCCAAGTGGCTTCCTCCCAGACTCGAGCCGCACAAGTCCTTCGACCCGCGTGCCCTCGCCGCCTACGTCGGCGAGGACATTCCCCTCCAGCGCCAGCTACTCCAAAGTTTCTTACCCCAGGCGCGCGGGCTAGTGGACGAGATTGTCGCCAACGCGGGCGGCGAAGCGCAACGAGCGCGCGCCGACGCTCACAAGCTGAAGGCGTCCGCGAGAGTCGTTGGGGCGTATGGCATCGCCCAGTTGTGTGCCTCAATCGAAGCGCACACGTCCGATGGCGATTTGTCACTGCTCGACCTAGCGAAACGGCTGCAAACGGAATTGCTCAGTGCTGAACAGGAAATTGTCCGGCTTTTGCTACAGAGTCCGCTTACCATCCGCTCGGCGGAAACGCCGCCGACCGCCAACGCGGAGTGACGAGCCGTTAGCGCCTCGTGGTCTCGCGTAGCACGCGGAAGCGCAACGTCGCGCCCGCGCGCTGCACCTCGAGCACCAGATCGCTGCCCGGCTGCCCGCCGAGCCGCGCACGCGCGTCGGCCATCGTGGTGACCCGCGTGCCGTCGATCGCGCTAAGCACGTCGGCGGGCTCGATACCCGCGCGCTCGGCTTCGCTCGACTCGGCCACGCTGACCACGACCACTTCTAGGTTCGGGGCCGTGCCGCGCTCACCCAAACCGATTGCGACGCTGCCCTGCGCGACCGGCGCTTCGCTATCGCTGCCCTGCGGCGCGAGTTGAATGCGTAGACCGCGCGTCGTTCTCCCCGAACTGACCTCGGCGGCGCGCACGCTACCGCGCCCGGCAACGCTGGAAACCGCGGTAATCGTGGCCATTCCGGGGTGCACGCCCGTGAGCAGAAAGTGGCCGTCGGCTTCGCTCGTGGCCACGCCGCGCGCGGCTTTGCCCGCCGGCACATAGCCCGGCCCATTGCCTACCATCACGCGCGCGCCGGCTACGCGATCACCGCGAGCATCGAAGACTTCGCCTTCCACTTCGCCCGGTTCGTAGAGCTCGATGTCCGGCAGGGTGAACGGACGATCCGCCCGGCCCGTGGCATCGACGCGCAGGGTCGCTTCTTCGTCGGCGTAATCGACGTGCTCCACACGCACGCGCAGCTCGCCGGGGGCGATATCGCGCAGCCGGAACATGCCGTCGCCGTCGCTGGTCGCCACTTTGCGCACGCCGTTTTGCGAAACGCTGACGAACGCGCCGGAGACCACGCTGCGACCGCGCAGCGCAGTCACGCGGCCCTCGACCAACACGCCGCGCCGCAACGTGAGCTTCAGCTCTTTCGGCGCGGAGGCCACCGTTTGCGCGACTCGCGCGTAGCCCGGCGCTTCGGCCACGATGCGCAGATTTTCAGCCAGCGCGTCGGGGAAGCTAGCCGCGCCTTCGGCGTCCGTGAAGCGCGTCAAGCGGAGCGGCCGCGTCGGTTCGAGCGAGGTCGCCGCGATTTCGACCAGCTCGATCGGCCGCGCGTCTTCGTCCAGCACGACGACGCGCACCGGCTCGCGCAACGACGGCAAAATCAGCTCGATTTTGTCGTGTACGCCCTCGGCCAAGCGCAATGACTTGCGGAGCACGACGCGCGCCGGATCTTCGGCCCGCGAAAGCGAGAGCGTGAGCTCGGCGGGTACGGCGGCGAAGGCGAACGTGCCGTCACTCGCGGTCGTGGCCGATTGCGTGCGCGTGGCGCGCGGCGAAGTCAGCTCCACCTGCACGTCGCTGAGCGGCTGCCCGCGATCGTCGAGCACGCGGCCTTCGAGCGAGCCGCCACGCAAGAGCACGATTTTCACGCGGGCTTCCCCTCCCGGCGCGACCGTGACGAGCTCGCTCGTGCCCTCCACGAAGTCGGGGTGACGCACGATCACGCGCACGCTGCCGGGCGTGACCGGGCGCGCGGTGAAGTGCCCGCCGCGGTTCGTGATCCAAGGCGGGAGCTCGCTCAGTGGCTCCTCGAAATCAGCCGAATTCACGGCTATTGCGCTGTCGGCGCCGGGCTTCGGGATGGGCGGCACGGGGCCGGGCATCACGCCCAGTTCGCCGGCGGCCACGAGCGGCACGGGGCCGGGCAACGACCATGCAAAGTGGTTCTGCCGAAAGCCGACCAGCGCGGGCGTTTCGGCGATGGGCAAGCCGCTGCTATCGCTGCCCACGACCTCGATGCTCGCGCCATCGATGGGGAAGCCGCGCGCGTCGGCGACTTCACCGATTATCGTCGCGCCGCGGATCAGCGGCACACGCACCGGACCGGTGAGCATGTCTGGGACGGCGACGAGCGCGCTGCCCACGAAATCCGCCGCACGCGCGCCCAAGGTCGCGGGACCGGCCGAGATCGGACCGAGCGAGACTTTGCCGTCACCGCCCGTGCGACCGCGGATCGGAAATGAGCTGAGGCCGGCTTCGGCCAGCACTACGTCTGCGTTGGGCACGACTACGGGCGTCGGCCCATCTCCGTCGGTCACGATGGCGACCACGGTGCGGCCCGGCTCGAGCCGCAACGTGAGCTTCTCGTTCGCGCCGCGCGCCAAGGGAAAGCCGAGTAAAGTGGGCGCGACGTTGCCGCCCAAGCTGGCGCGTAAATCGTAGCTGCCCGCCAAAAGGCCGGTAATCCGCGCATTTCCAGCGGCATCGGTGACGGCGCTGCGCGCGGGCCAGAGCGTCGCGCCTGCGATCATCACGGTGGCGCCGGGCGCGGGCTTGCCCACGACGTCCAGCACCGCCACTTCCAGCGACGCGAGCCGCCGCAAGGTGAGCGCGAGATCGGCGCGCACGCCCGCGCGCGACACCGATTCATAACCGGGCGCGGACGCCTTCACCGACCAGGGCGGCGGCCCCACGCGGGTCAAACGCGCGACGCCCTGCTCGTCCGTGAGCGCGCCGAACGGCAAGGGATCCGCCGTCTCGACGAGCACGGTCGCTTTCGGAATGGGCGCGTCGTTCTCGTCGGTTACCGTCACAGCCAGCGCTTGGGCGGCGCGCAACGTGAACGAGAGCGCGCGTCGCTCTTCGCGCAAGATCAGCGTGCTGGACGCGCGCGCAAATCCGGGCGCTTCCGCGAGCAGCCATAGCCGTCCGAGGGGTAGCCGCGTGAGCAGCGCCTGTCCCGCGCCGTCGCTCGATTCGGCCGCAATCCAGTGAAACTTACCGCTCTGCTCCCAGAACACCTGAACAGTTGCAACGGCCAGCGCGGCGCCGCCCTCACGGAGCACACTCACCTGGACCGACCCTGTGCGCTCTCGTTCCAAAATGCGAATCGGTTCCGGGGCCTTGCGCTCAGGCGCAGGGCGAAGCGGCACATCCATCAAGCCGAGCACGAAGCTCAAGCAGGCAACCACCGACAGGAACAGGGTCAGGAGCTCGGTCGGGTGCCTCACGCGCGTCACGCGAGCACCATAACGCGGACCGGCGGCGCGGGCTTCCGTTCCGAATGCTATGGTTCTGGCCAGTGTTTCGTCTGTCTTGGGCTGTGCTCGGGCTCGCGCTGAGCGCGATCATCGAGCTCTCGTGCAGCTCCCGCGAACATCCGCCCGCCTTCGAGCAGGAGCCCGGCAGCAGCGGTGGCAGCGCAGGCGCGACCGGCGACGGCTCGGCCGGCTTCAAGCTGATCGACCCGACTCCCGATGCCTCGGCGTTGTGCGGCGATCAGCAGATCCCGGCCATCAGTGACCCGCCGAATCTGTATTTCGTCGTCGATCGCTCGGGCAGCATGAGCGATACGCTGCCCGGCAGCCCATTCAGCAAGTACGAGAACGCGCTGGTCGCTATCCAGTTCATGTTGCGCGCGGTCGGCCACCGGGTGCATTACGCCGCCGCCGTCTACCCCGCGTTCCTCAACAACGACGGCTGCGCACCTGGACTGCAGATTTTCCCAATCAGCGCCGGAGATCCGCCAACCTACGCGGCCAAGGGCAAAAGCGGGCCGGTTTTGCAAGACTTGCTCAAGCGTCTGGGCATCAACCCTCCCTCGGGCGGCACCCCCACCGCGGCCACCCTGCGAGAACTCCACGCGAACATCGTCGGTCTGGAGGGAAAAAAAACCTACGTCGTGCTGATGACCGACGGCGCGCCGAACTGTAACGTCGGCCTCCGTTGCGATGTGGACGCCTGTATCCCCAACATCGAGCACCTTTCTGCCTCCGGCGTGACTTGCGACGACAGCTACAATTGTTGCGCGCCCAAGGTCAGCCTGGGCGATTGCGTCGATGCCGACGACAGCGAAGCCGCCGTCCGCGACTTGGAGAACGCGGGCGTCGACACGTTCGTCGTGGGCATGCCGGGTAGCGAGGCCTACCACGCCCTGCTGAACCGCCTGGCCCGCGCCGGCAACAGCGCGCGCCCCGGAAAGACAGCGTATTACGCCGTTGCCGACACCGACGAGCTGAGTGCGGCGTTGCGCGCCATCGGGGCTCAGGTCGCCATCAGTTGCGATCTGCCGCTGGCCAAAACGCCTGAAGACCCCGATCTGGTCAACGTATATTTCGACGACCAGATCATACCGAAGAGCGACGACGACGGCTGGCGCTACACGGACGACAGCAGCATCGAATTCGTCGGCCCCACGTGTGACGCGCTGAGTTCGGGGAACGTGCTGAACGTGCAGGTTCTGTCCGGCTGCCCCACGCTACTTCGCTGACGCGAACCGTTTCTGGTGTTACGGTCCGCAGCGTGAAGCCTGCTCCGGAGCTCGAAGCCCTACGGCGAAGCATCGACGAGTTGGATGGCCGCATCCTGCAGCTCGTCGCCGAACGCGTGAAGGTCGTGCTCGCGGTCGGTCAATTCAAGCGCGAAAACAACATCGCCGTGTACGATCCCGAGCGCGAACGAAAGATGCTCGACCGTCTGTGCGGCCAAGCCCCTGATCCGCTGGACGGCGACACCGTGCGCCGCATCTTCGAACGCCTGATCGACGAATCACGCCGCATCGAGCAACACAGCCTCAACAAGCACGCCTAACCTGCAGGCTTGGGGTTGATGGGGCCGCGATACTTCGCAGCCCGCTCAGCCTTCGGCGTCCGAGTGCGGGAACCAAGCGAGCCTCGAGGTGCGACGCAGGATCACGATCGCCCGATCCCCTTCACGCACGCAAAACGCCCAGCGAAGCGCGCACGGCTCCCTGAGTTAACCGCCAAAATGCCAAAACGCCAGAAGAGGGAAGAGGAGAGAATTGGGGTTCGCGCAGCGCGCATGGGCCGTCGTGATCGACGACGCAGAACGCGCTGCGACTTGGATCGCCCGATTTCTCTGCCCCACGGCGTGCGCCGTGCAGCGTCGCTTGCACGCGACGGACACGCCGAACCAACCCCCATTCTGCCTCTTCTGGCGTTTTGGCGTTTTGGCGTTTTGGCGGTTAATCCCCCGCTTCGAGAGCTGTAGTGACGTAGCGAAAGCGTGGTTGGGCCGACGTGAGCTCACTTCGCGGTGCGTCGTGTCGTCTCAGCGTTCCCAATGCTGACGGGGCGGCGGGCCAATGCTACGAGGGCGCATGTCTTTTACGTTGGTGACCGGCGCGACGGGCTTTTTGGGCTCGCAGCTGGTGCGCACGCTGATCGAGCGTGGTGAGTCGGTGAAGGCCCTCGTGCGGCCCGGCTCGAACTTGGCGGCGCTGCAAGGCTACCCGCGGGATCGCTTCAAGATCGCGGTGGGCGACATTCGCATCGAGCCGAGCGTGTTCGCGGCGCTCGCGGGCTGCACGCGCATGTACCACGTGGCCGCCAATTTCAAGATGTGGGACCCGCGGCCGTCGCGCATCATTTTGCCCGCGGTCGAAGGCATGCGCGCGACGCTGCGCGCCGCGCGTTCACGCAAGCTCGACAAAATCGTGGTCACGAGCAGCGCGGGCGTGCTCGGGACGACCCCGAACGAAGAGCTGATGGATGAGACCCACGAGTTCAATCTCGCGGATCCGGAGGCCTACTTTGCGGCCAAGGTGGCGGCCGACAAAGTCGCGCACGAGTTCACCGCCGAGGGTTTGCCGATCGTGATGGCGCTGCCCGCGACAATCGCGGGGCCCGGTGATTGGAAGCCGACGCCCAACGGTCAGCTCTTGCTCGAGTACTTGAAAACGCCATCTACTAGCCATTTCCCGGTGACCGCGGGCGGCATCAACGTGGTCGACGTCGAGGACGTCGCGATGGGCCACGTGCAGGCGATGGACCGGGGCGTGGTCGGTGAGCGCTACCTCTTGGGCGGCGAGAACCTGACCTTCACCCGCTTGTTCGAGACCTTGTGCGACCTCACGGGCCTGGCCGAGCCAAGTACACCGAAGAGCAAGGGCTTGATGAAGCTCGCGG